>ENA-ORXT01006549-ORXT01006549.1-marine-metagenome-genome-assembly--contig:-NODE-6549-length-10761-cov-6.951516_pt1 | contig 10761 bp, 7 predicted proteins | sample MGYA00237868_ERZ511482 | MGnify/ENA metagenome assembly ERZ511482
CGAAATCGCCTCGCAGCCCGTGCGCTTCGAACGCCTCCTTCGCGAACAGACGAGCAAAGGAGCCGCGCGCGTCCGTGCGAGATCGCGAGTCGACGATCCAGAGACCCTCGAGCGGTGTTTCGGTGAAGTGCATGGATCGACGACTGCGTCGGCCGGTGCGAGACCGCTCGAGTGGGTGGGCGCGCCGCGCCCGGCTGTAGCGGCCTGCCGACGAATTCGATTCAGGCCACGCCGTGCGGCCGACACAGACTGGCGAGCGATCGAACATTTGGATACTGTTCGATCGCCATCATGCTACACATCGCGTCTCGAACCAATGCTCGCCAACCCAGATCGGCGCATGACACCACGTCGCGGAGAGCACCCGTGACCGGGCGTCTGGTGGGCGATGCCGCCGGCCGGACCGGTCAGGCAGGATGATCGCCTCCCCCGCCCCTCGTTTCTGGACCGGCAAACGGGTCTTTCTCACGGGCCACACCGGGTTCAAGGGCGGCTGGCTCGCGCTGTGGCTCGAGCGTCTGGGCGCGACCGTCAAGGGGTACGCCCTCGCGCCGGAGCCGGGTCCGAACCTCTTCGCGCTGGCGAGGGTGGCCGCGACGACCGAGTCGGTCATCGGCGACATCCGCGACCGCGCGACGCTCGCGAGCGAGCTTTCGGCGTTCGCGCCCGACATCGTCTTCCATCTCGCCGCCCAGCCGCTCGTTCGCCGGTCCTACGCGGAGCCGGTGACAACCGTCGAGACGAACGTCATCGGCACGGTCAACCTGCTCGAGGCGGTCCGGTCGTGCCCGAGCGTGGCGGCCGTGGTCGTGGTGACCAGCGACAAGTGCTACCTGAACCGGGAGTGGCACTGGGGGTATCGGGAAGGGGAGTCGCTTGGCGGGCACGACCCCTACAGCGCGAGCAAGGCGTGCGCCGAGCTCGTCACGCAGTCATGGCGCCTGTCCTTTCTCGGCGAGGGCGGACAGGACGGGCGACGCTGTGCGCTCGCCACCGGCCGGGCCGGGAACGTCATCGGCGGGGGTGACTGGGCGGCCGACCGTCTGGTGCCGGACATCCTTCGAGACCTGACGGCCGGCGTGCCCGTCACGGTGCGCAATCCCGACGCGATCCGTCCCTGGCAGCACGTGCTCGAGCCGCTGGCGGGGTATCTCGTTCTGGCCGAGCGGCTGACGGGCGAGGGCGGACTGTCTCAGGCCGAAGCATGGAATTTCGGACCGCCCGACGACGACGCCCGTCCGGTCCAGTGGATCGTCGACCGGCTCGTCGAAGCGTGGCCCGACGGGGGTTCCTCGACGCACGACCGGTCGGCGCAGCCTCACGAGGCGCACTACCTCAAGCTCGATTGCTCTAGAGCGCGCACGCTGCTCGGATGGCGACCACGATGGTCTCTCGCCGAAGCGCTGGACGAGATCGTTCGGTGGCAAAGCGCGTGGCTCGCCGATGAGGACATGCACCGCGTCTCGCTCGAGACGATCGATCGTTACGGAGAAAGCGCATGAAGGTCGTGATTCTTGCCGGTGGCCTCGGCACCCGCATCAGCGAGGAGACCGATGTGCGGCCCAAGCCGATGGTCGAGATCGGTGGCATGCCCATTCTGTGGCACATCATGAAGATCTACGCCGCTCACGGACTCGACGACTTCATCGTCTGTCTCGGCTACAAGGGGCATGTCGTCAAGGAGTTCTTCGCCGACTACCTGATGCGCCGATCGGATGTGCGCTTCGACATCGCGGCCAACAGCGTGGAGATCCTCAACGACGCCGCTGAACCGTGGAAGGTCACGCTGGTCGATACCGGGGCGGATTCGATGACGGGCGGTCGCATTCGCCGCGTGCGGGAGCACATCGGCGGCGAGCCCTTCTGCCTGACCTACGGCGATGGCCTGTCCGACGTGGACATCTCCGCTCTGGTCGCCGCCCACCGCCAGAGCGACAGCATCGTCACGCTGACGGCAGTCCAGCCGCCGGGCAGGTTCGGTGCCATCGTCCTGCGCGAGAACGAGGATCGCATCGACTCCTTCCACGAGAAGCCGGTCGGCGACGGGGCGTGGATAAACGGTGGCTTCTTCGTCTGCGAGCCCGAGGCCGTCGACTATATCGCCGACGACAGTACGGTCTGGGAAGAGACGCCCATGCGCGCGATCGCCGCCGAGGGCAAGCTCCATGCCTTCCGCCATGCGGGGTTCTGGCAACCGATGGACACGCTTCGCGACCACAGCCTGCTCGAGGACCTCTGGTCGCGGCCGGCCCCCCCGTGGAAGATCTGGTGACGCTCGCACCGGCCGTTCGTGGCCCGAATCGTTGCCGGCCGGCCATGTCGCGTAGCGTTGGATCCGTCACTTAACCGCGCCAAGTCCGTTCGCCTCGCTTCACCGATGCCGTCGATCGACCGCTAAGCCGACTACAGGGCTAAACCGGAGCTACCTCCGGGTTCGAGCCCCCTGGACCGTGACCCGGTCCTCGAAACATGAATCGGCGAGGCAAGATGAACAAGCTATCGATGAAGCGCGAGCTCCGCTCGCTCGTCGGCGTGGCGGTGCTGTCCGCGCTGGCAAGCGGCTGCGGCGATGGCCCGGAGGGGGCGGACCCGGCGAGTCGCCCTGACAACACGCGCGATCCTCGACCGCACGTCGCGAGCGCCTCGACGAGCGACGAGCCCCGAGAAAACAGCGCCTTCTTCGCGGACATCCCCACGAGCAGCACGGAAGTGGCTGATTCCGCAGCGACCGGAACGCGGCTACCCGTGCCGCAGGCGGCGTTGCCGGTGGCGACGATCGAGCCTGTGTCTGCCAGCGCGCCGGTGATCCTCCGACCGGCCGTGCCGTTGCCGGCCGAGGGCGGTGCGAGCCTTCCCTTCGTGCCGAGCGAGATTCCGGAAACCGGCGCGGCCGTTGCCGCAGCCGCCGAGTCGCCGGCCGAGGTCGACAATGCGCCGGGTGACGCGGCCGAGGCGGCCCGACCCACGGGCGAGGCACCGGCCAGCCCGTCGGAAACCTCGCCCGCCGAGCAAACGGCGTCAGAAGCGCTCGTGGGTGACCTCGCGTCGGCGGAGGACACGGCACCCGATGCGGTCGACCCACAGCGCCTTGCGAGCGAGCAGTCCGAGGCCGAGCGTGTCGAGGCCGAGCGTGTCGAGGCCGATCGTGTCGAGGCCGATCGTGTCGAGGCCGATCGTGTCGAGGCCGAGCGTGCCGAGGCTGAGCGCGTGGCGGAGGAGAGTGCGAGGGCCGCGCGAGAGGAGACCGAGCGAGTCGAGGCAGAACGGGCGGCCGAAGAACGCGCGGAGGTTGCGCGAGAGGAGGTGGAGCGCGCCGAGGCGGAACGCGCCGAGCAGGAGCGCCTCGACGCCGCTCGCGAGGAAGCGGAGCGGGGGGAGGCGGAGGCTCGCGCCGAGACCGAGCGGCTCGCGGAAGAGGCGCGTGTCGCCGCCGACCAGGCCGAACGCGAGGCGGAAGAGGCGCGCGAGCAGGCCGAACGCGAGGAGGCCGAGCGTGCTGCCGCCGCGCAGGCCGAAGCGGACGCTGCGTCGTCCTCCGACGAGATTATCCTCGGTGACGGTCCCGGTGATGCGCGATGCTTGGCGCTGGGCGGGTCCGACCAGGGCTTCGGCTCGATCGACAAGAGCGACTGGAGCGCCTGGCTTCCCGGCGTGCGGTTCTCGCTCGGGCACCAGCACCTGTCGCTGGACACGACGCCGAGCGGGCGCACGACCTTGCGCCAGCAGCTGGTGCCGTCCAGTCGCGGTTCCGATCGAGTCATAATCGCGGCGAACGTCGACGAGGCGCGCACCTACCGGTTCATGCAGTCTGTCTACCTCGAGCCCGGCTGGGACTGGGGCGGCGAGGTCAGCCAGGGCGGCAAGATGGGCTTCGGGCTGGGCGGCGGTACCGCTGCCAGCGGGGGCAAGAACGATCCCAGCGGTTTCACCTCGCGCTACATCTGGCGCGGCAATCGGGACGGCACGGCGCGCATCGCGATCTATTCCTATGCGGCGGACCGCCCGGGCAAGTACGGCGAGGACATCTATCTCGAGGGCTTTCCCGCGCCGATCGGCGAATGGTTCGACCTGATCATGGAAGTGAAGCTCAACTCGTCGACCGGGAAGGCCGACGGGTCGCTCCGCGCCTGGGCCAACGGCGAGCTTCGCGTGCACCGGACCGACATGGCCTGGCAGACGGCCGGCGACACGCCGACGATCGACAGCTTTCTCTACTCGACCTTCTACGGCGGCAGCGGCCCCGAATGGTCGCCCGACAAGACGACGCATCTGCGGCTGGCCGATGTGTGCTGGGCGCCGGTCGTCGATGGCTATTCCGGCATCGACCCGGACAAAGGCCGCATCCGCGCGCCGGAGAACCTCCGTCCGGGTGGACCGGGTGTGCTGCTCGACGGTGCGCCACAGGCGTTCGAGCCCGGCGATCGCGGCTTGCGGGGGTCGGTCCGCGGGCTGATCGAAAGTGCCCGGGTAGTGACCGAATTCATGCTGCCGACAGATAACGTCTCGGCGGATGCGGCACTGAACGAGGGGGTCGATTTCATGAACGTCGCGCTCGCGCAGTCGCACTGGGTCTCTGAGAACGACCCCGACATCTTCGCGCCCGACCTTCTCGGGCTCTACGAAGCCATCGAGGCGGTGGACAGGGCCGGACGGATATCGGCGTCCGCGACGTTTCGCGAAGACGTGGCCGTCGTGCGGAGCGAGCTCTCGGATGCGGCCCGGCAACTGGTCGATGCTGCCATCGAGGCCGCGGACACGGAGCTCGACGCCAGTGGTTGCCGTGCCACTCCGACCGCCGGGGCGTGCGGAACGGCGCTGGCCGAGTTCGACCGTGCGACGAGCGAACGGGAGATGCTGCGTGCGGGGCCTTCTGATTCTCTCGTCACCGCCGGCCATGCGCGGGAGGCCCACGTTCGCGCGGTCGCGGTACTCAGACTGCTGTTCTGATCGGCCCGGTGCCCCGCGGCAGCCTCGCGGCGATCATTCCGACGGGCTGTCGGGTTTCTGCCGCGGTGCCTCGCGCTGCCAGCGTCGTGCCGCGTCGTTGGCCAGTCGAGGCGCGAACAGGTAGTAGGCGACGGTGACGAGCACGAACGCGACGAAGAGGAACGGCTCTAGCCATTCCCTGCCGTTGGCGGCGACGCCGACGCCGACGAAGATCGCGTGTACGACGACCAGCGTGGCGACCGTCTCGTTGACGCTGAAGCCGTTGTCGACCAGCAGGTGATGCATGTGGTCGCGCCCCGCGCTGAACGGTGAGATCCGCGCGCGCGCTCGCCTGATCATCACCGACAACGTGTCCACCAGAGGCAGGCCGAACATCCAGACGGCGACGATGCTCGACATCGGAGGGGAGTCGACCTGGGTGAGGCTGATGAAGAACCACGCCAGGATGTAGCCCATCAACATGCTGCCGGAGTCGCCCATGAAGACGCGTGCCTTCGGCACGAACACCCGTGCGTTGAAGCACAGGAAGCCGATCAGCGCGCCGACGAAGATCATGTTCATGCGCATCCCGACCGTGTAGCCCGCCTGGAGGCAAAGAAATCCCAGCCCGACGAAGGTGACCATGAGGATGGAGCCTGCGAGGCCGTCCAGCCCGTCGATCATGTTGACCGCGTTGATGACCCCGATGATCGCGATCACCGTGAAGACGAAGGAGACCGCCCCGCCGAACTCGAAGACGCCCATGCCGACGAGGTTGCCGACCTGGTTGATCTGGACGCCCGCATAGGCGACCGTCAGGTAGGCAACCAGCCCCTGGACGATCAGGCGGATGCGGACTGGTATGTCGAAGCGGTCGTCGACCACGCCGAGCACGACCAACACCAGGCCGATCAGGATGAAGACCGTCGTGATGGTGTGCGGGATGAACAGCACGATGGACAGCGATATCGCGAGATAGAGCGCCGGCCCACCCACGAGCGGGACCACGCCATCATGGCGCTTACGCTCGGTGGGCCGGTCGATCATGCCCATGGCCGCCGCGAACCGGTCGAACAGCAGCACGAACGTCAGGCACATGAAGAACGGCTGCGAGACGTACTGCAGATGCAACATGAGTTCGCGAAGCAAGGTCAGGACGTTCATCGACGAAATTCTAGCAGTGCGCACCGCGAGAATCGGCGATCGATTGCCGTCGGACATCGGGTCGACGCGTCGGAATCGTGGCGGACAAGTGGCAACCGTCGTCGGCCGCCGATGGACATCGAACTCTGCCGGCACCGTTGACGCCGGGCGCCCTCTCGGATGTGGGCGCCGCCATCGGTTCAGCGAGAGATCGGTCTGGCGACAAGCCTGTCCGGATCCGCTCGACGATCCGCGCGCGAACGGTGCAGTTTCGCCATGACGTCCGTGCCCGGAAGGCGCATCATCGGAGGGTGGGGCGACGGGAGTGCCTCGATTTCACGCGCCGAACCAGCCAGGAGTGTTCCACCCATGCCGACGAATTCCGGCGATTTCTGCTGCCGTTTCTGCGATGCCGTCCTGACCGAGTCCATGGTGGATCTGGGGCTGTCCCCGCTCTGCGAGGATTTCATCCGGCCGGAGGAGCTGCGAGCTCCCGAGCGCTATTTCCCCCTGGAAGTGTTCGTCTGCACCCGGTGCTGGCTCGCGCAGGTCGAACAGTACAGCAACAACAAGGACATCTTCGACGAGGACTATGGGTATTTCTCTTCGTATTCCGATACGTGGATGCAGCACGTTCGCGAGTATGTCGACATGGCCACCGAGCGGTTCTCGCTCGGTGCGGACAGCTTCGTGGTCGAGGTGGCCAGCAACGACGGCTACCTGCTCAGGAACTTCGTCGAGCGCGGAGTGCCGTGCCTCGGTATCGATCCAGCCGAGAACGTCGCGAGTGCCGCGCGCCGGGTCGGCGTCGAGACCAAAGTCGCCTTCTTCACCGAGGAACTGTCCCGCGAGCTCGTGTCGGCCGGACCGAAGGCCGATCTGCTGATCGGCAACAACGTGCTGGCACACACTCCCTTCCTGAAGGACTTCGTGGCGGGCGTGGCGCTCCTCGTGGCCGACGACGGGCGCGCGACCTTCGAGTTTCCTCATCTGCAGCGGCTGATGGAAGGGGTGCAGTTCGATACGATCTATCACGAGCACTTTTCCTACTTCTCGCTCTACACCGTGCGGGAGATATTCCGCAGTGTCGGCATGGTTGTCGTCGACGTGGAGCAGATGCGCACGCACGGGGGCTCGCTGCGAGTCTTCATCGAGCATGCCTGGGCCGGTACGTCGCCGTCAGCCGCCGTCGCTCGGGTGCTCGACGAAGAGGCGTCTGCCGGCCTCAGATCCGTCGAACGCTATCGAGCGTTCGGCGCGCAGGCTGCGCACGTCAAGAACGAGCTGCTGAAGCTGCTCATCGAGCTTCGGCAGGACGGCAAGAGCGTCGCGGGCTACGGGGCGCCCGGCAAGGGAAACACGCTGCTGAACTACTGCGGCATCAAGCCCGACCTGCTGCCCTACACCTGCGACCGCAGCGTGCACAAGCACGGCCGCTTCACGCCAGGCTCGCGCATTCCCATCTTCCCGCCGGAACGCATCGACGAGCTGCGGCCCGACTACATCCTGATACTGCCGTGGAACCTGCGCGACGAGATCATGACGCAGCTCGATCACGTACGCGCCTGGGGGGCGAAGTTCATCGTGCCGGTACCGGTCGCGACGGTACTGGACTGACGGGCAGGGCGGGTCGCCGGTCCATCAGGGCAGCGTCGGGTCGGACAGCCGGTGCCTTGTCAGGAGATCGTGCTCGACGAGGAGTTCTGCGGTGTCACAGAGCGTGTCGAACGCGAGGCCGGCGCGAGTGGCGATGTCCAGCACCGACGACCGCCCGTCCGAGCCGTTGAGCAGCCAGAGCATCGCCATCTGCGCCGCGCCGGGATCGCTCTGCGCGCCGACGGCGCCGTAGAGGCCCCGGCGTCCGAGCTGCGGTTCACCGTGTGGGCGAAGGTTCCGATAGGTGATGTCGCGATCCAGCGTACGAGCGATGGTCTCGAGGAGCGCGAGTCCGGCGGCCAGGCCGTCGGATGTCACGAATGCGAGATCGTCACCGCTCGTGTGGTACTCCGGGAAGGTGCCGTGCACACCGCGCGTGAGTCGACCCACCGGAAGTCGAAAGCCCGGCGAGCAATACTGGCGCTCGTCGTAGCCGTAGGGACCGAACGGGAGCGTGGCATGGTGTCCGGGATGGTCCGTGGCGAGCACGTGCCGCACGACCCGATCGATCCAGGCGTCTCCGTGCGGCGTCGCCTTGTAGGTGAAGGGGCTCTCGTCCCCGAGGCCCGTGACGACCAGCCCGCCCGCCACCGGTGGCGCATCGTCCGCGCGGGACGCCAGCCAGCTGATCGCCCCGATCGTGCCCGGCACGAACAGGAATCGCCACGTGTGCCTCGGCCGGTGCCGCGTCCGCCAGGCCGCCAGCGCGGCGGTCAGTACCATGCCGGACCCGTTGTCGTTGGCGAGGCCGGGGTGGCAGATGTGCGTCGACACGAGGATCTCGTCCGCCGTTTCCCCGGGGATGACGATCTCCCCCCAGTCGAGCACCCCGGCGCGGCGGTCGGCATCGATGCGCACCCGAAACGGCCCGTCCCCCAGCGCAGTACGTTGCACCTCGCTCAGGCAAAAGCCCCAGGTGTCCGCGTAGTAGCTCGTTCGATAGGGGATGCGGTCGGGTTGTTCGGGCAGCGAGTGGAGGTGGGGTTCGAGTTCCGCGCGCGTCATCGTGCGATCGACGCCGACGCTGAAGTTGACGACGTGCAGCGTGCCGTTCGCGGCGTCCACCGCCCGGCTGCCATCCGGGCGCTCGATCCGGGCCTCTCGAAAGTGCCACTCGGGGGGCACCGTCCAGTCGAGGACCGGCGTGCCGCTCGGCACGCGATGGCGCTCGATCGGCGTGATCGTGGACAGCAGATCGAGCGTCTCGCGCACGCCGGGACCGGTGACGCTACGCATGATCGGAAAGAGGCGTGCCACGTGGTCGTGCAAGGATTGACCGTTCACATCCGTTCTCGCCGCGGAGAACGCGCATCATAGCGAGCGGCTCCGGCGTGGGGGGGCAGGCGCCCTCGGCCACGCGCCGGGGCACGTGTGGCGACACGGTTCGGACGCCGGCCGTGGCACGGGCCGCTGCTATACTTCCTGACCATTCGCGTCATGAATCCTGGAGTCGAGCGCGTGCATCAAGACGACACCCGACCCCGCGAGCGCCGGTCACGATCGGCACTCGTCAGCGCTGGGCGAGCACCGGCGAGCGCAAGGCGCTCGAGTACGATCGCGCTGACGGTCCTCTCGTCGCTCATGGCCGCCCCGCTGTTCGCCCAGACCGAAGAGCGCGTCGGCATTCCGGTCGGGGAGGCGACGGCGTACCCGAGCATTCGCGTCGACTATCTGGCCAACGACAACGTGTTCGTGCAGCCGGAAGACGCCGTGGAGGGCAGCTCGGTGCTCGTCTCGCCAAGCGTCGAACTCGTGGCCGACCGGCGCCAGCTCACGGTGCGCGGAATCTACGCCGGCGAGTTCGCGCAAGGCTCGGAGAGCATCCTGGACCACGCGGATCACACGCTGAGACTCGAGCTCGACGCCAAGGTGGACAAGCGCCGGCGGCCCAGCGCGTTCGTGTCCTACCGTCGCGATCACCAGTCGATCGGCTTCGACCTGACCCGGGGTCGAGCGGTCGGACAGAATGCCCCGGTCGTCTTCGACCAGTTCGACGTCGGCGCGAGGTTCCGCTACGGCGTCGCCGACGCGCGCGGCAATGTCGAGGGCGGGGTCACCTATAGCTCACGCCGGTATGCGAATCTCGATAGCCTGACCGATGGCCGCGACCTCACCTTCATCCGCCCGTACGCACTGTTCTCTTACCGACTTTCCGGCGACACCCGAGCGCTGGCCGAGGTGCGGTACGAAGCATTCTCCCGAGACAGCGGCGGGGACGATCGCGGCGAACTGTCCGTGTTCGGTGGCCTTGAGTTCGCGGCGACAGGGCGCGTGCGCGGCGAGGCGCGCGTCGGCGCGACGCGGGCGGACTACGACGACGAGGCGCGAGACGACGTGACCTTGCTAGCGGCGAGCGTGGATCTGGCGTACCTGCTGCGCGAATACGCGACGCTCACCCTGACGCTCGATCGCGAACTGGACGACAGCGCGATTCAGGAGGTGAGCGGCGGTCTCAGTGCACAGGCCATCACCGACACGATTCGGCTCGGCTGGCTGCACGAGTGGTCGAGTCGGGTCTCGCACGAGGCCTTCGTGGAACGCTCGTCCGTCACTCAGGAATGCCCCGATGGCGACTCCAGCACGATCGAGGGCGGGCTCGACCTGAGCGTCGTGGTGCGGCGCTGGCTGTCTATCGGCGCGACGGCGGGCATGCAGAGTCGGGACGGGGAAGCCTGTGTCGGCGGCGAGGCGGGCAACAGCCTCGACTACGAACGCAGTATCGTCGGCGCGTACGTCAGGATGACGCTCTGATGGCGCCGTGCCTGCCGCGACCGACACCTTTTTTCATCTTAAGTTCAGGTTTCGTCCGGCCGGGATTTGTGTACCATTTGGCATCGGCGGGACGGAGCTCCCGATTCGTTCAGGTCTGACAATAGCTTGCCTGTGCGTCGGCAGCGTGATCCGATAGCGGTTTTTCGCCGGGAATTCGAGAACCCGGTGGCGCCAGGGGTGTCCGTCCTCCCGTAGCCTTGCCGCATTACCGCCCTTCGGAACCTTCTGGTATGACACTCACATTCAAGACCGCCGCTCGGCTCG
>ENA-ORXT01006550-ORXT01006550.1-marine-metagenome-genome-assembly--contig:-NODE-6550-length-10761-cov-4.392737_pt1 | contig 10761 bp, 10 predicted proteins | sample MGYA00237868_ERZ511482 | MGnify/ENA metagenome assembly ERZ511482
TCTTCGTTCCACTGCGAAAAATTCTGGAATGACACGTTCTTTTAGGCTATCATTATTTTGATGCGTTTGCCCTAATTGAACATTAAGACCATATCTTTGCAAAAAAAATTCTATTGAAAGATTCAAATATTGTTACCGATTTTTCGTCTATGGACTTTAAAGCAGGAGAATTGCTCCTTTTAGACAAACCACTGGACTGGACCTCCTTTGATGTGGTCAATAAGGTGCGTAATGAAATCAGAAGAGCTTATGACGCTAAGATCAAGGTTGGACATGCTGGTACTTTAGACCCAAAAGCGACTGGGCTATTGATTTTATGTACAGGTAAAAAAACCAAGACATTGGAACAACACCAAGGTAAAGATAAAACCTATATCGCTACGGTTAAACTGGGTGCAACGACTCCTTGTTATGATACAGAGATGGAAGAGGATGCTCAATATCCGACAGCCCATATTACAGAAGACTTAATTGCAGAAACCCTTCAATCTTTTGTTGGTGAAATTGAACAAGAAGTCCCTATTTTTTCTGCGGTAAAAGTCAATGGGGTTCGTATGTATAAAATGGCTAGAAAAGGGGAAGAAGTCGAGCGAAAAAGTAGGGTTATTTGGATTCGCAACATTCATTTAATAAAAGTGGACATGCCCTATGTTTCTTTTGAGGTTGAATGTAGCAAAGGAACCTATATCCGTTCGCTGGCACATGACTTAGGTAAAGCGTTAAACAGTGGTGGCTATTTGACGGGTTTACAGCGAACTAAGATTGGGGATTTTGATTTAAAGGATGCTTTTTCTGTTGATGAATTTATTCGAGGAATTCAGGGGGTTAGTATTTTAGGGGATTAGGGGTTTAGTATTTTGATTTATGGCTTGAATTTGATTAAATGAATATATTTAGAGATTTGGGGGCTTTGCCTTCATTTGAGAACAGTGTGGTAACGATTGGCACGTATGATGGAGTTCATATAGGGCATCAGAAAATCATTAAGCGAATCAATGCGGAAGCTAAAAGGGTTGGTGGAGAGAGCATTCTGGTTACTTTTCATCCGCATCCAAGGACAATTGTGAATGAGAACGTACGTGTACCGATTTTGTCGCCCTTGGAGGAAAAATTGGATCTATTGAATTACTTTGGAGTACAAAATGTGGTGGTGGTTCCTTTTAACAGACGATTTTCGGAGCAGTCGCCAGAGGATTATATTGAGCAATTTTTGGTCAAGAATTTCACGCCTAATAAAATTATTATTGGCTATGATCATAAATTTGGGAAAAACAGGAAGGGAGACATTCATTTATTAAAAGAGAAGGCAAAAGAGAATGGTTTTTTGGTAGAAGAAATATCCAAACAAGAGATCCAAGACATCGGCATTAGTAGTACTAAAATTAGGAAGGCGATTGGTAAGGGTGAAATTATTCTGGCTAATGAGCTGTTGGGACATAATTACTCCTTGAGAGGTGTTGTGGTCAAAGGACAGCAATTGGGCAGACAAATTGGTTTTCCCACCGCTAATATTCAAGTCAATAAACAAGAGAAACTCATTCCCTTAGATGGTGTCTACGGAGTAACGGCTTCTTTTCTGAATAAAAAGGAATCATTGGAATTAAAGGGGATGCTGAACATTGGAACACGTCCTACCGTCAATGGAAAAGACCGTACCATAGAAGTCCACCTATTTGATTTTAATGGAAATATTTATGGTGATCTTTTGGAAATAAAACTATTAGATCGAATTAGAGCCGAGAAACAATTTCCTGATTTGCAGGCATTGGTCAAGCAATTGGAACTGGATAAAGAAGCTTGTTTGAAAAAAATATAATTCCCACCTTTTTTTAAGTATAAAATCCCGAACTCACATTAAAAAAAGTGATAATTCCCTCTGCGATCTATCACCACAAAAGGTGGTTGGCGATACTGCTCAAAATAGTAGTATCCTTTTTCTATTTCATTCCAAAAATTGACTAAAATGGCGTCTTTAAGATAATCCCCTGTAACCGCCATTGCTTCGTTCTCTTGCCTTTCAAATTTAAAGGGAAAAATGTGAACGGGAATATCCAACTGACCATTGGTTCTCACCTTCATACAAATTAAATACACCTCCATAATACCGCTGTCGGTGATGGGAATACAACCGATGGACTGACAAGAACCGTGAATAAAAATTTGTCCACCCAAATTACCGTGTTGTGAATTGGTGGCATCGCTGGTGTTGGGATAGTTGATTTTTAGAGAAAGAAAATAGTTGCTGTTGGGGTTAAAGCGATTGATAAAATAAAAACCCTCTGGAATCTGGAAATCTCCCTGCCTTCTTTTAGGTCCTAAAACACCAGAATTGGTACAAAAATCATATTCTCGAAACAGTCTATAGGATTCGCCATAATCTGCTTGCACCCAAACTTCGAGTTTTTCTTCGTGCTTAAACCCTCTTATATAAATATTCTTAATTTCATCATAAACAACACCCATCTCTAAAAAAGCCGTTTCCAAACTCGCCTCTTTTTCGGCTTGCGCCATTCTTACTCGACTGTTTTGGAGTTGATTGTCCTCAAAAGTTTGGGCACTTATTGAAGTATAAAACAGCCATAAAAATCCCAACAGCAATAATTTGTTAAACATAGATTTAGTTGTTTTTATAAGTGTGTAAAATTACATTTTTTTTTCAACTGAAATAATGAATTTTAATACCAATAAAAGAACATTGAAATAAGGAGTCTTACAATTTTATTAAGAATCGATGTTGTATGTATTGGCTGCCCATGTATTTCATGCTTTTTAAAAAGTCCGAGAACTAAAAAGCCCAAAAGTAACCATATCTAAAAATTAGTTGGTCTGACAATTCCGAAATCTCTTTATATTTGTGGTTAATTATAACATGAGTTCGGGACTTTGAGAGTCTAAAAAATCGGGAATTTAGTTTTTTAATTTAATAAAATTATTAAAAGTCCCAGAATCTCGACATCCTGCAGTCCCGAATTCGCATTAATTATAAAAATCAACGAACTTGTTCAAAGCGATATTTACTAAAAAGTTCTGGTGGAACGTACTGATACTCCTACTGTTTGTCAGTCTATTGTTTACAGTGATGGTCTGGTCGCTAAAAATATATACCCGCCACGGTCAAAGCATAGAAGTCCCTAATTTTGAGGGAATCAATGTTTCTCAGCTCGATGAATTCATTAAGGGCAAAGACCTTCGGTATAAAATCAGTGATTCTACCTATGTTTCTGGTCAAGCGCCTGGAACGGTTTTGAATCAGACACCTTTGGCGAAAGAGAAGGTCAAAAGCGATAGGAGAATTTACTTAACCATTAATCGACAAACGCCACCTATTACAACTTTACCTGCTCTTTTTAGTACTTCCTTAGAGAATGCAAAAAGGCAGTTGGAAAACTATGGATTGGTTTTGGGTAAAATTGATTATACACCTTGTTTGGGTAAACAAACGGTCAATGAAATTTTTATCAATGGCAAGGCAATTAAAGAAGGTGACGATATCCGAAAAGGAACAACCGTTGATTTTGTGCTTTGTGATGGCATAGGCAACAAACCCATTGAAATCCCCAATTTATTAGGTTTCACTTATACCGAAGCCCTCGCCTCTATTCGCTTGTCGCAACTAACCTTAGGCGCTGTCACAATGGAAGATGGACTTAAATTTAAGGAAGATGGCTACGTTTACAGACAACAACCGCCGCCTGTCCCTGGTAGAACCATTATGGTGGGCGAAGCCGTTGATGTTTGGGTTCAAATAGATCCCATTATTTTTGCCGATGAAATTGACGGTGTAGACCTAATCAATGATTTTGAGGGACTGGAGGAAGAAGCTGATTCTTTTGCCAATGGCTCACCTGACCCCAATCCTCAAACAATACCCGATGTCGAACCTGATGTTGAAATTGAACCAGATACAGGACTAGAACCAGATATAGTACCTGAAAGCAGCGATTCAACAGATAATTAACGGAACTCCAAAATGTCAAGATATTGGGACTTTTGGTTTTTTAAAGGACGACATCCAACATAAGATGCTACTTTTGCGTTAAAATGAGGAATTGGCTTTTTTTGATTAGGGAGATGGATTCTCTTTTAAATTAATCAACTAATTTCTTGAAAGTTAAAAGATTAGATGGACATTCGTTTTAGATTCCATTTTCTTTTATAAAAACTTTACTATTGGCATTAAATCTAACAATGCTAGACAAAAGATTTGAGATATGAGACTTGAGATATGAGATTTGAGATATGAGACTTAAGACTAAAACAGCATTTTCAAATTATTGATTTTCAATAATTTGAATAACTTATAAAAGTCTCACGTCTAGCATCTCATATCTCATATCTTTTGTCTAGCATTATAGTCGAGTATCTAACAGTGAAGTTCAAAACCATAAACTTAGAAAGTACGCTTGTGAAACAATTTGTTTTTTTATTGACCCTTTTTATAGGATTACCGCTCTTTGGGCAGGAATTTCAGACAGATTTGATTGAAAACCCTGTATTAAGACCTTCTCCTTATAAAACAACCGAAAGCAATGCCGCTTTGTGTGGCATCAATTCTTTTCTAACGATTTCTATTAACACGACCAATAAGCCCGACTGTAATGAGGCGAATGGCTTGATTGAGATTAGTATTTCTGGAAGTGACGATACTTTTGAATATTACCTCAACAGTGAATTGGTCGATGCTGGTCCTCAAAAAGTTGAGAGCTTTGGCAATCTTTTGGCTGGTGCTTATTTGATTGAGGTCTTGGGCAATGAAGGCAGTTACATTAGTGAGTTCATCGTTTTATCCAATCAAGGACAAAACCTAGATCAAGTGGGCTCAGAATTTGATTTTTCTCCAGCTTTTTGTGGTTTGGGGAACATAAGTAAAGGACCAGGCATTGTTACCCAACCGACCAACTACTCTATATTTAACAGCAATAGAGAATTGGTGGGAAATTGTTCCAATCTGTTTTGTGATTTGGACTTCCCTCCTGGTGATTATTACATTCAATTGGCGCAATCGGTAAGTAACTGTGAGGCCTTTTTTAAATTTGAAATTCTTGATATCCCTACCAACCCCTTTCCTTTTATAGAAGATTTTTCAAAGGTAACAGGTACACCCGATGTGCTAAAATGGGCAGACAATCAGGCGTTTGTCAACAGTAGTTTTGCCAACAATCCTTTGAGTATTGGCGTAGCAACCTTAGATGGTCTAAATGAATTTGGATTGCCTTATACCGTCAGCGACATACCTGTTAATGGAAGTGCCGATTCGTTGACCTCTCATCCCTTTTGCTTGGCTGGCATACAACCAGATTCTCTTTGTTTGAGTTTTTATTTTCAACCACAAGGTATTAGTGATTTCCCCAATGATGTCGATTCTTTGATTGCTGAAGTCAAAGACAATCTGGGCAACTGGCATCATCTGTGGGGCATTAGCGGAATGGATGTAGCGGCCGATCCGGCTATTAATAATGAAAATTTCACCTATGTGATAACGACCATAAAAAATAAAGATGATTTTGAAGTGGATCAAACTTTTTTTGAAGATGGGTTGCAATTTAGGTTTAGAAATAAAGCGACAACGACTGGATTGAACGATCCTTGGCACATTGATTATGTGCGTTTGGAAAATTGTAATCTGGTACAAGAAGAACAAATAGAAAACGATATTACTTTCGTTTTTGAAAGTCAAACTCTTTTAAATAGGTATTCGTCTATGCCTTGGCATCAGTTTTACGACTATCAAGATTTAGAATTTAGCGATACCTTAGGCTTTTTCTTTCGATTAAATGGTAGTGATCCAAGTTTGAACGCCGATGGATTTTATTCTATTTATGAATTTTGTGACGACATTCCCATTGAATCCAATATGGACCCTTTTAATATTAGTGGAGAAGTTAATCAAACACAAGAATTGCGGTTTAACCTTTTAACGTCAACATTAGACGATTTAAGTATTGGTAAGCCTGACGATGCAAATGTGGTATTACGTACCGAATACATTATGGATACCGATGGAGATTTTAATACTCAAAACGATACCCTCATCCACAATCAAGTATTTGCAGATTATTATTCTTATGACGATGGTACAGCCGAAAAAGCTTTTGGGCTGTTGGGTTCTGGTTCTGAATTGGCAGTGGCTTTTCAGTTGAATGAACCGGATGTCGTTCAGGGTATTCAAATCTATTTCACACACATTATTGGCAATACTGCAGACAATGCTTTTGCGCTAAAGGCTTGGGCAGCACTCGATTTTGACAATGAACTGGATTTTTCTAGAAACGATTCGGTCATTGGAATAAAAGAAGGTTTGTTCCCAGTATATACAGGTCAAATTGGTGGGTTTACCACTTACTTATTTGATGAACCTGTTGAGGTGGACAGCATCTTTTATGTGGGCTTAGAACAATTGGGTCCTCAATTTTTGAATATTGGTCACGACATCAACAACATCGTCTTTGACACATCTCGTTTGATTGGTGATACCCTGATAGAAGATTTTAAACACCGTTATGCTGGTGGCAATGTGTTTTATAATTCGGTGGGAATTTGGCAAGAATCCATTATCCCAGGTGCAGTTATGATTCGTCCCCTATTGGGCGATAGAGATCGCTTTGTTACCAATATAGAAACCATTGATACCAAACCAAAAACGTTAACGGTTTATCCAAATCCTAGTAGCGATTACATCAATCTAAATGTTGCCTCTGTGGACGATATCAAAACGGTCAGTATTCTTGACCAAACGGGGCGAATCATTCAAACCATAGTGCCCACAAACTTATCAAACATCTCTGTTTCGGATCTTGTCTCTGGAATTTACTTTATAGAGTTGATAGATCAGAAAGGTAAGAAGCAGGTGGGGAAGTTTGTTAAATATTAGGGCGAATTCTCAAAATCCAGCACTCGCAAACTTGCTTTAAATTACGAGTAGAGTCTTTAGTGATTGTAAACAAGCGCTCAGATTACCTCTTATCGGCATCTACATTTCGATATTTTGACAGATAGGCTTCGTGTTTTTCCTTGTCAATGGGTTTGATTAGAGGAACTGTTTGAACAGGATATTTATCTAGTTTATCTGTTGGACGACTTGGTCTTTTCTCAAATCCTCCTCCACAATTAGGACAAACATTGTGGAGTAGATTGTTCACACAGTCTTTACAAAAAGTACATTCAAAAGTACAAATCATGGCTTCTGGGCTACCATTCGGTAAATCCTTGCCACAAGTTTCACAATTGGGTCTTATCTCTAGCATATTTGTTTTATTTTAGAGGGATTTCAAATATTCATTGGTTTACAAACAAAACTCATCTCTAATAACTTGTATGAATGACTCTATTTTCACCAAAATATTATTTACCACTAATAGCGTTCTTACTCGTATTTGCTTCTTGTCAAAAGCCTAAGATACCTACTTTTAGTAAAATGGATAAAATAGTTATTGCTTCCATTACACAAAAAGAAATCATTATTAAAGGGAATGCGATCATTGACAACCCCGGTGATCAACTTTATGAAATAACTTCTGGAAAATACAATGTCAGTATTGAAGGCTTATCGGTTGGTGAAATAAATCACGACTTAGAAGCTTTTATTTTGCCCAATCAGACAACCAGTGTTCCATTAAAAATCAAAATTGCCAGTAAAGATCTACCAAAAACAGGATGGCTTACTAAATTGTTTGGTATCATTGCAAGCCAACAAGCAACGGTTTCGTTGAAAGGGTATTTTATGTTGAAATTTAAAGGAACCAAGCTACCCATTCCTGTTTATTATACTCAAAAAATAGATATTGCAGATTATGCCACAAAATAAATTAGTAGAAAGTCTGCAAGAAACCGATGCTTTAGACTACAGTAATGACGCTGTCCAAGCATTTTTACAAAAACACTTAAACCGTGACGATGGGCAATCTCCCAAAGAACAGGTTTTGTCCATTTATTATGCAGTTCGAGAACATTTGCGTTATAATCCTTATCGCTTAGAATTTACACCAGAAGCCTTAAAAGCGAGCGTTATTGTTAATAGAACCGATGGACACTGTATTGACAAAGCCATTTTAATGATTGCTTGTTGTAGAGCAATTGGTGTTCCTGCTCGTTTGGGCTTGGCTAAAGTCAGAAATCATATTGGAACCGCACGCTTAGAAAAAGAGATGAATACCAATATCTTGGTTCCCCACGGATATGTTGCGGTATATTTAGACAATCGCTGGATTAAGGCGACTCCTGCTTTTAATAAAGGCTTGTGTGATAAATTGGGGGTAACACCTTTGGATTTTGATGGAGAAACCGATTCTTTGTTTCAAGAATACAACGACAAGGGTGGACAGTTTATGGAATACCTAGAAGATTATAACACTTTTGAGGATGTTCCGCTTGATTTTATGTTACAAAAGATGCAAGAAGCTTATCCCAGCTTATTTGCCAAACATTTTAAACATAAAAAAATTGTACTCTGATTATTTTTTTATGTTTTTTTTTGAAATTAAATTTCACTGATAACCAAACAGTTAGGTCTTTTTTACCAATATATTTTCAAAAACAAGTGACTTTTTTTCTTTCCTTCTGTAACTTTTCCTGCTACTTTCCCGTAAAATTAAGTGTGCCTCGTTGATGAGACATTTTCCCCCAATCACTTTCCCCCCACTACTTTTTACAACTATCTAAATACAAGGAAAGTCATGAAAAATTCAATTAAAACCATCCTCCTTACATTCGTTATTTTATTTGCAGGATTGAGCTTAACAGCTGGAAATACTGCTAAAGCTTTTGAAGTACAACCTACAGTATTGACAAATTTAGAAATTGTGAATAATCAAGTAGCAGTATCGGAAAAATTCACCATAGTCGTTATGGATATGCAAGGTGAAGTAGTTACTTTTGAAGTAGTATCTGGTAACGAAGAATTGTTTGTTTTAGATTGCTCTAGTTTGGTAAATGGAATGTACCAAGTTAAAATTATGAGTAGAGAAAAAGATTACGGAATCATTCCTTTCGTTAAAATTCAAGAAAGCAACGGTCAGTTTGAATCTGAAATTATTGTAACTAGATAATCGAGGGTAGAGACTTACTCCATTTAAAATCAGAAAGGCATGAACCAATCAATAGATTTTTCATCTTTCTGTAAAATGTATTTAACAAAAAAAGGCTTAAAGCTTATTTCACTATTCCATAGCATTTTATTTTGCTAAGGGACACGGAATAAATAAGTGTCCGATTTGAGGAAATTCAGTATTTTGTTTTACAAGGCATTTTTGAGCCGCATAGCCCAGCTACGTGGCGATAAAATAACGAAGTAAAACGGAATAATGAAGAAATCAAAGTGGACAGTTATTTATTCCGTGTCCCTAAGCCCAACTTTTAAAACTTACTTCTTTTTAGACCGGTCACTATCAAAGGGAAATAGTGGTCGGTTTTTTTATTGGAAACTACTCAGAAAGTGCTAAATTATTTCACTATAAAAACACCAAATACGGGAACGTGATCCGATATTTTTCTAGCGGCGTCAAAGTTGTCAAAATCAACCGTAAAATCTTCTATTCCAGCAGATGCTCTTTCAAAAGCTCTTACTTCATAAAACATATTGTCAAAAGGACTGTATAGGTAATTCCCCAATAAATCAGGCGAGCGTTTTAAAGTTGTTTTAACATTGCGCACAACAGGCAAATATCCTTCTCTTTTCAAATCATCAAATGCCAAATGGTTGTCAGACAAATTAAAATCTCCAAGGAAAATCATATTGTCTTTCTCGTATTCAGCATGTAAATTATCCAATAAGGTAACTTCTTTTTCTGGAAAGTTAGAAGCGGACTGTGCGTGAAAATTTGCCAATAAAAACTGTTTGTCTGTATTACCCTTCAAAGCAAACCTCGCCATATAAGGTTCTCTATGGATAAAATCAGATACCCTCGCCAACCAAGCGTTGCGCATTAATTCGACCTTGTCTTTTTTCCAAAAGTAAGCATATCGTTCAGGAGCGGGACCATCTGTTGCTGGACTCAGTGCATAATCCCAATTACTACCCGTTCGATCCAACAAATCAACCAATTCACCAACAGCACGAGCACCATAGCTACTGGTCACCACTTCTTGGACTGCAACAATGTCGTAATTTTTCATAACAGAAGCAATGTACTCCAGCTCTTGAGTATTTTTTTCTCTTCCAAGATATTGGAGGTTCCAACTCAAAATGGAAACAGAAGCATTTCTTTGAGAACGAGTCCTCCGATTGTTAATGGGATCATCGGAATAGGTTTGCTCATAACGACTATTATCGTATTCGTTGTTGTCGTTTGAATAGTACTCTTGCTCTATTTCACGAGAATATTCTCGCTCTGGATAATATTCATTGTTTTTTTCTCGATAATATTCGTAAGATTGATCACTGGTATTGCGTTGATTGGTACGATTTCCATTTGAATATGGTCGATTGTTGTCTACTTTTGGTAAGCGAGGAAACTGACTGGCATCAGGCGTTTCAATCTTAACTTTTGGCAATTCTATCCCGGAAGATTGCTTGGTCATATAAATACCCAAAACAACGATTAAGGCAACCGCAAAGCGAATTCCTGATCCCAATAGGGGATTTTTATTTTTATTTTTCTCCGCCAAAGAAGGGGTTTTGTAAATTTAATTATTAATATTCTTGTCTCAAATGCCTATATATTTTTAGGCTACCCGTCTAAAGTTGCCGAACTGCTTCGTTGCATGTACCCCTCGACCGCAGCGGCGGACCGTTACGCTCGGGGTACGATTAGTCCGAACCCCGAG
>ENA-ORXT01006551-ORXT01006551.1-marine-metagenome-genome-assembly--contig:-NODE-6551-length-10760-cov-4.633811_pt1 | contig 10760 bp, 1 predicted proteins | sample MGYA00237868_ERZ511482 | MGnify/ENA metagenome assembly ERZ511482
AAATAAATTTCAGTCGTTTTGATAGAACTATGTCCTAGTGCCTCTTGAACATGTTTGATGTTTTGTCCTTGTTCAAGACAATGGGTAGCGTAGCTATGTCGTAGTGTATGAATGGTTGCATAAGGATTAGCATGAGCTAATTCTACTGCTTTTTGAACCACTTTATGTAAACTAGTACCACTATATTTCCCTCCTTGTTGCCCCTCAAACAACCATTTAGCAGGTCGATTCTCTTTAAGATATTCCTTCAAGTAGGGTACAACCGTTTCTGCCAAGACGATATAGCGGTCTTTTTTCCCTTTTCCCTCTTTTACGTGAACAGCTCGACGCTTAATATTTATATCTTTTTTTAGTAGGTTCAATAATTCGCTTTTTCGCATTCCCGTAGAGTAGATAAGTAGAATAGCTAGTTTATGTTTTAAATTTTTTGTTACGTTTATCATCTCTACCACTTCTTCCGTTGATAAAACGTTAGGCATTTTCTTAGGCTTTTTAGGCCTTTGTATGTCAATATATTCCTTATCTAGTTTTAATATTTTTTCCCAATAAAATTTAACGGCACTAATAATTTGATTTTGTGCAGACACTGATATTTTTTTAAATCGAATTAAATGCAAAATATATTTGCTAAGTTGCTCCTTTGTTATAGCTGATGGAGCTATTTTTTTATGGTAAAAAAAGAAAGCTGCAAGATGACTTTTATAAGCTTTTATTGTCCATATTGAATAACGAATGAGCTCTAATTTGGCAACCATTTTCCAAACTTCTCCCTTCTGTATATCGTTCAATTGGTCAAAATTGCTACTTTTATAAGCGTATTGTTTTTGTTTTTCAGGCACCTCGAAGTCCTCTGGAATAGCAGAATCTACTTTAAATTGGATATTTAGATACGACATGCCCACATATTTTTTTAGTGTCCTCAATGCTGTTTTCACGTAAGGAATCAACCAATACTTCTCTTCTACTTGCCATTTCCTGCCAGCTATATTCTTCACCACTTCTATCCATCCTTTTTTATCATAAGGTACATACACACGCAACCATTCCTCATTTTCTTTTTCTATAGTAATTCGTTGTCCAACTACGATTTTTAGAGTCCGACCATCCTTTCGTATCTTTTTAAAGACTGTTACTGTTTTGGAAGATCTTGACTTGGTGTCTACGTTTACAGCCTTTGCTTCTCTATTTTCCTTTCTTACAGTAGCTGGTTGCCCTGCCTTATTTGGACTTTCTTTTTGCTTCGCTTGAATAGGAACTATCGAAGTATTCCATTGAATGCTATCATCTATTTTTAATACTTCGCCAAACGATTGTTGTAAGAGGTCTAGCGTCTGCTCAGTTTTCGGAACACTCCAATATTTTTGCTCTTGGTTCCAAGCTCTATTTGGTAATTGTTTGATTTTAGTAATCCAATCCTTTCGTTCTCTAGGGATCAATACTTTTACTCGGTATTGATGTTCTGGAGGTTGTTCGAGTAGATTTTTTATAATTACTCGACTACAAACCGTTATAAACGTTTACAAACAATTATAAACGTTTGTAATCGAATAACAGGGGTTAGGGCAGGGCTGTTAAGGTCTATTTTGCAAGTATTTTAATAAAACATTTAAAGGAAACATAAAAATGAAAAGACCAAACAGTCAATGCCATTCTCCATTCTCCATTCTCCATTACCTCAATATAGTCACTTTCCCCTTCATAATCTCTCCTTCACTCACATCCAAGCGAAGCACAAAATAGTAGGTTCCCTCTGGCAGTTGCTGCCCATTATGTGTGCCCCCCCAATCATTCATATAGGGGCCCTCTTTATGGACCACATCGCCCCAACGATTAAAAATAACAATTTCATTGTCAGGATGCCCTTCAGGGTCAGCTTCTAAGATAGGAATGATGAATACATCATTGCTACCATCTCCATTAGGGGTAATAGCATTGGGGAGTTCAGCTAAAGCAACATCTATAAATACGGAGGCACTACCTTCGCAACCATTGTCGTCTATTATAAACAAACCAATTTCTGTTGGCGTATTTAGGGCGAGGTTTTGGTCTAAACAATCAGTACAAGAGAAAGCCGTTATAGGAGTCCAATTAATGACATCAATGGTGTTCGGATCTACATTTCCACCTACGCCTAATTGCACCGACTCACCTGTAAGCAAACTGTTATCAGAGGCAATAATTTCCACTTCTAGGGCTTCGGGGGCTTCAATGACTATGGTGGTTTTCCATTGGCAACCTTGCGTATCTTCTACATTTAGCTCGTATTCTCCTGGAGCTAGATTATCAAAGGTATTGTTAGCATCTAAACTTTGTTCTCCTAATTGTATGCTTAAAGGATGAACCCCACCGATAATAGAGTCTATTCTAATAGAAGCATTACTAGAATTTGCACAGGAGGGCTGTTGTATCACAAGAGCTGCATCGCTTGGCATTTGGGTGTTTTCTATTATTTCTACAAAAGCCTTGGTTTCGCAGCCTGTTTTTTCATTTTTTACTAATAGACTATATTTCCCTGGGTGACTGACGGTTGTATTGATTGCTCTAGCCAAAATATCTCCTTGTTCATTTCTCCATAGATACGTGATGTTTGTACCCGTAGTAGAACCTGCTGCTGATAAGACAACATTTGTTTCATCACAACGCAATAATTGGTCCTCCCCTGCTTCTGCGATTGGTAGTTCTTGGTCATTACCAACCATTACAGAATCTATAATTGTACAAGCGGTGTTGGCATCCCTAATTTCTAGGAAATAGATGCCCGGTTGATTTACAACTATATTCGTTAATTGGTCATCGGAGGTGATTACGCCATTGTTGGTCGTCCATTTATACGCTAATGCTTCTTGTTCTATCGCTCCTGTTACTGCCAATTCTATAATAGTATCTCTACAATCTACCGCTTTATCTTCTGGTAAGATAATTCCTTCTATCGCCACATTTTCTGTGATAGTAACTTTGCTTGTTTGCTGACAACCTGTAGTAATATTGACTACTGATAATTCATAGATTCCTGCTTGATTGATGGTCGCAAAAGCGGTATTAGCCCCTTCGATGATTTGCCCATCGTCAGTTGTCCATGTATAGCTGTGACCAGAATCTGCTACGGTATTTTCTGAGCCAATTTGTAATTGAGGATTGGCACAGGTAATCGTTTGGGCGGGTCCTGCATCTACTTGTGGCAAATCTATATCAGGGTCTACCACTACCCTATCGGTGCTACTACAACCATTTAGGACATTGAGCACTGTTAGCGTGTATGTTCCTGAGGCATTAACAGCGGTTGTTCTATTGTTAATTGGACCAATTATTTTACCATCGCTAGTCGTCCAAGTATATTTAAGGGTATCATTTTCAGGTAATTTTGTATCACCGATGACTAATTCAGGCGTATTACAATCTATAATGGACTGTGTGATTGGTAAAGCAAATTCATAGCTTTCTTTGTTTGCCCTTACGACTACGGAATCTGTGGTGGCACAAGCGGTTACCGTGTCTATAGCTGTTAGGTAATAAGTCGCAGGTTCCACTACTATTAGTTCTGCGGAATTGGCAAGTATGTTAATTGCTGGATTAGTAGTCGTCCATTCCAATACTAAGGCAGGATTGTCTTCTAGTATAATTCCAGTCAGCATCGTCATAGAATCATTGTAGCAGGTGATTAAGGTATTGTCTCCTGCATCTATCAATGGCAATTTTTGATTGTCTATTACGACTATCGAATCAGTAGTAACACAATCATTCTGTGGGTCTAAAACGCTAAGGAAGTAAGTACCACCTGCATCGACAATTGGCATTAAAGTACTATCTCCTACTTGTATATTTCCATCAGGTGTTTGCCAAGTATAGATACCTACTGTATTGGTTTCTGCCGCCAATTGCATCGTCTCTACGCTGCAATCTAAAGGTGCTACCGCTGCTATTGCTACCTCTGGTAATGTATCTTCTCTAAAGATTTCAATGGTGTCCGCACTCACACAAAAATTAAGCGAATCTATTGCTTGTAATTGATAAACCCCAGCAGAATCTATATTGATTAAAGCAGCAGTGGTTGATAATTCTTGATTATTCGCATCTGTCCAGCTATAATAAATAGCACCTCCTAAATTGAGCGCAGTGCTATCTCTTGCGATTAGGTCAATACTGGTTTCGGAACAAGTAATAAATCGGTCAGTTCCCAAATTTATGCTAGGCGGTGTTCTATTATCTTTTACTAAAATCGTATCCGTATTGGAACAAAAATTAGTTGCATTAAAAATGCTTAAAGTATATATACCAGGTTCATCCACTTGTGCCAATATGCTATCGGCATTACCCACAATATTTCCATCTTCGGTAGACCAAGTGTAAGAAAATTGTGTGCCTTTAGAAGAGAAGGTACCGTCTAAAAAAACAGAATCTTTACAGTTGATGCTATCTGTACTGCCAGGATTGACAATAGGGGCTGCCCTATCCGCTTCAATTGTCACAAAATCACTAAAACTCTTACAGCCTGTCTTCTCGTTGGTGGCTTGCGCTACATATACTTTCCCTAGTAAGGCATCCGTAGCGGTCAGAACACTATCGGAAAACACTTCATTACCAGCCCAAACAAGACTAGTATTAGGCAAATCTGTACTGGCGATATAACGAATAAAATTATCTTTGCAATTGATAGCACCATCTACACTTAAACTAATCTTTGGTCTAGGGGCTTCGGTTACGCCGATGGTATCAAGCGCAACACAATTATTGTTCCTGTTGGTAACTTCTAAAGTAAATACCCCACCTGTAAAAACAGTTTGTTTTATCTCCGTCCCTATCGGATTGGCAAGCGAATCTTTCCACTGATAAAAGTATTCAGCCCCTTGAGAACTTAGGTCCGTGCCCAATTCTAATTCTATCTCTTCCGTATCTTTACAATAAACCGTATCCACCCCCGCATTCGCCACTGGATTATCTAAAGAAGCAGTAATTTCTACAAATGATCTTTTTCGACAACCGCTAAATTGATCTACTACATCTAATTTATAAATCCCTGGTTCACTCACCTCTGTTTTTATAGAATCCCCAATTGTTTCAGCTTGTTCATTGGTCCAAACATAAGAAAAATCACCTTGTGAAGAGGCACTCCCATCTAAGGTAACCGTTCCTACTAAACAGTTGAGTTCTTGGCTTAAACCAGCATTTGAGTTTGGAGTGATGGTATCAAGACCTATCATTAATGTACTCAATCTGGAACAGTTATTATCCAAATCTTGTATCACTAATCGATACTCCCCCGCTTTAGTTGTCGTAAAAATTTCTTCCTCCGATTCCGAAAGTACTTCTCCGTTTAGAGACCATCTATATAAAGGTGTGCCAGCATTCGTATTAGCAGAGAGTTCTAGTACGGTATCTAGACAGGTAAGCGTCACTTTCATAGAAGACTCGAAAAATACAGTAGGTTCTACTCGAATATCATTGACTCGAATAGTGCTAGTTGTTTTGCATTGATTGCTATTATCCAATATGGTTAATTGATAGCGTCCTCCAGCAACTACTTCGGTAGTTAGTGTTGTTCTGGAGGCAGTATTTTCAAATTCTCCATCTTCGGTTTCCCATAGATAAGAGAACTGATCGCCTGAAGAAGATTGAGTGGCATCCAGTATGGCAACTATGGAGTCACAAGTGATACTCGTTGTAGAATCTATAATGGCAGTAGGTAAATTTTCATCGCTAGCTATGTTTACCATTTTTGTTAACACACAACCATTTTGGGCAATGGCAGTACTGCTATAAATCCCAGGTGTATTTGCTTGCACATCCGCCGTATTAATGGTATCTCCACTTGGATTGGTCCAAGACAGACGAGTTTCTGGCGTGGCGGTGGTAGCTACTAGGCCTATGCTAGTAACCGTGCAAGTAAGGATAGAATCTTTGGGCACTTGTAAATCTGGCAAGTCTCTATCGTCCGCAATAACTACTGTTTTAACAGTGCTACACCCATTGGGGGCAGTCGCTTTTATTTCGTAATCGCCAGGGACATCAATGTCTATGCCCGTACCCATAATAGGCATAGGTAATAAATCACTGGACCACTCAAAGACAACTCCTGCGGTATCACTTTTTGCCGATAAAGTAAGTGCTGTGCGAACACAGGTGATGCTACTATCTTGACTAATTATGTTGGGTCGGTCTGTGGATTCTTGAATAAAAACGGAATCTTGAATGTTGCAACCTGTTTCGGTATTGGTAATATCCAAAACAAAAGTACCTCCTCTATCTACTCTAGGTTGATACGTATTTGCACCAAAGGCAATATTTCCTCCATTTTTTGGCAACCAACGAAAATCATAAACGGCACCACTATCAGATGCACTAGCATCTAAAACAATATTTTCTTGTGTACAAGTAATCAGGGTATCTGAACTTATTTGAATAGCTGGCAACACAAAATCTTTATCAATAGAAACGGTATCTTCTACAAAACAACCATTTCTAATATTTTCTACATTTAAAATATAGATTCCTTCCTCATTAATACTTGGAGTAGTAGTATTTAAATCTGCATTCGCTATAAATTGCCCACCAATAGTTCTCCAAGTATAAGCAATTTCAGTCGCTTTACTAGAAGAATCCCCTTGAAGTACATATACGGGTTGTTGGCAAGAAAGCGTCGTTGGCGCACCTGCATTAGCGATGGGATATATTTGGTCATCTGTAATGGTAACTTGATTGTTGGTCATACAACCATTAGGGGCAGTAGCTGTAATGCGATACAGACCAGGTTTGGTAATTTCTATCGTTTTTGCGGTAATCGCTTGATTCAATTGGTCGCTTTCCCAAACTACTACGACATTAGCATCCGTACTAGCGGTAGAAAATAGCGTATCTTCCCTACAAGTTAAAGTCGCATTCTCCACCCCTAAGTCAGGATCAATAAAGTCTCCAAAGACTTCAACTGTATCTGTGGAGACGCAATTATTAGTAGTATTTGTTACTTTTAAAATATATAAGCCTGCTTGATCTACTTTGGCATTTTCTTCATTTTGATTGTCTACTACGTTGCCGCCCATAGTCGTCCAATTATAGGCAAATTGAGTACCCGAAGAAGAAGCACTTCCATCTAATACAAAGTCGGGTTGCGAACAATTGAGCGTAAAGCCTTCTTTTATACTAACGTCAGGAAAATCAAAATCATCAGTCACTTGAACCATTGCTTTGGTAGCACATTTGGTTCTGGTATCCTGCACCTTTAAGGTGTACATCCCTGATGTATCTAAAATAGGCATTAATATATCAAGAGAGTCCGAAAAGCGACCATCTTCTATATCCCACTCATAATTATATTTATCGCCTACGGAAGTTCCAGTCGTATTTAAAGTGATTGTCGGGCGAGTACAATTTAGAATAGGGGGTTCTTCTATAACCGCTGTTAAAGTGGCATCTCCAATTACAGCAGTACCTGCAAATTTTAAATCAAAACCAACGTTGTTCTCGTCTTTATTATCAACGACTAAATAATATTGCTCGCCTATAATTCCATTAATACTTGGTAGAAATTTTCCCTCTACGCCAAACATCGCATTACTATCATCACTTGCTCCAATTGCTAAATTATTATTACTACCTCCACTAAAACATTCAATTGCTTGGCTTCCACAAGTTCCTTTAAATAGTAAAAAGCGAAATCCTGCATTGGCTTTTGGTTGAATGATAAAATCTACGGTACCGGGAGAAAGAATATCAAATTGAAACCATTTAGATTGGGTTTCAGCAGCTTCATTCCAACAACTCGTTGCATCTCCTTCTTCTTTTACAAGGCCAGGTCCTTCTGTTCTTGCGACTGATATGGATTCCATCCCGCATAACTGTTTGGCAGTACCACAATCTGCACTTAGATCAACCGTTAGGTTTACCTTACCGGGGTCATTTGTGGTCATCAACATAGAGTCACCTATTACATTGACTTCTAAGTCAGAAAAAGAAAAGAGCGTGGAATCTCCTTCTTCTCCTACTGCTTGGAAACAAATTTCAAAAAGAACAGTGCTATCTGCCAACACCAAACCAAGTGTATCATTTGGCGGTATCGTATAATCTAAATCTATAAAGCCACCTCTAAAATCAAAGTCGCTCAAAGTAATGCCAGAGGTAGGATAAATATTTTGAATACCATTGTATTTCATGACGCTAGGCTCCCAAGTCATACTCCACTTTAGATTCTCTACAAAAGCTACATTTTGCGTAATTACATCTAAACAAACGCTCTCAATGGGTGTTATTTCATGCTTAGTTCCCGTTACATCAAAGATACAAGGTTCCCCAGCCTCTCGTTCTTCTTTACAAGGATCGCAGACTAAGCCATTTGGATTACAAAATTCAATGGAAAAATCTTCTAATTCGCCAGTGTCATTTCCTTCGGGATTCCCATCAATGACCCGTAAAGTCCAGCTACCATTCACTTTACCTAGATTAAAATCTTCTAGCTTGCCCAAATAGGGATAATAGGAACCATTCCTCGTTCCAAAAGAAACGGCCCAATCTTGCTCGTTGTGCCACCTTTGTTCTAAGTTCTCATCTGGCAAAGCAATATCTCTAGTCCGCACAAACGATACTTCAAAGGAAGTGGTATTTGTTTTTGAAAAGCCACCAAAGATACCGAAACTAATAGGCCCAATTAATTGGACTTCTTGCCCTTCGGGGGAAATCAAAAACATCTCTACATCTCCAATAAAGTCATGCTTAAAGCTAACAGATACTTTCTTTACACATTGACTAGGGTGACTTAAATCGTCTAGTAGGACATTAAAAACATATAGGTGAAAATCATGGATAGATCTTTGTTCTTTTGGCTTGGAAATATCTTCGACTCCATCCAAAATAGTACCGGGACAGTCCACACAAGGACAGGTGGTCTCTTGTGCTAATAAAATGGTGGTCCCTAGTAGAAAAGTAATAATAAAAAGAGATATACGCCCGATATAGTTCATGTGATAGTTTATCGGTTTTGGTCAAATCTGATTTGTGAATTTGTTGATTGATTTATTAGCTTATTTGTTTATTCAACTACGTGTCTGTATTATACAAACAAATAAGCCAATACACAACTTTACCTACATCTAAAATAGCTCGACTTTAGCCTTTAGTGGCAGCCTGCCAAGCATAAGCGTACCAAAGACTAAAGACCAATGGCTAAAGCCCAAAATAGATATTCATCAATAATTAATACGCTCAAACGCAAAGGTATTTATCCTCAACCTATAACACAATTATATTTCTTTATTTCGCATTTGAAAGACAAAAATTAGAGAAGCAATTTCATTTTCTCCTTTACTCATTGGTATTTTACACGAAAATATAACGAAAAGAAGTAGAACTTTAGTTTAGAATCATATATTTGTGACCGTTAAAACGTGGCTTTTGGCTATTATTAATCGTCTTAGGAAAGTCTAAACTGGTATTTTATTACTAGAACGATTTCCTTATTTTTGCCAGTCTAAGAGCAGATAAGTACGTTTTTTGCACTTATCTCTATCCTCGCTGTTCACTCAACACCCTAAGTTTCGTAATGTTGAATTTTGAATGATTGAATTTTGAATGAAATGGGACGTAAAAAGGACGATAACAGACATCTCTTACAGTGTACTTATTCAAAATTCAATCATTCAAAATTCAACATTAACTACTGATTATAAATTTCAACAATGACCTCAGCTTTATTCAATAGCGAACAATTAATACAAAATTTTAATCATCATTTAGATCAGATTTTAGCAAATATAAATGCTGCTGAAACTGCGGAAGATTACGAATCTGCATTAGCTTCGGGTGCAACAGAATTAGGTGCTACTATTAAAGAAATTGGCAAACAGAGTGCGCTACACCTAGATCATCTACCCAAAAAGGCGACCAAGGAAGATAGCTTACCTGCTAGTATCATCAGCTACCTGTGGGCAGCGGATGCCAAATCTTTTATGCTTTTATGGAGAGATGTATTGCTACAACAACAAAAAGCAAAGATTATGCAGTTGGATGGCAGGGTAACGAAAGCTGCATTGCTACAACTTCGGCAAGATTCTAAAGCTATTTTGGAAAGTGCAGCAGCAGAATTTAAGGCTTGTTTTGAGGAGGAAAAAAGATTTCTTAGTACAGAAACTAAAGATAATCAGCGAGTATTAAAGAAATGGAGTGCCCAACATAATCCTTGGTCTATTTACGAACCACAAATTGAACAGCTTGTTGCTCAATGTAAAGAAGCGGAGATTCAACAAAATGGCTTGCAAAATACCACTACTGGTTTTCAAGAAATCAAAGAGTTAATCCACCAAACGATAGCGTCCTGCCAAGAAGAATTGCTGTTTATAAAGCGAACTGCTGACAAAACGATGGGCTATATTGAGGAAGATATTGAAAGTAAACCTAGTACTGTTGCAACCTATTTAGAAGGATTAGAAAATGAAATAACTATTCCAGCTCATTTTAAAAACTTTACAGCAGACCTGAAAGTTAAAATTAGCAACTTGGCTGCTAAAATGCAGGTGCCAATAGATACGAATGGGGGCATGGTACAAATCAAAGAGACTAATTTTAAAAAAAATGCCCAGCAATGGTTAGACTCAGAAGTCGTACCTATTTTGTATGAAATTTGGGAAATTACAGAAGCGGCAGAACATAGCATGAAAATGTCTTTGGTGAATATTCGAAATCGGGCTATCTTATTGTCCAATGAATTAAAAGAAGGGAAAGAAGGAACTTTTAAAAAGGATTATTATTGCCAGCCCTTAGAAGCATTTGTAAAAAAA
>ENA-ORXT01006552-ORXT01006552.1-marine-metagenome-genome-assembly--contig:-NODE-6552-length-10756-cov-36.839592_pt1 | contig 10756 bp, 13 predicted proteins | sample MGYA00237868_ERZ511482 | MGnify/ENA metagenome assembly ERZ511482
TTTCTGGAGCTGGATAACAACACCGCAGAGCGCGCTATGCGGCCTATTGCCATTGGCCGAAAGAATTATCTGTTCCTCGGTTCAGAAAAAGGCGGCAAAAGCGCCGCCATCTGCTACTCACTCATCGAGACTTGCAAGCTTAATGGCGTCAATCCCCAAAGCTGGCTGACACACGCCTTGGCCAACATCCAAGACACCAAAATCTCAGAGCTCGACAAACTGCTGCCGTGGAACTATGTTGAAGAAAGTTAAACGGTTACGACTATGAGGCTACAATTCCAATTAAGACACACGCCTATTAGATTAGAATGGAACCCAGAGTCACTCCAAGGTATGCTGGTCAGCCAGCTATAGTAGCGCTAATAGTTCAAATTGAGGCTTCATAATGACCCGCAATCGTCCGAGTGATTTGACCGAGGCGACCAGAAACTCCTTTGGTCTCAAATATCCCAATAACTCAGTTATTCTGGGCACTAAGGGGGATGTATTGACTTTCTTCTTGTTGTTAGATGACCTGATCAGCTCCAATACTATTGAAGATCGGTATCAAACGATTTCAAAAGATTTACATAAAACTTTGATCAACCATCGAAATATTGAAGACTTTTCTTCTCAGGCGACTGCCTTAGGCCAACAATTTTCACAGATAAGTTCGAAAAGCGTAGATTGGAAAAAATATCCTTTCACCACGGTTCGAGGGAATTACGATTACGAAAAATGTAAGATCGATACGAACAAACAGAACTTAAATTTAGTTTTCTCAAGATTTTTTAAAGCACTTAACGATGCGCCCTTTTGGGTAAATCGATATATAGATAAAGGCATGGAAAACTTCCCTAGAATAATTGTTGCTCCCACTGAAATTCATACGGGTCGAAAGTTTAAGGAGTTTACCGATGAGGACTTTTTGAATGCCCACCCTAATCCACTTTGGAAACGAGAGCCAGGGTAGCTCTTTTCTAAAGCTCTTCGCGCCAGTGCTCGGTTTGACTTTTGGAACCCACAACCGAGCGTCCTAAAATCGCTCCATAACGGCTGCTGGTAATGTTTGTAGGAATAATGGTTTCGCCAAGAGTAGGACGCTCACATCTAGTCTTAAATCGGATAATTCGTATTATTCTCGCAAAAACCATAATATATTATAAGTTGCAATTAGGGCAAAGGTGGCTATTTCTGTTGAGTAAGCGGGGCGCATGGATTGAGGATAATTATATGCGGACCTGTTTATTGACCATGTGCCTATTCGCTCTTGGAACCTCTTTGGCACATGCAGAAGATCACGGCCATATCGCCGTTCAAATCAAAACGCCGCCCGCTGGCTGTAAATACTTGAAGCTCAATTTTGTGGATGAGAATGGCAAGAAATTCTCTCCAAGTGGTAACACGATCGGCATGTCGGAAATTGACAAGAAAGAGCGTAGGGGCAAATTTACAGACATTCATAAGTTTCATGTGAAACCCGGCCAGCACACGCTGAAGGGCATAGAGTGTATTAATTTGGACAAGACTGACCGGATAGGAACAACAGTGCATTTTAAAACCTTGCGCAAGACGGAACTCCCCCCAGGAATTACGCAATCCAATTTCGTCTTCGAAATAGTTCCCGATAAGACAATTTACATGGGGGCGTTGGATTTCATTCGCTTCGGCCGGGATAATGCTTGGCCTTTGGCCTTAGACCGGAGCCAAAAAGCTGTCCAGGATGGTCGGTTGGAGGCAGGCACATTCGTCAAACAATTTGTTACGCTCAAAGGCGACATGGCCAACGCTAAATTGACGAACACTGATATGTCAGCCCTGAACGATATTTTAATGCCCAAGACGGAAACGCAGGCAAAACCTCCACCGGGCGGGAAAGGCAAAATCGCCGTTCACTACACAGGAAGTCGGTGTAGTCCGGTAGAGATATTTTTTAAAAATGTTGATCAGCCAGATTCTAAATCGATAAGGATCAAGATTAAGAATATGGACAGATCAAATGTGGGGTTTGGCACCGAAAAAGTTCCGTCCGGGCGTTATGAATTTTCATCTACGAAATGCACCTTTGCGGGACGGTATACCATTGCGCCAGCGCTCGCGAAGTCCTTTGTTGACGTCTATGATAACGAAATTGCTTATGCCGGGGAAATCTACCGGAAGACTGAAATAACGATGGGAGTGGGCAGAGATATCGGGTCGAAATATCGTTATATATTCAACAATGATAAATTTGGCCTCGCGAAAGACGAGGTCAAAAAGCCCGAGCGCCTCGTGGACAGATCTGCGACGATGACGGATGCTGCTCAACTGGCTATATCAGGAATTCAAAACTATATGGACCGGACAAATGCCAACATGAATAGTTCTTTAAGTGCCTACCAGGCACGCCTAGCGGAATATGCGGACGAGGTCGTGCCATAGAAGACCGGTCAACGTTCTGCGGGTATCGTAGACCGTTAAAAGAAGACCACTCACCAGAATTTTATTTTTTAGTTCGGATTGTTTTGAAAATCACTAACCCAATCTGAGCGTCTGAAACCCGCCCCAAAACAGCCGCTTGCAATGTTTAAGAATTCGTACTCTGATGTGCCCCCCTTGCGTGCATTCACAACCGTCAGCGTGTCTTTGCTCGGCACTTTGACCAGCATGACATAGCGCGAATGCCGCTCCACCAATGTGGCGATAAAGCTTGCATTGGACCCTGCAATCAAATCGCCCTCCCAATGTCCCGGGACAGCGCGGTCTTCGACTTCAGCAGGCCGTTCGCTAATAGAGATGGCGTCTTTGATTTGCCCCCGCTTGTCCGTTAACGTGACAAATCCGGCATAAATGTTAGCGATCGAGCGCCAAACTTTTCAACCAAAACCATCATGGACGCCATTGCTGCGAATTCACCTTTAGTGGTCATAACTGACCAACCGTCATCCATATCAATTTTCAGAGGTGCGGGACCAGTTTTAACCATCACACGGACGTTCAATATAGAGCCTTCTGCGACCTTAGTTGGACGCTCATAGGGCGAAGCATAACTTAGGATTTGAGGTGGCTGTATCCTTTCTCTCCCCATTGCATACCCACTAAAGTCTTCTATCGGAAAAAATTCATTTCTGTTTATACTGTTTTGAATGGCTTCAGATATCTGACTTGTAAGAATACCTGCCCTAATTTTAGTTAAAGCCGCTTTCATGGCGTTTACACAGGCTTTCTGAAGAGCCATTTTTTCGGGAGAGACTTTTCCAATCCCAACAGTCCACCCTTGTGACGCATGAGATATTTTACTCGACCCAGATATTTGAAGGGTGAGTAAACTACCCTCATGCACCTTTGTTTCACTAGGTGGGGAATGCATAAATGAAGGGCTGACTGATAACGCCGCCGTTGCAGGGTAATTATTATACCCTAACATTGAGGGAACCAAGTTCTCCTTTTTCAATGCTGCGTCAATTCTCTTGCCAATAGTTTTCGTACTTTCCCCCACCCTTATTTTTTGAATTGTACGTCGTAAGATTTGAGATACTTTGGGGGCAGTCTCAATCGAATCTGCCAAAATATCTGAGGATTTTCTATTTTTAATTAGATTGTCATTTTCTGCTATTTTTTCATGTAGTGACTGTACAGGAACTTGCTGGAAAAATAGAAATAGAAATTGCAATAAATCGACGTCTATTCATAAAAGTAGACGTCTATCATTTACAAGGTTGAGTCTAGAAATATTTAGGCCCTTTCTACACACTTAACCAAGTCACCCGCCAGTAATTTTGGGCGACAACGGCTTCTGCCTCAGCGACAACCTCAAACATTACCAGCGGCTGTTATGGAGCTGCGGATTCAAGCGGTCGCCGCAACACATTGGTAGAACCTCTCAGCCGGTGTTTCATAGTCGAGGGTCTTTCGAGGCCGCTCGTTGAGCTGCCTTGCTACCGCATCTAACTTCGCTTGGCTATGGACGGATAGGTCTGTGCCTTTGGGGAAGTATTGGCGGAGCAATCCGTTTGTGTTCTCATTGGAGCCTCTTTGCCATGGGCTTTGCGGGTCACAGAAGAAGACATCAACATTAGTTTTTACGGTGAACCGTTTGTGCTCTGCAAGCTCATGCCCCCGGTCCCAAGTCAGAGATTTATAAAGCTCATCGGGTAGTCTCTTAGAATTCTTGATCAGAGCATTCACCACGGTCTCTGTCTTTCGGTCCGATAACTTCATCAGCATGACATAACGTGAGTGGCGCTCCACAAGTGTTCCAATGAAGCTATGATTAGGACCGCAGATAAGGTCGCCTTCCCAATGCCCGGGCACGGCACGGTCTTCGACCTCAGGCGGGCGTTCACTGATAGAGACAGCATCGGGAATACTGCCCCGCCGATCCTTACCTTTCTGCGTATGACGCGACCCGCGCAGCTGCCGCTTTCTGCGTAAGTATTGGATCAATTCCTTCTTTAAAGCCCCGCGCGCCTGCACATATAAGGTCTTATAGAGGGTTTCATGTGACACGTGCATCGCCTCGCAGTCAGGATAGTTGCGCTTGAGCCAACCCGCAATTTGCTGCGGGGACCAATGCTGTTCAAGCTTAAGGGTAACAGCTTTGCGCAACTCTGTCTCCAACACCAGCTTGCAAGGTTTAGGGCGAAGAGCCTGCTTCCAAGCCCGTTTCTCCGCCGCGACAGCCCGGTAACAGCCAAACCGGGATATCGTGAAATCCCAGTATATGGGTGGGTCTCACCCAAGTCCTCCTCGGCCTTGCTGAAACGGGAAGGTGTGGGGGATTGGATCGAGAGCATGAATACGGTCGACCATCCAGAAATCAGAGTGCCGAACTATATCGTGGATCCGCTCAAGACATAACCAATGGCCATGTTTCAGGCTATTGCTGCACGATAACTTTATTCCTCCGGATCATCCGGATGCTATGGCCCGCTTATTAGCAGGCTTACTAGCAGGCATTGGTTTCATCGGCGGTGGCGCTATTTTGAAGAAAGAGAATGAGGTTGAGGGAACTGCCGCAGCAGCTTCTATATGGATTACAGGTGCAATTGGTAGCGCGGTAGCCCTAGATATGTTTGGTATAGCTATCATCCTAGCCGCGCTCAATTTCTACGCAGTTGTATTTCTAGGTTCGGCCAAAAGAGTTTTGCCTGACGATGAAACCTAGGAATTCTGTATTCAGGCTAAAATGGTTTGGCCTTCGCCCGCTAACTACTCGACCTTTCAATGTAAGAGAGGCAGCGCGCTTCAATAGCTTTCAACCTAGGCACTCGGACGGTCTTTTGTTTCAATTCGGTGAATATCTTTTGTCTGACCTCCGGCGGCAGATTGGCTAAATCCAAAACGGTTGGATGGATATAACTGGACTATGATATAGCTGGAGTGTTGTGAAGCCTTCTCGCCGACGCTTCGGCCATTGTTTTCAGTGTCAGATCCCCACACGCTTTCATCTCTCCAGGATAAATAACGATATGATCGTTCATGCCCATGGACGCATAGCCCATAGCAGATGCAGCATTACCGCCCAACTCCCAATCCGTCCAAAGCGTTGCGCAAAGAAACCGCACGCCGTCAATCACAACCGCTTCGTCCATCAAAAAGTGAACATCGAGGTCCGCAGCGCGCTTGCGCGCGGCTTTCGTCTCTGACTTTACCGTAAAGGGTTGGCGATGCGCATACCACTCGTGATTTCCAGGCACATAGATGACGGGCTTGCCGTTGCTGCGCTCTGCCAGCCACTCAACACCGAGACTTGCCGGGTCGTGAATATCGCCTGCTGCAATCATCACATCATAAGACGGGGCAGGGCCCGGCATATCCCAAACACAGCCCTCAATATGCAAATCCGATAAAATCCAAAGTTTCATTGCCTTAGTCTATAGGGCAATCACCAATCTACAAAGGTTCAAATCAGTTTGCGCTTTTTAAAGTCGTCAAAAATTGCGCTGTAATGGTCGTCGGGAACACTCCCGCGCTTGCGTTTAAAATGAGCGTGATTTTCAGAATATTTCTGCTAAAATGGAAAAATGCTAGATGTTCTCAAAGGATATATCTTAACTGAAAAGTCTTTAGCGGCCTGTGTTCGTAAGACGCTCGAAGACGCTCGTGTTTTAAGGATTAAAACACGAAGTCCTTTACTGTTTTTGTGCCCACCAAAACTAATGGACATCACCTTATGAGTCAAAAACGTATTGATGACACCGTTTTGGCCCTGTTATATTTAGGGCGGCATGAGATTTCTCGCATGACCGATGAGGTCAGAACATGGAAGACATTTGATTGGGACGCAATGAATAGGCTTTATGAGAAAGGCTTGATCTCCAATCCCATGAATAAGAATAAAGCCGTAGCTTTTACTGACGAGGGATTGAAACAATCCGAAAGGCTTTTCCGAGAGTTATTTGAAACGCCAGATACTGATGAGTAATATGTAATGGCCCGAAAGACGGCACTTAGTGCAAAATCTCTAGAAGCGCTCGGCCCAGAGCGCCTGGCGCAATTGCTGATGGAGTTTAGCAAAGGCAAGCCCACATTAAAACGGCACTTACGGATGGCCTTGGCAGCGAGTAAAGGCGGTAAGACGTTAATTACGTCTGTTCGAAAACGTCTAGGGGAGCTTGGAAGAAGCCAAAGTTTCATTGATTGGAATAAAGCCAAAGCCTTCACCGCCGAAATAGAAGACTTACGCAGCATGATTTTTGAAGATGTCGGCAAGGACCATCCTGCTGATGCTATTGATCTGCTGTGGGACTTTCTGGGGATAGCAGCGTCTTGTTATGAGCGCTGTGATGGTAGCAATGGCTATCTCGGCGGTGTTTTTCATGAGGCCAGCGGAAATATGGGCATCTTAGCTGAAGAGGCCCAATTGGACGCGCAATTATTATCACAGCGGTTGTTCTCGGCCTATCAGGATAATGGCTATGGCCAGTATGATGACTTGATATCGATATTCGCACCATCACTCGGCAAAGAAGGCCTAGTGCATCTTCGAACATTATTTACAGATTGGCGGGCAGGGTTAAAGCCCGCGAATAATGAGAGCTTGGACTCCAAGTCTTATTGCGCTCAAATCGCTCTTCGGGAAATCGCGGACGCGCTCGGTGATGTTCAAGCTTATAGAGACCAATATAGCCCAGAGATGCAAAAACGGCCCAGCATTGCGGCGGACATCGCGCTGCGCTACCTTTCAGGGAAACAGCCCGCAGCCGCCATGCAGGTTTTAGACGACGTGGATGAGGTGCCTGACCTTGCGCAAAAGATCGCATCCGGTAGGCATTGTGATCTCTCATGGCATCGTGCCCGCATTGCGGCGCTGGAGGCTTTGGAAAAGGCAGATGAGGCCCAAGCCTTGCGATGGGAGGCTTTTTTGGCCTCGCTGGATACGGAAATACTGAAAGCTCATTTAGACCGCATGACGGGGTTTGATGATGTTGCTGCAGAGGAACTCGCCTTGCAACATACGCTCACTTATCCTCACGTATATCGGGCATTACAGTTTCTCATAAGTTGGCGACATAAAGAGGCCGGCTACAAACCCGCAAAGGCCTTAGCTCTCGACAAGGCCGCAACGTTGATCGAAACCCGTTACGCGGAAATAGATGGCCGCCATTATGAATTACTAGCCCCAGCAGCCACGGTTTTAGAGGCACGGCATTTTTTGGCATCGTGCTTATTACATCGCACGCTGATTGATTTTGCCCTTAATAATGCGCGTAGTACCCGATATAAACATGCCGCCCGCCATTTGATGGCCTGTGAAAGCCTGAATGATACGATTGACGATTATGGCCAGCACACGCCCCACACAGACTATCTCGCTGATTTAAAGGATCGCCATGGACGTAAAACGTCTTTTTGGGAGCAATTTGATCGTGTTTGAAGACTCGTTTTGAGCTTGTTTCCGGTTTTGCACTCGAGCGTTTTGGAGCGAATTGCAGCCGAAATCTCAAACATTACCAGCGGCTGTTTTGAAGCGATTTTAAGACGCTTGATACTTAGGGTTCGCCTTACCAACCCTCCAAACTAAGATCAGCCCAACGATAAGCATAGGGACACTCAAGAACTGGCCTCTTGTAATGGCCCCAATAAGCGGCGCGTCCGGTTCGCGCGTGAACCCGACCAATATTCTGGATAGACCATAGCCAATTAGAAACACCGCAGATAACAGCCCCGGTCGCGAGCGAATTTCATCAGACCGCACCAGCAAGTTCGCAATCACTAATAATAACGCGCCTTCCAAGAAAGCCTCATAGAGTTGACTCGGGTGCCTCGAAATTCCTCCGGCTTCTGCAGCGGGAAAGATAAAGCCCCAAGGCAAATCAGTCCCGCGCCCCCAGAGCTCTCCGTTAACGAAATTCGCAAGTCTACCCAGAAATATTCCGAAAGGGGCTACACAGGCTAAAATGTCCCCGAGGCGAAGAATTAGTATTTTGTTTATCTTGCAGAACAGAATGACCGCAATACAAACCCCAAGAAAGCCTCCGTGAAAAGACATCCCGCCTTCATAAATTTTTAGAACGTCGAGTGGGTTCGCCAAGTAATACTCAAGATTATAAAAAAGCACACTGCCCAAACGGCCGCCCAAAATGACGCCAATAACGGCATAGGTAAAAAAACTGTCTAATTGAGGCCGGGTCACCCCGAGGTCCGAATATTTTTGGCTCAGGCGTTTTGCCCACCACAAGGCAGCCATGAGACCTATCATATAGGCCAATCCATACCACTGGATGGATATGGGTCCCAATTGAAACGCTGTTGGGTTGAAGTTTGGGAATTCCATCTCGGGAAACTTTATCTGGCTTTCGGGTAGCCTCAAAATAACATACCGGGGCCGGATTAACGAGAGTAGATTTCAAGTTTAGCCACCGCATCGAAACACATTACCAGCGGCTGTTATGGATTTCATGACGCTCATTTTTCACCTGAAGTCAATAAGCCTGATCCTAGTAGGGGAAATTTTGTCAAGTTTAGTTGACACTCTAGCCAATCTTATTTATGTCAAGTTTACATGACACATCTGATTGAGATAATTGTGGAAAATAAAATAAAAGTTTTGAGAACACAGCGAGGCTGGAGCCAGGCGTATTTGGCGGAGCGAGTTAATGTCTCGCGGCAATCCATTAATGCTGTTGAGACGGGAAAGTTTGATCCGTCCCTCCCTCTGGCATTCGCGATTTCAATCTTATTTGAACAATCAATCGAAGATATTTTTTTCTACGAAACAAAGGACTGATGATATGAGTACCAGACCTAAAGACCCGGTGGGCTTCAAAGACGACGTCAAAGAGTCGAGATTATTACGTATAACGGAGGCGGAAAAAAAGGTTTATCATTCCCCCTTGGGAATTGCCGTCATCATTCTGGCAACGCTACCGATATTAATCCCGTCCTTCGTAGACATGCATTATGATGCTGAAGGAGAAGGGAATCGATTTCAGGGCGTTGAGGCTTTCGGTATCTCAACTCTTATGGGGATCGCAATTTTCGCTGCCTGGGTCATTGTGGTTTTTTTCGCAATGAAATATTTGACTTCAATCTTCGACAAGAAATTAGACGAGGTCGAGCGTTTTATCGAATATAAGGCAGGCGCTTACGCAGGGTATATAACAATCTGTTTGTTTCTTGCCGTGTGGAGTTTCGCAATGTGGTTTCCGACATACCTAACAGATATTATGAGCGTAGTCCCGTTTATTCTACTTTGGAGCTATGCCTTAATTTACCTTATTTTGAGGGCCAAATATCGAAAGCAGTATGAGGCTTAAGGCGTATCGTTAGTCGAAACTGAGCATCCTGATTGTGCAAAGAAACACCCTATCGACAAACATTACCAGCGGCCGTTATGGAGCGATTTTAGGACGCTGACCTGAGCCTGCTATATTACACTTTGTCTCCATCACTTCGAATAATATTCAAAAATTCCGGAAATATAATCACCTCTCCGACGTGAAATGGATGCCGTAACGAGATAAATTGGAGCGTCAGTTCGTTTCTTCGGCCCTATATCTTTTAACGATGGAACGCCAAAATTGGCTTGCGTCTCATCTTCCAATAATATTTGCCACGTTCCGCCCAAATTTTTGCGGAAAGTTTCACCAACATAAATACTTAGGGCATTCAGAGCCTTTGCTTCGCTGTCTTGGCGAATTTCATCAATACTCTCGTAGTGTTCAAGAACATAGGCCTCCAAATGGTCAAGAGATTTAGGAGAATAGTCAAACTGAGACGCCAGCTCCCGCGGAATAAGGGAGAAAAACTCGTCCCAAAAATTATCCATGTTGAAGAGCCAATACTCAAAATTTTCTTTCTTTTCAAACTTAGTGGTCATGCCAATATTTTACACCTCAGTGAACTAATTGCCAATTATTTCGTAAGGAATTCCATTTTTGGTAAGTTCGTCGAGCAATGGTTTCGATGCTTTTCCTTCAAACACCCATTTCACGTCCCAACCCAATTTATTCAAGTCCGCATCGCGAAGCGGTTCGTACTTATTCGATTCATTGAGTGATTGATAACCGATCTTATGTTCAATTCCGACCTGGTTTGCCTCGTCAGCGATATCCAGCCTGCGTTTAACTGTTTTTCCATCGATCTCAACATCGACAGTTACTTCGCGTTGACTCCACCCAATCTCATCTCTGTAAGCATCCATAGCTTTATTAGCTTTTGAGGCTTGAGTCACATTTACATCATATGTCTTGCTCCAGCGATCATACTCCCACTTCTTTGGGCGACAACGGCCCCTGACGTCATCACAACTTATTTTAAATAAACTTGACGAAATTCGAGCCTATGTAGAAAA
>ENA-ORXT01006553-ORXT01006553.1-marine-metagenome-genome-assembly--contig:-NODE-6553-length-10756-cov-5.952992_pt1 | contig 10756 bp, 8 predicted proteins | sample MGYA00237868_ERZ511482 | MGnify/ENA metagenome assembly ERZ511482
ATGCGGGCCTTCATCGCCCTGGACGAGTGGCCCGAGACGTTCGATGCCGAACTCGGCCGCGCATTGCACCCGTTGCACGAGCCATCGCTCGAGCATTACGAGGTTCGGCTGGAAGGCGCTGCCATCGAACATCGGATTGTCGAGCGAGACCGGATGAGCAAGCGCTTCGGATCGCTGCCACCCTTGCAGCGTATCGCGCTGTGGCGTCTGCTCGAACAGCGCGAACGCTTTCGCCCGCACGATCGGGCCGCAGCCACCTTCTATGCGCAAGCGCTGGACATGCTGGGCGAACACCGCACGGTGGACGCCAACAAGATCGGCCGCGCCATCGAGCGATTGCGCGCCGCCTCGCCACCGCTGGCGTGGCGCTCGGCGCGAGGCGAGTACGCGCTGGAGGATGCTGCCATGCAGTCCTGGTACGACGATCTGGTGGCTGCCGGAAAGTGGCCACCGGTGGCGTGAACGGGGCAGCGGGCGCACGGCCCGTCACCCGATGCCAAGGGCTGCCAGGGGCTGCGAGGGGCGCTCCGCCGGCTCGCTACCCGGCAGGCTCCAGCCGCACCAGCCGCCCGCCCGCCTGGTCCTCCAGCACGTACACCGCCCCGTCCGGCCCTTGCTCGACCTCGCGGATGCGCTTGCCCCAGCTGTAACGCTCGGCCTCGGCCGCGACCGTCTCCAGCGTCTCGTCGTCGGCCGGTGCCCCGGTGTTGTCCAGCGGTGCCTGTTCGAAGCGCACCCGGATCAGCGCCTGCGAGGACAGCCCGCCGATCAGCCCATTCCCCTGCCAGTCGGCGAACGTGTCGCCGTCGTAGATCACGAAGCCTGCCGGGCTGATCACCGGGTTCCAGGACAGGGCCGGGTTCTCGAACGACAGGTCGGTGTCGTGCGAGGGGATCGGTTCGCCGGAGTAGTGACTGCCCTCGGAGACCTCCGGGTAGCCGTAGTTCTCCGAGCGCACGATGCGGTTGAGCTCATCCCCGCCCTTGGGGCCCATCTCGTGCGCCCACAGCTGGCCGTCGGCATCGACATCGATGCCCAGCGGATTGCGGTGACCGAGCGTCCACACGGTGTCGGCGATGCCGCCGTTGCCGAAGAAAGGATTGTCCTCGGGCACGCTGCCGTCCAGGTTCAGCCGCACGATCTTGCCCAGGTTCGAACTCATGTTCTGCGCCGGCGAGAACTTCTGCCGCTCGCCGGAGGTGATGAACAGGCGTTCGTCGGCGGACACCAGCAGACGGTGACCGTAGTGCCCGTTGCCGGTCACCTTCGGCACCTGCTCCCACAGGCGAGTGCGGTTCTCGAGCGTGCCGCCCGTAACGTCCGTCACCAGCGTGGCCCGTTCGACCACCGCACCGCTGAGCGTACCGTCATCCGCATCGCGCTCCACGAACGACAGGAACACCGTACCGGTCTCGGCGAAGTCCGGCGCGACGATGATGTCGCCCAGCCCGCCCTGCCCCTGCGCCTGCACCTCGGGAACGTTGGCGATCTCGCCGAGCTTCGCCCCGTCGCCATCGAGCAGCCAGACGGTGCCGGCCTTCTCGGTGACCAGCGCCTTGCCGTCCGGCAGGAAGGTCATCGCCCACGGGGCGTCGAAGGTCTCCAGCACGGTGCCGCTCAACCGCGTACCGGCGTCGCCCTCGATGTCGATGTCGGCCGCCAGGGCGGGGCCGGCCAGCATCAGCGCGGCGGCGATGCCGATCGCGGTACGGGTTCGGGTCGGGGTTCGGGCCGGGGTTCGGTCATGGACGAGCATGGCGGTCGGTCACGGTTGCAGACGTTCCGCCAGACGGTAGCGGCGTCGCCACCACGCGTATCGGAGGCTGCAAACACCGCCAACCGTTTCGGGGAAGGACGGTACGAAGGAACTCGGGCCGGTCTTCCATGCCCGCCTTCACCCGGATCTCGATTCCGGCAGGCAGCCCCGGGCAAGGTGGCGCGATCGCACGCACGCCCTCGAACCACACGTGGTCTCCGCCGGGACATCACAGCACGCGGTCTCGAATGGCCAGCCTGTCCACCCCACCGGACAGGACCGGCACGATCATGTCGATCCACACGGCACTGCCATCCATCGGAAGACACGACCCGGCAACTTTCGCATGCAGCTCGGGATGGTGGACAAGCTTCAGTGCCCCGGTGCGGGTGACCCTTGCGCTCATGAGTGCGAAGGTGTCGGTTCCGGGCATCCGGATCCCCTGCTCGTCCATGCGAGCCAGCAACCCTTGCCAGTCATCGTCGTCCTGCACCGGGCCCATTCCCAGGCGTTGCGCCACGTCGGCGATCGTGTCGGGATCGGGCCAGCCGCAGCCCACGCGAAACGTCACTTCGAGCGGAAATGCCCCGGCGTCGCCGGCAGCCCCCGACCCGGCCGCCCCCGACAATGGCAAGGCGTCGAACGCGGAATGCCATACCAGAAGTGGCTGACGGTCCAGAAGTGGCTGACGGTAGAGACGCGGCGCATCGGCGACCTGATCCGCCGTGGCGAGCGTGTCACCGGTCACGAGCGTGAAATCGATCAGCAGGTACCCCTGTCCGTCTTCACCCAGGAAGCGGGCGTGCCCGAAACGGTCCTCGCCCAGACGAAAACCGAAGTACCGGCCCGGCGCGATGGCGGTCCGGGCGGTGAACCGCGTCTGCAACGGAACGCGGTGTGGCGGTACAGGTACCGTTGCCCCGATCGCCACGCCATGGCCATCGTATTCGAGCCGGTGCGCTGTCGCCAGTCGACTCACACGCATCGTTTCCACCTCGATCCGATCGGCCGCTCGAGGCAATGCCTGCCTCAGGATCAAGCCGCCCTTGATCGTCCGGGCCGTGATGCCCTCCGGCAACGAGGCGACGAACGTCGAGCATTGCCGCGCCGGTCCGTACACGAAGTGCTCGATCTCGACCGGTTGTCCGGTCGGATGCGTGGTGAGGTCGACGGGCAGCTTGTCCACCGGTCGCCCGAGTCAATCGTCCGGCCGGGACAGCAACCGGCCCGGACCGCACAGCCATGCGTGCACGACGCCGCTCAGCCAGCACGCCAGCAACGCAAGACCCGGCCCGCGCGCCTCGGCCGTGGCCGCCACCGTGGCCGCGTGCAACTCGACCACCAGGTCGGCGCCGAGCGACAGCTCGCCGTTCGCCACCCGTTCGGCGATCGCGTTCGCGGTCGCCATCACCGGCAGCAGCACCAGCACCGTCGCCACCGTGCCGGCCACCAGCAGCACGGCCGCCACGCCGTGGCGTTTCAGGTAGATCTGGCCCGCCCCCGGATAGACGAAGGCGGACAGCATGATGGCCTTGGTGATGGAACGTTCCTGCACGGCCGGGGAGCCTCGTCGACGGGTATCGTGCCGATCATGACAGAGCACCCGATATCGGCAGGCTTCGCGAGGTGATCCGTCCGCGTTCCGCCGAGACCCGACTGGCCGCCTACTACTTCGCCCACTTCGCCACCGTCGGCACCCTGGTGCCGTACATCGCGCTGTGGCTGTCGAGCCTGGGCCACGAGCCGGGCTGGATCGGCGCGGTGGTCGCGGCCCCGTCGCTGCTGATGCTGGTCACCACCGTGTCGCTGGGCACATGGGCCGATCGGCTGTCCGACTGGCGCACCGCCATCCTGCTGGCCAACTGGCTGGCCCTCGGTCTGCTGGCCCTGTGGCTGCTGGACACCGGACCGGTCGCGATCGTGCTGGTATGGACCCTCTCCGGGGTGCTGATCATGGCCAAGCAACCGGTGATGGACGCCGCGGCCCTCGCCCTGACCGCCCGCGAGGGCATTCCCTACGGGCGCGTGCGCGCGTTCGGCTCGATCGGCTTCATCGTCGCGCTGCTGGTCTGCGGGCAACTGGTCGAGGGCGACGGCGTGCAGCGTTTCCTGCCGATGGTGCTGGTGGTCGCCGCCTGCCGGGTGCTGGCCTCGCACGCACTGCCCCGGTTGCGCGCGCCGCGCCACCCGGCGCACGGCACACCGATCACGGCGGGCGCCGGCGATGCGCTCCCCACCGATCGCCCGGCCGTGCTGCGACACACCGGCTTCCTGGCGGTGCTGGCAGGCTCGGCCCTGATCAACGCCTCCCACGCCTTCTACTACACGTTCGGCCTGCTGCACTGGAAGAGCCTGGGCATCGCGACCACCACCGGCTCGCTGCTGTGGGCCGTCGCCATCGTGGCCGAGGTGGGGCTGATGTGGCGCTTCGCCGGTGTGGCGAAACGCCTGTCGCCGCGCCACTGCCTGCTGCTGGCAGCCTCGCTCGGCGTGCTGCGCTGGCCGCTGATGCTCGCCTCCGCGTGGCCGGTGCTGCTGATCGCGCAGGCGTTGCACGCGGCGACGTTCGGCCTCACCTTCCTGGCGACGGTGAACTTCATCGCCAAGCGGGTGGACGAGGCGCACGCGGCGCGCGCCCAGTCGGTGCTCGCCATCCTGTCCACCGGCAGCCTCGCGGTGGCGACGGTGGCATCGGGCCGGTTGTACGAACGCATCGGTGGTCAGGGGTACCTGGCGATGATGGTGCTCTCGCTGGCGGGGCTGGTGCTGGTGGCGTGGAGCTATCGAAGCGACCTGGACGATATCGCCTGAGCGGTATCGCGGTGCGGACCGGCGAGCGTCATCGAACCATCGCCCCCTTTCGACGGGCAGCCACGATTTCAATTGGTTTCCGGAATCGGGCTGATTTCATTGTGATCTTCGGTACCATCCCGCCCGTATTCGTGGCAGTTCGCAAGACAGCGCTTCACCCGCGGCGCTGCATTGTCACAATTATTGCCAGAAAAATCGATGAATGGTCCCTACAATCGCATACAATGAACCCGCACGGCTTCAGGAATTGGAATGATGCTTCGTGACCTATCGAGAGCATTCCCCCACGCTGAATCCGGACTCACCCACAGAGCCATAATCATGTCCGAAGTCATGAAGAAGTACGACCTGTCGTTCAAGCCCATCGAGCCGACCGGCAAGGGTCGGGGGCGCGTTTTCTCCTACAGTGAAGACCAATGGAAGGAACTGGCCTCCACCGCCGCCAACGTCACCGGTGACGATCGCAAGGAACTGTGTGAAGCCTATTTCGTCGGTTACCAGACGATCCTGAAGAAGGCCGGCATCGTTACGGCTCCGCAATCCAAGAAGAAGGCCTCCGCCCGGGCTTCGGGCTCTGCTGCCCGGCAACCGTCCGTGTTCGACCAGCTGGAGGCATTGTCGGAGAATGCCGAAAGCGCGCTTGCCGAACTGGATCAGGAGGTCGAGCGATTGAAGGAACAGCTTGCCGAGGTCGAGAAGAAGAAGAAGATGTTGAAAAAGCTGTCCGAACTGACCGCCGACTGATCCGCACGTTCCACGAGGCGCATTCGAGGGGGCATCTGCCCCCTTTTTTTGTGACCGGGTCACGATTCCACCGAGCAGATGCCGCTCGGTGTCAGGACGTGGACGTGGGGAGAAGCCGAGAACGGTTCCCGCTCAGGACCTGTGAAGGAACAAGGGGTACATCCTGTCGCCCTTTATTCCTTCACAGGCCCCTAGGCCGGTACCGCCTCGGCCACCCGCTGCAGCGTCTCGACCGTGCGTTCCCACCCGAGGCACCCGTCCGTCACGCTCTGACCGTAGACCAGACGGCCCGCCCCCCCGATCGGCTGACGCCCCTCCACCAGGTGGCTCTCGATCATCAACCCGCCGACCGTGCCGGCTTCATCGGCCAGCCGCCCGGCCACGTCCAGCGCAACCTGTGGCTGACGGCGGAAGTCCTTGCCGCTGTTGGCATGACTGCAATCGATCATCAGCCGACGGTCCGCACCGGCCGCGACCAGGCGTTCGTGCGCCGCCGCCACATCGGTCGCGCCGAAGTTGGGCACGGCGCCGCCGCGCAGGATCAGGTGCGCATCCGCATTGCCACGGGTGCGGTACAACGCGGTGCGCCCGGCCTGCGTCGGGCTGAGAAAGGCGTGCGGGTGACCGGCGGCCACGATCGCGTCCACCGCGATGCCGACATCGCCGCCGGTCCCGTTCTTGAACCCGACCGGGCACGACAAACCCGAGGCCAGCTCGCGGTGCACCTGGCTTTCGGTGGTGCGCGCACCGATCGCGCCCCAGCTGACCGTGTCGGCGTAGTACTGCCCGGTGACCGCGTCCAGGAACTCGCAGGCGGCCGGCATGCCGCGTCGGGCCAGTTCCACCAGCAGCCCGCGTGCCGCACGCAATCCTTCCTCGATGGCGAAGCTGTCGTTCATGTGCGGATCGTTGATCATCCCCTTCCAGCCGACCGTGGTGCGCGGCTTCTCGAAATAGACCCGCATGACGATCTCCAGCCGGTCGGCCAGCGCCTCGCGCACCCGCTGCAGGCGTTCGGCGTAATCGAGTGCCGACACCGGATCGTGGATCGAGCACGGACCGACCACGACCAGCAGGCGCGCATCGCGCCGGTGCAGGATGTCGCCGATGCGCGCCCGAGCGCTGCGCACCCGCTCGGCGCCGGCCGCATCCAGCGGCAGGCCGTCCAGCAGCGCCTGCGGGGCCGGCATCGGCACGATGCGCTCGATGCGCGTGTCCGAGGTCGCCGGGGTGCCGGGCGCGGCGACGGCGGTGGAAACGGCAACCGTACCGGTCACGCGTTCAGCCGCCACGGACGGATCCGTCCCCGATGGCGGACCCGATGGCGGACCCGGCGGCGTGCTCGGCAGCGTGCTCGGCCGAGGCGAGCTTCACGCAGCAGGCGAACACCCGCATGGCCTGCTCGACGTCCCCGAGCGCGGGGCGGGTCGGTGCCAGCCGGATGTTGGTGCCGTTCGGGTCCTGTCCGCCGGGGAAGGTGGCACCGGTGGGGGTGAGCGCCACCCCCGCCTCGCGCGCCAGCGCCACCACCCTGGCCGCCACCGGCAGCACGGTGTCGACGCTGACGAAATAGCCGCCGCGCGGATCGCTCCAGCGTGCCAGGTCCCGGTTGCCGAGTTCGCGTTGCAGCGTGTCGGCCACCGCGTCGAACTTCGGTTTCAGGATCGCTGCGTGATCGCGCATCAGCCCCACGATCCCGTCCGGGTAGTCGCGCAGGAAGCGCACGTGCCGCCACTGCTCCACCTTGTTCGGTCCGATGGACTGTGCGCTGAACAGTGTCGACCAGTACGCGATGTTGTCGGTGCTCATGCCGCAGAACGCCAGCCCGCCGCTGGCGAAGGTGACCTTGGAGGTCGAGCCGAACAGGATCACCCGGTCGGGGTGGCCGGCCTCCTCGGCCAGGCGCAGCAGCGACGGCGCCGGGTGCTCGGGTTCGACCAGGTGGTGCACCGCGTAGGCATCGTCGGCAAAGACGGTGAAGTCTGACGCCGCGGCACTCATGCTCACCAGCCGCTTCGCCGCCGCCTCCGTCAGGCTGTCACCGGTCGGGTTGGAGTGGTTGGGCACGAAGTAGACGCCCTTGATGGCGGCATCCTCGCTCGCCAGCGCCTCGATCGCGTCCATGTCGGGACCCTCGGGGGTGATCGGCACGCCGACCAGCTCGTAGCCGAGCGCCTGCGCCAGACCGAAGTGCCGGTCGTAGCCCGGCACCGCGACGATCAGCTTCGCCGGACCCCGCGACCAGGGGGCGCTGCTGCCGCGCACGCCGCGCAGCAACGCCCAGCCCAGCACCTGCCCCATCAGTTCCAGGCTGGAGTTGTTGGCGACGATGATCTCCTCGGGCCGCACGCCGATGGTGGGGGCGAACAGCTCGCGCGCCTCGGGCAGCCCGCGGATGCCGCCGGGGTAGTTGCGCACGTCCACGCCGGAATCGGTGATCACATCGTCCGGCCCGACCGCCTGCAGCATCGGCAGGCTCAGGTCGAAGTTCGCATCGGCCGGCTGCCCGCGCTCCATGTTGAGCGACAGGCCCGCCTCGCGGAAGGCGGTGTGTTCGGCGCGCAGGCGCTCCAGCTCGTTCATGGAATCTCGACGGTCGGGGATCGGTTCGGGGTGACAAGACTACGCCTGGAACCCGGCCCGCTCCAGGTGCAGCACCATCAGCTGCAACCGCTCCGCGTCCCGCCACACGTTGATGTCGAGCCGGTAGACCAGCCGCACCTCGTCGCCAGGCTCCAGCGCATCCTCGCGGTTGAAGGCGATCGCGTCCAGGTCCGCCCCGGCACCGCCGTCATGCGGGGTGACCACCAGCTTCAGGTGACCGGTACCGACGGTGCGGCACTGCACCACCCGGAACAGCCCGTCGAAGCTCGGCGCCTCGAACCCCTGCCCCCACGGTCCGCAGTCGGCCAGCCGTCGCGCCTGCGCGATGGTCATGCCGGTGCGCGGCAGTTCACCGTCGGTCAGCCACTCGCGATCGGGCAACCGCCCGTCGAGCACGCGTGACACCTCCCGGTCGAACGCCTCGACCAGCAGTGCCAGCTTGTCGCTCGGCAGCGTCATGCCGGCGGCCATCGCATGCCCCCCGTAGGCGATGAACAGGTCGGGGTGCCGCGCCGCGATCGCCTGCAGCACGTCGCGCACGTGCACGCCCGGAATCGAGCGCGCCGAGCCCTTGAGCCGGTGCGCGTCCGCATGGGTCAGCGCGATGACCGGGCGGTGCAGCCGCTCCTTGAGGCGCCCGGCCAGGATGCCGATCACCCCCTCGTGCCAGCCCGGATCGGCCATCACGACCCCGAACCGCTGCGCTGCGCCACCCGCCTCGACCCCGCTGGCGACGTCGCTGGCGGCCAGCCGCAGCTCGGCCTCCTCGCGCATGCCCGCCTCGATGCGCCGGCGCTCCCGGTTGAGCGTGTCGAGCTCGTCGGCCAGACGCTGCGCCTCCTCGGGCGACTCGGTCAGCAGGCAGGCGACACCGATGCTCATGTCGGCCAACCGACCGGCCGCGTTCAGGCGCGGACCGATCGCGAAGCCGATGTCGTCGGCCTGCAGCCGCTGCGGCTCGCGCGCCGCGGTCCTGAGCAGGGCCAGCACGCCGGGTCGGCAGCGACCGGCCCGGATGCGGCGGATGCCCTGGGCGACCAGCGTGCGGTTGAGCCGGTCCAGCGGCACCACGTCGGCCACGGTGCCCACCGCCACCAGGTCCAGCAGGTCGGCCAGCGGGGCCTTCGCTGCCGCCATGTCCGCCGCCACGTCCGCTGCCATGTCCGCCGGCACACCCTCCGAGCGGGCCCGGGCGCGCAGGCGCTGGCGGATCGCCAGCAGCACGTAGAACATCACCCCGACCCCGGCCAGTGCGGTGCTGTCGAACCGCGCTCCGCGCAGGTTGGGGTTCACGATCGCCACCGCTGCCGGCAACGTCTCGGGCGGCAGGTGGTGATCGGTCACCACCACGTCCACGCCGGCTTCGCGCGCGTGCGCCACCCCGTCCACGGACGCCACGCCGTTGTCGACCGTCAGGATCAGCTGCGGTGGCTGCGCCCTCGCCGATTCGCCCCCGACGGTCGCCCCGGGAGCGACGGCACCCGCCAGTGCCTGACGCACGATGGCCGGCGACAGTCCGTAGCCGTCGGCGATCCGGTTGGGCACCAGCACGTCCGGACGCTCGAACCCGAGCATCGTCAGCCCCAGCACCGCCACCGCGGTGGCGGTCGCCCCGTCGCAGTCGTAGTCGCCCACGATCAGGATGCGCTGCCGCTCGTCGCGGGCGAGCAGCAGGCGCGTCACCGCCGCCTCGATGCCGGGCAGCGCATCCGGTGGCGGCAGCGTGGCCAGCGAGGTGTCGCGCTCCTCCACCGAGCGCAGGCCGCGCGCGGCGAGCACGCGTTGCACCACCGGATCGCGATCGAGCGGTGCCGGCGTACCGGGCACGGCGCGGTGCCGGATCGATGTGCCGGCCATCGTGCCGGTCACGACACCGGCCAGGTCACTGGTCACGTCGGTGGTCACGTCGGCAGCCGGATCGACGGCCGGATCGACGGCCGGATCGGCGGCCGGATCGACGGTCGGGTCGGCGATGCGGTCATCGGATCGATCGGGTGGCGACAGGGCGGCAGGTCCGGTGCGGCACGCGGCACCCGCGCCGCTCGATGGTAACCGCGATGCCGGACCGGCGCGGTGCGGAACATAATCGTTCGCATGCCGTCGGACAGGCGTTCGCAAGTGCCGTACCCGACAGTACGTACCCGACAGCACGACCGCGCGTGCTGGACGCGCTCTTGCACCGGTTGCCGCGTGCAGGTTCCTCCCTGCCTACCGGATGCCCTCGAATGACCCGGAAAAAGACCCTGTTTCTCGTCCTGGCCCTCGCCGTGGTCGCCTTCTTCGTGTTCGACCTGGGGCGCTTCTTCAGCCTGGAGTTCCTGAAGGGCCAGCAGGCGGCACTGGATGCGTTCTACGCGAACCGGCCGCTGGTCATGCTGGGCGGCTTCTTCGCGCTGTACGTCGTCGTCACCGCGCTGTCGTTGCCGGGAGCGGCGATCCTGACGCTGGCAGGCGGTGCGCTGTTCGGGTTCTTCACCGGCCTGCTGCTGGTGTCGTTCGCCTCCAGCATCGGCGCCACGCTTGCCTTCCTGGTGTCGCGCTACCTGCTGCGCGACAGCGTGAAGGCACGCTTCGGCGACAAGATCAGGACCTTCGACGACAACATCGAGCGCGACGGCGCGTTCTACTTGTTCACCGTGCGCCTGGTGCCGGTGTTCCCGTTCTTCCTGGTGAACCTGGTCATGGGGCTCACCGGCCTGAAGACCGTCACCTTCTACTGGGTCAGCCAGCTGGGCATGCTGCTCGGCACCGCGGTGTTCGTCAATGCCGGCACACAGCTGGCCGAGATAGACAGCCTGTCCGGCATCGTCTCGCCCGGCCTGTTGCTGTCGTTCGCCCTGC
>ENA-ORXT01006554-ORXT01006554.1-marine-metagenome-genome-assembly--contig:-NODE-6554-length-10756-cov-4.709617_pt1 | contig 10756 bp, 4 predicted proteins | sample MGYA00237868_ERZ511482 | MGnify/ENA metagenome assembly ERZ511482
GGGCCGGAGGCCACTTAACCGAAAAGTCGCTTTCCAGTGAGGGTGACCATTATCTACCGTGGGGCTTCTCCTCCATCTCCTCCTCTCCTCCGCTCCCTGGAAACTTACGTGCGCGAAGCGCGCGGATATAAAGGCCGTTGCGGTATCTTCGCGCCATGTCCAGCAAATACGAGCAACGCGGCGTTAGTGCCACCAAATCAGAAGTCCACGCCGCCATAAAAGGGCTCGATAAGGGGCTTTTCCCGAAAGCTTTTTGCAAGGTGCTGCCCGACGTGGCCGGCGGCGACGCGGACTGGTGCAACGTCATGCACGCCGATACGGCCGGCACCAAGACCAGTCTCGCCTATATGTACTGGAAAGAGACGGGCGACCTCTCCGTCTGGGAAGGCATCGTGCAGGACAGCCTCGTGATGAACCTCGACGATATGGGTTGCGTCGGCGCGGTGGATAACATCCTGATCAGCTCCACCATCGGGCGGAACAAGAACCGCATTCCGGGCGAGGTGCTGGCCACCATCATTCAGGGCGCGGAAAAATTCAAGGACGGCATGGCCGAGCAGGGCGTGGGCCTGCACCTGACCGGTGGCGAGACGGCTGACGTGGGCGACATCGTGCGCACCATCGACGTGGGTTATACCACCTTCGCCCGCCTGCGCCGCGATAAGCTGGTGGTCAACGACATCAAGCCGGGCAACGTGATCGTCGGCCTGGCGAGCTACGGCCGGTCGACCTACGAAACGGAATACAACGGCGGCATGGGCTCCAACGGCCTGACGAGCGCGCGCCACGACGTGTTCAAGCACGACTACGCCGAGAAGTACCCCGAAAGCTTCGACCCCGAAGTGCCCCGCTCCGTAGTCTACACCGGCAGCCGCTCCCTGACCGAGCAGGTATCCATCGGCGGCGGCAAGACGATGGCGGCGGGCAAACTCGTACTCAGCCCCACGCGTACCTACCTGCCCGTACTGAAAGTCTTGCTCGATGAGCTACACCCTAAACTCGCCGGCCTGATCCACTGCACCGGCGGCGCGCAGACCAAGGTCGTCAAGTTCATCGATAACGTACGGGTCATCAAGGACAACCTCTTTACCGCCCCGCCGCTCTTCGAACTGTTACGTACCGAATCCGGCACCGACTGGCGCGAGATGTACCAGGTCTTCAACATGGGCCACCGCCTGGAGGTCTACCTACCGGAAGACGAAGCGCAAAGCGTGCTGGATATTTCCGCCCGCTTCGGCATCGACGCGCAAATCGTCGGTCGCGTGGAAGCGGCAAACAAGCCTACGGTGGAGTTGCATACACCGGGTGGGGTGGAGGAGTACTACGAGTAATGCAGTTATAGCACTACACTGCTCTCCCTCACCATCACCTTCCCTTCCAGCACGACCCGCAGGTCCGCCATTTTCACCGCGACCTTGTTGTTAAGCACGTCGATCAGGCGCGCGGCGCAGCGGCGGCCCATCTCGGTGGTTTGCTGATCGACGCTGGACAATTTAGGCGAAATGATTTCCGTGAATGGTTCGTTGGCAAAGCCCAGGAAAGCGACATCCCCGGGGATGCTGAGGCCGAGTTCGCGCGCCGCGTTGAGGCAAGCGGCCGCGCTGTAGTCGCTGGCGCTGAAGACGGCGTCGGGTTTGACCGGCAGGTTCCAGAGTTGATGAAAGACGTCCGCGCCGCTGTCGAAATGAGAGACGATATCTACGACACGGTGGTCGTCTACCACCAGGCCGGCCTCCTTCATGGCGCGCTGGTAGCCGAGGTAGCGATCGCGGTAGATGTGAAAATGTTGGGGGCCGCGAAGGTGAGCGATGCGCCGGTAACCGGAACTGATGAGGTGGACCGTGGCGTCGTAGGCCGCCTTTTCGTCATTAAGGAGCACGGCGGGGGCGTTAAGCCCGTTGGGCAGGTGGTCGAAAAAATGAATGGGGAAGCCGGAGGCGAGCAGGTCCTTATAAAAAGTAACGTTCGTGCGCGCGTCCTTGGCGGTAGACAGCATGATGCCGTCGACCTGAATGCGGCGCAGGGTTTCGACCATGCTGCGTTCCCGCTCGAAGGAGTCGAAGCTTTGACAAACGATAATGTGGAACCCGTTGGCTTCGGCCTGCTCTTCGATACCGCGGATGACGCTGCCGAAGAAGGCGCGGTCGATGGCGGGCACGATGACGCCCAGGATGTCCGACCGGCCGCGACGCAGAGCGGCGGCCATGTGGTTGGGCCGGTACTTCATTTCGGCGGCCTTGGCACTGACCAGGTCACGCGTTTTTTTACTGACGACGGGGTTGCCGGCCAGGGCGCGACTGACGGTACTTGCGTTCAGGCCCAGGGCGCGGGCGATGTCGTGGATAGTCGTTTTTCCGCCGGTCTTGGCCATACGATTGAAACAGGTAGGACCGTAAGATAAGCAGACTGATCGGCGACCCGGTAATTTGCGCCGCGCATTCTTGAACACAATCCATTGCAACGACATTCGGGCGGGGTCGCGGGTGCGAGGGAAGGGGCAAAAAAGGTTGTTACGGGGGCAAGCCCGCGGCGCGCGGCCTCGAACCTTCCCCCGCACCCGCGACCCCGCCCCATCTCTCTACTGCCGCACGTCCGACAAAGAAAGTGCTCACTTGCGGGCGTGAGAACATGAGAGTCTCCCAAACTTGATTACTTTTGCGGCCTTAAGAAATCGTTAATTCTTTTGTCGGCTGACTTGCTTCCGGGTAGATCGACCGGTAAAAAGCGACTTTCGCGTCACATTTTTGTAGGTAGGAAGGCCCCTTTGGCCAACCAGGCACTTTACAGTATAACTCACCAGGTATGAAAAGAACTTTACTCCTCTTTTTACTCGTGTTCACCGCTACGACCGTTTTTGCGCAAACCGCCCTCAAGGGAAAGGTGACGGATCCGGACACCGGTGACGAACTCCCGTTCGCTACGGTTCAACTCTACAAAGACGGTGCGTTCACGCAGGGCGCAACCACCGACCTCGAAGGCAACTACTACTTCGCCAACATCGACCCGGGCACTTACGACATTCAGGTGGATTATACCGGCTACCAGCCGATGAAACTCACCGGCATCCCCGTAACGCAGGGTAAGACCAACGTGGCCGACGTAGAAATGAGCAACGACGGCGGTGTCATCCTCGACGAGATCGTAGTCGTAGGTTTTAAGGTGCCGCTCATCGAGCAGGACAACACCACTTCCGGCCAGACGGTCACTTCCGAACAGATCAGGAACCTGCCGACGCGTAACGTCAACGACGTTGCCTCCATCACGGCCGGTGCTACGACTGACGGCAACGGTGACATCAGCATCCGTGGTTCGCGCGCCAACGCCACCAACTACTACGTCGACGGCGTGCGGGTAAGCGAGAACAGCCTCTCGGATTCCGACATCGAGCAGCTGCAAGTGATTACCGGTGGCGTGGAAGCGCGTTACGGTGACGTGACCGGCGGCATCATCTCGATCACCACCAAAGGCCCGAGCAACGAATTCAGGATCAACGCCGAGGCGGAGACCAGCGAAGGACTGGATGCTTACGGCAACAGCCTCGTGGGCCTCAACGTCAACGGCCCCATCATTCGCAACAGCCAGGGCAACTCTATTCTCGGTTACCGTCTTTCCGGCCGTTACGGCTACCGCTTAGACGATAACCCCAGCGCCGTACCGATCTACCGCATCAAAGACGATAAGCTGGCCGAGCTGGAAGCCAATCCCGTTTTGGGTTCGGCCGCCCGCAGTTTCGTCGCCGCCGACTTTCTGACGAACGACGACGTGGACGCCCTGGAAACCCGCCCCTTCGAGAGTGCGGACAATCTGAACCTGAACGGCAAGCTGGATTTTCGCATCAGCGACGCCATCGACCTCTCCCTGTCCGGTTTTTACAATGAAAGTGCTAACCAGTTTACGCCCAGCGAAAACAGCCGTGATCAAAATTTCCCCAGCTGGCGACTGCTCAACGCGCACAATAACCCGACGCTGAACAATCAGGATACCCGCGTTAATTTCCGCTTCCGCCACCGCCTCGGCGGTTCCGGCGTTGCGGACGGCGGCACCGGCGGCGGTAAGAGCGTGGTGCAAAACGCCAGCTATACCTTGCAGTTTACGGCGGAGAACAACAGCGAGGACCTGGCGGACCCCCGCCACGGCGATAACTTCTTCGACTACGGCTACGTCGGTAAGTTCGACATCGATTTCATCCCCGTTTACAATTTCACTTTCGACGGCGCGGGCCAGGTGAACGGTGCCTACCAGATCGATTACCGGAGTGTACTGCGTAATTACGATCCTAACAACAGCAGCAACCCCGTGCTGGCCAACTACAATAACATTTTCGGTTATAACAGTGACGTAGTGTTCACGACTGACGAGTTCGGTCAGGCCGGTCTGCCAAACAACTCCTCCGTTGCGGGCGGCGTACCGACCATCGATGCCTTCGCGGCCATCAACGGCCAGACGCAGGACATCCTGACGGACAGCTGGAACTTTCATCGAAACGTCGGTTCCGTCTACAACCGATTCTCCAACGAAGACAACGATACCTACACTTTCCAGGCGAACGCCAACTTCGAGATCGTACCGGGCAGTTCCGACAAGAGCCGCCACAGCATTCAGCTGGGCGTGATCTACGAGCAGCGGGAGAACCGCCGTTACCGCCTGAACCCCCGCGCCCTCTGGACGCTGGGCCGTCAGTTGATCAACAAGCCGCTGAACGCCGTAGATACGACCAACCGCGTGCTCGGAACGCAGGACATCGAACTGACCGCCGGTCAGCTTTCCTACGTCGGCCCCGCTGATTTTTACGCGCCGACGGTGGAGGCTGACGAAGGTCAGTTTTACCGTAGCATTCGCGAAAAGCTGGGGGTTCCCCTCGATCAACTCGTCAACATCGACGGCCTGAACCCGAGCGACCTCGATCTTTCCCTGTTCAGTGCGAACGAGATTACCTCCGCTAACATACTCGACTACGTGGGATACGACTACCTGGGCAATGAGTTCGACGGAACGTTCGACGACTTTTTCGCGCTCGACCCAACGACCGGTCGCCGTTCCTTCAACGTAGCTCCCAACCGGCCGATCTACGCCGCCGCTTACTTACAGGACAAGTTCACGCTCAACAAGATGATCTTCCGTCTCGGCGTTCGCGTCGATCGCTACGACGCCAACACCAAGGTGCTTAAAGATCCGTGGAGCCTTTACGAGCCCATCGGTGCGGGTGATTTTCACGCTAATTTCGGCGGGGAGAAACCCGGCAGCATCGGCGACGACTACGCGGTGTATACCGACGAAGAAAACGGCACCGACGTGCGGGCTTACCGTAGTGGTGACGTTTGGTTTCGCGCCGACGGTACACCGACCAACGGACCCCAGGAAATCAACGGCATTCGTTCCGGCCTGGTGTTCCCCAAGTATGCCAACCCCGACGCTCACGAAGTGGCGGATTTCATCAAGTCCGACAATTTCACCGTCGAAAGCTCCTTCCAGGACTACGAAGTTCAGTTCAACGTGATGCCCCGCCTCGCGTTCTCCTTCCCGATCTCCGACGTGGCCAACTTCTTCGCTCACTACGATGTGCTTCTGCAGCGCCCGGCCAGTAACTCGCTCGCTACGGCACTGGATTACTACTACTTCGTGGAGCGGACGGGCAATACGACCTTCTCCAACCCCGCCCTGCGTCCGTCACGTACGGTAGATTACGAAGTAGGTTTCAAAACCGGCCTGAACGACAAATCCGCCCTCACCATCTCCACCTTCTATAAGGAACTGCGAGACATGATCCAGTTGCGGACCTTCTTCCCCGTGCCGATCGTTAACCAGTACACCACTTACGACAACCAGGATTTTGGTACCGTAAAAGGGTTCAGTTTCACCTATGATCTGCGCCGTACGGCGAACTTCACCGTCAACGCCAACTACACCCTGCAGTTTGCCGACGGTACCGGCTCCGACGTGAACTCTCAGCGTGGCCTGACGAACCGGGGTAACCTCCGGACGCTTTTCCCCCTCAGCTACGACGAGCGCCATCGCGTTAATCTCGTCGTCGATTATCGCGTGCCGTTCAACGCCAACATCCCCGGCGTGCTGCGTGACCTCGGCATCAACGTTCAGACAAACGGTGTATCCGGAACGCCCTTTACCCAGACATTCCTGCCCGAAGAATTGGATGGTTCGGGTACGGTAGGTGCCATCAACGGTGCCCGCAAGCCGTTCCGCTTCACGGTGAACGCCCAGTTGAATAAGGATTTCAAGATTGGGGATAAAGCCCGCGTTAATGTTTACTTCCGCGTATCTAACCTGCTTAACCGTCGTAACGTGCTCAACGTGTATTCAACGACCGGTTCGGCTGATGATCCCGGTTTTCTGCAGTCCAGTTTCGGCCGTGACCAGCTTACCAGCCTGGAAGGCGGTACGCTGCCGGTAGAAAGCTACCTGGCTTCTTACCAATGGAAGATCCTCAACCCTGGCTTCTTCTCGCTGCCCCGCCGAATGTTCGTCGGTGCGCAGTTCAGCCTTTAACCTTATTACCCACCGTTAATAAAACCTCAGTTATGCGAGTCAAACAACTCATACTTTCTTTAATCGCTCTGGTGGGCTTTATCGCCCCGACGATGGTCGAGGCGGCCAAAGGGCCGAATGCCGGGCGGCCGAACACCACGGCTTCCGACCGGCAGCGGATCGACTTCCGCGAGGCGTGTGACAACGCCGTAGCGCAGATCGATATGCAAATTAACAACGTCCGTGCCCGTCTGACGACCGGTGGTGACGTTTGGTGGGACGGTAACGACGGTAAGTACGTCGTGCCCAAGACCCCCCCCGGCGTGCCGGAGGTGAGTTCCATCTTCGCCGGTGCCGTATGGCTCGGCGGTCGTGACCCGGGCGGCGGGTTAAAAGTCGCCGCGCAGCAGTACGGTCGCGGGGGCGGTAACTTCGATTACTACCCCGGTCCGCTGACCGACGAGGGGACCACTTCCAAGGATACGTGTGCTCGCTGGGACCGTTTCTTCACCGTACGCGGTGAAAGCATCCGTCAGCTGCGCGCCGCTTATAACGAGGCGGTTGAATCCGGCACCTTGCCACTGGACGCCAGCGACATCCCCGCCGACGTGTTGGGGTGGCCGGGTGTAGGTAACCCGTTTTTCTTCGAGATCAACAATTTCGAGCTGCCGACGGGAGAGCAGGGCCTGGCGGGTTTTTGGGACCAGGACTTCGACGGCGTTTACGACCCGACCAACGGTGATTACCCCGTCATTGAAATTCGGGGCTGTACCGCTACGCCGCAGTTTCCCGAGGAGATGATGTTCTGGATTTACAACGATGCGGGCGACGTTCACCGCGAGTCCGGTACGCCTACCGCCATTCAGATGGAAATCCAGGTGCAGGCTTTCGCCTACACCACTTCGGATGACATCAACAACATGACCTTTCAACGTTACAAGCTGATCAACCGGGCCCAGGAGGACATCCTCGATACCTACTTCGCCATGTGGGTGGACGCTGACCTGGGTTGTTCTACCGACGATTACGTAGGTTGTGACACCACGCGCTCTTTAGCCTACATCTATAACCAGGATGAACTGGACGGTGCCAACGGCTGTACCTGTGCCGGCGGTGTGAATACTTACTGTGACGAAATTCCAATTCTCGGCGTTGATTACTTCCGCGGCCCTCGCGCGCCGATCTTCGACCCCGTAACCGGAGACGTGATCGCGGAAGAAGAACTCGGCATGAGTTCCTTCATTTACATCAACCGGGAAGGAGTCGGTGGCCCACCCGGACCCACGACCGACCCCAACAGTGCCGACGAGTACTACAACTACCTGCAGGGGCGTTGGCTCGACGGTTCCCCGCTTTGGAATACCGGTAACGGATATGACGAGACGGGCGCGCAGTTGACGCGTTACGCTTTCTACGATGCTCCGAATGATCCATCCGGCTGGTCCATGTCCACCGAAGGACTGACGATCGGTGACCGCCGTACGGTCCAGGCTTCCGGCCCCTTCACCCTCCGTCCGGGTACGGTCAACGAACTGATCATCGGCGTAGTCTGGGTTCCGGACCAATCGTACCCCAACCCATCCATTCAGCGCCTTCAGCAGGCGGATGACCTGGCGCAGTCCCTGTTCAACAACTGTTTCGATATTTGTGACGGGCCGGACGCACCGGATGTCGACATCGTGGAGCTCGATCGCGAGGTTATTCTCCTGCTTAGCAATAGCAACATCAGCAGCAACTTCGAAGAGGCTTACACCGAGCCCGGCCTGGGTATTCCAGAAGGCTTCGACAGCCTTTACCGCTTTGAGGGTTACCGCATCTTCCAATTCTCCGGCCCCGACGTTTCCCTTACGGAAATCGACGACCCCGAGCGTGTGCGTGAGATCGCCAAGTACGATTTGAAGAACGGCATTACCGAAGTATTCAACTGGAAACCGGTGGATGATAGCGACAATCCGCTTTCTACGCCTTTCCTGGCGCCTCAGATTCAGGTAGCGGGAAGCGATAACGGTATTCGGCACAGCTTACGGGTAACCGAAGACGCTTTTGCCAGTGGAAATGATACCCGCCTGATCAATCACCGCCGCTACTACTTTGCGGCCGTGGCCTACGGTTACAACAACTATAAGGAGTACGATCCGTTTGACCAGGATTTTCCCGGACAGCCGCAGCAGTACAAGTCTTCCAGCCGGAACATCGGTGACGCGCAAACGGGTAATCCGTACTACCTGGCCATTCCCCGCCCGATCCTGGACCGGACGTTAATGTCTTCCTACGGTGACGGCGCCTCCGTTACCCGCATCTCCGGTGAGGGCAACAACGGCAACTTCCTGGACCTGACAACGGAAACGGCGGAGGAGATCGCCGCTAATTTTGCCGCCGGCGAAACGGTAGTTCCCGAATTGACCTATCAGACCGGTGCCGCACCGATCGACGTATTCGTAGCCGACCCCCGTAACGTGAGCGACGGGGAGTACGAGATTACCTTCTTTGACGAAGACATGAGCAATGAGCGCCTGGACGACGAAGTGCGTTGGATGTTGCGCTGCCTGGACGACTGCGGCGAACCGACCATTCTGAGTGAGCGGACGATCGACGTCGGTAACGAGCAGATCATCCCCGAGTTCGGCTTCGCCGTGAGCATTGGCCAGGCGGAAGAGCCTGGAGAAGATCCTTTGGGTGCAAACGGTGCGATTGGTGCCAATCTCATCTACAAGGATGCCGACGGCCCGCGATGGCTGGCGTTCCTGCCCGACGGCTTTACGCCTCCCGGTTTCCCCATCCAGGTACAGCAGGAGTTGTACAACTACGTGAACACCAGTTTCATGGAAGACTACGAAGACCTGGACCCCCAACAGCGTTATACTAGCTGGGCTCCGGGTGTTTATCCTTACATGTTCATGGATCACGATGACCGGGTCAGCGGCATTCCGTTCATCTCTCCGGTCTGGGTGGATCGTACCAACGGTAGCGCCCAATCCCGGATGCGGATGGCCAACTTCAATAATGTGGACATCGTGTTTACTTCCAATAAAGACCTCTGGTCTCGTTGCGTGGTCATCGAAACGGCGAACAAGTTCTACCAAGACGCTTTCGTAGACGGCGAGGCCGTAACCGATGGTGACCAGCCGGGCATGTTCGATACCCGTGACGCGCCCAGCGTTACCAAGGAAGCGGACGCGGACGGCCGGCCGGTTGTGGACGATGACGCCGACCCCGACCGCGCCCGCGGTATGGGCTGGTTCCCCGGCTACGCCGTAGACGTGGAGACGGGTCAGCGACTGGAGATCTTCTTTGGTGAAAACAGCCTTTACGATGGTCGGGAATTCGGCACCGCCGGTTTCACCGCTCAGGGTAACGGTAATGACATGATCTGGAACCCGTCGGACGTGATCATCGACCCCGCCCCCGGTACGCCATCGCTTTACAATCTGGTATCCGGTGGTCAGCACTTCTTCTACGTAACGCAGCTACCGTATGACGGTGGTGAGTACCTGGAGAGCCGCTTCGAGCCCCGTACTTCCGGAGCTCGTAAGGTCAATGGTATACGCGAGATCATTTACGCGGGCTTCCCGCTGCTGGTACCAGGTACGGAATTACTCTCCTACGCCGACGGCCTGATTCCGAACGATGCTACGCTGAAACTACGGGTGTCTAATAGCTACGAATTCGCCGAAGGAACGTCTGATACCAACGGTTACCCGACTTACCGCTTCAGTTTCGACGGTTCCGCCGCCGAAACCAACCTGGATGAGGTAGCGACGAACCGCGCCCTGGAGATGATCAATGTGGTGCCGAACCCTTACTACGGGTTCAGTTCTTACGAAGACAGCCAGTTCGAGACGAACATCAAGATCACCAACCTGCCCGCCAAGGCGACGGTTACGATCTACTCGCTCGACGGTAAATTTATCCGTACCTACAACCGCGATGAGGTACCCACGATGCTCCGCAACTCAGATGATCGCCCGGTGGGCCGGCGTCAGATTACGCCCGCGTTGGAATGGGACCTGAAGAACTTCAAAGGCATTCCCGTTGCCGGTGGTGTCTACCTGATCCACGTCCAGGCTCCCGGCCTCGGTGAGCGTACGCTCAAGTGGTTCGGCGTTCAGCGTCAGTTCGACCCCTCCGGTTTATAAGTAAGGGCAGAAAGGGGGAAGGGTGTAAATGGGAAGCGGCCAAGTCCGTTCCGCTTTACGCGCTTCCTCTCCCTTTCTTTTACTTTTCTTTCACTCCTTTACTTCTTTCTTCCATTATATCCTTTACCAGCATGAAG
>ENA-ORXT01006555-ORXT01006555.1-marine-metagenome-genome-assembly--contig:-NODE-6555-length-10755-cov-7.698633_pt1 | contig 10755 bp, 12 predicted proteins | sample MGYA00237868_ERZ511482 | MGnify/ENA metagenome assembly ERZ511482
GGGCGCATATGTCGACCGGACGACGGCGTCGCCGATCCGGTCGACGTCGCCACCGCGATCCGTTACCGCCCCCCCCCCCCCCCCCCCCCCCCCCCCCCCCCCCCCCCCCCCCCCCCCCCCCCCTCCCGCGCTCTGCGGCTGGCACGCGCCCCCCCCCCCACGCCCGCCGCACAAACGGCAAACCTGCCTGGTGCTGGCCCACGGACATGTGCCGGCAGCGGGCCCCTTCCGCGGAATGGCGTCAGCGGGGCGGCAGTGGCGGCGGCGATGACGGTCTCTGGAAACGTGGTTGCGAATGCAAGCGGCGACAGACCCGCGGCGGAGACGATGGCCGCCAGGGCGGGGAAGCTCGTGAGCCACCATGTGCTCGGGGGCAACCTCAACGCGCTCGCCAAAATTGCCACGCTGTTCAACGTGCTGTGGCGCACGGCCACGTGCAACTGCTGCAAGTCGTGGACTGTGGACGACGACAAATCGGCGAGGAGCTTTCACCCCGCCGTGTCGGTGAAGCGGCGGCGGCAGCGGGACCAGCGGTTGCAAGATACGGCGGCGGGGGAGGCGAAGGCGCTCGGTAAGCGGAACCACGCCCTGGGGGACACGCAGCGCCGCGTCGTGTGACTTTCCCTGCTTCTGCAACCGACCACGGCGGAGCAGTACGGCAGAAACATTAACCTCGAAACGGTTTGGGTGATGCAATTTGCGCTCGAGTCTCGAGGAGCCACCGCACGGGAGCTCGCTTCGAGCGACATGTCAGTGCGCACCTTTCTGGGCATGTTTCACGACGACGGCAACCCGGCGCGGCTGCTATGCACCTATATTACGGCTACCAAGACGGCAGAGGGCATCAAGCGCTGCATCGGCGTCCTCCCCCACGTCGACCCGTGGGTGTGCCCGGTCGGTGCCATCGCCGACGCACTTGTCGAGTGGTGTCACCGACCGGGCGGAACAGCGTCGGCGCCCCCCGTTGATTTTACCTCCGTCTTCCAACCCGACGACGCTGAGCTAACGGCGGCGGGCGTCACCCCCGGCCTGTTCCGAGAGGCGGGCAACAACCTCTTCTTCCGGCGGTGGTACCGGATTTTGGCGCCGACGGAGCCGCGGGGGGGGCGGTTGAAGCCAATGACCTTCCGCCACCACAGTGACCACGTGCGGCTGCTGCTGATGGCCATTGGCGTGCCCGATTGGATGGCCAAGATGCACGTGCTGCGCGCGGTGGCGGCGTCGACGGCCAAGCTGAGGGGCTTCAACGAGCTCGACAGTAAGGAGCACGGCATTTGGTCCGCCCCTATTGGCGGCGGGCTCTACGAAAATGCCATCCCGAACGGCCCCGTCGTCAAGGCGCTGTCCGGGCGCCGCCCCGACGACGTGGTCGCACCCACCACCCCCCGCTTGGAGGGACCTGTGCCGGACGAACTTCAAGAGACCCTGTGCCCGTGGCTGGAGGCGGCGGAGAAGGCGCTGAGCGAGCGGGTAGCGGCCAACCCCGTCGCGCAAGGCGCTGAAAGACCTGTTTGACCTGATCCGGTGGCTCCGGTCGGTAAACTTCCAGACGATGGCCGCGCGGCTCGAGTTCACCAGCATCCCCCCCTTCGCCTACATCAACCGCATCCCCCTCCTCCAACACCCCCTCTTCTACACCTTTCGCGCGTAGATGGCGAGCAAGCTGGCCGCGGCGGGCGAGGTCGCCGCCGCCGCGGCCGCCCAGATCATCCCACCGATGGCGCAGGCTGTGCGGGTGGCGGTGGAGGCGCTGGCGGCCGCCAGCACGGCCGAAAAGAGGGCCATCGAGGAGCTCCTGTCTGTGCCGATCGACGTCGGGGTCGCGGCCGTCAACGCGCACACCGACGAGGGTGTCGGCCGGTTGATGACGCACACCGTGGCTGTGGGGGCGGAAGACCAGTCCCACATGGACGCCCGCTTCGACGCGATGAAGCAGGACCTCGTGCGGCAGCGGGAGCTTCTGGCGCGGCTGCTGACGGAAGAAATAGTGTGGGACCCGCGCGCGCGAGCGCTTGTCCGCGCGAATCTGGTGCGCGCACCGGTGCCCGCAGCGCCTACCACCGCCACTGCCCAGGTTTTGCGGAGCGCCACTGAGCCGGCCGCTCCTGTCACTACCCCCACGCCCGCCCCCCCCATCTCCACTCAGCTACTTACCGACCGCCGCAACGTGCGGACGCTTCAGGCTGCGGGCAAGCTTGCGGGCGTGCCCATCTACGAGTCCGCGACGGAGTGCGTCCCGCTACTGACGCTGGCCGAGCAGCCAAACTGGGGGGTGGTGCTGGACCAGTACGTCAACGGGGTGGACGGCCGCGTCTCCCTCATGGAGGCGCAGCAGCTGTTTGGGAAACGCTGGCGGCTGTGCCCGCGCGAGCCCGCGGCGCGCCGGAACGTAATCAAGACGTTCTCCGAGCGCAGTCACTTGCACCGTGCCTTTGACGTCGAGTACGCCCGCCGGGGGCACGCGGTTGGAAAGGACCGCGTGCTGCGAGACCTCAAGGCCAAGTTCCCGGCGGAGGCCAGCCTCAAGGCTGTGTTGTCCAGGTCCAAGCGTGAATATCCCGTAGAGAAGGGTGGGGAGTGTGTATGAACAGCAAGTGGTGCGTCTCTGCTTTTGCATTTCGTTCGCTACACTCATCCCCACGCAACCGTCTCGACACTCCCGCATCCCTATTTGATACTGGGTGGCACCGATCACAGATTTGGCACGACCCCCATCGCAACACGAACCGCACGGCCGCACTACCCCCACAGCCACACGACAGGTGCAGCTGCACGACCCCCACGGCGGCACCACTCCTAGAGCAGCACGACCCTCACGGCCGCACAGCCCCCACCGCCACACGACTCCCACGCCCGCACGACCTTCGCGGCACCAATAACTCCACGGACGCAAACGCCCCACCGCCACACCACCCCCACCGCCACACGGCCCTCACGGCCGCACAGCACGCACGGCCGAACAGCACCAATGGCCCCACGACTCCCCAGGTGGCGAGGCGCGCACGGCCGCAAACGACCCTCAGCGCCTCACGACACCCACGGCCGCATGACGCCCATGGCGGCACGACAACGATGGCGGCATCCCCCCTACCGGTGCATGACCCCCACGGCCGCACGACCCCGATGGACGCACGACAACGACGGCGGCACGACCCCCACCGCAGCATGACCCGCACAGCCGCGCAATCCCCACCGTCACACGACCCCGACCGCCATTCGACATGGACGGCCGCACGACCCCGACCGCCGTGCAAACCGCACCGTCGCGCAAGCCTCACGGCCGCATGACCCGCATGGCCGCATGACACCCACGATGGCACGGCATCAAGAGCTGCACGACGCGCGTGATCGCGCAACCCCCCGCGCTCCCGGCCGCAAGACCCCCACGGCTGCATGACGCCGAAACCCGCACAAACCCCACCGCCGCACGACCTCGACGGCCACACGACCCCCACTACCGCACGACCCCCACCCATCATGACTCTCACCGCTGCATGAACCCCACCGTCGCATGCAGCCAGACGCCTTCAGCAGCCGCAGGGATTCAGCGGCGATGCCCGTGGAACGCAACAGGGATGGTGAGTCGCAACCGCCTGCCCGGCTGCCCCCCGCTCACCCGCCCGCCCACCCACCAGCGAGCCCGCGTTCCTGATCACGCGCCCGCTGGCATGCTGTGGACCGGCCGTAGCACAAGAGATAGGTCAGCCAGCTGGATGCCTGCACGCATCGAGGGTGATGTGAATCACTGGGCAGACGCTCGGCGCAAAGAATTCTGCTCGAAAGCCGGAAGCGGGAGGGAACGGCCACGTTTCTTCACAACGACCGTCGTCGCGACCAGCCTCGCTTCCCTCGCCCGCCTGTCGTCATCCCCCACATCCCCATCGGCACGAAAATCTCCCCCCCCCGCAGTCCGGGCCAGGCGGCCGGTCAGAGCCAGTGGAGCCAAAACGGGGCCATCACGGCGTATGTCGCGGAAATTTGGCGAAATTCTAATTTTGCATTGCCAGTCGGTTGGCAAGGCCGCCACCTGCACCGACCGACTGCTCTCCTCACTCGAACAGACGCCGCCGACGTGCCCTCGGTCGTCGGCGTCGTCAGTTCCGCGCCACGGCGGACATGTCCGTGGAAGACGGGAACGAGAGGAGGCGGAGGGGCGAACGCAGCGGGGAAGTGGGAGGGGGGGGAAGCAGGGACGACAGGAACGGCGGGCGGCGTCCACAGGCGACGTCGAGGCCTGTGCCCGAGCGCCGACGCCAGCGTCACCGCTGCGACGCCCCCATCCCCCCAGCACGCCCCCCACACCGGGCACGTCAGGTTCCCCCCCGCCAGCTTGACCGCGTCGAGACGACGAGCAGCGCCGAAACGAACAGCAACGTCACCGCGCTGGTCGTCCGTGGGGGCAACGACTACCATCGGCACCCCGTCCCGCTTCCGGAAAACGGCGACCGCCGGCAGCAGCGGCACAGCGACGATGGCTTCCGAGACCAGAAGGGAGAGAGAAAACCACCAGGGTACGAGGGCGTCGGCCACGGCGCTGGCGGCGGCGTAGGAGGTAGAGGATGGCTGGTCGGCGGACGGCCTTCACGTGGCCATGGCTCGCACGCGCCGCGGCGACGCGGCGAAAAGCAGACCCAGAACCGGGTCGAGCCGGCCCGCCCCTCAAAAAGGCCGCCGCAGAGCCACGCCCAGCACAGGAAGAAACTCAACCAGGGGCGGAAGCGCTGCAGGCTGTGGAGCACAGGTGGGGGAGGGCACGGCGAGGGCGATATGCCGTGGGCGGCAGCTGGGGGGGCATCGTTGGGCCACGGGGGCGGGGGAGGTACCGACACGCCGGGCGGCCGCGGCAACACACCGGCGGCGCGAGGCGGGGGGAGGGCCGCAGGGAGCAAGCCAGGCGGCGAGGTCCACCGAGCAAAGGGTCGGCCCACAAAAAGAGAGTGCGCAGACAGGCCGCGGAGCCACGCAAGTCACCCTCGCCAGAGGAGGCGCGGGAGCCAAGCGCCACGGCGACACAACCCGACGAGCACAACGGCGGCGCCGCGGGGGGAACAGCGGCCGAGAACGTAAGAGTCTGCTAATGCGGCCGGTCGGGGTGGAGAGGCGGCCGACCGGCAGCGGCGGTGCCATTTGTCGACACTGCCTCGCTCACCCGCCCCCGCTGCTCGCTGCTGTGGCTGCAACGCAGTGCAGCGGGGCGGTCGGTCGGTGCGCCGGTCGGCCGCCCCCACCCCCCCCTCCCCCCTTCTGGATACCCTCCTGAGCCAACATTAGAGCGGTGGCGGTTAGCGTCACCGCTTAGCACGCCGCACACGCACGCGCGCGAACCGGTGCTGCCTGGGGGGGGGTGGGCCGTCTGGTGCACCAGACGGCCCACCCCCTCCGGCCGCCGGCCGGCAACCCGCGCCCGCCCACACAGGCACGCGCTGGCTGCCGTGTGCGGCTGGGAGTGCGCCGCGCGTGTCCGGGCCCGAACCTGGCGTCGCTTGCAACACCCCAGTGGCGAAGGAGCCGCGGATCGGCAGATTCTCCGCGGGCCCCGCGCGGCTCCCCCCTAGATGGTCAGTGTCTCGGCCACCCGGCATCACGATTGTTTTCCCAGAAAATAGTACGGGTTTCCGAAAGAGCGCAGGATTTAAGCTAAAAGCAATGACGCCTCAGCACCTCATCGGGCATGCACGCACCTCATCAGCATGCAATCACTCCACGTCGCCAGCCAAATACGCTTGAGCAGGTTCCTCGTGTGAATATATTTAGCGGGAAATCGAAAAAGGCCTTCGCAGACGATCCGCCTCCCGCCCCCCACCCACCCCCGGCCTGGCCTGGGGAGGAGCCTATTGGAGTTGAGGAGTGCACATCAGTCGGTCTTGGGGGTGGGTGCGCCGTGTGTGGTGCCCTTGGTGGTGTGGGTGTGCCATCCCCCTGCGCACACACCAGCAGCACCCGACGGCGCCGCACCACGCCGCCCTCCCCCCCCCCACCCGCCAGCCGAAGACCGTGCGCAGCCGCACCCAGCGGCACACGCGCCCGCAAAGGCGGTGTCTGACAGCTCGCGCCTGCGCGGCGACGGCGGCGTTCGGTCCGGGCCCGCACCGTGCTGTGCTGGCGGTCGGCGACAGCGCCGCCGCTGACCGGTGGCCGAGCCATGGCACGCGAGGGCGGGGCCGCAGTGCTGCTGGCTGCGGCCCGCGCGAGCGACGGTCCGACCACGACCGCACCGGCCGAGGGGCCGCGCAGGCGGTCGTCGGGTCTCTCGCAAGCGACCGAGTGGCGCGGCCCCGCCCCCCGCGTGCAGATGTTTCAGAGGCCTCTTTGTTACCCCGCGACGCGGCGGACTGCGGGGCGCGGTCGTCGGACTAATGTGGCCTTCCACCAATCATCCCAGTCCGCCGGCAGTCCGACGATCCGACGATCGACTATCCTACCCCCCTTGATAACCCAGATGTTCAAACCACCACGCACACTGTCCCAGGCTGCGTGTGGGACCATCAAGACGACGTTCATTGGAAACTAACGGGATGGATCGACTCTTGCTGATCCTCGGACATATACGTGGCTCCCTTCTATAAAATCTTCATTGTATGACCGGTGACACTTTTGTTGAATGACGTTGCTCACAGTGTAAGGCCCGACAAGATCTCTCCAACGCCGTTGTTTCCAGAGAATGCAGCGAAGATTTTCGTGAAACTATTCAGAATAGATAAGCTGTCACTCTCTGGTGCCTATGAAATGGTCAATAACAAGTGCTATGATGGTTTAATACGCTAAGGGGGATACCTCTCCAATCGCCGGAATCATAGAGAGCTACCAGCAATGTATTGAGTGCAACGCTGGCAGTAGAGTTGCGATGCGAGTGCACGCCCAGGTGAGGTGTTTGATATAAATTTCTGTCTTACACGCTTCTTCGAAAATACTTTTGCAGCGTGGAAAAATCTGAATGGAGCGAAGGGTCGTGACCCGCGAACCGTGAATTGCACGGTCTCACGCAGTGTGTGAGGCGCACGACCCCACGTCATTTGGACATCTTAGGAAGGGGCAATTCACCCTGGCGGTGGAGGAGCGTGACCGCGTCGACGTCGTCTCGTGCGTGTGACCGCACGTGGGATACTCCACCTTCATCTCTCTGCCACCCGCCATTCCGCCGTTCCACTCCCCCTGCCCCCCTCCCCCCCTGCGACCTTCGTCCGATCACTCAGCTTTCAAGGACCTCAGGCAGGTATGTTAGCCACTGGAATGCGTATTTAATGAGGTCGAAGGGCGAGAATGGTAGGGTTCGTACATACCACGAGAAAGCTTAGCTATCCGTATGATAGTTCAGCCTTCTTTCCCCCCCCGGAGGATCCGACAAACCGCCCTCAACAGCACACGCTGCAGGTCACCGCTGGCCGAACATGGCCTCCACCTCCCGCACCGATGCAAGCCCGTCCAACCCGGTCGCATTCTTGTCCAACGTGCGGGCCTATCCGGTCCCCAGTTGCAACGGCAGCAGAGGCACGCACGCACCAGGCCTCTCAAACAAGGTCACGCCGCGCAGCTTCTGCTGCATAGGCAGCTTGCGAGAACTCTCCCGGTCACGCAGCAGCGCCGTGCATTCGCTCGTGGCCTCAGCGTGCGCGGCGGCCGACGCTGCCGCACCGACCTCCCAGACTAAGCGAGAGGCCACAAAGCAGGCTCCGCTATCAATCGGGGCAGCCTGATGCACAGCTGCGAGCGTGGCGGCGGTACCCATTGCACCAGGATTCGCTAGTCGCGCCGCCATGAGGGGGAGGGTGGGAGGTCCGCTCCACGTGGGGTGGGGGGGGGCGGCGAGGTGGGGGGGGACGGGGGGGTTAGATGACACCGCGGGAGGCAGGGCGCTGCCAGCGGTGCTCACCACGCCACCACCGTCGAGCCGGGCCTGCAGATTGCCAACGAGCTGCATGGCGGAGTCCAACTTGGCCTCGATGCTCATCTTGGACTGCACGCCATTGTTCTGGGCCGCCGCAGCGATGACGGCCGCCCGCAGGCTGAGAGCGCGCTCCACGACAAGCATGTTGCCCGCCGCAGAGGCTGCTGTCGCCTCCAAGGCGGTCTTGACCGCCTCGCCCAGCTGCGGAAACATCGCAGCGGCCGCCTCGCCCGCCGCATTCTCGCCGCTCTGCGTCGCGAAGCCCGTCGCCGTGCAGAAGCGCTCAAACTCACAGTTGTGCAACAGTGGGTGAAGTGTGACGTACGCGCCGTCGGGAGCGGAGGTGGCGCACAAGCGCACGGCCCTCGACTGAAAAAAAACAGACCTCATCAACCGCACCAACTTGACAATGTTTTCGGCACGACGTCCCGGAACTTCGCGCCGCTCTTGACACACTCCGTGTACGCCTTCTCTGCCACGTACAGGAAAGGCCCCGTGTCTGTTGCAGCGGCGTCGGCACTTCAATCTGGGCGACGTCATCGAGCATCGTCTGTTTCAGGATATTGGTAGTCCCTCTCACCATGTGATTCGCGCACGTGTTGATCACCCTGATGGCTGTGCTGACGACAATAGCTTGCTGGCCCGTCTCGTCAAGATGCACGTCCTGCGTCACCAAGGCCTTGACGTTGCTCGCTGACAGGGATAATATCTGAGAGTACTGGGCGAGGGTGACCACGTGAACGTAGGCGTCCAGGTCCTTGGACAGCTCGATGGGCGTCCGACGCTGCGGCGCGCCCGTAGGCAGTGGCACGATCTGTGGCGTCGCCACGCCGGCGGTGGACATCGTCGCGTCGGCGCACCCGGGGAGACATCTCAGGCGAATATTCCGGTTCGCATCTACCGCCGAACTCATACACAGCCGTCCCACCAGGATGCGCCGCGTCATCGTGTCGTCGTTGTCGAAAATCTCCTCGTACCGGGCCGACAGCACGGCCGTCACCTCCTCCCTCATGCCCCCGTCCATGTGCACTACGTGAGAAACCACGAGAGAGCGAGGCGGTGAAGTGGGGGACGCGCCACCACCCAGCTCGGGCACCGGCAGAGTCGGACAGACACGGGGCGGGGACGTGGCGCCGACAGCGTCTACTGGCTGCGAAGCGTCCTCCGCGACGTGCGTTCCTGGCGCTTTGGGTAACATCGGAGAGGGTGGAGAGTCCACACCGCCAGCGACGAACAGCGGGCGGGGCGACGTCGTTCTTGCAGTCGCAGGCGCCTGTGGCACCCTGGCGCTGGCAGCGCCGACCGCCGTGGGCGCGCGGTGGTCGCCGCTGGAAGCCGTGCGCCCCCCGCTGGGCTCAATCTTTACAGGCGGCCTCCAGGCCACCGCACCGGCGACGGGGTGGGCGCCCCTTTGACCATCGCCCCGAAGAGCATCACAGATCTTTGGTACCGTGCGTGCCGACGCCGCCACAGACGACGCATTGGCTGCACGAAGGCGACAAGCACGGTGACTGTGGGTTACTCACGAAGTAGCCTCGGCAAGAGGCGACACACTTTCCGGGCTTGGCGGTGGAGTCCGGAGAGTGGCGGCAGCGCATTCCGCCCGCTGGCTGCGGCGCGGGTGGCCGCTTGGCGGCATTGCGTCCGCCGACGACCAACTGTCATGCCTGCAGAACGGGTGATGGACTTTTATCGACAGTGGAGGGAGGTGGACGTTCGACGGCAGAGCAATGCCAAAACAGAAAAAGGAGGCAGAAAAAAGAGGGAGGAGAAATGGGAAACGGAGGCACAAGGTGCAAAAAGAGGGTTGCGCTCTCGTGCTTCAAAAGACAGCATGTAATTGATGCACAAGACAAGCGTGTGCGGATTGACGCAGCGAGACACTGCGGCTTCAGTACCCCGACATTGACAGAAGCCGTTGGTTGGCGGCGTTTTTGGCCCCACATGCTTCTACGACACACAGATACATAAAACACAGCCACACCACGAAGAAACAAAACAGACTTTCATCGGACGCGCGTACGTACCGAAAAAAGGAAGCAAGACACGCGACCTACTGGGAACGACGGACCAGTGGCGCTACCGCACCTGGCGAGATGGCACCGCCGACGCCACTGCTCCCGGTACTTCTCCTGGTCGCCGGAGACGTGGTCGCGGGAGCGGGGCGGAGAAGCCACGGAAGAGGTTTGTGGAGGAGGACACGTAGCGGTGGCGCGCGGATTGGGCGGCGGCACCGAGAGGCCGCAACCACGCGAGCTTCCCCGACACGCCGGCCTGGCGGCAGCTGCACACGTACCACCGACGCTGCCCGCATCGAGCGAGACGGACAATGATAAATCGAGGCGGGGTTGCATGTGAAGGATGACCCGGCAGAGAAAGAACAGGAAACAAAGAGATGGGGTGGGGAGAGGGACAATACAGAGGAAGACTTACACGAGAGCAGGCAAGCGGTGTAGGAGGCGACGTGAAGAAGCACGACGTGGCAACAGACCAGGCCCTACTATGGGTACTGAACTTTGGCTTGAGTTGCTTCTGACGGACTTCTTTTCAGGTCCAGTATCTTCCAGCAAGTACAATTTCAGATGGGTACCGGTGGCGATAAACTTTGCCACCCACAAGTGCAGATACTCAAAAGTCTCAAATGTGGAGCACGGGGGGCTTTGTTTCCGAATGTGGGGTCCACTTCTGGTGAACATGTTGCTGGCTGACACATCCGGAATTGCTTACCGTGAAGCTGACTGCAGCAGTCCTCCACCGGTGTGCCCTGTCAAGCCGTGCCATGAGATGATGCAGGGAACCGCGGAAGCTTTGTGCTTTGTTCTTCCCGCAGGCATGCTGTGCTCAACGGGGAGCGGCGCACCCATTCAGCT
>ENA-ORXT01006557-ORXT01006557.1-marine-metagenome-genome-assembly--contig:-NODE-6557-length-10755-cov-4.961603_pt1 | contig 10755 bp, 6 predicted proteins | sample MGYA00237868_ERZ511482 | MGnify/ENA metagenome assembly ERZ511482
TCCGAGCCCCAAGCGTAGCCGAGGGGCGGTTTTATAAGATGATTCTATTCATCAACGCAATCCGTTATAATTAGAAAGTTTTATTAAGTTACGCAAAAGCTAAAAAACTTGATTGTTCCTATATTGAATCTGTGTTAATCCGTGAATATCTGTGGTGCGGTTTTTTCTATTCACCACAGATGGCACAGATTAACACAGATTTTTTAATTTAGGGACAGAGAGTAAATAAGTTGGCTAAATGAGTTTATAAGTATTCATCTAAATCCTCTTCTGAATTATAAAATAAACCAAAAACCTTATTCCAATTATCAGCAGCTTCTCTATCAATCCATTTAACAATATTGGGATAAAACCAAAAAGCTGGCTTCCAACTCAAAGCTTGTTCATTTGCATAATAATCAGATTCTTTAAAAGTATGATGAGGATTACCAATTTGATTTACAGCGTGACTGAAGGCAAAAACACCCAAAACAAACTCAGAAAGAGTATTCGATATTTTTGTTTTATACTCCCAAGTAAGCGTTTTTTCTTTTTCGCTTTTTACAACTCTTCGATAATCCCAATTTTCTAATTTGTTGATGCCTTCCTCAAGATTGCCCAAATTGATGACAATCGGATGTGGAATATCTGCCTCCCCTTTTTGCATACCTATCGCCAAGCAATTTTCATTCCAACCTCCAAGCCTTTCACTCGTATCAGGAATTAGATTAAAAGGAGCTTTTACGAAGTTTATCGTTTCCTCACCAAAAAGAATAATACTTTCATCTACATAAACTTCAAGTTCAAATAGGTAGTCTTCTTTAGGTAAATACTGTAAATAATCAATCAAAGATTGGGGTAAAGGTTGATTACATTGCCCTTGTAATCTCTTTATCAAATCTTGATTGTCTCTTTTTACAAAAGGGTGTTCTTTCCTCCAAAAGGTATCTACGATCTCAAATACTTCTTTTATTTCCATATGTTTTATTTTACTTATTATAATTCATTATTTAAAATACCATAAAGTTATATCAATCCATTTTCAAATTCTAACTCTAATATTGTAGACCCAATTCAACATAGCGATAATCATAATCGTCTCGAGTTGCAGAGTGCGCTTCCTTTTTTTCATCGTAGAGGTCACCGGCGAGTTCAATTTTTTCTCCAAATAGTCGGCAATTGCTTCAAAATTGTATTGTTTGTTCATGATTAAATGTATATTTTTTTAGTCCTAGTGCTTCATCAAGTTAATTATGTCGAGTAGATTTTTCTGAGATTTTATTCTGAACTAGACGAAAAACACAGGCATAGCAGAGATACGTCGAGTATTTTCAACGACGGTCAGGATAAAATATCGAAAAATCAACCGACATAATTAACTTGATAAAGCACTAGTGAGACCCCTTAAAACTCTCCAGTAGTAAAATACTTATAAGTTGGTTCTTTACCTACAGGGACGTCTTCAAAACGTTGTTCTAACAACTCTGTATCAATATTTGGAAATACCATGTCTAATAAATCCTCTGCTATCATAAAATCGTGCGTAAACTCTTTCATGATTAAATCAAAATATTCAGGGCTGACATCAGTCAAATCTATAAATTCTGCTGGATGTTTTTGACCAGGGGCATTAATGAAGTAGTTGACAAATTCTAATTTTTCTGGTCCCCATTCCAAACCATCTAAAACATCTTCTATACAATAAAAATGTTCTGTTGGGTGATTTAAATCACACATTTCCATATACAGCATAAAATCTTTTAGATACTTATGGTCTGTTTCCGCTAAAACAGTAATGGCAAACATTCCTGCTGAATGACTACTACGAGGATTTAGTTCTTGCTTGAATAATTTTACATATTCCAAAACTTTAGGCATTAAAGATGGATGTTTTTCTACAAGGTCTTTGAAAAAACCATACTGACTGTTGTGTTTCTTTATAAACTCATTTTGTTCATTTAGTTGACCAAATGTTAAGTCAAGAAAATCACAATCGTCATAATTAAGTTTGTCCTCATTGTCTTTTACCAATTGAATGATTGCTTCAATAACATTACTACTGTGATTGAAGCTTTCCATATCAACAATAATTTGAGTACCCTTTTTACTGGTAGAATGAACTATTTTATTTTGCATAATAGGAGATGTGAAATGTTTATCAAAGATAAGAATATCCGTTTATAGCAAGCCTAAATGAAAATAAAAACCCACATATTGCCAAATATGTTTTGTCTTGACCATTTCTTAAAATGAAATAGGATTGTTGTATATACAAATCAAGTAGGTCTATAAGCTATTTTTTAGTAATTTTATCATCGAAAAAGATTTTTAGGACGGAATTATTTAATCCAAAGAGCAAGCAAAAGATTGAAATTTCGAAATCTTTTTTAGTAAAACTATTTTTAATTTTTTGAAAAAAATACTTGCTTACATGAAAAAAAATCTAATTTACAAAGACGAAAAATCCGACAAGTTCTGGAAAATAGAGGTAAAAGACAATACCCACGAAGTCAATTATGGTAAAGCTGGATCGAAAGGAACAACCAAAACCAAGACCTTCGATACAAAAGAAGAAGCCAAGAAAGATGCGGAAAAATTAGTGGCGCAAAAAGAAAAAAAGGGATACATCAAAGCCCCTAAAGTCCCCAAAGGAAAAAAAACTCCTGAATATACTCCACCGAAAAAAGGAGAAAACAATTTTGAAGTAAATTGGGACAGTGAAGCCGAAGTAATGTTGTTTATGAACTGGTTGGCGAATAATCCCCGCAATATGGAAAGTCGTGGCAGCTACCGTTTTTCTCACAAAGGGAATGACATTGAACTATTCGACTTTTGGCGCAAAATAACCACATATCCCAATGCACTTCCTTTACTCGAAAAATATGTAAGCCGAGTAAATGGCGGAATTTGGGCGGACGACGAATCTCCATTGGGACAGCATGCAGCCCTTGCCTTAGGACTTGCTGGAAAACAATACATTGGTGCTTACATTAGCTATATCACCACCACCGATATGAACCACGAAGTGTATCAGGGTGAACATATTGACATGATTGCAGAAAAACACGGCAATTGTACCGAAATACGACAACTGATGGCTTATCGCTCCTTGTTACCAGCACAACATGGTGTTGAACAGTTGGAGGATTTTATGCACAGTTATGGAATCAATAATCCCGAAAAAATTCAGGATATGTTCAACCATATATTTTTAGCAGCAAAAAATATTGGCACCCGTTCCGACCGTGTAATGCTTACTCTTGAATTGATAGGCTACGAACTACCGAAAATTTGGGAAAACGCCATCGGATTCATGGTTGATGAAATTTCGCCCAATAACCTTTACACCTTCGAGTCAATCTTTTTTTACCTAAATGTGCTTGAAGATGAAGAAACCAAAGTCCCTGAAAAACTATCGCTTCCAGCACAACACTTGTACCTCGATTTGGTAGAAGTTGAAATTACAAAAAATAAGTACGCCAAAGCCGAGCTATTATCGCAAGCACTTGAAAACAATGAGTTGAGTTTGGGACAAAATGTGGTAAAACATTTCTTACACAGCATTGCTGCTCTCTTATCGGGCAAGGACAAAATAGCTGCATCGGAACGCACTAAGTTGGAAGCCATCATGCAGCAAAGCCCTGATATGAGTTGCTGGAATTTCAAGGAAATAAAAGCATGGCAAGAAATAGCCGACTTGAATGATGAACAAAAAAATACCATCGCCGAATTGACTGCTTTGGCACAAGGTGGCACTTCAAAAATGCATCACTTTGCGATGCGTGAAGGATATAAATGCCGCCGTTGGAGTGCCGAGGTTTTTCCTAAAAAAATTGTAGAAAACGGCAAAGAACACCTCTTCGAAACAGAAGCCGACTGTTCAAAATTTTGGGAGGAATTGTTGGAAAAGAAAAAAGCTGAAGGCTACTTCCCTTCCATTTCAAAAGATGATCGAAAATACCTTATGGAAGCCATCGAAAACTCCGAACTCAAAAAAATTAAATTTTATGTAGAACGGGGGGCACAACTCGATTTAAGTAATGCTTGGTTGGTTTGTATTGCTCAAAAAAAATCAACGCCCGAAGTTTACGAATATTTACTAAATCATCTTATTGAAAACCACACCGAATTTGAAGGCGAAGATTGGCGTTTATACAATTCATTAAGTGAGACTAAAAATCAGGAAAACGTGCGTATTTTACTCACCGCCGATTATAGACCTGAAAATTTAGAGTCGATACATGCCCAAGAATATTTAACCCCTGAGAACTTCAATTTATTCATTCAAAAAGTGCCGAATTGGCTCGAAATAGATACTTACCGCTGGGCTTATTACTGTACTAGAAGTAATATTCCTTTATTGGAAGAACTACTGAAATATGATATAAAAATTGGGCTTTCACCAGTACATACTGAATTATTTCAAGAAGCTATAAAAAAGGAATTAGACCTTTCTATTATTAAAAAAATAGAAGAAAAAGGTGGATGGCTTTTTTATGGCAGTGGCTATTCAGAGACAGACGACGGTGAAGACGAGTTTAATAATCTAATTAAAAATGCTAAAAATCCAGCCCTAAAAGAGTACTTGGTACAAGTAAAGAAAAAACAGGAAACGGGCTTTCATATAGAAAGGGTTACCAGCCATATTCAACATTTAAAAACCTATCTAAAAGAAGGAGGCGATGTAAACTGGCAAGATGAATACGGTTGGTCATTGCTGCATTATGTTTGCTCTAAACGAGCTGAATGGATTTATCAGCCATTTGTAAAGCTTTTACTTGAAAATGGCATTAATCCAAACCTAAAAGACAAGTTTGGCCGAACAGCCGCTTTTTATATCAACTACATCAATAAACTTGATTATCAGATGGCTACTTTGATAAAAAAAGCAGGAGGTAATTTGGAAATAATGGATAATTTCGGCGATACCGCTATTCTATATCGCATGAAAAATGACCCCAAACATCCGAGTGGGATTAAGTGTGTACATGACGATGCCGAGCGCAGATTGGACAATGCCTATACCGACCTAATGAATGCAGGTGTAAATGTGAATTTCCAGGATACTGATGGGAATACAGTGCTTCATTTAATGGGCAATGTCCAATGGCCCGAAGATAAGATTGAAGACTTGGTTGAAGCTGGTGCTGATGGTAATATTCAAAACAAGAAAGGACAAACCATTCTGCACATTTATAGCATTGACAAAGGCTTAAACGACAGTTTGGGGGATAATTTATTAGAAACGGTTTTAGCACAAAAAAACCTAAACGTCAACTTACAAGATGAAAATGGCAATACCTTCATGCATTTTGCAGCCATTCATAAAAAACGTCGTTATATAGAAGATGCCTTGGAACATGTAAAGCCTGATATCACTATAAAAAATAATGCTGGGCAATTGGCCGAAGAACTCATGGAAGCCAATGGCATTATGAAAAAAGAGAATATTGTCAATGCTATGAAAGCCTTGAAATCAAGCAAAAAAGTAGCATTTGAAGAAAAATGGTTGCCAATTGATTTAAGCTATTCGCCCGAAGTGAAAGATGTTGAAAAAATGGAAGTACATGGTTTGTACCCGCCTTTTAATTTCTCAGAGTTTCACGTACACTTCAAATGTTGTAAAGAAGCCCTGTTCGTACATGGAAAAGCGTACTCTACCCAAACTGGCGACTATATGTATGATTCATCATTGGTAGAACATGCCTTTGATGAAGAAAGCATTGCCAAAACATCTAATGGCGTAGCTCGTATTAAAAATAAAACAGGCGAAATACTTTGGGAATATCAAGAAACCCTGTACGATTTGACCATTTCTGATCATTTACTGATTGGCTATAATAGAAAGGGGGTAACAGCTTTAGATATAGACAGTGGGGAAGAGATATGGAGCAATCCTGGGCTTCAGACTTACTCCTATTTACTGGTTTACAAAAATCAAGTTTGGGTCTTACCACAACAAACGGAAAAAGGCCTTGTGTTGAATAAAGAAAATGGTGAAACCATTAAAGAAATTGACTTTGAAGAAAGGGTAAATGCGCCCAATATATTAGATGAAAAACTTTGGTATTTATCGAAAATAGATTCTCAAGTATTTCAAATAAAATCTCATAATTTTGATACAGGCGAAACGCAAACTTTCAGCCCCGAAAGCCCTAAGCATATTTGGCGAAGCAATGATTTGTATATAGTAGATGGCAAGATTCTTACCGTTTTCAATAGTAACAATAAAAAGGAAAAAGGCATTTACGAACTCATGCCTGATGGCAATTTCGAGCATCTTTCAGAGGTGGTATTTGTGGTACGCACCAACACGCTTATTGGCGATAAGTGCCTATACATTTGCGATGGCAAGGAAGTTATAGAAGTGAATGTTGAAACCCGCCAAGAACGTCGCTTATTCTTGGGCAATCATGGGCGCAACTTCTGTTTGTACGACAAAAAGCTACTGATATTAAATGATGCTGGCTCGAATAAAATGCGCTTGAATGTTGTTGTTTAGGTTGCATAAGCTTTAAATACCATTCACGGCTACCCGTCTAAAGTAGCCCAAGTAATTTTTATTACTTTTAAGTAAAAAAAATATAACAAAATGAAAACATCACTTACCTATTTGTTATTTTTCTGTGTCTTCACTTGTATTACAAAGTCACAGGATTCCTTTTTATCTTTTCCAGAGTTAGAGGGCTCTGAAAATGTTAGTTCATGGAACTGCCTTGCAGATGACAGTGCTTTTTATCAACTTGGGATAACTCGTTTTTACAATGATGATTATTCACAGTCAGTACGAGCTTCACATTTAATTAAAACAAATTTAAATGGTGAAACGGAATGGCAATACACTTTAAATGATGCTACCTTCGAGTTTGAAATTGTATCTACAGACTTATTAGTTCATTCAAATAATTCAATTTATGTGACAGGTTTTAAAAGTAATTATTTCACTACAGCATCTGGAGATACTTCTTTATTGGATACAAGAATATTTTTAGCAAGAGTAAATTCAAATGGAGAAGAAGAGTGGTTGCGATATTATAATTTAGAGGGTAATATAAAAACTACTGCAGATATTTCAGAAGCTTTAGATGGAGGAGTTCTTATTACTGGACATAATGGAAATTACGTTCCAATTGTTATAGAAAGAGACTATAGTGTTTTTCTCTTTAAAACAACTGAGGAAGGAGATTATTTATGGCACAACTCGTATAGTGATAATAATTGGGGTAATTTTTTTGACGAAGGACTTCAAGGTGTAGAAAGGTCTGAGGGAGAATATATAATTGGTGCTCGTGGAAGAGCTGTTAGTTCTAGTCATCATAAAGGTATGGTTTTCCAATCAGATGAATCAGGAAGTATTTTATGGGAAGAAGTTAATGATGGTACAGAATCTCTATCTGCTTATTGTACATCCCCGACATTTTTAGTTACGCAAAATGGTGAAATCGTAATAGAAAACTGTATTGTCCCTCCATTTCCAGATCGTGAATTGAAGGGAAGAATTAGAAAACTGGATTCAGATTTTAACCTTATGTGGACTATAGGCATTATTCCTGATGTTTTAGGTATCAGAGAGAAAGCCAATGGTAATATAATTGCGTTCGGACAATATCCATATTATGATGAGATAGCGTCTTTACTTATGACCGAAGATATTCGTAATTTAATGACTGTCATTTTTGAAGTATCACAAAATGGTGAACTTTTATGGACTCGTTTTATTAGCTCTCAATCTAGTTTGGGGATGGGTTTTCGAAGTATGGATGTCACTTTAGATGGAAGTATTTTAATAGGTGGAGATGCTATTGTTAATGGAAAAAGAAATCCGTTATTGCTCAAATTAAATCCCAATGGCAATTTGTTTCAAGAAAATAATGAAAACACCATTATTTTCCTAGAAGATGACGTGCTTGAAACCAATTTTGATATTAATATTATAAGGCATGAAGTTTTGGATGGTGTCAATGAAATTGAATTTGCTGAAATGGAGTTGTTGATTGATAAGAACCCTTTCAACAACGAACTAAAACTACAAATCCCTATTTCTGCTCAAACATTACAGATTTACAATACTACAGGACAATTAATTTATGTTGTAGATGATGTAAGCGAAAGTGATATAAACATATCTACTTCCCACTGGCAATCAGGAATCTATTTTGTTGTGGTGAAATTGGAAGGGGGAATTATGAGAGAGAAGGTGGTAAAACAATGAGTGTATTTTTAGGACAATGAAAAAACAATAAGCCTATGTCAAAACAGATTTTCCAATCTACCGTATTATAAAACAAGTTGCGTAACTTGAGTGAATAAAACCAAATTTCACCATAAAACAATACACTTATGTCAATTCAAAAAGTTCAATTATTAATCATTTGTTTATTCATTCCTCTGTTGGGTTTTGGGCAATTAAATGAATTTGCGCCTTTGGATGCTAAATGGAAATTCTTTCATGAAGGAGCTGATTCTTTTCCAGATTGGTATTATGAAATTATAGTAGAAGGAGATACTTTGATACAAGACAAACAATGTAGAATTTTAAAATACAGTGAATCTGGCTTGATTGGTCCAGTTGAATCTAAAGAGATTATCTACACAGAAGAGAATCAAGTATATATTTATAGAGACAGTCTTTTTTATTTAGTTTTTGATTTTGATGCAGAAGTTGGCGATACCATTGTTGTTTTTGAGGATAACTTCAAACCATTTTTTCATGTATCATTTGAAGAGGATAGTTCATTTATAGAACTTCATAATTATTTCGCTTATAAAATAGTTGAGATAGATTCTATAAATCGAGCGGGCAATTGGTTAAAACATCAGTTGGTAGAGGGAATTGGAGATTGGAGAATTAATAATGTAATAGAATATTTCGGAGCAGTTAGACCACTAGGATATGGATCTCATCTTTTTGGTGAAAGTAATCATCTCTTTTCATTTGGTGATGGACAGTTTGATTTAATGTATTGCTATGAAGAAGAAGATATTGAACTACCTGTAAGCTCAAATTACGATTGTTTGGCTCAGGCAGTTGGGATTAACAATGATATTGATTTGGAAGATAAAATCAGTGTGTACCCCAATCCTGCTTCTACATTTATCTCATTAAAATATGAGCAAGAATTTATGAATGAAACCTTTAGGCTCTATAATTCACTGGGGGAAATTATGTTGGAACAAAACTTATCAAACAATCAAGCAATGACTATTCCTTTAAACCAACTAATGGATGGTATGTATTATTGGCAGTTGGGAAGTGCGTATGGAAAATTGGTGGTTAGGAAGTAGGAATAGTGGGCTAATTGGTGATTCGTCTTCACGTGTTGTTTGACCCTGCCGTCCTGCGGACATCCCTCCAACTGGAGGGGAATTTTAATAGGGTTCTGCGGAACTAATGAAAATCCCTTTCATTTGGGGAGGCTTGCCTTGAGGTATCACTTGTTGTGAGGTATGCTGTACGCTTAATCTCTCGACAATAGGGTGTTCCAGTGAGCGAAGTGTTACGACAGTAGAATTATCGCTAACCTGACGCTAATCGGTCTTAAAGCGAAGCGGTCATAAAGCAATGCGAAGCAAGCGGTCATAAAGCAAAGCAAAGCAAGCGGTCATAAAGCCGCAGGTGATCCTTACTCAAACAACCACTTTATGGCCTTTGGAAATTCTCTTCCCCAATAAGACTCACTGTGTTCCCCAAATTTATCAATAGACATTTTGACCTCAAACTTCACGTGTTCATCGGCTGTTTGGAAAGCCTTGTTTAGGCGACCGAGATTGTCAACCATCGTTTTACTTTCTTTGTTTCCACCATATAAGTAAACCTTGGTATCTTGGAGCTTACCAAAATCAATGGCGTCGAAGTAGATTTTGGGGCTGAGCCAAAGAGAAGGACTAAAAATCATCAATCGCCCAAAAATAGCTGGGTAAATTAAACCTGCATAAATACTAATCAGACCACCCAAAGAACTACCGCCAATACAAGTGTGATTCCTACCGGGCATGGTCCTAAACTGATCGTCGATGAAAGGCTTTAATGTTTGCGATATAAACTGAACGTATTTTCGACCATTGGATTTACTTATAATGTGTGTATTATAGGGAGAATACTCTGAAATCCGTTCTTTGCCAGCGTGGTCCACAGCAATAATGATGTATTCATGTTGGTTGGTCTCCGCCAAAACAGCCAAACGCTCGTCGATTGCCCAATTCCCAAAGGTTCCATTGGGATTGAATAGGTTTTGACCATCTTGAAGATAAACAACTGGATACCTTTTTTGAGAGGTATAATAATCATGCGGAAGCAAAGCCCACAGACGCCTTGTTCTGTTTAGTTGAGGCAATACAAAATCTTCGGCAATTTTTATTCTATGAGGTAAAAATTCTTCCTTAAAGGCTTTTCCGCCAATAAACCAGCGAGGAACATGGTTTTTAATAATGGGAATTTTGTTCTTCAACACCCTATTTTGGACGCCTCCACCGTGAATATCTGCTTCAACACCTTCCCAATTCTCCTTTACGAACTTATATTCCAAGGGCCAAGTCAATTCCTGATCTTCATTAAAATGAAAACAGTAAAGATTGTCTCCTTTTTTCTCTAATTGGTATTCCTTTTCAGAAATTTCCCAATTATTAAAGTTACCAACCAAATAAATGGGTCGATCGTCTTCGACAGGCGTTGTCAATTCAATTATAGGTCTTACCATGTTGGTTTATATTTAGTTACTAGCTACTAGACATAAGATGTGAGATGTGAGATGTGAGACTTAATTTCGCTAAAAACCC
>ENA-ORXT01006559-ORXT01006559.1-marine-metagenome-genome-assembly--contig:-NODE-6559-length-10752-cov-13.926464_pt1 | contig 10752 bp, 7 predicted proteins | sample MGYA00237868_ERZ511482 | MGnify/ENA metagenome assembly ERZ511482
CCATCGAAGAGATTCGAACCCTTGACCTCTGGATCCACAAACCAGCGCTCTAACCAACTGAGCTACGACGGCATTTTTATGCGAGCACAAAAGTAAAATTATTTTTTTTTATAACAAAGGCTAAATTTAGAAATTAGTGAAATAAAAATAATTAATAGCGGGATAAAAACAACTTAACTAAATTTTCCCTACCCCTTAACTGGACTTTAGCCATTGGTCTTTAGTCTTTAGTGGCAGCCTGCCAAGTATCAGGGCGTTATCTTAATACTTAGTTTACCCTCGTCTTTTTTATTCGAGTGTAAAGAAAGTATTTGGTTAATTCCTACTGCCAGCGTACCAAAGAACTAAAGACCAATGGCTAAAGTCCAGTTTAGGCCCCCTGCGGACTTATCTTTTCGATATTAGTAGTTAATATCCCTCTTGCCCCCAATTTTTCAAGCCGACGAACTATTTTCCAAAAATCACCTTCTGTCATCACTGTATGAATTGCTTTCCATTTATTATCTTCTAATGCCATGATAGTAGGGCTTTCATGGGAAGGTAATAGCGCAACAATTTTTTTCAATCGTTCATCATTCGGTGCATTTAACATAACATATTTTTTCCCTCTTGCATTCATAACTGCTTCAATACGAAATATCAAATCTTCTAATTGGTTTTGCTTTTCGACACTTAAATGTTTATTCGCTATTAAAACGGCCTGCGAGTCCATCAGCGTTGCGACCTCTTCCAATCCATTATTCAATAAAGTCGCACCCGTACTTACAATATCGAAAATCCCATCCGTTAAACCAATCGTCGGTGCAATCTCTACAGAGCCACCGATTTCGTGTATATTTGCTTGTATCTGTTGCTTCATTAAGCACTTACGAAGGACATTGGGATAAGAAGTCGCAATACTTTTACCTTCAAACCATTTTATCCCTTCGCTCTTATAAGTAGCTACTGATTTTTTAGGAATAGCTAAACATAATCGACATTTAGAAAAACCTAATTCTTTGATAGTATCTACGTTTTTATCTTTTTCCTCCACTTCGTTCTGTCCTAAAATGCCCAAATCAGCAATGCCATCTTGAACATACTGCGGAATATCGTCATCTCTAAGCAATAAAATTTCTACATCGTAGTTAATTGCCTTTACCTTAAGTGTTCTTTTACTTTCTGGAATAATGATTCCACATTCTTTAAGCAAAGATTTAGATTTATCACTTAAGCGACCTGATTTTTGAATAGCAATCCTAAGTAAGTTCATTAAAATGGAAATTAAGTATTGATAAAAATTTAGTGGCTATTCAGAACAGATCGCAGAGAAGCGAGAATAGAGATAAAAGCGTACTAAATTTAATAGTAAGAGCTATATTTTAAGGATAACTCTGTCGTCTAGACTCTAATCTCACTTCTCTGCGCTCTATTCTGATTAGTTACAAAAATTATTTTTATCGTAAATAGGTTGAATATTTTTGCCAATAAAAAAGCGGCTTACCATAAGCAAATGATAAGCCGCTTTTCCTGCTAATATAATATTAAAAACACGACGCCGTCACCTACCTTTAAGAGCAGTTAATTGAAGATGATGATGATGACGATCTGTATAATTCATAATATTTTTTAGTAAACTACCACAAAATTAATATTTCATTATTAACTTTGCAACCTAATAAATTTAAAAATGTACTTAATAAGGCTTACTTTTCGGTCAGAATTTGAACAATACTGGACAAAAAGAAGTTCCAAAGAAAAACACTTTTTAATAAGTTAGATGCAAAAAAGGAAGAAATTCAGCCGATTAAGTAGTAGTCATTTCAGAAAACCTCCATTTTTTTGAACATTTCCTATCTAAAAATCGTAAAGAAACCTGTCTTCTTTTGAAGTATTTCACGTCATTATATATATATACTAATAAAAACACTGAAGCTATCTAACAAAAATGCTTCCCATCGTTTTGCTATAAAATAAAACCATGAGAGACAACATTGCTTTTTTAGAGTTGAAATTCGGGAATATTTACGGTGGTTACGCTAATTTTTTCGCTATTAGCGATATCTCCTTACTAGTTTTCGATCCGTCTACCAACAGAATTTTCGTTGAAAGTTTATCAATCAATGCAGATTTGGATGTCGTGTGGGTTAACTCTAAAGTGAATGAACTTGGTCATACAATTGGGCGCTCTAAACAAGTAGTCAATCTGAGAACACGAAGAAAAAAACCCTTCAAAGAAGATTTTACGCTAGATGAATTTTCTTTGAACCGAGCTTTTAATCAAATTCGTCCAACCCGACGCTTTATTAAAAGTTTCTTTGGTAAAAATTTCCGTAAATATAATATTCGCAACATCGTCACTTTTGATGGTAAGCGAGATATTTTCCTTTGCGAGAAATCAGGTGTTATCTTTCGAGGTATGCGCGTATTTGATTTGCAAAAGGCACTAAACAAAGAGTTTAATTATTTATTTTCTTTGAATAAACTGGGCATTGCTACCAATACACGCTTTGATCAGCAGGATGGTAATTTAAAGTCTAATAATTTAAAATATTGGATTCACCCTATCGCTGCTCGTCAATTAAAGCCTAGAACCGCTGCCTGGGATGCCGCCAGAATGTTTATGGTTTATCAAGAATTCAATGAATACCATGATGACTTTACAATGAAGTCAGCCTTATTGGTGAATCAAATTCAGCGAATGAAAGAGAATGAACCTAAGAAAGAAGAGGTCGTCCCTGAAGTAAAAGCAGAAACACCTGCTAAAGAAGAAGTAGTAAAGACAGAAACGCCTGCCAAAGAGGTAGTAAAAGCAGAAACACCTGCTAAAGAAGAAGTAGTAACAACTGCGGCTACAGATGCTGCTGAACCAGTAACAGAAGTAGTTGCAGAAACAGCAGAAAAGGTTTCTACAGAATCTGAAGATGTTAAAGTAGAATAAACTTGACAGATTTTTTTTCTAAAACAAAAGCGACTATTTGTGTACACAAATAGTCGCTTTTGTTTTGGATAAAATCAATATCCTCAACCTCCGTTACTTCGTAACCAAATATCTGTTTGAGGAAAAGGTATTACTATATTATTTTCTCTAAATAATCTATCTATTTCAAAGCGGATATCACTCCTTAAGTCATTGATACCTATAAAATTTCTGGAATAAAATAACAATTCAAAATCAAGCGAAGAATTGCCAAAATCAACAAATCTAACAAAAGGTGCAGGTCGTTGTAATACCCTCGTTGATTCTGTTGCTTTTAATAATAAGGACTTTACCAAAGCTGTGTCGGAACCATAAGCCACTCCTACTGTTATTCTAAATCGAACTTTAGAATCATAATGTGTCCAATTAACAATGCTATCCATTACTAATTTAGAATTGGGGATGATCATCGTTACATTATCTCTGGATTCAACTAAAGAAGTTCTCAAACCAATTTTTTTCACCTTTCCTATTTCTCCGTTTATTTCCACCATATCTCCTACTTCCACTGTTCGTTCAAACAACAATAGAAGACCAGAAAATAAATCATTAAAGGTTTGTTGTAAACCCAATCCAACACCTACTAATAAGGCAGCTAAGCCTCCCCATAGCACGGTCATTTGTACGCCCATATTGTCTATTGCCATTACAATGGCAATAATATATATGAAATAAGAAATTAATTGATTAATGGCATATTGAGAACCAACGTCTACCGATTTAGTTTTATAATAAGAACTTAGAAAAATTTGTGTCAATGCCCATACCAGTAAGCGGGCTACTAAAAGGATAAGTATTGCGCTAAAAATACTAGAAATTCTAAAATGAAAAGTATTCCCGCCTGTATTAAAGGAAAATAGTTCGTAATCTATTTGAAAATTTTTAAGAATTAATATAACAGCAAAGATATAAATGGCATATTGCAGTGTCTTACTTGCCGATTGTTCAGGATGAGCTTTCGTGTAATCTCTTAAATCAAGTTCTTCTCCTTCTAAATCTTTATAAAAACTATTGACCATTCTTCCAAAAAAATAATCAAATAGACGAGCTATTTGAATAATTATTAGTGCCAATATTATATTCACAACATTTAAAGTCGAACTAGCATCTGGAACACCTATATTCAAGCCCAATATTAATACAGAACTAAGTGCCGCTAATAAGAAAAATGCAAAGCGCAAAATTCGACGTAATTTCTTTTTATCGATTTCCGACAGCGTTCCTTTTTTATAGAAATATAGTAATAATCTTTTTCCCAACAAATAATAAATAAGCAAAATAAAGCCTAATACTAATTGTAGAAAAATCGCTCGCTCTAGGGTAAGATTATGATTATTAAATTGTTCTATTATAGAATTTAAAATTTCATTCATTGAGTATTACTATTAAAAAATTCATTAAAACTTATAGTTCTTTGACAAATGTCGTGGCGATACTCATTTTGAGAACTTCGGGAGATGGCAGAAGAGAAGAGCGAAAGTTCTTAAAACCTATTGACTTTAAGAACTTTCACGCTCCCTCAATCCCATCTCCCGAAGTTCTCAAAGTTCAGCCTGCTCCGAAAAGTCAATTTTTGGGTAATATGTCAAATTTTTAGAATTTGACATATTTATAAACCTCTGTAAATTAGTAGTTTGTAAATTTGACAAATTCTGAAAATTTGTCAAATTGCGCTCTAAACGACTTTTCGGAGTAGGCTCAATAATAATAATTCAAATTCCAAATCTCAAAATTTAAATAACAATTCGTGACATAGACACGATGTGAAGCAGCGTCACGAGTTGAAATTTGTTATTTGAGATTTGGAATTTACCCTTTAGTTCCCACTCCCAAGAATCATTGGTAATCCACCATTTTCGCTACTACCAATAATCACCACTTTAGAATTAGGAGAGTTGGCCAATTCAAGCGTTGCTTCTATACCTTTATCTCTAAGGATATTTTCCGTTAAACTAGCACTAATAATTCTATTAGATTCTGCTTTTGCACCTGCTTCAATAATCTTTCTTTGTGCTTCTTGCTCTTCTTGTTGGAGAATATACTTGTATTTTAAAGCCTTTTGTTCCGCTTCAATTTTTACCTCAATGGCATTTTTCACTTTCTCTGGTAATTCAATATCTCGAATTAAGGTCGCTTTTAATTCTATAAAGTTTTTATCTAAACTAGTAAAAAGACGTTCTTGAATTAAGTTTTGTACTTCGTCTCTTTTCGTAGAATATAATTCTTCTGGTTCAAATCTACCAATTACCTCCCGAACGGCTGAGCGAGTCTCTGCTCGAACTAATGTCATCTGGTAATCTCTACCAAATTTGGAATGTAATTCAGCAATTTTATCGTATTTAGGATTCAAACGAGTCGTTACATCTACTTTAATATTTAACCCATTTCTAGACAATACTTCCATTTCTTCCTCCATCGTCTGTTCTCGTACATTGTATACATACATATTATTCCAAGGCGCAATTATGTGAAAGCCTGGTTCATAAGTGTTTTCTTTGTCCAATCCTCCGCTAAACCTTTTGAAGAGTACGCCTCTTTCTCCCGGTTGTAGGGTCATAAAGATGGAATTGGAAAAAGTCATTAAGATTAAGAATACAAAAAAGCCGACAATGGCGTAGGATATTAATTTACTTTGATTCATATTTTGATGGTTTGTTTTAATGAATTGGATAAGGTGCTTTAGAGAGAGCGAATTTGATTTATTTTTTTATAAAAAAACAAATCAAATTCGCTCTCTCTAAAAAATATATACAATCTACTGTATAATTGACATCACTAAGTTAATAAAACTTAGAACAATTTATTAGTTAAATAGGATAAAAGGGATAGAATAGAGGGCGTAATTTCTTGTAGAATTAGATGTATGCTAAAATAGGGTGTATTTAAACTTGCAATTTGAACGTTCCATTTTACAACAAGGCAGGATTATAAGCTGGTAAATCCCGCAATAAATCCACCCCATTTCGACCTAGGGAAATTAACATTCTTTTCGCCCTAATAAAAGATTTTAGTCGATGTTCTACAAAATTAGCATCTTTAGGATACAAACTTTCAATTTTCACGCCAGCATCCCCAGAAGAATGTATCATTTGTCCATTGCCTAGATAAATAGCCACATGATTAATGCGTTCTTTTTTCTCGGCAGTAGCTGCTCGCCCAAAAAATAACAAATCTCCTGCCTTTAAGTTCTCTAGGTTACTATCTGTTGCTATTTCCACACCTGTATGCACCTGTTGAGACGCATCTCTGGCAATTTGTACACCATTTAAATAAAAAACCATTTTTGTAAAACCACTACAATCTACGCCTTTACCAGAAGTGCCACCCCATAGATAGGGCCTTCCGAGGAACGTTTTAGCAGTGGCAATAATATTATCGGTGTTCGGACTTCTAGAAGCTAGCCAAGTATCATAATTGAGAACTTCTTTATCTGCAACATAAGCGACTCGTCCATCAGGATATTCTACCTTAATATAGCCTTTTTCTGTGCCAATAGATTTAAGAATATTACCACTTACCAAATCAGAAACTCTTGTGGATGTATTATCTGGGCGAGCATAGGAAAAGCCAAAGTCTTTTGTGTACAGCACCTTTGGGGCATTTATCCATTCTTTGTAGGATTCTTCATTCATCCATGTAAACCCACCTTCATCCAACCAAGCAATATAGCCATCGGGTGTTTGTATTCTAAACCAACTATCCACTTTTTCATATACTCTTATAGGTGTGCCTAATAAGGCTTGGGTTGTCAGTTCTTGAGAATGCCCTTTTTTGGACCGAATATTACAAACAGAAACGTCAACCACGCCATAGCTTTTACCTGCCAATTCCGCAGCAGGTAATTGTCGAATAGAATCTACTACGGAATATTCTGCTTCTTTTAATTGTTTAATTAGTGCTTCTTTTGCTTCTGGTAAGTTAGTAATCCCTTTTAAAAGTACCCCTCCATTATTCTTTTCTACTTGAATGTCAAACATAGCGACTCGCTTATCGGGTGCATATTCTTTCTGCAAAGCAGTTACAATGTCTTCGGCTTTTTCAATAGACGGACCTGTATTACAAGCAGTTATTAGTAAGGCTAAGAAGAGATAATAGATAATTGGGTTTTTCAAAATATTGGTCACGTTTTTTAGAGGGAGAAATCTTAAATATACTTTTTAATGTCCATGTCCATCAGAAGGCTCTGCTACCTCCGTAATCGTAGGTGCTTTCCATCGTTCATAGCCGATAGGCGTTTTAAGTGCCTTATTAACAGAAACACCCGTTCTTTTTTTATCTTGTATCATAGCAATTGTCATAATAACACCTGTAACGATGATGATAAATAGCAAAATACCAGGACTAAAACTCTCCACCTCAACACTTTCTGGTATCGCATAAAACAACAACACAGTAATCAAACCTCTAGGGGCAATAAATAATTGAGGTAAAATATCACTACCCACAAAAATACGTAGCAAAACAACTCGTATTATATAGATAGAAGCAACAATCAGGAGACTAATAACCACTACTTCCATACTCGCTAACGAGGATAAAGAAATCGTTAAACCAAAAACGACGAAAAAGAAGGTTCTAATAACAAATGCGGTTTCCATCGTAATGACATGCAAACCTTCATAGATATGATTGGCTTCTTCTAACTTCAGATACTTTGATAAGGGCCCCTTAAAAAATAACTTCATATTCGTCATTAATAAACCAAACACTAGGATGATGATTAAAGACGATAAGTGCATTTTCTTCCCAATTGCATACAATAGTAAAAGTACGGCAATCAATAAGAATAACTTCGTATGACTCTTTATGTTTTGGAATATTAAAACGATGATATAACTAGCTATCAAGGAAAGGATAATTGTTAAAACTACCGTTCCTGCAAAGCCTGCAAATCCGCCGCCGCCATCCCCGTGATCTCCGGTATCTAAATTTCCTGTAAGAAAATAGAAAACCATAATCCCTAGTATATCTGAAAAGGTACTTTCATAGATATGAAATTCTTTCTTGGATTCCGTTAAAGTCGTAACACTAGGGATAATAATAGCACTCGACAAAATAGACAAGGGGGTAGCGTATAACCAAGCCTGTTGGGTAGTCATTCTATCCCCAAAGAAATAATCTAAAATCTCGGCGGCGGCCCATATCGACAGCATTAAGCCAATGAGGGCGACCGTAAATGCCTTGGCAATCGGCATATATTTCTCTGGTTTGAGTTCCAATTCTAAGGCGGCTTCTAATACTATCATAATCAAACCAACGGTTCCAAGTACCTCTAATACAGGGCGTATATTTAATTCGCCAACTCCCATAGCGTCTAAACCGAATTTCAGTACAATGCCTAATACAATTAGCATTAAAACAGAAGGAATATTGGTTTTTCTAGATATTTCCCCAAAGCAAAAAGAGATAATGATAACCAGCGATGCGGAAATAATAAAACCGTAAGTCGAAAATATATCCATTTTTATTAAAATTGTTATATTGTTAAGATGGTTTGATGGTTAAGATGGTTTGATGGCTGCCTGTATGACGTTGACAAAATAACTACAATCAGTTTATTAACGTCATACAGGCAGCCATCAAACAATCCAGCCATCTAGCCATCACTTTACTTCACATTACAAGTGTATCCTCGTTCTTCAATTAATTTTACCAAATCTTGTAAATGTCCATTTTCACGGACCATTATTTTAGCATTCAAGGCCAAATTTTCCTCGTTTGTTTGCGTTAAAGTAGGTTTATAATTCCAGTCTAAGTAGGGCGTAGTGGCAAACATATCCATTAATTGCAAAGGATAGTTTACTTTTTCTTTAGGGTCTTTGGGCGTTATCTTTAACCTATAATATCCACCTATTTCATCCCCAGACAGTAACATGAATCCATCTTTCATTAATTTGGAATAATTAATATATTGAATGCCTTTATCTGTTTTCAATTTTAATCCCAGTCGGCCCATTTCAGAAATAACACCTGTCTGTTTGTCTACACGGATGCGATTGCAAACAGAAACATTCTTATCCAGTTGCATAATTCGACCACTAATATAGTTTTTTATATGGGTAAAACTACCGACAACAATTAAAACAACAAGTATTCCATGAAAAAACGGATTGACTAAGACAAATGCACTTAGTAGTAGCAAAATGACTAGGGGTTCGTAAAAAACCAATAGCCGTTCTACCCCGTCTAAAATAGGCATACGTGCTTCCCCTGTAAATTGCGTGTTTTTTAATACTTGCTTGGTAAATTGTAAGATAAAATAGGAAGCCAGTAAAGCAATAGCTACCATAAAAAAATTCCACCAAGTAAAATGACTTTGAAGTAAATATTCCATTAGCTAGGTATGAGGTATGAAGTATGAGGTATGAAGTAGGAGCGAAATGCACTTCATACCTCATACCTCATACTTCCTACCTATTATAAATATTTTTTTCTTTCTAATAAACGACCTACCTCATTCACAATTTTTTCATCTATTTTCAGCATTCCATCCAGTTCTCTTTTGAGAATGCCCATACTAATTAGTCGTTGTAAAATGTTGCTATATTTTTCTTTAAATGCGATTCCGAATAATTGTCTTAGACGGTATTCATTCGTTCGTTTCTCTTTGATGATAGTAGATAACAATAAAGCACTATCAGGATTTAAAAAATCTGGTAACTGGTAATCTCCTAAGTTTTTAAAAATGACTTCTTCCGTATCTACTTGATAGATAGAGGCAGCCCATCTATTTAAAGCATCTCCTATATTTTTTTGAGAAGATTTATAAATAGAAGTAGTCATTTTACTAAAAGCCTCCGAAGATACCTCCTCTTTTTCCTCATCCACTAACACTTTATGCGTAGCACCGTGGCGGATTAAAATAGCTTGTTGAATTTCCTCATAACTCATCTTATCCAAGAGAATACTAGCTTGGAAAGACTTATCAAATACGTTCGTTTTATTTAAGTGGTTTTTTAGCCATTTACTCATAGTTATCATATAGAAAAACTGCGTTGAATGCGTGTCTATATGTTCTAATAAGCTACGCACATTCTGACTTAGAGAAATCGTAGGACTTTGCCACAATTCCATATCGTCCAACCATATTAGAGAGCGACTCTGCCGTGCTTTGTTCTTTACGTAAGTCAATGCTTCTTTTAAATCATAAGAGGTCGTCCATTTTCGACCATCCGTATTTATATGCGTATTAGGTTCTAGGCGTATAATTCTCTTGGGAAAATATTTATTGGCAATTATATCTCCAAAAAGAGACTTTCCAGAAAAGCGTTCCCCACTGACGATAACGGAACCTCTATAGCCTAATTCCCATTGTTCTATCAAACGTTCGACTCGTTGGAATTCACTTTCTCTACCTACCCAAAAAGATTCTCCTATATATCCCTTGGTTTGAAAGATACTGGTGTACTGCACATTCTTTGGATCAAATCCTCTATCTTCAATTGTGCGTACTATTTTTTCAGCCGCACTTAAATTCTCTTCTTCGGAGACGGTATCTCTAAAGTGTTTAATGAAACTAGTAGGCTTTGTTAAATGAGTACGAGCTTGTTCGAGCAGTTTGTTTTGACCAGATGTAAACTGGGTCAAAGTGGATTGCAACGATATGGGTAAGAAGCTCTTTTGGGCATCATAGATAGCCGAAACATAGAAAGACTCTTCGAGTCTCTGGTCAATTATCTGTTCTAATTCTTTAATATCTTCTCCCCATTTATCCAATTTTTTTACAAATGCTTCTAAGGGCTGGCAATAATAATCCTTTTTAAAAGTTCCTTCTTTCCCTTCTTTTAATTCAT
>ENA-ORXT01006560-ORXT01006560.1-marine-metagenome-genome-assembly--contig:-NODE-6560-length-10752-cov-5.922342_pt1 | contig 10752 bp, 10 predicted proteins | sample MGYA00237868_ERZ511482 | MGnify/ENA metagenome assembly ERZ511482
CAACGCACCAAGCACCGCAGCCACGCTCGCAACACCACCATGACAATGCAGTTCCAAAACGTCTTCGCCGGTAAAACTACTAGGTCCTTCAAAGAACAGGACAAGACCCTCATCTAAGAGATCACCAGATTGAGGGTGCCTGATCTTCTGTAACACCGCCTCTCTGGGCTTTGGCGTCGACGGCAAAATCACATCCATGACGGTACAGACAGCTGGTCCAGAAATGCGCACAACGGCGACCCCAGACGGCAGTCCTCCGGACGCAAGCGCAAAAATCGTCTCTTTTGATGTGGAAACCATCTGCGCTCCAAATTGTTTCTGGTCCGAATCCATTCGAGCGGATCGTACAATAAAGCCGCCAAGATCTATCGATCCCGGCGGCTTTGGATTCACCTTATCATGCCTAGGCTATGTGTTCATGGAATCGAAGAATTCCGCATTGTTCTTCGTTTGCTTTAATTTATCGATCAAGAACTCAATCGCATCGGTATTGCCCATTGAGGACAAGATACGACGTAGAACGAAGATTTTCTGCAGATCCTCCTTCGGCACCAAAAGGTCTTCCTTGCGGGTACCGGATTTGAGAATATCCATTGCAGGATAGGTCCGCTTATCAGCAACCTTGCGATCCAGCACAATTTCCGAGTTACCGGTACCTTTGAATTCCTCAAAGATCACTTCGTCCATACGGCTACCCGTATCGATCAAGGCGGTGGCAATGATTGTCAGCGAGCCACCTTCTTCGATATTCCGGGCGGCACCAAAGAAGCGCTTGGGACGCTGCAGCGCGTTGGCATCGACACCACCGGTCAGGACCTTGCCGGAGGAAGGCACGACGGTGTTGTAGGCGCGGCCAAGGCGGGTGATCGAATCGAGCAGGATGACGACATCGCGCCCGTGCTCGACGAGACGTTTCGCTTTTTCCAGAACCATTTCAGTGACTTGCACGTGTCGATCCGCCGGTTCGTCGAAGGTCGAGGAAATGACCTCGCCCTGCACCGTGCGTTGCATGTCCGTCACCTCCTCGGGCCGCTCGTCGATCAGGAGGACGATCAAATAACACTCGGGATGGTTGTGGGCGATGGATTTAGCGATGTTCTGGAGCAGGACGGTCTTACCCGTGCGCGGGGGCGCGACGATCAGGCCGCGCTGGCCCTTGCCCATGGGGGCGACGAGTTCGATGATGCGGCCCGACTTGTCCTTGAGGGTCGGGTCCTCGATCTCCATCTTCAGCGGTTCGTCAGGATAGAGCGGGGTCAGGTTGTCGAAATTGACCTTGTGATTCGCGCGCTCGGGGTCCTCGAAATTGACCGTGACGACCTTCATCAGCGCGAAATAGCGTTCGTTGTCCTTCGGGCTGCGGATCACGCCCTCGACCGTATCGCCGGTGCGCAGGCTGAATCGTTTTATCTGCTGCGGGCTGACATAGATGTCGTCGGGACCGGGCAGGTAGTTCGCCTCCGGGCTGCGCAGGAAGCCGAACCCGTCCATCAGCACTTCGAGGACGCCGTGGCCCGTGATCTCGGTCTCGCGCTCGGCCAGTTCCTTGAGAATCGCGAACATCATGTCCTGGCGGCGCAGGGTGCTGGCGTTCTCGACTTCGAGGTCTTCGGCGAATTGCTGCAACTCGGTCGGGGATTTGTCCTTGAGAACCTGAAGTTTCAGGGTCGAATCATCCATGGGGAATTCTTTCGGCATGGGCGGCGGGACCATGGGTCGCGCGGATAAGGAGAGAAATGCGCAGTGGAAAATGAAATGCACGCCGGGCGGCGTCATCACTGCTTGAGTCGAGAAATGGACGCCGCCGCGAAAATTGTCAAGCGGATTGTCCCCGGCGCACGCTTACGCGCGGTTGCGCATGATATGGGCTTCCATCGCCGCCAACCCTGCATCCAGCCCGGAACGCCCGTAGCCGAGGCGGAAACGGTCGGTCGGGGTGGGGCCGAGGTCGGAGCGGTAGATGGTGCTGGGTAGAAGGAGGACGCCGCTCTGCTCGACCAGCGCGCGGCAGAAGTCCTCCACCCCCTCCGCGCCCGTGTACCGGGGAAAGGCCATGCAGGAGCCGTCGGGGCGCTGCCAGTCGAACAGGTCGGGGTGACGGGCGAAGAACGCCTCCCACTTGGGCAGGTTCGCATCCACGAGGGCGCAGTTGCGGGCGAGGATGGTATCGCGGTGCGTCAGGGCGATCCGGGCGAGGCGCTCGCTGGGGCCGGAATTGCAGATGGAGAGATAGTGCTTCAGCCGCTCCATCCGGGACAGGATTTCGGCGTCGGGGCAGGCGATCCACCCGATGCGCAGGCCCGGCAGGCCGTAGGATTTCGACATGACGCCGAGGGACAGGCCGCGCTCATAGAGGTCGGCGACATGGGGCAGGTGGCGCGCGCCGACGGGGCCGAGGCCGTGGAAGATCTCGTCGTGCAGGATCCAGATTCCGTGGTGGCGGCACAGCTCGATCAGGGCGTGATAGCGGTCCAGCGGCAGGATGGTGCCGGTGGGGTTGTGGGGGAAGTTTATCGTCACCAGCCGCGTGTTCGGCCTGATCGCCGCCGCGACCCGGTCGATATCGAGGGACCAGCCGTCATCGGGGTCGAGCGGCACGCCGGTCGCCGCGCAGAAGGCCAGCGGCAGGGTTTCGTGCGACTGGTAGTTGGGGGTGACGACGATGGCATGGCTGTCCCTGTCCAGAATCACCGAATTGGCCGCGAAGATCCCCTCGCTGGCCCCGGCGAAGCACAGGATATCCGCCGCCGCCTGCCGCGCATAGGTTGCCGCGATCGTCTCGCGCAGGTCGGGCGCGCCCCGGGTTTCGGTATAGCCGAGCCACATCCCCTCGAAACTCTCGCGCTCTGCCGGGGTGGCGAGGGCGAGGAGGTCGCGAAGAGACAGGCTTTCGGCATCCGAGGCGGTCATGTGGTACCGGGCCTCGAACTCCCACCTGGAGAAATGGGTTTCCAGCCGGAAATCGGGGAGGGGGGTCATGGCGATCCCCCTTCCTGTCCCGGACCTGATCCGGGGCCTGTCGAAACGGGTTCGGATTTCATGTCGAAGCGCAAGACCTCCACGTCAGCCGAACGGCTTGAAGACGACCAGCCCGACGATGGCGATCAGCAGGACGGTCGGGACTTCGTTCATCATGCGGAAGAACCTGCCTTCCCGGGTCGATGTGCCGGCGGCGAGTTCCTTGCGCCACTTGCCGCAGACGCCGTGAAAGCCGGTGAGGGCGAAGACGCAGGCGACCTTCAGCGCCAGCCACAGCCCGCCGCCGCCGATGGCCCCGATCAGGGCGATGCCCGAAACCCAGGTCACCAGCATCGCCGGGGTCATGATGACCTTCATCAGCTTGGCCTGCATCACCGACAGCGTCGCGCGCACGTCCGGCGAGGTGGCCTCGGCATGGTAGACGAACAGGCGCGGCAGGTAGAACAGGCCGACCATCCAGCTGATCAGGGCCACGATATGCAGCCATTTCAGCCAGGGATACAGAGACTCGATCACGGCGATATCCTCGTTTCGGAGCGGGCGGCGTCGAACGGCGAGGCCCGGACCTGCCATACCGGCGAATCCGGTGCGCGGCAAGAACCGGCTCCGCCCCCCCTCGACAAGCGATGCGGCCTGTGGTCCAGTTCGGCCATGTTGCTTGCCGAGGAATGCCGCCCATGACGACCCCCTTCGCCACCATCGACGACGTCCAGACCCGCCTTGCCGACGTGGATTACGTCTGCGGGCGGGGGCTGGCGACCGTGATCTTCCTCGCGCTGAAGCTGGGCCGCCCGATCTTTCTGGAGGGGGAGGCGGGCGTCGGCAAGACCGAGGTGGCCAAGGCCATCGCCGCCCTGCTGGGCCGCCGCCTGATCCGCCTGCAATGCTACGAGGGGCTGGATGCGGGATCGGCGGTGTACGAGTGGAACTACGCCGCGCAGATGATGGAGATCCGGCTGGCCGAGGCGACCGGGGCCACGGATCGCGACGCCATCGCGGCGGATGTCTTCAGCGAGAAGCACCTGATCGCCCGCCCCCTGCTGGAGGCGATGAAGCCGCAGGAGGGGGGGCCGCCCGTGCTGCTGATCGACGAGCTGGATCGGGCCGACGAGCCGTTCGAGGCGTTCCTGCTGGAGGCGCTGAGCGATTTCCAGGTCACGATTCCGGAACTGGGCGTGATCGCGGCCCCCGCGCCGCCCATCGTCGTCATCACGTCCAACCGCACACGCGAGGTGCATGACGCGCTGCGCCGCCGGTGCCTGTATCACTGGGTCGACTACCCCGATTTCGACCGGGAGATGACGATCCTGGCGGCCAAGGCCCCCGAGGCGTCCGAAACGCTGTCGCGCGAGGTCGCCGCCTTCATCCGCCGGTTGCGCGACGAGGATCTGTTCAAGTCGCCCGGCGTGGCCGAGACGCTGGACTGGGCGCGGGCGCTGGTGGCGCTGGACGCCGTGGCCCTGGACCCCCAGACGATTTCGGACACGCTGGGGGCGCTGCTGAAATACCAGGACGACATCGCCCGCATCCAGGGGTCCGAGGCGACGAAGATCCTCGACGAGGCCCGGGAGGATCTGGCCGGGCGCTCGACGGAGGCGAAGGGGCGGACCTGAAGCCCGGTCCGCCGCCCGGGGCGGGGGCGATGCGCCCGCCCTTCAGAACCCCGCCGCCAGCACCCGCGCCTCCTGCCCCGACAATCCCGGCCAGACGCGCTGCAAATCGATCGGGTCGATCGCGCTGAGGGTGCCTTTCTGCCGGCGCAGGCGGCGAATCCCGCTCTCGAAATCGGGGCGTTCGGCCAGGCGGGCGACGGCGCGGTAGGCGCGCTCGTAGCGGGGGGCGTCGATGTAGTCGGGCGATACCGGCATGTCGATCGCCGCCAGATAGTCCAGCGAGGTCAGGGTCGCCAGCCCCTCCTCCAGCACGCTGGCCTGCGCGCCGGGTCCGGCGGGCGAAAGCAGGTGCACCACCTCGTGCGACAACTGGAACAGGGCGCGCGTCTCGTCGGTCGCGGCGCTGCGGCTGAGCTGGATGATGATCGTCTCGCCGACCCCGTCGAAGGTGGGATACCAGACCTGCGGCGTGCTGCGACTGGTGAACTCGACGCCCAGCAGGGTCCAGTTGCGGTCCCGGGTGCCGTACCGCGCCTCGGCGAAGCGCAGGATGTGGCCCATGCGCGAGGCGAGGGTCCAGGTGAAGGCGCAGGACGCATCCGGATTGCAGGGTTTCGCGAGGGTCAGCGACGGGCTGGAATGGATCAGCCCCGCATCCGCCCGCACCCCCTGCGGAGCGAGGGCGAGCAGGGCGACGAGGGCGCAGGTCGTGAATCGATACATCTTCATCGTCTCCCGGGGGTCGGTATTCCCGTGGTGATGCAAGTTCCGGGCAATAATGGGGCGATACGGGCTAGCCCCGGGAGGCCCCCGCCCGCGCCGCCGCCTGTGCGCCCGTGACGGCGATCAGGTCGTAGACATCCTGCGCGCTGCATCCGCGCGACAGGTCGTTGGCCGGGGCGGCGAGGCCCTGGAGGATCGGGCCGATCGCCCGCGCCCGCCCGATGCGCTGGGCGATCTTGTAGCCGATATTCGCCGCCTCCAGCGAGGGAAAGACGAAGACGTTCGCGCGGCCCTGCAAGGGCGATCCGGGGGCCTTGCTCGCGGCGACCTCGGGGACGAAGGCGGCGTCGAACTGCAACTCGCCATCCATCGCGAGATCGGGGCGGGCGGCGCGGGCGATGCCCAGCGCCCCGGTCACGCGGTCGACGCGCTTGTGCTTCGCGCTGCCATGGGTCGAGAAGGACAGGAAGGCGATGCGCGCCTCCTGCCCCAGCAGGGCCGCCAGCGAATCGGCGGAGGAAATGGCGATCTGGGCCAGTTCCTCGGGCGTCGGCTCGATCACCAGCCCGCAATCGGCGAACAGGACCGCGCCGGGCAACGGGTGGTCGTCGCCCTCCCCCGGCAGCATCAGGAAGAAGCTCGATACCGTCTCGACCCCCGGCGCGCGGCCGATGACGCGAAAGGCGGTACGCACGGTCTCGGCGGTGGTGGCCACGGCCCCGGCGATGGTGCCGCCCGCATCCCCCGCGCGCACCATCAGCGCGGCGAAGGTCAGCGGATCGCGGGCCGCCTCCAGCGCCTCGTCGGCGCTCAGGTCGCTGCGCTTGCGGATCTCGCGGAAGAGGTCGGCATAGTCCCGAAGGCGCGAATCGGTGGCGGGATCGACCACCGCGACCCCGTCCTCCGGCAGGCCCGTCGCCGCGAGTTGCGCGCGCACCGCCCCCTCCGCCCCGATCAGGACCGGGTGCGCGATTCCGTCGCGGGCAGCCCGGGCGGCCCCTTCGACGACACGGGGATCCTCGCCTTCCGCGAGGGAGAGGATGGCGGGGCGGGCGCGGGCGGCGGCGATCAGGGTGTCGAGCGGTGACAAGGCGGGAATACTCCGGATAGGAAGAAAAGGCGGGAACCATCGCGAGTGTGGATCGATTGCATGATGGGAGCAAACAATCATAAGGGCCTGGACGTTAACGAATTGTTAACTATTTGGACACGATCCTGAGTTGTGGGAGCGACGTTCGATCATGTTGTTGCGGATCCTGTGATGGTCTGTGAGGAAAAATGTCGTCGATGCCCGATTTCATAAACCATTGCTTCAGGTCGCTGAGCCTGCCCGTCGCGTTCGTCATCCTGTCGACGATCTGCTTCGTGCTGGCGCTCGGGACATCGGCAGCGGCGTTTCATCTGCTGAACGGCGGCTTTCCGCCCAATCTCGTCCCCGTCGTCGCGATCACGTCGGTCGTCGCCTCCGTGCCGCTGATCCTGCAGGCCATGCCGACGATCCGGCGGTTGCAGAACTCGCAGGACGGCCTGATCGCGGCCCGCAACGAGTTGATGGATCAGGTGACGGAACTGGATATCGCGGCCCGCTCGCTGGATGCGGCGCGGATGGATCTGGAGAACCGGATCGACCGGCGCACCCGCGAACTCGATGCCGCCCGCAGCGCGGCGGAGGATGCCAACAAGGCGAAATCCGCCTTCCTCGCCCAGATGAGCCACGAACTGCGCACGCCGCTGAACGCCATCATCGGGTTTTCCGAAGTGATGATGACCGCGACGGCCATGCCGGTCGCCAGGCGGATCGCGGAGGTGGAGGAATACTCCGGCATCATCAACAGCAGCGGCAAGCACTTGCTGTCCCTGGTCAACGACCTGCTCGACATGTCCAAGATCGAGGCCGGGAAGATCGACCTGCATATCGAACGCATCGACCTTGCCGCCCTGCTGTCCGATGCCGAGGCGGTGATCGCCCCCCTCGCCCGGGACCGGGAACAGACGCTCTTCTGCCTGCTCGACCCGCAGGCCGGGGCGCTGGAGGCGGACCGGCGCGCGCTGATGCAGATCCTGCTGAACCTGATGAGCAATGCGGTGAAGTACTCGCCGCCGAAGACGACGATCATGCTGAGCTGCACGGGCATCGGGAACGAGATCGCCTTCACCGTCCGCGACGAGGGCAAGGGGATGACGGAACAGGGCATCCGCCGCGCCCGCGAACCCTTCACCCGCCTGCACAATGCCGAAACGTCGAGTCAGTCCGGCACCGGGCTGGGCCTCTACATCGTCGGGTCGCTGGCCGAGGCGCAGGGCGGCACCCTGACCCTGACGAGCACGCCGGGCGGGGGAACCGAGGCGCGGGTCTGCCTGCCGCACCGGGTCGTCGCGAACCGGCCCAGGACGAAGGCGCGGCCGGCGGCGCACGAGAAGAAGGCGGTCGCCTGAAAAGGGGGAGGGGCGGCGGATGCCGTCGTATCCTGCCCGCATCTCCCCGCCGGCCCGACCCCGGCCCGACCCCGGCAGGGCGCGCGCCCCGCCCCTCGCCACCCGACTACACCAGCGCCTTCATCGCCGAGCCGATCCCGTCGAGGGTCAGCGGGAACATGCGGTTCCCGGTGATCTCGCGGATCATGCCGATGGAGTGGGTGTAGCGCCAATGCGTCTCCGGCACGGGATTCAGCCACACGTTCCCCGGCCACTGGGCGAAGGCCCGGCGCAACCACACCTCGCCCGCCTCCTCGTTCCAGTGCTCGTTCGCCCCGCCCGGCACCGCGATCTCGTAGGGGGACATGCTGGCATCGCCGACGAAGAGGCACTTGTAGTCCGGCCCGTAGGTATTGAGCACGTCCCAGGTGGGGATCTGCTCGGTCCAGCGGCGGTCGTTGTCGCGCCAGACGCCTTCGTACAGGCAGTTGTGGAAGTAGTAGTATTCCAGATGCTTGAACTCGCTGCGCGCCGCCGAGAACAGTTCCTCGACGATCTTGATATGGTCGTCCATCGACCCGCCGACATCCAGAAAGACCACCAGCTTGACCGCGTTCCTGCGCTCGGGCCGGGTGACGACGTCGAGATAGCCGCGCTCGGCAGTGGCGCGGATGGTGTCGTCCAGCGCCAGTTCCTCCGCAGCCCCCGACCGCGCCCAGACGCGCAGGCGCCTGAGCGCGACCTTGATATTGCGGGTGCCCAGTTCGACCGAATCGTCCAGATTGCGGAATTTCCGCTTGTCCCAGACCTTCGCGGCCCGGCGGTGGCGGCTCTCGTTCTGGCCGATGCGCACGCCCTCGGGGTTGTAGCCGTAGGCCCCGAAGGGGGACGTGCCGCCCGTGCCGATCCACTTGTTGCCGCCCTGGTGACGGCCCTGCTGTTCCTCCAGCCGCCGTTTCAGCGTCTCCATCAGCTTGTCCCACCCGCCCAGCGCCTCGACCTGCGCCTTTTCCTCGTCGGTCAGGAACTTCTCGGTCAGCTTGCGCAGCCATTCCTCGGGGATGGGTTGCTCCTCGACCGTCTCGCCGGAGCCGCCCACCGCCTCGACCCCCTTGAAGATCTCCGAAAAGACCTGATCGAACCGGTCCAGATGCCGCTCGTCCTTGACCAGCGAGGCGCGGGCGAGGTGATAGAATCCCTCGATGTCATAGGTGACCAGCCCCGCCTGCATCCCCTCCAGCAGCAGCAGGTATTCGCGCAGGGAGACGGGGATGCGGGCCTGTTTCAGGGTCAGGAAGAAGCGTGTGAACATGCCCGCTTCATAGCGCATGACGACGCCCGCCGAAACGCCTTTGCGCATCCGCGCTGCATCAATCCGATTCCGTGGAGCGCAGGGTCGTGTCCCGGAGGATCTCCGACTGCCGCATCATGAAGACGGACATCGCCTGAAGTTGCATCGACGCGCTGATGGTCGCCCAGGCGGAGGAGACATGGATGCTCGCCCCCTCGATCGCATGGGTCAGGCGTCTGGTATAGCCCTTGATATCCTCGTGGGCCGGACGGCTGCCCAGATCGCACTGGCACCCGATCAGCAGGCGTTTCTCGTCCATCCATATCGGGGATATCGTCAGCAGGTTCCAGAACGGCTTGCCGGATTTCTTGCGGTTCCGGATGCAGCGGGCGACCGTTGCCGCGCGCTGCACGGCGCTCCGGACCTTGGCGACATCGTCGCGCGATGTATCGGCGCATTGCATGAAGCGGCAGTTGCGGCCCAGAAGCGAGGCTTCGGAATACCCGGTGATCGCCTCGAATTCGTGGTTGCAGAAGATGAGCGGGCAATCGAGGCTGTCGGGATCCGCAAGCGTGATGGCGACGTTGCTGTCGCGCAGAGTGTCGAGTGATCGGCGGTTCATGTGGATCATGCGAAATCTGCTCGTCGCTTCATCTCGATGCCGACGCGGGTATTCACGGAATACGGAAGGGGGCAGGTCATGCAGGGGCAACTTCCGTACCCGTTATTTCGTTCCGGACAAGAGTGCGGAAATCGCGATCCGCTTCTGTTCTTCGTTCTGCGATCCGCCTGCGGGCATCGTCCCGAAGAAGTCGAGGGATCTCTTCTATCGAAATCCCGGACCGTGCATCATCCGGAATATACTTTTCGGGTGTGTATTTCATCGGCAGCAATAGAATTTTTGGTCTGCTTAAAGGTATGCCGTAATTAATTCGCGAATAAATCAGGTGGCGTAGTCTCCATGAAACAGAGCAACGGGGATTACAGACATGCTTTTGGGTTCGAACGCACCGATCAGATCTTTCGCGCCGCCGGTGCCGACGCCACCCCCCGCCGGGGCGGAAAACCGGACCGCGTCGGAAAAGCCGAAGGCCGACCGGGGTAACGGCCAGTACACGACGACGCAGGGCACCCCTCCCGCCTCCGGCCAGCCAACCGGGCCGAAGAAGGACGCCTCGCCTCCTGCCCCCGCCCCCGCCCCGGCCCCCGCCCCCGCCCCGGCACCGTCGCCACAGCCTTCGCCACAGCCTTCGCAGAGCGCGTCGAAGGGGGCCGAGGCCCGGGTCGTCGGGAATGCCGTGCCGCAGGAAAGCGCCGGAATGGCCGATACCGGAGTGGCCGCCACGGACGTGGCCCCCACGACGGAATCCGATCGCCTCAAGCAGATGCGCGCCGCCCTCGAAGTCGTCACGGAACTGGCGGAAAACCCCGGTTCGGACCGGATGGCACGGCTCTTTGCCGCCGCCGAAACCAAGGAGGCCGACGAAAGCGACAGCGCGAGCACGCGCGACGACGACCGGCACTCCTCGATCCGCAGCGAGCAGGCCCGCGAAGGCTATGCCACGACCCGCACCATGGCGGAGGACGCGCAGGCGGCGTAACGGGGCCGGGGTCGTCTCCCCCCCCCGATCCGGCCCCGCGCGACCCCCGGAATGCGGCAGTTTTCCCCTCCCTGGCCCTCCCCGGCCCTCCCCGGTTCCCCCCGCCGTGGCCACCCGGGGATTGCCGCCT
>ENA-ORXT01006561-ORXT01006561.1-marine-metagenome-genome-assembly--contig:-NODE-6561-length-10751-cov-4.416714_pt1 | contig 10751 bp, 10 predicted proteins | sample MGYA00237868_ERZ511482 | MGnify/ENA metagenome assembly ERZ511482
TGTCAAATTCGTTCCTGATCTTATTTCAAAATAACTTGTTAAAAACCGTTAGTTATTTAGTTTACGGTGTACTAAATGAAAACAGAAAATTAAAACAAACACACATATTTTGCCAAATATGGTTGTCTTGCCCATTTCTTAAAATGAAATAGGATTTCTACAGAAGAGAGACAAGGGCAGTGAGATTATGAAACTTATACTGTGGAGAATCTTTGCTTATCGGTTTGTTTGGCTATCTGTCTAAAGTTGCCGAATGCTGTGTTGCATGTAATCCCTGATCGACGAACCGTTCCGTTTGGCGCATAGACAACTAAGTCCCGAGCGTAGCCGAGGGTGCTGTAAACCAAATAAAAAAGGTTTCATTAATACTTGTGTTGCGTGCTTTTTTAAGCCATCAAACTTAATGAAACCTTAATTTTTGAATGGTTTACCAATTCGATTAAGTATTTTTATCGTCAACGTTGTTTGGCGGTCTATTCGATTGTTGTTCTCTATTTGTCTGGTTACTAGGTTTTTGTGCAGATTGCTGCCTGGCTTTATTTTGTTGATACTTTTGATATTGTCTAAAAATCATAGGACCAAACATCATTAACATTCTCAGGTATTTATTCATAGGTATTTTTTTATTTCAACCGTTGGACGGCACAACAATCAATGCGTCTCTATTATTCTTTTGAGCAGAAAGTTATAGTCATTAAATCAGACTGCAAAACTCTCTCCACAACTACATGTTCTTGCAGCATTGGGATTGTCAAAGAAAAAGCCTTTACCGTCTAAGCCTTCTGAGAAATCCAAAGTGCTGCCAAACAAATACAGCAGGCTTTTTAGATCGGTGACTATTTTTTCACCTTTGTCTTCAAAAACCTGATCGTTTTCCTTGTCTTCTGTATCAAAAGTGATGTTATAAGACAAGCCAGAACATCCGCCACTGGTTACAGACACCCTCAAAAAAGAATGATCCTTTTGTTGGCTGCGAACATGTTTTACTCTTTTTAATGCCTTATCTGAAATTAAAATCATAGATTTTCTTTTATAACCCCAAAGATACACCTAAACGATAGATTATTGGAGAGCCATTGTTTCCTACGATTGGACAACTACTGTAACCCACACCGCCATCGGCTTTGAACAGGACATCATAGAGTAAAGCACCATAGAAGAAAGAGCGACCGTTTCCACTTATACGGGCACCAGCTCCAAGGGGTAAACGTCGATAACTACATTTGTATTCCCCACTTCTTACTGTTAAACTAGAAAATTCTCCTTGAAGAAAAAAGTTGTTGAGAATGTCTTGGCGAGCAGTAATTCTAGGACCAAAAGTATGAAAAGCAGTACCTTGAAAACTGATGTATTGATAGATCGGTCCAGCTGCAATCGCCAATTGGTCGGTTGCCATGTAACCTATAAGTGGTGAAACTTCGGCAAACCCAAAACCTCGACCAAAATTGGCTCCTACATTACCACCAATAAACATCTTATCGGTAATTTTTTTACCTGTTGGCTTTTGAATTTCTGCATTCCCATTACCTGTAGAACCACGTCCACCAGAACCAGGAACTCGAGTACGTTGTGCCTGACTGTCTACTGAAATCAACAGAAACATAATAAGGCTGATACAGAATGTTGCAATAAATCGGCTCATTTTTTTAAATTTTATTAATATACAATGATTAGACTCTTAGAATCTTTAATTGTTACTTTTGACTTAACGAGATTTTGAGATTAATGAAAATTTAAGTCCTGAAGTCTCAAAATCTCAACATCCTATTCAAACAACGATGTTCACAATTTTCTTAGGAACAAAAATAAAACGTTTTACAGGTTTTCCATCTACCCATTTAATAACGTTTTCATCTGCCAAAACCTTTTCTTGAACAGTGGCTTGATCCATATCCAAAGGCAATTTGATTTTTGCCCTCATTTTACCAGCAATCATAATAGGATACTCATAGGCATCTTCTTTAACGTATTTTTCCTCAAAGAGTGGGAAGGTTTCGTGGTGAATAGAGCCATTGTGTCCTAATTGCGACCATAATTCTTCGGTCATAAAAGGAGCAAAAGGAGCCAATACCTTCAACATTGGTTCTAAAATTGCTTTTTTATTACAATTCATTTTACTCAATTCATTGCTCGCCACCATAAAAGTACTGATACACGTATTGAAACTCAAACGGGTAATATCGTCCTCTATTTTTTTAATGGTTTGGTGTAAAACTTTTAACTCGCCAGCAGAAGGTGCTTCATCACTGACCGCAAACTGCTCAGTTTTATCAAAAAACAAGCCCCAAAAACGTCGGACAAATTTACCGACACCGCTGATGCCTTTGGTGTCCCAAGGCTTGGCTTGATCAATGGGACCTAAGAACATTTCATACATTCGAAAGACATCAGCCCCATATTTGTCTACCACATCATCGGGATTGACCACATTGAATTTAGACTTTGACATTTTACCAACCTCCGAAAGGGTATTCAACACTTCATCGTAATTAAATTTTGCATTGTTATAATCGGGACGCCATTCTTTAAACTGTTGAATGCCTTCTTCGGTTAAATGCGAGCTGTCTAATCCATAATCGGTGACAAAGTCAATATGAACAGGAATGCGGGCAAAAGCCTTGTCTTCTGGATCAACTTTTTCGGCACTATAAAATACGCCCGACTCTTTGTGTAAATAAGTGAACTCAATAACCCCTTGAATCATACCTTGATTGACCAAACGCTTAAAAGGTTCATTGGTTGGAACCAATCCTTTATCGAATAAAAATTTGTGCCAGAAGCGACTATACATTAAGTGTCCAACGGCATGTTCGGTTCCACCTATGTAAAAGTCTACATCTTGCCAATAATCCAACGCTTCCTTACCCACAAAAGTTTCTTTATTGAGTGGGTCCATATAACGCAAGAAGTACCAAGACGAACCAGCAAAGCCAGGCATGGTATCGGTTTCACGTCTCCATCCATTCGGAAGGTTTACCCATTCATCGTTTCGAGCCAAAGGCGATTTTCCACTAGCAGCTGGTTTGAAATCATCTGAAAAAGGCAACAACAAAGGCAACTCTTCTTCAGGTATGGCGTGTGGTATACCATCGGTATCGTAAACGATAGGGAAGGGTTCCCCCCAATATCGTTGACGGCTAAAAATGGCATCTCTCAAACGGTAATTGATTTTACTTTTACCGATTCCCATTTCCTCAATGCGTTCATTGGTTGCCGCAATGGCTTCTAAAACGTCCATTCCATTTAAGAAATCGGAATTAATCATTTTACCCAATTTGTCCTCTATGGTTGCATTTGGATACATAGATTTGTCAATTACCTGAACGATGTCCAAGCCATATTTCTCTGCAAAACGCTGATCTCGTTCATCGTCGGCAGGAACCGCCATAATAGCCCCCGTTCCGTAATCTTTTAAGACATATTCTCCGATGTAGACAGGAATTTTAGCTCCATTAAAAGGATTTAAGGCATAAGCTCCAGTAAATTCACCCGTCACCTCCTTACTTTCAGACATTCTCTGGACTTCAGAACGTGTCTTGACATAGTTCAAATAATCGTCAATGGCTTGTTTTTGATCAGCCGTTGTGATTTTAGCCACCAAGTTATGCTCAGGAGCTAAGACCATAAAAGTTGCTCCAAAAATGGTATCGGCTCTAGTCGTATAAATCTCTAATTTTTCATCGTGACCCTCTAAGTCAAAAAAGAGCTGAGAACCCGTAGATCGACCGATCCAGTTCGCCTGCATTTTTTTCATTGCCTCGGTCCATTCCAAAGATTCCAAGTCGTTTAGCAAACGTTCGGCATACGCTGTAATGCGAAGCGACCACTGCAACATCGGTTTTCTTTCAACAGGAAATCCCCCACGTTCCGATACGCCATCTTTTACCTCATCATTTGCCAAAACCGTTCCCAACTGTTCACACCAATTAACAAAAGTTGTTTTACGATATGCCAAGCGGTAATTCATCAATACATCGCTTTGTTCTTTAGCGCTCATTGCCTTCCATTGATCCGCAGAGAAAGACAATTCCTCAGAAGCCGTAGCGTCAATACCATTGCTGCCATTTTTATTAAAATGCGCCACCATATCAGCGATAGGTATTGCTGTTTCTTTTTTTGGATCATAATAATGTTCAAACAATTGAATAAAAATCCATTGCGTCCATTTGTAGTATTCTGGATCAGACGTTTGGACCTCTCTGTCCCAATCATACGAAAAGCCCAAATTGTCCAATTGTTCCCTATATCGAGCAATGTTGTCTGCTGTAGATTTACCTGGGTGTACGCCCATAGAAAGCGCATATTGTTCGGCAGGCAAGCCAAAAGCATCGTAGCCCATTGGGTGCAAAACATTGAATCCCTTTAATTTTTTATAGCGAGAATAAATATCAGAAGCGATGTAGCCCAAAGGATGACCTACGTGAAGCCCAGCACCAGAAGGGTAGGGAAACATATCTAAGACATAATACTTTGGTTTAGTCGTATCGTTGTCTACTTTATAGGTTTGATTGGCCTTCCATTGCGCCAAGCATTTCTCGGAAATTTCTTTATGGTTGTATTGCATAATAAAATTAAAATTTACCCATCGACAAGCTCAGGGCGTGATCAAATAGTGAATATGTTTTATACCTATTTGATTTGAGAACGAATTCTTTTTTAATAAAAATAGTTTTTACGGGCTTTGTCCCTAAAAAGACTGCAAAATTAAGGTAAAAACTGTTTTAAATTGGAAAACACGGTTTATCTTTGGAATTGTGGACAATTTTTTTTCGCTTAATAGAAAAGTTCACTATAAACCAACATTTGCATTTGATTACTACCCATTAAAAAGCAATCAATTTTACCAAAAACAAGACAACCTATTCGGTGTTAAGCTTTTCAGTTGTTCAATAGTACGTACGTTCAATACGTTGCTTCTAAGAATGTAATTAAATCGCTTTTGGTTCTTTTAAAATAAAATTATTTTGAAGGATCATTAAAAAAATAAAAATTTATGATTTTAAAAAAGAGGGTTTTCTCGCTACTAATGTGTCTTTCATTGGTTTTGTTTTCTTCCATTAATGTTTTTAGCCAATGTAACCCCCCAAGTAGCGCACCTGTAGATTTTACAGAAGTAGCGCCCTATACCGATGCCCATACCATCTTATTTAATTTTCCTGGCTTAGGCGGATTCTCTCCAACAAGTATAGACGCCAATTTGCCATTTACCAGTGGAGATTATATAGGAGTGTTTTTTGATGATGGCAGTGGTCAGTATCAAGCGACCCAAGTAGAGCAGTGGGATGGTTCAAGTGAAATGGATATTTTTGCTATGGGAGACGATCCTGCAACGGCATCAAAAGATGGTTTTGCTACAGGTGATGATTTTGTCTTTTTTATGTACGATTGTCAAACCAATACGACCATTCCCTTGACGGTTACGTATCAGCCTGCAACTGCGCCTGTAGTCATATCTACTGGTAATTTTGAAGTTGATGGTTACAGTATGATTGCTTCTATTGCCAGAGCAGAAACCATTGTTATTACAGAGTTTAATGTGTGTAACAAATGGGTTGAGTTGCTCAATGTTGGTGATTTACCTGTTGATATTTCGGGTTACTATTTGTGTAAATTCCCCAATTATACTGCTGTTAGTGGATTGACACCATCAGCTGGTTCAACAGATTTGATTTTGGAATCTGGAGAATATGTTGTTTTACCTATGGCTACTTTATCTTCTCCAAGTGGAGAAATCGGTGTTTATTATAGAAACGGTCCTTATGGAAATTCAAATCACATAGCTGATTATGTTCAATACAATGCTGGAAACAACCAAAGAGCTTCTGTCGCTGTTAGTGCTGGTGTTTGGGACAATGCATCTGGTTTTATAACTGCGCCAACAGTTGCGGGTTGTAACTCTATGAGTGTGATTGGTACGCCTACCAGTGCGCAAAATACGAATGCAGGCTCTTGGTGTGAAACGATTCCTACGATGGGTACTGGATTTACGGCTTGCGCAGTTCTGGGTTGTACCGACAATACTGCTTGTAATTTTAATGCAAGCGCCAATTCAGATGATGGTTCTTGTACTTATGGAACCCTATGGTATCAAGATGCCGATAGCGATGGCTTAGGTAATCCAAGTGTATCACAGACGTCTTGTACACAGCCAACAGGTTTTGTAGCAAACAACAACGATACAGATGATTCTTGTAATGGAACCTTAGATGCTTGTGGTGTTTGTAATGGACCTGGTCCTGCTACTTGGTATCAGGATAATGATGGCGATGGTTTGGGTAATCCAAATGTATCACAAATGTCTTGTACACAGCCAACAGGATTTGTTGCGAACAATACCGATCCATGTGATGGTACATTAGATTGTGCAGGTGTTTGTAATGGGACTGCATTTACCGATGGTTGTGGTGATTGTGTAGGTGGAACAACAGGAATGACTGCTTGTGCTCTTTGTTCTGATGTTATTAGCTTGAACCCAGGATGGAATTTGATTTCATTGGATTTTGCTCCAACTGATTCTAGTGTACAAAGTGTTTTTAGTACAATACAAGCTGGTAATTTAGAATTTGTGACAGGTTTTGACAATGGCGCATTGGTGTATGATCCCAATCTTCCGCCATTCTTGAATACCTTGTCTAATGTAGAGTCTGGATTTGGTTATTGGGTACGTGTAGGTGTTGCAGATCAATTAACGGGTTCTGGTCAATGTATTGATCCTACTTTTAGAAAAGACTACGATGCTGGATGGAACTTAACGGCTTATCCACCTCAAACTTCTGTTGCCCCTGCTACTTACTTTGCAGATCAAATCAATGCATCGAATCTTGAGTTTGTAACAGGATTTGACAACGGTGCTGAGACCTTTGATCCAGCTCTTCCTAATTTTTTAAATACCTTGACTTCTATGGACAATGGTTTTGGTTATTGGGTTAGGGTAACCAATGCAGTTGCCAATAAAGATGAAGGCGGAAGCAATCCAACGAATGTTTTCAGTTTTATTAATGGAACTTCTAATTTGAATGAAGGTGAAGTAGTATCTGTGCAAACTGTAGACGGTGCTGAGATTACTAAATTAGCTGTTGTTCAAGATGGTTATTTGATGACAACCCCTATTTATGGAGATGATTTAAGAACCGAAGCAATAGAAGGTATTGCTACTGGCGAACCTTTGGTTTTTGTTTGGAACAATCAACGCATTGACTTAGGGGTTCAGTTTAATGGAGACTTGGCAGTAGAGCACATTCATTTAGATTTTGAAAAAGTAACCTTTGGAGCAGGTATAACTGTTTATCCAAATCCAGCCAGTTCGGCTGTGGTTTTTGAATACAACTTTGTGGAGGCTGGAGCCATTGAATTGCGTTTGTATGATGTCAAAGGACAGTTGATGGAAAAACGTCAGTTGAATCCAGAAAGTCAGCGTTTTAGCTATAGAGTTGATGGTTTGAAGAATGGCATTTATACTTATCAAGTAATTTCAAATAAAGAGTCTTATCAAGGTAAACTTGAAGTAATAAAGTAATATGAATATTCCTTGTTTTGGAGTTTGATTATAAAAACCGCAACTATTTTATTAATAGTTGCGGTTTTTTATTTTTATTATAACAACGAATGCATCCTCTTTTACGACCTTTGTGTGTGGGTGATGGAGATGTTGTTGTGGAAGGTCGATTAAAATTTAACGAATAAAAATAAATACTCGAATGATATTATCAGATCAAGAAATATTAAAGGAGATTAAAGAAGGAAGGATTGTCATAGAACCTTATACCGAATCTTGTCTGGGAACCAATTCTTATGATGTACATTTGAGCAGAAACTTGGCAACATACGACAGTACTGTTTTAGATGCTCGAAAACACAATAAGGTTACGCACTTTGAAATACCTTCTGAGGGCTATGTTCTTGAACCAGGTGTCCTGTATTTAGGTGTGACGGAAGAATATACCGAAACCCATGCACACGTTCCTTTTTTAGAAGGTAAGTCCAGTGTAGGGCGTTTGGGCATTGACATTCATGCTACTGCTGGGAAAGGGGATGTAGGATTTTGTAATACATGGACGTTGGAAATTTCTTGTACGCAAGCGGTTAGGGTTTACGGTGGAATGCCCATTGGGCAGCTTATTTATTTTGTGGTGGCAGGCGATATAACAAACTACTACAACAAAAAGAAGTCGGCCAAATACAATGAACGAACAATTCGTCCTGTGGAATCTATGATGTGGCGGAATGCTTTTTAAGAGAATTTAATGAAATAATATCAAATGAGTGAATATAAAATAGCTTTACTTAGAGGCATTAATGTAGGAGGGAAGCGCAAAATTTTAATGGCAGATTTGAGGGCGTTGTTTGAGGACTTGGGCTTTTTAGAAGTGAAAACCTATATTCAAAGTGGGAATGTGCTTTTTAAGTCTAATACTAATAAAAATAACTTGAGTATTGGAGCAGCTATTGCCAAAGCCATTGAGAAAAAATATACCTTTGATGTACCAATTGTCGTATTGTCTGTTGATGAATTAAAAGAGGCGGTGAAAATCAACTCTTATTATACAGAAGATGCAGACATCAACAACTTACACCTTACCTTTTTAAGTGAAACTCCCGACAATGAATTGTTGGAAAATATTCTTCAGTTAGACTATGCCCCTGATGTTTTTGATATAAAGGGGAGATTTGTTTTTCTTAATATTTTGGGTAAATACCATAAAACGAAGTTGTCAAATAATCTCTTTGAAAAGAAATTAAAGGTTTCGGCTACAACAAGGAACTGGAAAACAGTGATGAAGTTGTTGAAATTGTCTGAAGGATAGATATGAGGTTATAGACTTTTAAACAAAACAAACAGACATGGGTATTATAGCATTGCCATATCTCTTATTTTCTTTAGTACTTGTATGTATCTCAATTAGATCTTCAGTTTTACAAATTACTTCAAATAAAGTGAGTTTTGGAGAAGTAACTATTGGGTTTATTGTAGCAATTGTTTTATCGGGAATGCTACTTTTACACTTTAAGAACATGAAGGAAACCTGGTTATTTGACCCACTTTTTAAAATTCCCTTTTTTACCATTATACTGCCTTTTGCTGTTTATTTTGTGATTTTCATCATTCAAACTTTAATTATTCAGCATCCGATTTTAATGATGTTTTCTAGGATCTTATTATATACCGTTTCTTTTTCGGCTTTAATTCTCGTTGTTTTTAGCAAAGTATTTATGAATTTATTTGAATTTTTCGACATTAAAAAGTTGTATTAAATAGCGATTTTTAATACCCAATTTTTAATCAAAATACAATGCTATCCTTTTCCTTCATATCTCTTATATTAATGGCTGGCATTTATATTTATGCAGGCATCAGTCATTTTACGAATCCCCGTTTGTTTTTGAGTATTACGCCCAAGTGGGTTCCATATCCAGCAAAAGTCAACCTCATTGTTGGAGTGGTTGAAATCTTATTGGGTGCTGCACTATTTATTCCATCGGTGCGTTCTTATGCTGCGTGGGGAATCATTGCTTTATTGATTGCGGTATTTCCTGCCAATATTTATCATTTTCAGAAAGCGCTAGCCAAAGGAAAAATGGTGGTGGCTACTTTAATTCGCTTACCCATTCAAGGATTGCTGATTTATTGGGCTTATTGTTTTACTTAGAAAGAATTGTTATGCGAAGATATATTCTTGCATTTTTTATTGGTCTTTTTTTGCTGGGTTGTAACTCTAATATCCAGCAAGAAAGTACCGTGCAAAAGTTTGATAAAATAGTTTTAGAAAAAGAAATAACACCTCTGACAAAGACAGTCGAAAAACCTGTTTTTGAGTTTGACCAATCGACCAAAACCATTCACATCTTGGTCGCATTATGTGACAATAAATACCAAGGAATAGTTCTGGTTCCCGCCAAAATAGGGAATGGGCAAGATCCAGACAACAATCTTTATTGGGGAACTGCTTATGGTATTAAAACTTATTTTAAGAGAAGTAAAGAATGGACTTTGATAAGTTCTGAAAAGCAAAGTGGGGAAATATTAGAACGCCTGGTGTTTAAGCATAAAACCAGTGACTATTATCTAGTCGCCGATGCCTATGATGGACAATACATAAAGCAAACCACTCAAGATTTTTTAGCAAATATTCATGGGCAAGACAAAGACACACTCAACATAAATAATACCACTATTGGGATTAACGGAAATGCCAATTTAGTCGCCTATATTGGTCATGATGGATTGATGGATTTTGAGTTAAGTGAAACCTATAAAAATACCGATGGTTTGACCCGTTCAGCCATTATTCTTGCTTGTTACAGTAAAAGTTATTTCACTTCGCATTTAGACCAAAAAACAATTCAGCCCTTGGTTTGGACCACTGGCTTAATGGCTCCCGAAGCCTATACCATTCACGATGCACTCAGTGTTTACATCAAAGGACAATCCAATGAGGAGATTCAACTGGCTGCTGCAAATGCCTATGCTAAGTATCAAAAATGTAGTGTTAAGGCTGCAAAAAGATTGTTGGTGAGTGGTTGGTAATGCGCACAAACTTGAATAGAGCGGCTTTATAAATCCTAAAGTTTTTTTGCAATAAAAATAAATAATACATAATAATATGAAAAAATCATGTCTATTTGTGATCTTGTTTTTTGCCATTGGTTGCAATCTAAAAATTAGGGCAAACGCATCAAAATTAAGATGATCGAAAATCACTAAAAATAGAGTGTCATTCCTGAAATTTTTGAAGAGAAACGGAAAAAATTAT
>ENA-ORXT01006563-ORXT01006563.1-marine-metagenome-genome-assembly--contig:-NODE-6563-length-10750-cov-3.363159_pt1 | contig 10750 bp, 8 predicted proteins | sample MGYA00237868_ERZ511482 | MGnify/ENA metagenome assembly ERZ511482
GGCTGATGGCAGAACCGATCTGGCTGACCTCTTCCTATTCCAATCACCGAACGACACGGCCAATTCGGTGATGATTCTGACCGTAAACCCGTTTGCTGGGACCGGAAATAGCGGCACGACATTTAATGAGAATGCCAGTTACCAATTCCAATTCGATAACGATGGCGACGATGTGGCCGATGTGACCTACAGTACCGTCTTTTCTGCTCCTACAGCGGGCGTACAAACTTATACGGTGCAACGCGAAGGTGTCGCTATTGCAACTGGCACAACTGGAGTCACATCTAACATCGCCACTGGTGGCCAAGTTCAAGCGGGTAACTTCGACGATCCATTCTTCTTCGATTTCGAAGGCTTCAACAACGGCTTTGACTTTTCAAATGGTGACACCTTCGCAGGTGCCGATGTTTCGGCGATTGTGCTTGAGCTACCGAGTACCGACTTCACCGCCGGTAGCACCACCGTATTTGCACAAGCAGTCACTGAGGCATTGGGCATGAGAGTCGATCGTATTGGTCGTCCCGCGATTGCTACCGCACTTGTCCCCACGGGCCGCAAAGATGAATACAATGCTGGTGATCCGGTCAACGACTTTGTTAACTTCGAAGGGGATGTCAGCGCAGCAATTTTCGGGCTCACTAATGATCAAACCTACGCCGATAACGTGACTAGTGTCCTCCTGCCAGATCTACTTGAGTTCGATACGGCCAATGCAGCTGGTTATCTCAATGGACGCGGTCTTGAAGATGATGTAATTGATGCATCTCTCAATCTAGTTTCGAACGGAGCGGTCACCACTGACAATGTCGATGGTAACGATCGCGTGTTCCGAGATGTCTTCCCATATTTGGCGTCCGCAAACGCGAACGCAATTCCAGAGCCGAGCTCTGCCACAGTTATTCTGATGTTAGCTGTCGGAGGCGTGCTACGCCGGAAGCGTCGATCTTAGAGATCGCAAGATTTTTCTCTTTGAGTTAGAATATGAGCTTGGCCGGTTTTCGGCCAAGCTTTTTCTTTTTGTCCAACGGATGGGACTGTCTGTTTTTATACAAGCCGTCTCTGTTGACGAAGTCTGAAAATTATCAAATCATTAGCAAACGAAGGTCGATGAACACACGCTTCTCACAAATCGCAACGCTATCGCTGGTTGTGATGCTGATCAATCTGACGCCTTCGCTCGCCCAATCTCAGAAGCCGTACGTCCCAACCAGCGACGCAGAAGTCCTGGAACGGTTGCCGAAGACTTTGTCGCTCAACCGAGACAAGATGGCGACCATTCGCGCAGAATTAGCGTCTGACCCCAGCAACAGCCAACTGGCGGCGGCCGCGGCACAGGGCTATATCAAGATGGGCAACGAAGAAAGTGATCCCAGATTCTACGGTTACGCGCGGTCAGCCATCAACGCATGGTGGACGGACGATTCAGCGACGGCGCAAATCGTCAAGCTGAGAGCCAAGTTAAAGGAGAAGGATCACAAGTACGTGGAAGCCCTCGCCGATCTTGAAGCGTTGCTGGAGCGCGAACCCCAAGACGCCCAAGCGTTGGTTGAGGTCGTCAACTTGTACCGCGTTATCGGAAAATACGATCAAGCGTGGGCAGCAAGCGAACGTTTGGAAGCCTTCGCCGACACGACGACGGTGATGATCAGCCAAGTTCCCCTCATGTCTTTCACTGGCAAGGCGAAAGAGGCTTCTCAAATGCTTGAGATACAACTTAGCACCGCGCAAAAAGAGTCGCCGGAACTGCTGCCTTGGATCATCTCATCGCAAGCAAACATCGACGCCATTTTATTCCGAGTTAAAGAAGCGGACGTGAAATTCCGCCAAGCACTCTCTCTCAACAGTGGCAACATCCACTTAAAACGCTCCTACGCCGATTTCCTGTTGGACTTTCAACATCCGGCGCCTGTTTTACAACTGTTGGCCGAACATGAAAATGATAATGGTTGTTTGCTTTTGATGGCGATCGCCGCCAAACGACTCAAACAGACCGAACTGGCGGACCGACTGAAGTCAAAAATTGAAGTCCGTTTTGACGAAATTCGTCTTCGAGGGAACAAACCGCATGGCCGCTTCGAATCGCGTTACCAACTGGTACTCAATGGAGACGCTCAAGCCGCGTTGGACGTTGCCTTGGAAAATTGGCAGACGCAAAAAGAACTGCGCGACTCGCGTGCGGTGATGGAAGCAGCCTTAGCTGCCAAAAAACCTACGGCAGCCCAACCTGTCGTCGATTTTGTCAAAACGTCGAAATGCGAGGACTTCGCCTTAAATAGGCTGATCGAAAAGCTGGAGCAAAACTAGTGAACAATCCAATAATCTTAGATTCGCATCAGACGAAATCCACTGGAGCCTTGAGGAAACTTGGAGATAAGAATCATCGCAGGTTCTGCTGCTCAAATGTGCTTAAGTTGGCGATGTTTTTCTTGGGCGTTTTGTTTTTGGTTCCCGCCGGAGTCACCTTCGCTCACAAAGCCAGCGACAGTTATTTAAAAATCAGAGGCGGCCAAAGTCAATTGACAGTCCAATGGGACATCTCGATAAAAGATCTGGAGATGCTGATCGGTGTCGACCAGAACCAAGATGGTGAAGTCACTTGGGGCGAACTGAAATCCAAACAGCCAGAAATCGCCGCTGCTGCGCTCAGCCGATTAAATATCGTGGCTGACCGGCAGACCTGTGACTTGCAGTTGATTCAAATGAAGGTGACTGAGCATAGTGATGGAGGGTACGCTGTCTTGATACTTAGCACCGGCGTGTCTGGAGACGCCGACGTTTTAGAGATCAGTTACGACTTCTTGTTCGAGGAGGATCCCACGCATCGCGGATTGGTCCTATTTGAAAACGGCGAAGTTGCCAGCACCCATGTGCTCAGCCCGACAGACTCGAATTTAAATCTTAGAACGGGCGAGGTGAGCCTTTGGTCGACCTTCGTTGATTATGTTCGAGAAGGCGTTTGGCATATCTGGATCGGCCTTGACCATATCCTATTTTTAATCTGTTTGTTGCTTCCGGCGGTGCTGATTCGAAAGCGGCAACGATGGAGGCCGGTTGACGAATTTGGCCCGGCGTTGCATTCCGTTTTGAAAATCGTAACAGTCTTCACGATCGCACATTCAATCACGCTCTGGCTGGCGGTGATGGAATACGTCGTTCTGCCAAGCCAATTAGTCGAATCGACGATCGCTTTTTCGATCATCGTAACGGCGGCGAACAACTTATTTCCATTTATGAAAGTTCCCGGCTGGGCGATCGCGTTCGTGTTTGGCTTGATTCATGGTTTTGGGTTCGCCAATGTGCTGATCGATCTTGGGCTTTCCAGCGTCAATTTAGCGATATCTTTGCTAGGGTTTAACGTGGGCGTCGAATTGGGCCAGCTGGCGATCGTCGCGGTCTTTCTTCCGATCGCCTTTCTGCTCCGAAAAACTAAGTTCTATGAAATTGCCGTCCTCAAAATCGGTTCTGTCGTGATCGCAATTATTGCCGTAATTTGGATGGTTGAACGCATTGGAAATTTCGAAATCCTTGGTATTTAGGCGGTCGCCTCGATGTGAATCAAGCTGCGGGGCGTGTGGTTTTAAGATATAACCTTTGTTTGCAGTGGCACCGATGCCAGTGCCAAACCTGTGATTATCGAGAACCCAATGGACGACACGAAAACGCTTGCTCCCAATACGTATTACGTCGAAGTTTCAGGTGCCGGATTGCCTGAGGTCGATGGTTTGTTCGTGCCGTCGACCGCGCCCTCGGCGACATCGGAATCAGGCACGGTTTCAACGATCGGTTATTGGAACGGCAAGTTAGCCTGGGATCGAGCCGATGGAAACTCAGCTCGCAGCCCGGCGTTGTCCTACTCCAACAGCTACAATTCGTGGCGAATCTGTCGCTCTGATGGACATCTGGCCTACGATATCACCAGTGACGCAGCGCTGCCGCCGACCGATCAAGAGTGGCATGTCTATAAAAAAGGTGTTGCTCCTGCTCCTCAAGTCGTTCTGCACCATTTCGATCCTCGGCAACCATGCCCCGCGCCCAACGTGGTCTTTGTGTTGGGAGGGCCAGGCGCTGGCAAAGGTACGATGTGCGAACTGGCAGAATTGCAATTGGGGTGGGTGCATTTGTCTTCTGGAGAACTGATCCGCGCCGATCTTGAGGTCAAAGGATCGGCGGCCGACTATAACAAGGATTCTCTCGCGGCAGGGCAGCTGGCCGGAAGCGCGTACGTCGTGAGCTTACTGAAGGAAGCAATGGAGAGAATCACGCGAACGACTGGTAGACGGAACTTTTTGCTTGATGGTTTTCCGCGATCGCTGGAGAACGTTGAAGCTTGGCAGTCCGTTTTCGGCGAAAAATTGGAGCTGCCTAAGATGTTTTACTTTGAGTGTCCTTATGAGGTGCTTGAAAAACGGATCTTGGGTCGCGCAAAATACACGGGCCGAAATGACGATAACATCGAAAGTTTGAGGTTGAGGTTTGACACTTTCCGAGCAAAAACGCTGCCGACGGTCGAGCTGTTTCGGGAGAACAACAGGTGCATCGACATCGACACAGGGCAGGACCGACAGACTGTGTTCGCAACTGTCCAAAGTCAGCTGGCCGAACATACTGATAGAGATTGTGCAGAGCGACCGCTTTGCCAACGGGCTGAGATGCTGTTAGGGATTAGACCGTTTCCCAAGAATTGAGCTGCTGAAGTATGTTAACGTCGATCGAACTCAGTAGCTGATACAGCGACTGTACTATCGATAGTAAAGCCAATGTCCCCAGCTGCTTCAGCCGATGGTGTACCCGATTTTTGCTGATCAACGAAACTCACGATTGATCGTCCCTCGTTAGATCCGTCCTTAACGACTTTGATTCGCGACCGGAGAGTGATTCACGTTTAATGTAGGTGCTTCAGTAGCTGAGACAGCGACTGTACTATCGATAGTAAAGCCGCTGTCCCCAGCTGCTTTGGCCGATGGTGTACCCAATTTTTGCTGATCAACGAAACTCACGATTGATCGTCCCTCCTCTGATTCGCCCTTAACGAATTTGATTCGCGACCGGAGAGTGATTCACGTTTAATGTAAGCGCTTCAGTAGCTGAGACAGCGACTGTACTATCGATAGTAAAGCCGCTGTCCCCAGCTGCTTCGGCCGATGGTGTACCCGATTTTTGCTAATCAACGAAACTCACGATGGATCGTCCCTCCTCTGACTCACCCTCAGCAAATGTTGTCATAAAAAGGAAGGTTGTCCAGGCAAACCCATCGATTTAACTCAACGACTCCAAATGAGTCTTCCAACTAATTTGGTCATTATGAGAATGTGTGAACCCAATCTCTCGTTCGTGCGCGACTGTCGCCTTGGAACGGTGAGCCACAATGTAGGTGCGACGCCAGCGGTCGGAATCGTTACCTCCTGAACCGTGGACGATCTTCTCATTATGAACGCTTATCGATCCTCGTTTGACCGGCAGTAAAGCTATTTCGTCGGCGTCAGTTAGTTCGGCAGAAAGCACATGCGAGTCCTCACGATCACCTGCGTCTCCCGACTTCGACAGCATCGGGCGGTGAGGACGAAGGTCCTCCTCCAAATGCGAACCGGGAACGACTTGAAGACAACCGTTGTCTTCGGCCGCATCGTCCAAAGCCAGCGAGCAAGTCGTGGTGACGGTGTCCGGTGTGCAGGTTGGCCAATAGCCAAGGTCTTGGTGCCAAGCAAACTTAGCGCCGCCCTTGTTGGGGCGTTTGGCAAGGAACTGGTCATAATCCAAAGTGATTTCGTCCCCAATGAGTTGCTTGGCAATCGATTCAGCGCGACGCTCGTAGATATTCCCGATCAGTTCCGGGCGATATTTACGCGGCAAGACGGCGTTGACCAATTGGTATTCTTCAAAACTCCGATCGTAAGGACCGCTCATATCACAGAAGTCTTTGCCCATGTCAGGAACCTTGCCTTCAATGAACTCTTGATACAGCGGTTCAAAAGTTGCCATCTCCTCTTCGGTGATGACATCTTCGAGAATGATATAGCCCTTCTCGTGGTAGTCTTTGATCTGATCTTCGTTAAGCCAATAGTTGTCGCCGTCGATTCCAAGTGGTTTTGTGGTCATGGTTGTTTCCTTCATGCTATGATTTGGATACATCGAAACGTTCAATTTACTCGATTTTAGCCAGACGAGGGAGAAATGCAGTGACGATTTCGATATCTTGAGACGCAATGTTTGGGCCCGAGCAAAATGACCGTCAGTTTTTCCCAAAATAACACTTGGAGAATACTTAGGATTCGAAGACGCTGCAAATGATCGTGATCGGTAACTTGGCAGGCTTCAGTACCATTCTCAGAATAGGCAAAGGATCGGATTTTATGTTAGCCATCGATAAAGCTATTCTTTCTTATGCGGCTGTTGCGGCTGTTGCGGCTGTGGCGATTTGGATGTTTCCCGTCGCAATCGCTTACGGCTATCAGAATCCGGTTACCGCCCCGGCAGTCAAAGTGATAAATTCCGAAGCCGAAACTTGGGAGCTGCTCGAGACCGTCGGCTCGCCAACCGCGCGGCACGAAGCGACTTTCGTGGCCTTCAAAAATAAAATCTATCTGTTGGGGGGACGTCGGATCAATCCCGTCGACGTGTTTGATCCCCAAACCAGTACTTGGACAGCAAAATCTAAATCGCCGATCGAACTGCATCACTTCCAAGCGGTCGTGTACGACGAATTGATTTATTTGATCGGTGCCATGACGGGGCCTTATCCAAACGAGAAACCTGTCCAGCGCGTCGTTTCATACGATCCGGCCGAAGATAAATTCGAATTTTCACATCCCATCCCCGTTGATCGGCGCCGCGGCGGCGCGGGGGCAGTGGTTCGCAATGGCAAGATCTACATCGTCGGTGGCATCGTTAACGGACATCTCGGCGGCTATCAACCTTGGCTCGATGAATACGACCCCGAAACTGGCGAGTGGCGAATTCTTGCCGATGCACCCGACGCGCGCGACCATTTTCAAGCCGCCACCGATGGCAATCGGCTATATGCGGTTGGCGGGCGAACGACTTCAAAGAAAACGGACGACGTGTTCAACTTGACGGTCGGTTCGGTAAACGTTTTTGATTTTGACACAGAGACTTGGCTCGCCGACCAGCCGCCAAATCTTCCCACGGAGCGCGCCGGCAACATGGCGTTTATCCACAACGGTTATTTAATCGTCGGCGGTGGAGAAACGACGCAGGATGTAGCCCACAACGACGTCGAAATGCTCGACTTAAAATCTTGGCAATGGTCCAAGCTTCCCAGACTCGCCGTCGGGCGACATGGATCGGGTTTCGCCGTTGTTGGAAATTACGTTTACACCGCTTCAGGGTGCGGGATGCAAGGTGGTTCGGATGAACTCACGTCCATCGAGAGGATGCAATTGCCGGTAGCGACCGATGCCGACCGCAGGCAGGAAGAATAAAAGTTGACCAAGCGAAGCCTAACGTACTTCTTCGGACCGTTTGCGTACTTGGTCTTTTCTACGTAGCGTACGCCGTTTGCTTATCCATTGCAGTGCCGGACATTTTGCAATTGATTTTGCGGGCCTACACGAGGATACCGACAGGGCACTAATTGAATCGCATCAAAACAAGTGGGGCGGTCAATATTATAAGTTGTTAGCTGAGCGGGACTTTTTCAGGGCCGTTCTACTGCCCGATTCCAACCAGTGTCGCCGCGACGGTCATGTAGATGACGATCCCCAGAATATCAACGATGCCCGCGACGAAGGGGTTGCTCATGATCGCCGGATCCCAGCCGATGCGTTCAAAAATTAGTGGAAGCACCGACCCGCTGAGCGTCCCCGAGATCACTACCAGAACGATGGTGATCGGAACGACCAGTATCGACATCCAGTTTTCGGCCTGTTGATCCGCTGGCACCAAAAACCATGAGGACAGCAATCCCATCAAAGCCAACCCGAAACCCAGCAGGATTCCCATTACCAATTCGCGGCGAATGACGGTCGACCAATCGGTCAATTTAATATGGTCGCGCGAAAGGGCCGTGATAATCAGCGTTGCCGACTGACTGCCGGAATTTCCGCCGCTACTAATGATCAACGGAATGAACAGAATCAGCCACTTAATCTCCTCAGTGATCCGTTCGTATCGTTCAAGTGCAAACGCCGTCAGCAATGCGCAGAAAAAAAGGATCGTTAACCAAATGCCGCGCTTCCAACTGAGCGTCAGCAGCGACGTCCTCAGATAGCTCTCCGCCAGCGGCTCCATCGCCGCGCTACGATGAGCGTCTTCGGTGGCTTCTTCGCGGAAGACATCAATAATATCGTCGTGCGTGATTATTCCCGCCAAACAGCGGCTGGAATCGATGACCGGAATGGCCAGCAGGTCCAATCGAGCGACCTTTTCGGCAACTTCTTCTTGGTCTTCCATCACCAAGCAAGTGACCAGATCGGTCTCCATGATGTCGGCTAATTTTGTTTCAGGAGCCTTCAATCGCAATAGTAACTGCCGCGCCGACACCAAACCCTGTAACCGTTCTTCTTCGTCGACGATGTAAAGGTAGTAGATCGTTTCGTAGTCCTCTGACTGACGGCCGATTTCATCGACGGCCTCGCGCACCGAAAGATTCTCCAATAGCATCGCGATTTCGGTCGTCATCACGGCCCCCGCAGTGCCTTCGGGGTACTGACTGAGCCGCAGGATGTCTCGGCGGTCCTCCACCGGCAACAGATCCAGCAACGACGTCCGAATTTCGTCGTCGATGCCTTGTAAAAGATCGACTCGATCATCCGACGGTAGATTCCGGACCACTTCTGCGGCTTGTTCCTTACGGTCGGTCGCGATCAAGTCCAACTGTCGATCGCGACTGAAGAAGGAAAATATATCCGCAACGTTTTCAGCATCGGTGTGCTTTAGAACTTGCCAAACTTCATCGTCCTCCAACCCCTCCATGAACATCGCGGTGCGCGAGGGGTGTAACGCGACGCAGAATCCAGACAGCTCCTCCAGATTCTGGTCGGTCAGCATCTCGCGCAGTTCAGGAAGAAAAAGAGAGTTGATCATGGTGACACGAAAAAGTTTTCAAACGGAGCCGGGCGAAAAGATTTATCTGCCGCATAAGCGCAGTTAACGAGAGAGCGAGAGTGCGAGAGTGGCAGATGAGAATCTACCTGTAGAATGTAATTTCAACAGGTGTATTTGATTTGAATTTAAAGTTCTGGATAAAACATAGTGGCAGGGATTGACGATCCTAATTTCTAATTTGACAAAAGCGCTCAAAGCAGGTTGAAAAGTTGAAAACTTGCTCCACGTGAGGCAGGTTTTTTACCGGCCATGCACCCCACCCGCAAACAGATGATTTGCATTGCCGATGTGCGGCAAGAAATCATCTGCCAGTCGCCAAAGAAGTGATCAGATTGTCCAATTCATTCTTGAGCTTAGGCAAAATTTCATCGTATCCAAAAGCGCCTAATTCCTGCGTCCCCTTTTTCAGATTGACGACCTTGGGGCCACACCATAGGCCAAGGTCTGCGTCATCGGTTTCGCCCGGTCCGTTAACGCGGCAACCCATCACGGCGATCGTGATCGCATGGTCTTTGGCATACTGAGTCATCTCTTTGACCTGTTCGGCCAAATCTACGAACGCTTCGTTTTCCACGCGCGAACAACTGGGACAGGAAATAATATTCAGCGTGTTTGGATCGAAGGTCACGACGCTGCGGACGCGCCCGGCGTAAATGTCCTCGACGATTGAATGACCGGCTTGGATCTCTTCGCCTTTACGCTTATTAGGCAGCGTCAGCGAAACTCGCACGGTATCACCGATGCCAACACCGATCAACTGTTCAAACGCGATGCGGGTCTTAATGATGCCCTCGGGCGGCATGCCGGCTTCGGTGACGCCCAGATGCAACGGGATCTCGGGGCGACTAGCGGCGAAGCGTTTATTGACTTCGATCACCTTCGCGGGATCTGAATCCTTTAGGCTGACGCAGTACCGCCTGAAGTCGATCGAATCCAGATACTCGCAATGTTCCAAAGCACTTTCCAGCATCGGCGTGATCGAATCTTCGGCGTCGTATTTGTCTTTCTTGGCCGGGTCGACACTGCCGCAATTGACGCCGACGCGGATCGCACAGTCGTTCTCGACCGCAATGCCTGCGATGAAACGGACCTTCTCCTGCCACGGTTTCTCTGTTTCGTGGTGATAAAGATGGCCGGGGTTGTAGCGAATTTTGTCCACGTGCGGTGCAACGATTTCGGCCAAGCGATAGTTTTCTTGGAGGTCGACAGAAAGGTTAGCAGTCGTCTGTTTGCGAATCTCGGCCAACGCAGCGGCGTCTTTTTTGCTGTCCACAGCAATGCGAACGACGTCCGCGCCGGCGTCCTGCATCAGCTGAACCAAGGCCACGGTGGCGTCGACGTCGGTTGTTTTTGTGGCCGTCATCGATTGCACGGCAATCCGATTACCTGCGCCGATAGTAATCGTCCCAATTTTTACAGACCGCGTCGGATTGCGTTTGATGTCAGGCACGAAGTGCTCCGATGGTGGTGGATTTTGAAAGTTGCTCTGCGAATTTACGTTTTGTTCAGATGCCTGTGAGCGACAGGGCGCTAGCGGCCTGTTGATTAAGTGAGCCGTTTAGGCGTTAGCCTCGGTTTAGTCTTGTTGATTAAGTGAGCCGTTTAGGCGTTAGCCCAATGGCACTTACTTTACATCCAACCATAAAAACTAGCTCCCCCTCTCCTCGTGAATTCGGACCTAAAGACG
>ENA-ORXT01006565-ORXT01006565.1-marine-metagenome-genome-assembly--contig:-NODE-6565-length-10748-cov-15.052666_pt1 | contig 10748 bp, 5 predicted proteins | sample MGYA00237868_ERZ511482 | MGnify/ENA metagenome assembly ERZ511482
ATCCATTGTACGAAAGTAGTTGACAGTTCGAAACCTTATTACACGGTCGCTTCCCGCGACCCTGTAATTTAAATCGCCGATTTCCAGTGAGATAAATTACAGGGTCGCGGGAAGCGACCGTGTAATAAGGTTCCATATGTCAACCGACTAGATAAACTTGTCAACAAATGGAGTATTTTTATTTCAAACCCTAAAAAATCTTATTCTACTATTAGACAATTATTAAACCGTTTATTTTGTACTATAGAATTAACACCTATTAAAAAATTTCAATATTAATAAAAATAACACAATAAAAATACGAAGTATTTATAAGTTTCTTTTTTTAAGGAAAATATTCGTTTTTTTTAATATATTTGTATACCTTGAAGAATACTGTTAAATAGCTCTTTTAGGAATGCTGTAACAATAAATGTTTATTCTTGGGTAGGTTATTTTTTTCTTAGTTTTCTCTTTGAAAACAGGAGTTATGTTGATATAATGACTGTTTTCAAAGAGGAAAATAAGGACAAAAGAATCAGCGAAGAATGAATATTTATTATTACAGCGTTCCTTAGCTAAGTAATCCCCTCTCTGTTATAGGAATAATTTTGTATGCTTTTGTGTTCGTTTTAATTTAAAACGCTACTATTTGCCTGTCACAATTTATATACCGTTATAAGCATATAAATATTCCTAAAGTCAAAATTTATCAAAGAATAATAAAAAATTTAAAAACTATCTAAAGAAATGTTTATCTTTAGATGGTCAAAAAGCAACCCTAGAACTCCTGCGTTTCTGAAAACAACTAATTATTTTCCTTCTGCTGATTGGAACTAAAGTTAAAGAGTTCCTACTAAGGATGCTCTATTTTTTCCTTAATTCGATTAGCGACGAGTGTAGTTTATTTTATTTACGAGCCAGTAACACGAAATTGTTGAAATGATAGAAACGAAGATTAATTTGCATGAAGCCCTAAAAGAAACCTTTGGATTTGATAAATTTAAAGGTAATCAAGAAGCCATAGTTGAAAGTGTTTTAGATGGCCACGATACTTTTGTAATCATGCCTACAGGTGGCGGTAAATCGTTATGTTACCAATTGCCCGCAATGATTATGGAAGGTACGGCAATTATTATATCTCCCTTGATCGCTTTGATGAAAAATCAAGTCGATTCTATTCGAGGACATAGTCAAAATGATGAGGTTGCTCATGTATTAAATTCCTCTCTTTCCCGTACGCAAATAAAGCAAGTCAAAAAAGACATTAAAGATGGTAAAACGAAATTACTATATGTCGCTCCTGAAACGTTAACTAAAGAAGAAAATATTGCTTTTTTTAAAGAAGTAAATATCTCTTTTGTTGGGGTAGATGAAGCGCATTGTATTTCTGAATGGGGACATGATTTTCGACCAGAATATCGGAGAATCCGTATTATGATCGATGAGATAAATAAAAGTGTACCAGTCATTGCTTTAACAGCTACAGCGACTCCTAAAGTGCAATCCGATATACTGAAAAATCTTTGCATGAAGAACGAAAATCAATTCGTTTCTTCTTTTAATAGAGATAATCTCTACTATGAGGTTCGACCTAAAAGCGCAAAGAAAGACCTTACTTTTAAAAGTATTATCCAGTACATCAAAACCCAAGCTGACAAGTCTGGAATTATCTATGTACAGTCTAGAAAGTCTACTGAAGAAATTGCCAAAGTCCTTAGGGTTAATGATATAAAAGCATCCCCTTATCATGCGGGACTAGATGCCAAAACCCGCTCAAAAACACAGGACGATTTCTTGATGGAAGAAATTGATGTAATTGTGGCAACTATTGCCTTTGGTATGGGTATCGATAAGCCAGATGTACGATTTGTGATACACTATGATATACCTAAGAGTATTGAAAATTATTATCAAGAAACAGGTCGTGCAGGTAGAGACGGATTGCAAGGAGATTGTATTGCTTTTTATGCCTATAAAGATATATTAAGATTAGAAAAATTTCTTCGAGATAAGCCAGTTGCAGAAAGAGAGTTAAGCGCTCAATTAATGCAAGAAATTATGGCGTACTCAGAAACGACTTCTTGTCGGCGTCGCTTTCTATTACATTATTTTGGGGAAGAATATGCGGTAGAAAGATGTGGGAAAATGTGCGATAGTTGTCGGCATCCGAAAGAAAAACTAGAAGTACAAACAGAAATGCAGCAAGGGCTGCAAATTGTAGCTACGCTCAACGAAAACTATAAAATCAAAACTTTGGTAGATTTTGCTATTGGCAAAGAAACCAAAGAAATGAAAGATTTTAAGTTTAATAAAAAAGAATTATTTGGCGTAGGTAAAGACAAAGATGTCAACTATTGGAATACTATTTTTAGACAAGCTATTTTACATGGATTCTTAGAAAAGGAGATAGAAAATTATGGTATCCTTAAATTAGAAAAGAAAGGATTAGCGTTTATTAAATCGCCTCATCCTATTCAAGTTCCGATTAATCACAATTACGATAAAGTTTCTGCAAACTACGATGCATCTGCTGGTAAATCAGCTGTCTTAGATGAGCTATTGATGAGAATGTTAAAAGACTTGCGTCGGTCTGAAGCTCGTAAAAAGAATGTGCCTCCTTTCGTTATTTTTCAAGATCCTTCTTTAGAAGATATGGCGACTCAATATCCTATTTCCATGGAAGATATGAGTCATATTGCAGGCGTTAGTAAAGGAAAAGCGATGCGATACGCTAAACCTTTTATTGAGTTGATTAAAGAATATGTAGACGAACATGAGATTGATAGACCAACAGATTTTGTGGTGAAGCAAGTGGCGAATAAATCAAAAGTAAAAGTCGCTATCATACAAGGTGTCGATCGTAAAATGCCTTTGGAAGATATTGCGAAAGATAATAATTTGTCCGATGAAGAATTTATGCATGAGCTAGATTCAATTGTTAGTTCTGGTACTAAACTGAATATTGATTATTACATAAATGAAAATGTAGACGAATATTCTAGAGAAGATATTTATGAATATTTTATGGAAGCAGAGTCTGATTCTGTAGAAGATGCTTTTAAACAACTTCAAGAGGACGACATTACAATGGACGAAATACAATTAATGCGTATTAAGTTTTTATCGGAAATGGGTAATTAGAAAAATGTTTATTTGTTTATGGGGTTTATTTGTTTATAGTTTCATGGAAAGAATAATTCAATAAACGTCACAGCTAAAGATTATATTAAAAAAACGTTTATTTGTTTATAGTTTCACGGAAAAAATAATTCAATAAACGTCATAGATAATCCATAAAATAAAAAAGGCGACTGTGAAAATGGTTGCCTTTTTTGTTTTAATTATAAATAGACTTGTCCTCCTTTAAGAAACACCTATCTGAAATGCTCTTTTTCTGTTATTTTCCTCTAAAAAATAACTCAATAAAAGGATTATTCAGTGATTTTTTAAAGAAAACTAACAAAAAACTAGCTATTTCATATAAGTATTTTTAAAGAAGGACAAGTCTAATGATTTGTAGCTTAGATTTTGTCTCACACAATTATCCAACTTAGATTTATTATGCGGACAATTATTCAAACACCCACACCAAATCTTGCCGATAGTCTTCAGTTCTATCAACAATTGCAATTTACGACTATATCTGAAACTAGCGTTACAGATGGAAAAGTTCAAATCGACATTAATCCAGATCGCTTTGCCAGACTCGCAATAAAATTTTATCAAGAAGATTGGACGGTCATGCTTGAGCAAATAGCAAAAGAAGCAACCCTATTAACAACTAAAGAAGGTTATTTAATAAGCGATCCTAATGGTATTCTTGTTTATCTGATTGTAGGAGAAATTCCCCCAATACCTGATGCAGCTACTGCCTTGACAGGAAATTTTGCAGGTATTAGTATAGAAACGATAGCCGTCAAAAAAACAATACTTTTCTGGCAAAGCCTCGGCTATCAATTAAGTGGTGGCGGAGAATCACAAGGTTGGATGACTTTTTCTAATGGGACTGGGGTAGATATAAGCATTATGGAAGCAGGGGTATGTCCACATCTGTTTTTTAATCCTAGCTTAACTTATTTCAACGGACAAGAAAATTTGACGCAAATTCAAAAAATTCGAACCGCTAATATTCCAATTACGGAAGAAATTACCTACTTTAATAAAGAAGGTATCGTCGATAATATTATTATTCGAGACCCAGGTGGTTTGGGCTTTTTTATTTTTAATGATTAGGTGGAGATTAATTAATCAATCAACCAAAACTTTATGAACACAAGACTAATATCCGTAAAATTACCAGCCTATCTCCTTCGGCTAGGCTATGTAATTATTTTCCTTTGTGTAGGTTTATTTTTCTTTATTGCTTGGTTGTTAGAATATAAAGATACAGTCGTTGGCGAAATTACGATTACAACAGCGCAAATGCCGCTTGATTTACATGCGAACGCAACAGGTAAACTCCGATTGCTACAGGCAGATAATGTAGGGGTAACTGCGGGAGATAATTTGGCTTATATTGAAAATGCTGCTAATATGGAAGATTGTTTATTCTTAATAGAAGCATTAGAACAAGAGGAAACAAGGATAGAAAAACGGATACCTAATCTTTTAGCCGCATTGAAAGATAAGAATATTGGTGCGATAAAACCGACTTTACTCGAATTATCAGAAGCTTACCAAGCTTATCAAGTTTTTCTCCAAAACGACCGACATCAGGAAATTGTCGCTACTAAAAGGGCGCAGATACAATTACATGAAGAATATATCACCCTATCGAAAAATAAAATCCAGTTGTATGATAAGAATTTGGTACTTCGTAAAGAACAATTAGCCGTGAAGGAGCAATTATTTAAAGAAAATGTAATTGCTAAAATAGAGCTAGAGGAAGCTAAATTAGCCTATAATGAACTGGATTTATCTGGTCGGTTGATTGATTTTCAAACAGCTATTAGTAGTGCTAAAATTAATAAGGAACAGCAAGAGGAAGCTATTCTGCAAATAGAAAGTGCGTATCAATTAAAAAAAGAACAACTACATGAACCCATTTTAGACGCTTACCAGCGGCTGAAAAATGAGGTTAAAATATGGCAAGAAGCCTATTTAATAAAAGCAGATAAGGCAGGCAAATTGGTCTATAGTGATTATTTATCCAATTATGAATATATAAAAAAAGGGACTAAAGTGATGACGATTCTTCCTAAGGAGAATACGGATTACTTAGGTTTACTACAATTACCTGCCACTGGTTTTTCTAAAGTCCAAAAAGGGCAACCCGTTCATATTCGCTTGGATCATTACCCTTATACAGAATTTGGTATTTTAAAAGGAGAAGTGGCTGCATTGCCGGTGCTTGCTAATAATGATAATTATCTGTTGAGAATAGCTTTTCCAGAAGGTTTACGCTCCACTTATAATATTCCATTTCAGTTTAAACAACTGATGAAAGGACAGGCAGAAGTTATTACTAAACGAATGAGCTTGTGGGATAGGTTGATTAATCAAATGAGGAGTGCTAAGTTGAATGATTGAAACACTTGCACGTAGCTCGGACATTCCTGTCCGAGTAGAACCACTCGGACAGGAATGTCCGAGCTACGTGCAATCATTTAACAATTGCTGCTATAACTTATCCTCACAATTAACGTTTAATTAATACGGTAATCGCTCTTTTTATCGTCTAAAAAGATGCATTTTTAGATCGACTTTAGCCATTGCAGGCTGACCGAGAATAGTCAAGATGTGCCAGATTTTTAAAATCTGGCACATCTAAGCTCCATTAAATCAGTTACTTGCAAAATCATCAAAACATCTTTTGAGTTTACAGTCAGCCTAATTGGTCTTTAGTCCGCTTATGCTTCTCATTCCATCTAATTAAATAATTATGCGATATTTTTTACTATTCTTTATAGCTCTTTATACCTTTCAATCATCTGCACAATCTTCGGAAAAGCAACAAGTTGAGGCCTTGAATAATTATGTATATTTCACGAATGAGAGTGTACATGGTTTATTAATTGTTCATCGATTATTGGAAAATTTTAATCAAAAAATTAATAAATATGTAGACTTAGAAAGCACCCAATTCAATTTTTACAGCAATAAAGATTTGCCTAGAAATATCTTTGAGGACACTGATAAATGGTTTTATGATGTATCACCTTATGATTGGTATGATATAAGTGTAGTGGGGAGTAAGCAATTACCAGATAATATAGCGGCTCCTTTAAACAAGGATTTGGACCAATTAAAAGCTATCTTAACTAGGGTGAATGCTATCCGATTTGAATTGGGGCATTTGACAGAAAGTGATGACTTAAAGCAGCGTAAAAACTTAGATAAAATCTATGACAAATTAGAAGAATGCGTTGTTTTATATGACAATTTTAATACGATTAAAGAGGAGTTGAAACTGAAATTAAAACAAAGTTATACGGATTTAAAACTAGGTCCGCCATCTTCTAAACTAGATCGAGTGGATGCCTTGCATGAAAACATACGGGCTTTTTTAGCAGCTTTACATACAGGAGACGAAGCTTCCTTACCCGAATTATCTACGCATTTAGGTAATAATATTGAGACGGCAACAAGCCTATTTGGTTCTAATCCGCAAGCAAAAAAAATGCTAGCTAAGACGGCTGATTTTTATAAATCTACCAAAAAATATCTACGAGGAGATTCCTTTCCACCAGAATATGAACAATACGGTAAAGCCTATTATTATTATAATGTGGAATTAGTTTCTAAAACAAATCGCTATGGTTCGGGTTTGATAGTGGATATGAATGACTGGATTAAAACGACCAGTAATACGGCACTTTTACAAACGGAAGAGCCACATTTTTTCAAAGTTATCTATCCTAAGAAACAAGTAAAAGTAGAAAAGATAGAAGCTACCTCTGTTGGTTTACCAAGTACCGTAAAAGGGAGAGAAGTAGTTGTTCGGCAAAATCATATCTCTTTAAATGAGCCTACTTTTTTATTAGAAATATCGGACCACCAACTAGAAGATGGAGATATTATTTCTTTAAACTTTAATGATCGGTGGATTATTAAAGAATATGCCCTCAAAAGAAAAGCGCTTAAAATCCAGTTAAGACTTCGACCTAATCAAGCGAATTATTTACTGTTACATGCAGAAAATTTGGGTAAAGCACCTCCTAATACTGCCAAAATTGCCTATATCTATAATGGCGAAAAACAGGTAGTGCTGCTAAATTCAGATATGGGAGAAAGTGAAATGATTGAATTGAAACTTGGAAATAAATGATGGCTTTATGGTTATATTGCTATATTGCTATATTGCTATATTGCTATATTGTCTTATTGCTGTATGACGTTGTTAAACAGCGTCATACAGCAATAAGACAATAAAGCAATATAGCAATATAACCATATAGCCATCATTGACTAAACATACTTAATCCCTTCCTGATGTGCCCACATCTCTTGAAATATATCGCTGGTGGCAAATAATTTTTCAAAAGTACCTTCCGCTACAATTCGACCTTGATCCATAATATAAATATAGTCAAACTGGGGTAATAGATGTAGTCGGTGGAGGGTTGACAAAATAGCTTTATCTGCAAATTCTTTGAATAACTGCTTGTATATATTTGCCTCTGTTTTTGGGTCAACACTACTGGTTGGCTCATCCAATAAAATAAGCTCGCTGTCTTTGGCTACAAACACGCCTCTAGCTAGTGCCAAACGTTGCTTTTGTCCACCTGATAAATTAACCCCTTTTTCTTTAATCTGGGATTCATAGCCCTTTGGTAAATTGGCAACAACTTCCGTAAAATGAGCAATTTTAGCAACCCTTTCCAACTCCTCTTTATCGTGGGCTAAACCGAGTGTAATATTATATTCAATAGAGTTTTCAAAGATTTCTGGTTCTTGTGGAAATAATGTAACATGCTCTGAAATTAAACTCAAAAGATCAACCGATTCTTTGTCTAATTTTATTTGTATGCTCGAAGGTGGATACAAGCCCCGAAGTAAGGCGAGTAAAGTACTTTTGCCACTACCGCTCTCTCCTATAAAGGCAATTTTTTGCCCTTTTTGTATATTGATTTTTATATCATGCAGCCCTATTTTCTTAGCGTCAGGAATATCTTTATCATCTGAATGGTGTAAAAAATTAAGCTGAGAAATGCTTATGTTTTTCCAATCAGCTGGCAAATTGACAATCGCATTTTTCTTTTGAAGTGCGTCATAAGCATCTATTATACCCATTGCTGTTTTTACATCTGTATCATATCGAACGATGCCTGTATACATCCATGCGATATTATGAAAAACACTGGTAAATTGCTTAACAAAACCCATCAAAGTAACTAAACCTCCAATTAAGAAAGTTTGACCAGGTGTGTAATTTTGATAGATATATCCTAGCAGAATAACAGCGTAAATCATACCTACCAACATATCTACTACAAACCACTTCCATTCATTAATTCTAATATTCTTTTTGTAGGGTGCCAGTACATCCGTTACTTTTCCTAGAACGGCTTTTTCCATGCGACTTTCCAAACGTAAAGTAATAACGGTAATAATATTAGATAAGGAATCAAAAAGGGTAGAGGAGACAATGTGTTCTTTTTCATTGACCTCTTTTAAGGTAGCAATATAGGGTTTGTCAAACAGAAAAATAACCCATACAATGCCTACGCCTAATAGCAATGCCACTAGACCAACTAAAGGCGCAAAGTAAAGCATTGCGCCAAAGGACAAGAAAAATTTTGCAGCGGCGTGGGTATATTCGTAGCCATGCTGAAAGAAACCTTTTAAGGCTTCATAAGCTTTTCTAATTCGGTTAATAGTTGCACCGCTATGGTTATCTTGGTGCCATTTAACGGGTAAACGAACGGCTTTGAAGTAGAGTTCTTGTAAGAAATTTTGACTGATGTGGAAGGCTAAATCCATCTCTCGCACTCTAGCGATACCATGAAAATACCAGTCTACCAATCGAATAACTAAATATGTGCCCACATACATCCAAGCAGATTGAAGAATCGCCGCACCTTGCAATTGCACTTGATTGATAAATAACCCCCAGATAATAGGTTCTAAAGAATGTACTAAATTACTTAATACAAAGCGGATATAAATAAATAGGTAGGTTCTTTTTTCTTCTCTGGCATACTTCCATGCCGTTTTCATTAAAGAAATGTAAGGATTGGAATTTTGGGTGGATTGATTGGACATGAAGCTTTGGTTTTAAAAAAGAGCGGAAAATATAAAATTATTCCCGCATCATTCCTAATATTCTTATTACTGCCCAATAACCTCTTTAAGGAAAAAATAGTTCCCTAATTAAAAAGGGTAGTGTAAAGATTATCTTTACACCACCCATTACGTAATAATTGTTGCGTTAAAACCTAAGACTTATTCAACATAGCTATTATGATTTGCGGTAGGTTATTAACAGATAAGTTAGACCGCTTGTGCATAAAATAGCTTATAGTGTGCAGAAATAATAAAGACTTATGAAAAATCTTTATTATCTGCGTTGAATGCTTTATTAATACGAGTTATTTACTTGACTTCATTAATTTGCGAATAATCGGCAAACGACCTGGTTCTTCTATTGTCATTAAATAAATTCCATCTGGAAAAGTAGCTACTTCAATTTGATGCAAAGTTTGCTCAGGGGAGAGCGTTTGTTTCAGAACCAATTGACCAGAAATATGGTGTAGTGTTACACTCGCCTCATTGGCTGGTGCATATTGAATACTGAGTAAATCGCTCACTGGGTTTGGAAAAACTTGTAAAGTATTATCCCAATCTTCAAGAATTTCAAAAGTAATATCATCAGAATTTCTAGCTTCTGCTACCTCTTCTATATTTCTATTTATCCTTAGATTGAAGATAGGACTAAATTCAGATACCTCATCGCCGCATACTGTTTGTATTTGATACTCGTAAGCATTCGGTGGACCTGATAGGGAAATTCTGTTTCTTCTTGTAGTAGTTCGAAGTATCCATCTATTCCCTCCAGCAAATCTAAGTCGAATAGTATAACCCGTTGCTCCTTCAATTGCTTGCCAACTTATATTTATTCGCCTTCCTCTACCAGTTGTTGCATTGATTTCTATTGGCGCAGTACAAGTAGCTTCTGTGCTTGTTTCATCTACTCCATCACAGTTTTCATCAATGCCATTGTCTAGAATTTCTTCTGCATTAGGGTTGATGGCTGCATTATTATCATCGCAATCTTCCGCTGCATTGAAGCCATCTCCGTCATTATCTATTGCTTCCGTCATGCCGACGATACCATCGCAGTTTTCGTCAATATCATTATCTAGGATTTCTTCTGCATTCGGATTGATTGACGCATTATTATCATCACAATCTTCGCCCTCATTAAAACCATCTTCATCGTTATCTACTTCTTCTGTCATACCAACGATACCATCGCAATTTTCATCAATGTTATTATCTAAGATTTCTTCTGCATTCGGATTGATTGACGCATTATTATCATCACAATCTTCCTCTTCGTTAAAGCCATCACCGTCATTATCTATTACTTCTGTTACGCCAACAATACCATCGCAATTTTCATCAATATCATTATCTAGGATTTCTTCTGCATTCGGATTGACTGACGCATTATTATCATCACAATCTTCGGCTTCGTTGAATCCATCTCCGTCATTATCTATTACTTCTGTTACGCCGACGATACCATCGCAGTTTTCATCAATATTATTATCTAGGATTTCTACTGCATTCGGATTGATTGACGCATTATTATCATCACAATC
>ENA-ORXT01006566-ORXT01006566.1-marine-metagenome-genome-assembly--contig:-NODE-6566-length-10747-cov-10.899250_pt1 | contig 10747 bp, 8 predicted proteins | sample MGYA00237868_ERZ511482 | MGnify/ENA metagenome assembly ERZ511482
TGTGAGGGGGCGCCACGTCGCAAGCCCAATTGAGATTTTAAGGATAGTCCTTTGACATTGCTAGGTTTGCTCTAACGTTACACCACGCGAGGCTGAGAACGCGAACGGGCGTGTGAGCCCGTCTTCGTTGTACATTTTATGCACGTCCCACGCCCGCGATCCGTCCCTCGCTTCCACTGCCCCACTCGCTTCCCTTCGGCAACCAGTAACCAGCATCATGATTCTCTCGCATGAATGAGAAATGCACTGGCATCTGCCATTTTGTGCCCGACAGCGGTAAACCCGCAGTTACCGAGACGAAGAGCAGCACATTCAACAAACAAATGCTCATGCGCCTGCGTGCTATAGGAGTGAAGAAAAATTAGCAAAACGTGGCTCGACGCCGTCCGTGACTATGTTTGGAATACAGAAGCTTTTGGGGGCTAGTCTGCCTTCCGAAAATGGCCATCGAGAACGGCAGAAGAATGGGACGCAGATGAGGAATGGGACGCGACTGAATTGCTTCTCCACCACAAAAGGTCTGGGGCATGGGTGCTGGGCTCATCAGGTGCTCATGTAATGCTCAGACGCAGAAGAGCGAGCCATTATTTAATTGTGAGAGGGCCCGCCAGCACTCTGTCCCGCCACTCAACCGCGAACGAGTGGCGGCGCTGATCACAGTGGTTGCTGCGAGTGAGAATCCCAATGTCCTGCACCCGCCCCGGACCGCCGCCATTTGTACAGGGGTGGCACGTCACATGCCACACCCATATTGAGTGCGCCGAATCTTTAGTCGCCACACATTTTCTGGCTTCGTCTTCCGCATCCGTACTGATGGTGGCCATTTGTTATGCATCATTTCAATCGTGATTCACGAACAGTGGGGCGGGACCAGCGCAGCAGACAACAGGATGTAGAGGCTTCGGCGTATGAGACGCTGAGACCGGTAGCCACCACCTGGGCAGGTGAATTAGGACAAATTGAGAAGTTAAGTGATGCTACGGTCGATAACCCTGGCTGTCCGATACCATGGAATCGCAGAAGCGCGCACTAGTGGGCGATGACGTACAGACGATGACACACAAATGCAATCGTGAACATGCCTGTCTGGAAGTGCTGACGGCGCGGGGGGGCGGGGTGACATGCGACGGCACGACACTGGCACATGACGACTGCATATCGTGGTGGTGGCGGGTGATGTGATGAGTTGACCAGAAGGGGCCAGGCCGACGTCACAACGTCTTTTCCTTTCTAAAGTGGAGACAGGGCTGCCGCCAAAAGGTAACGCCGAGCGAGAAATTATTTCAGGGAACACTTGCATTCCCGCCCTACAGTGCTCCGCAGCGTCTCGATACTAACGAGGGATGTGCCACCGCTGGTTCTCAGCCATCCGCCAGGAAAATGTGGCAATCATCCTGTGGCTCGTCCAGTCGAACAGCATATCCGACTTCATTTCAATGCTGTGTCGTCGGCTCTGCCCCCCTTTGCTCTGCAACAGCCAAGTTTCGGAGGTTAGCAATTGGCACGGCGAAACGCCACCGGGGAAGAATGGGGCTTAAAACTTCTCTCATTTGATGAGCCGTCCGGTCAAACGGCTCGAGTTTTAGGACGTGTACACCAATTGACCTGAAGATTCGTAAGACAATGAGAGGGTGGCACTCGATGCCGCAGATGAAAAATCAGAGCAAGAAGATCAGCAGATTCTTCTCGCTCGGGACCGCTTTCGTACTCGTAGCTATCAGGGACACGCAATCCTCCTGCTTCTCTACAGCACCCGATTTATCACCGACCGAATCGGGAGGAGCGCAAGCACAAAAAAGCAACGGTAACGACCTTGTGAGCTCGGTTTTATGATTTCGTGATGCCGCACGGATGAAGAGCGGGGACGCTCACAGCTGACTAAACGAAAGAATTTCACGGCGGACAAGTACCTGAGAAGTGCACCGGCCGATGCTGAATGCGCAGCCCAAGTGCGAAATCTCAGTGACAAAAAACAAGTTGGTCCCCCACGGCTCGGACCAGGTAGCGAAGCTTCCATTTTCAATACCGCAGCACCATAATGTTTAAGCCTCAAGGTCAATCACATGGCCGAACTTTGCTCAGTATTCGAGAGGGGGGAGGGGAGAGGCGGCGGGCGCAACAAACTCTTCTGGTGGCGGAGAACGCATCCTAACAGCAAGACAGCCCTGAACAACACCTGGGATAGGCCCGGTTCGTAGCACTCTCCCTTTCACAGAGACACTTTTCCCCCCCTTACCCCCCTTCCTCCCATCACCGAGTCATTCGGAACCGATGATCCACCACCGTCCGAACTGTTCGACGCCAGCGCAATGACGCGGGTGCACGTGATCGGAAGTGGTGGCCGAGAGACACGGATGGGAGGCGTCCAGTTACGAGAGCGGTTCGTGCATGCACGGTGTGACCAAGGACTTGCCGTCGCACTACTGTACACTCGTACACACGGCTGCTGCATTGAAAGTGTTCGGGTTTTCCTGGCATGCAACACAGGCCACTGCAGCCTAGTGGGATACTCCCACGCTCGTAATCGAGAGAAGGCGGGCTCGAAACAGCAGTGCAAAAGCCCGTTGGCTTAAAAATGGTGCTCGCCCTTCTGGGCTTGAGCAATACCACCCGCTCCAAAGACCACGTACGCTAAGGTTCACTGAAATTGATGAATATGGTTTTTAGTCGCAATATGTGCCCCCTTCGCCTACATGGCAATGTAACTGGAGAGTTCCAAAACTGGAATTCTCCAGTTCTGGGTTCTTCGGCTGCTGTCGGCTACTGCGTTGCCTCTCAATCCGAATCGTAGCGCCGTAGTTGTTCGTGGTTTAATACTGATTGAAATTCAGGTGGAGTTGGGACGCACTTACCGAAGATAAAACCTTGTGCTGTTCTTTTTTTTAAATTATTACAGAATCACGACAATCTCGAATCACACATGAATGATCGCGGACAATCAGACAAGTCAGCCTTGGCTGGGGCGATCACCAAGCGACCGTCGTCACGTCGGTCCGTATGCCAGCTGAATGCACGGAGTGAAGTCGGCCTCTTGTGGATGCCAAAAAAACCAGGCCAACTAGACAACGCTTTTCAATCTACTACAGTGCAGCGCTCCACCGCTAATGGTGGTTAAACACAACAGTCCCACCTCTGACCACCCCACCACAGGACACAACCCTCGTTCTCAGCCCTCTTCCTCGTCGCTACTCCCCACCCCCTCCTCCACATCCAGAGTCAAAGAACGCCCGGCACTATAGTCGCCCACGCCGGGAATATCCGGATCGCCGGCGGCAGCGTGCGACCCATCGCTGCTGCTGCACAGCAGCCCAGACGGGGCCAGCGTAGGATGTCCTCCCGGCCCAGCCTCTGGGCCGTCGACGGGCGCAGTAGGCGTCAGTCGACCGGGAGAAATCTCGTCCGAGTCCTCCCCAGACACGAGGTTGATGTCTTCCTCCAAAGAAGGAGGGGCAGCCAGTGCTTCGTCGACCGGGGGTGACCCCGATCCCGCCGCGGGGGATGACACCGGCGTAGGCCCCGGGAGATGGCACGCCATCATCTGCTGCTCCAGCGCCGCGTCTACATCGTGCTGCGGCGGGAGAGTCACGCCCTGCTGATTGTTGAAACGTGCAGGAAGTAGCAGGCCGGGCTGCACGCCAAAACGAGGCACAACAAGCGCAGGACGCTGTGCCGGCGTCGGCACGACCCCCGCCCCGTCCGCTGCTGTGACCGGTGCGGCGTGCGCAGCGACGGGGGTGCCTGTGTGCCCCACGGGCGAGGAGCCCGACGTGTCGACCGCCATGGGGACGGGGGGGGCACCCTCAGCGGCCTTGCTGTCATCAAGGACTTGGTCGAGAAACCAATTAGGTTCCTCGTAGGACGCAGCCCACTGCTCGCGCACGCGGGCGACCTCATCCGCCCGCAGAGGCACGGGGGGCGGAGACGCCCACACGGTCGACTGGTTTGTCAAGATGAACGCCTGGAAGCGCACGGGCACGAGTTCGCCCGCAACCCGGACGCGTTGCTCAAATCCTAGTTCACGGGACTTGGATGTCGGCGTGGACAGGTAGATTAGGAGATGGTCCGCGCTTGACCCGTCGAGGAGGGCCAGAATGTCCGACAGCTTGTAGTTGGACGTGTAGAATGAGGCGCGCTCGCCCTGCAAGTCCTTGCAGGGAACGACCGCTCCGCCCGCGGACGCATCCACAGCGTCCGTAAAAATTCGGACGGCTGTCAGGAAGTTGGTGTAGGCGGGCAGGGACAGAGCCGACGACAGCGGGATTGGCAAACCACCGTGGGTCACATGATTGTTGAGCGCCAGGGGCCGCTCCAGGATTGGCAAACTCGTAGCGTAAAAGGCATTCCCCGATGGAGCCGGCCGAATATGGACCTTGAGGTTGAAGGCCTGTCTGGATGAAAAACAGACAATATGCACAGTGCCACCGAGAAGGAAGACCACAATTGCGAATAGCGTCAGATAGCTGGCCAAATGTGCCATAAAGAGCCATTCGTGCCCTTTCACTGGAAATCAATCCGCGGAAGACATCCACCGACAGAAACACAGAAGGGACAAACATACCTGGCCAACGAGATGTCCCTCGCGCTTGAAGTTGTCAACAAACTGGGCGTATTGACGCCAGTGAAGAAGGACACGCAGGGGTTCCGAGAGGTCAACGAACACGAGGGTACTGCCGCGCGTCCCGGATGGACGGACGTCGCCCGCTGGAATGAACGCATTGACCAGAGCCACGATCACACGGACATGTCCAACCGTGACGGGCTTGAGGTCCGCCAGGGTCAAAATCGCAGCAGCAGTAGACAGCAGCTGGCCCCGTGCTTGCGTCTCTGCACGCCGATGCAGCTTGCTGATAGGGGAGAGCGGCATGGTGGCAGCCTGGAGGTGAAAGGGTGCGGAGCGGGAGTGTGGAGGCGAGGGAGAGGCACAAGGGAAATGTGAAAGGCGGAGGCACCGACAAAAGTGGAGTCCCACAAGCTCGTGCAGACGAACGAGAGCGCCGCTTTCATACTCCTCTCGGCACCTCCGACCCCGCCGAAGGCACACCACTCGCCCCGCCCTCAGCGCACGCAGCCGCGCACGACCTTGTCTCCGGGTGTACCCTCACCCCGCGCGCGCCTGATCAGAGCAGGCAGCCACGCACCATTCCGTCCCCAGCTGAGCCGACCCTCAAAGTCCTCGCGCCCATACTCGAACCCACCCTCGCGCCCGGCCCCGCACTCGTCCTCGCACCCCTCCCCGAACTCGTCCTCGCACCTGTCCTCGAACGGGTCCTCGCGGCCGTCCGCGCGCCTGCCTAATGCACCGTCAGGCAGACACTGTCACCAAGGCGACACGGATCAACTCTGACACGTATCACGATGAAATGATTGGGTTCTGAGTCTCATCTAATTGTATGGGTCCAAGAGAATTGCTCTGTATTCCGTGTTAACCTCACCTGGTCGAAAGGACCCGATAAATCGGATCCGAAATGCCGCAAGGTGATCTGAAATGTCCGAGAAAGACTCAACTTGACTCCTGGAAGTGAAGTCACTGCGGGAGATTGGGTGGACGAGACTTACGTCTTCAATACTGCGAACCCTCGAAAGGGCCACATACCACGATGCGGGTGCAAGAAACTTAGAGGCGTCAATGATGATTCTATTCATGGTCAGAGCCTGAGTCTTGTGCACAGTGAATGCGTTAGCTTGTACTGAAGGAAGCTGATAGACGACTGCTGCAGCGGGCAGTTTGATACGTTTTCTAACGGCGGATATTGCGACGACTCCGGGCGTGACGGAGGACAGAGACGGGCCACGATAACAAGAAGAGTCCATCTGGACCAAGACAATGGGCATATCATGTGGGGGGGCGTTTTCGTCGATTGGGGCAGCCATGCGCTTGCTTGCTTCTTCCTTTGACTCGTGAGGATCGCAAGTTTGTCCACCAAATATTCTATAAACTGTTCCAGTGGCTCCGTTAAACAGCCCCAACTCCACACACATGTTGTACGTGAGCATGACACGCTGGCCAACATACAGATTCATTGCATTTGGTACAAACTGATCTTTTCCTCCAGTTGATCTTCTTCTTGATAGGCAACCTCTTACCATAGCTTCCTTCTTCAGTTGCGTCCGCTCTCGACCTCCATCACTTTCCTTCCCAAGTGTCACATGCGTCCACGATCTAGCTGTTCTCTTTACCTGTCCCTTTTCATTCAACTGCGAGCAGTCTCGCAAGAGTGCCGCGTCGTTGTATGCATGAACTTCCTTGTTCGTACCCACTATGACTGTCAGTCCATCGGCCGCCCGCATCGGATTTCAAGGTCCGATCATGTCTCGAGTTCAGATACCGAATATCGCTTGCAGTAGGCTTGCCCACGCGGACAGCGGAAAGTGCGTCGTAGAATGGACCGTGGTTCCGCTGACCTTTAGTCAACTCGAAATATGCGTCGCACTCCATGTACAAATCTGTGCCTTGCTGCTCATGTACCGGACGATTCCGACAACGTTTCTGAGGCCACAAGGGTCGTGCACCAACTGGACTCAACTGGAATGGATCGCCGCACATGAGGACGTGCAAACCACCGAAGGGTAAATGGGATTTTGAAGGGAACACCCTACCTAGTCGCTGGCTGATGGTATTCAGATTGGCGGCCGACACAAAGCTTATTTCATCGATTACGAGAACTTTTACGCTACTCCAGTCCCGTTGGAGCCTCACAAGAGTCGCCTCTGTCATATCTGTCAGCATTGATCGACCTGCACATTCTAAGGCCGAATGCAAAGTAATACCTCCAATATTTGAAGCAGCAAGGCCCGTAAACGCTGTTTTAACCAGCAGGGTATGCCTGCTGCCACGGGTTGTGCCACTCTCCTGATCCTGACTGGGCCCGAGGCTTTGTTGAATCTTCATAGTCATTGTATCGATCAGGTATGACTTCCCTGTTCCACCTGGTCCAACGAGCACTACGCGTTTGCTCGGAAGCCCTCGACGGAGGTCTTTTTCGAACTCTCTAAACACATGAACCTGCTCTGGATTGAAAGATATCACGCGGTCCTCCAGCGTTCGGCGCGCTGTGTCTTCCAAAGCCGCAGCGTCATTGGTTTCCAGCCCCTCTTCTGCATCTCCACGACACCTAATTATTTCCGCTGTTCGCTTGACGCTCTCGCGTGCGAGTTGCGTCTGATTGTGATACTTCTTCATCAGCTTTCGTCCGATCATTCGTCTTTGCTCAAATGCTGGGAGGTTGGAGTTATTCTCTCCGTCTGCCCGGTCCTGCTCCTCGTCATCATCATTGCTTTCAGAACCCCACGTAGATTCGTCGTCGCTTTCTCCAGCTCCAGGCATTAGGTCGACATCTTGTCTATCTGCAGCCAGAGCGGTGTCCATCTCTTTCTGAGCCTCGAGAGCAGATGACATCGTGTGCAATCCTTTGTAATGTTCAACCATAGATCGTGGATGTTCGGCACTGGTCTGGTCGCTGCTCGTAAGTATACTTTGAAGATGTGCCTGTGCTGTCGTTCCCTCCGGAAGAATTTGGCTCAATGAGCGCCATGGCGTGTGCAGAAAAAGTATACCTTTCGCAAATGTATCTGCCTGGGAAGGATCGAGTCGATATCGGATGGACACAACTGCTCTTCTTGAGCGCTTCGTGGCATACCTGTACGAGCCATTCTGACCACGTCTACCAAAGAAATTTCAGCGATTGATCGGGGTCCTTTTTCCGCGTTGTCAACGTGAAATCGGTTAGCCACTCAAATAGAGATAACCCCTTTCGCGATGTTGGGCGGTCCTCGTAAAAACGAATGTGCTTGTTTGTGGCCAGTGTTGTCCCATCGGGTCGAACAAAAACATTTTGAATTTCATCCTCGTCTCTTTCTCCGGGGTTCTTCAGTTGAAGATGAAGGGCGGGCACTGTCAACATTTCTCGACTGGATCTACAAAGCGGACGATTTGACCGAGTCCAGAGTGCCTCTTGCATGCTGACCTCTCTGGAGTTCAGAACGCCCATCATTACCTCCCGACTTTGCTGCTTGACCGATAAACTCGAAGCATTTTTAGACAGCTTGTACAGCGTTCGCGAAGAATTCTTGTTCTTCTCTTGTTTGCAAACGTAGGACGCCGTATACAAAGCTGCGCCGTAGGCATCCACAAGACATTGAATGTCCATGTTTCCTGCCCAGCAGCCCAAAATGCTCGGATTGTATGCATTCACTCGAGGGTGATTCCGCTGAGTCGATATTACTTTCTTTGTCTTATTGTTACGAAACACCGTTTGCACAACGGACTCATGTTGAAGCTCTTGCGGAAAGCCAAACCTGCATGCTGTCCTCCTTTTCGTATCAGAGCAATATGCCGTGCACTCATGTACCTGAGCTACTCGTGCTAGGGACTGCACATGAGCATCGAAATATTTGTCGCCTTGTGTCGCGACTGGCGTTCGAACTGTGCAAGGGTGCCTGAGGGATGACATGTCCAACTCGGCCATTGCTGGAGAGATGTTAGTGCTCACTTTAAAGTCGATGAACGCTCTCAAAATATTGGGTAACGGTCCATCCGATAATCCTGAGCACTCTGGGGCATCCTTTATCCATAGCATCATGTGAACAAGAGGAGATCCTCTTGCTTGAAACTCAATTCGCCAGAAGAAGTCATCGACATGTCCAAGGGGTTTGGACTCGCCATTGATAATCTCATCCCAAAGAGCTGTCCAGCGATGATAGAAATGTGATACAGCAAGATCGGGATTTTCCGCCAGAATATCGTTCCTCTGCGTTTTTGTCATGCCACCAAATTCTCCATCAGTCTTCTCTGGCAGAGCATTGGCCATAAAGTCTATCCAAAACGTATCCGCCCCACTCAGGGTCATGAAAACCGTCGGCTTCTGCATGATAGGGGAGCATACTATGGACAAAAGATTTCTGCTTTCGTGCCGCCAAAATCCTGGAGAACCTTTTATTGTGGAGAATTGAGGAGTCAGCTTTTCCACACATGTCTCAAGGGTTTTTGTCAAATCGACAGAATGCGCTTCTCCTTCCTCGAGAGCTCGAAAAAGTCGCGTCAGCACATCTTGCAAGGTCACTGACTCGCTCAATGTAGCCGTGACACCATTTACTGATCTACGCTGAATCATGCAGTGACTGTAGTACACGAACTGTGCGATTATTGCAATCCGTCTGTGATAGAGTCTCAACAAATGCGTGATTAATTCGTTTTCTGATACCTTTTTTGGGCGCTCGAACGATGGTCCACCTTTACCAAGATGAAAGAGAGTTGGAAATGCTTTTTCGTACATGCTTGAAACTTCGGATGCATTGACGAATGTCAATGAGCCCCGATCAATGACTGTCGGTGCACCGTGACCTGGCTCCGAGTTGGATGGTCGGTTTTTTCCTCGAAATGCGGGCAGTGCTAGACTCCTCAGTGTGTTTTGCTCGTTATCCCCAACAACGAATACATGTGGAGTCCCAGTATCTGCTACCCACGCTGGGTTGAATCGGTTCCTCTGGATGCATCTGGGTTGCTCGTCGCGTAGGGCGGACTCGACATCGTCTGTGGTGGTTGGTTGACCATCGGCGGGTGGCAGCGGTTGTTCCCTTGGGACACAGGGAGTGCGCAATACAGTGTCCCGTGTGCCCTGCGGGCTACTGCCACCCACAGGTGGGGCTTCACTCGAGTTCATACCTTCCGCGTCCCGAGGTTCTGGATCCCTCTCTGTGAGAAAAGGGCACAAAGTGCGCTCCAACGCATGCATGGATTCAGTGTTGATCGCAACGGTCTCATATTGTTCATTGTTTTCTTTTAAATACTTGAGAGCGGATGCGATGGCGGCAGCCCGCAGTGGAGTGTCATCGAGCACACTTTTTCCATGTTCATCAGTCAAAAGAAGGATACTGCTATCATTTGGAGCACGCGGCAGACTTTGGGCGACGCTTTGGGTTGAGTTCCAAAATGTCAGTGTTTGACCCACGGCATGTGTTTGCTGGTAATGATGTCTTCGGTTGGTGGCAATGATTATGCTGACAAGGGCAGTCTCCAGCGGATTCAGTATTGCGAGCTCATCAGGGTAGTGGTCAAACATGTCAAATCCATTTCTCTTGCTGTACTTTCGAAACTGGCGCTTTCCCAGACAGACACGACACGGAATGCACAGACATATGGTGTCTGTCACTTGACATACAGCGTCTGTGTATATCCAATACGTGCTATACGTGCCTGGGTCGAAGGTGCCGTCATCTCGGCGGTCCATTGTGAGAGGTTCCAAGAGCGTAGCGGTTTTTCTTTCTGAGTCTGTCATCTCGCGCATGTTTGTGCCCGACGCGAACGGCAGAGAAACATGGTGTGTCGGGTCAGGAATGACGCCGCAGGAGGCACACGGGAGGGCTTTTGTCGCACTTTCTATTCTTTTTCGGAACCGACGCACATCGTTCATGGTGCAACCCTTACCTACAGTGGATTCCTCATCGGAGTCCTCAGGACGCACCCTTCTCTCTCTCAGTCTCAATCGGGGCAGTTCTCTGCTCATCGCTCGCATTTGCTGTAACGATTGTAATAGCTCCTGTTTCTCTATCTCTGTTGCATTATTTTCATGAACGTGTGTCGAAGGTCTATTCTCAGTGTCCTCATGGTCTCCGATCCATCGACTCGCTTCTCCGTTACAGTTCCCGTGGTCGTTCAAAAGGCCAGAAGAGAAACCGGGCGAGAGGTCAGTCGAAGAGGCGCCAGCCCGGGCCTGCCGCCGAGCGCGTCGGCGAGAAAGGAAAGCCTCGT
>ENA-ORXT01006567-ORXT01006567.1-marine-metagenome-genome-assembly--contig:-NODE-6567-length-10747-cov-3.632427_pt1 | contig 10747 bp, 10 predicted proteins | sample MGYA00237868_ERZ511482 | MGnify/ENA metagenome assembly ERZ511482
GCTTCTTAGCAGCCTCATTGATGCGAATAAACATCATGGTATGTCTTCTATTGGCGAAAGCTATACAAATGATATTTACCCAGAGCGGGAATAGTAATGCGTTTAGAAAAATTCAGACAGATAAGAACATTATATAAAAGTAGATACATCACTTTATTCAATATTCTTTTCTGTTACATTATTCATGGCACGGATAAGGAGTTAAATGCTTCCTAAGCATAAAGTGGAACGATCACAGAGTACACATGCAATTCTGGATGAAAAATCAAGAATTAAAAAAGCAGACAAGATCATTAAAATAGTTTCTCAATATCAAAATCTAGAAAGCAGCTCATTGTTAGATATAGGAACTGGATCTGGGCATATCTCTTATGAATTCTCAAGAAACGCAAAATCAGTAGCATCAGTTGATGTAACAGATGAAAGGCATATCAAAGAAGGATACTCATTTGACCTTGTTGAAAACGAAAAGCTGCCTTATGAAAATCTGAGTTTTGATATTGTTGTAAGTAACCACATCGTTGAGCATGTGCAAGACCAAGATCTGCATTTAAAAGAAGCAATGAGAGTTCTAAAACCAAATGGAGTTCTTTATTTGGCAACGCCAAATAAGCTTTGGCTTACGGACCCTCACTATAAGCTGCCATTACTTAATTGGATGCCACGAAAATTATCAAATGCAGGGTTAAAACTTGTATCTAGAGGCAAACATGAATGGGATATTTATCCATTAAGTCACTTTGAGATAAAGAAAAAATTATCGAAATTCGAATTAAAGAATGAGCTGCCGTTTCTAACAAGAAATTCTCAAAGGTTAAGTCTTGATACTGATGGTAAAGCTACGAGAATACTTTCAAAGCTTCCAACCTCATTCGATACTGCTTCAATATTCTATAGTCCTACTTTAATCTATACTGTACGCCATCGATAGCCGTGTTCACGCATACCTCTGCTGCAAATTAAGTTAATTATAATCTTTTTGATAAGTGGCATAGAGTGCCATTTTTCGTCTTTGCGTAATTCTAGTTTTCCAGTTTTTAGACCTAATGGATTACCTGCAACTTTATGATAATCTCTCATTGATTCGATCAGGAATAGGTCTTCATTTACTTTATAAGATTTATGACCAGAATATTCTAGGATATCACTCATAGTAGTAACTGGGTCTTTTACAATTGCTTCATAAGATATTGTTTTTGAATTTGAGTTTATTTTTCTCGACAGATAGCCTGAGACGTTCCAAGCCAAAGCGCTCCTTATAAAATTGTGCTTTGGCATATATCTTTCTTCATGATGAATCTCAGGTCGAATTTTTGGTCGTTCCCAGGAATATGCTACAGCCCTTGGATCTCTCACTAAAAGTACATTCTTTAGCCGATCGCCAAGCTTGTCCGCTAACGCTGCACCATGTGTTGGATATTTTGAAGAATCAATTATTACTTCAGCGTTGTTAACCTCAGCGATAGCAGAATACACCCTTTCAAAAGCATGATTGTAGGTTTTGATTTGGCTTGAAAATTTTTTTGATTGCAACTTTGGAAATCGTATTTTTAAAAAAGAAAAAACTGTGTTCACCTTTCTCATCGAGGCAGCTATCATTTCTTGATCAAACCCATAGGGAAATGCAACTTCAATGACTTTTGACCAATAGTCGCATTTAAGTACAGGAGTTCCACAGTTGCATAATTCATCATCATCCATAACTCGATTGAACAAGTGCCTAATTTCTCCTGTGACAGCTACCCGGTCTATTTGTGAAAACAGAAGGTCAAGTATGGTACTGCCGCTTCTGCCATATCCGCTAATGAAAACTACTGTTGGCGGTTTATTATCCATAGATACATGTTAGTTCTTCGTTGCTTTACAGTCTGGATTAGAAAGCAGATTTATTAGTAAAGGCTCAACCTCCTTATTTTGAAAGAGTTGCGACTAGTTCTAAGTGCTCTGTTCCAGGGAACATGTCAAACAGCTTAACATCTTCGACAGTAAGAGCTTCGTCAGCTAAATACCGTAAATCTTTTACAAAATTATCGATATCGCAACTTATATGAATAATCCGTCTAGAAAATAAATCTGAAATGTTTTTGTACCCAGACTTTATCCCTGCCCTGGGTGGATTTGAAATTAGAACTTCAGCTTGCTCCATTTCATTTAGATAGTCAGAAACTTCCCCAGAAAATATTTTAAACTTCCCTGGTGACACATATTTTTTAAGTTCATGGAGAGAAGACCTGTTAGATTCAACTGCGACTCCACATAGACCCTTATTTAGTAATGGAACTGAATAGTTTCCAGCACCAGAAAACAAATCAATAAAAGTTTTTGTATGACCAGAAGTTACTTTGTCTATTACATATTTATTCAGCTGCCTGTTAATAGTAGAATTTATCTGCACAAAGGAGTTTAATGGCACCTTGATTTCTATTTCATTAGAAAGAATATAAGTAAGACTCTTCACAGCTACATTTGAACACCCAATAAACCAATTATCTGGGAAATGACTATTTATCGTATTCAAATTTTGAGTCTCAGGCAGATATAAGCCAATTTCGTCTAAATCAGAAACTCTGAGTTCAACATGTTTCTGTGCTTTGAGTAAACTAGGTTTAGAAAAAGTAAGTTCTTTGAGGAGACACACGGCATTCCAAAGTTCGTCACGGAGAACTAAACAACCATTTCGTTTAGCATTATTATAAAATCCAACTACCCCACTTTTGACTTCTAATCTTATTCTATTTCGATATCTGATGCGGGTGCTTTCATAACCTAGGGGTTCAATTTGAATATCTATTCCAACAGATTCAAATTTACGTTTTACTTTAAGATATTTATTTTCGAGTTCGATATCTCGATCAAGGTGCAGGTTAGGACAGCCACCACAAGTAGCTTGAACAGGACAAATCATTAACCTATTTTACCTATGATTTAGACTCTTGAACCATCTTCGTTGAATACATGCAGTGTGTCTCCAAAAGACACGTTTACAAGCTCGCCCTGTTTCACTGTTGCATTACCCTCAACTCGAATAATTATAGATTTAGCATCATCGACACTCACGTGGATATATGATTCTGAGCCGAGAGCCTCTATAAGCCGAACTTTCCCTGCTATCCCATTATCTGATATTTTTAAGTGTTCGGGTCTAACTCCAAGACTAAGATTTGAAGTCTTAGATTTTTTAATTTTATTTTGCAGCTCATCTTTTAGAGAAATTTCTGAACCTTTAAACATTAATTGGGCATTGTCAGTTTTTGTTACATCAAAAAAGTTCATAGCTGGCGATCCTATAAACCCTGCAACAAACTTATTAGATGGTTTTGAATATAGTACGCTTGGTTTATCTACTTGCTGAAGCACACCATGATCAAGAACTGCTACTCTGTCCCCCATCGTCATTGCTTCAACCTGATCGTGAGTTACATAAACTGTAGTAACCTTAAGGCGTTCTTGTAACTCTGATAGTTCAGCTCTCGTTTGCACTCTCAGCTTTGCATCTAAGTTCGATAATGGTTCATCCATCAGGAAAACTTTAGGCTCTCTCACAATTGCACGACCCATAGCCACTCTCTGTCGCTGACCACCAGAAAGATTCTTTGGCTTACGGTCAAGATAAGGAACTAAATCTAGAATCTTTGCAGCCTCTAAAACTCGTTTTTCTCTTTCTGCTTTAGGGATTTTCTTCTGCTTTAAAGCGAACCCCATATTAGCGGCAACTGTCATTTGTGGGTATAGCGCATAGTTCTGAAACACCATTGCTATATCTCTTGCCTGAGGTTGGAATTCAGAAACATCTTTATCGTCTATGTGTATGCTGCCTTCATCTTGAGGTTCAAGGCCTGCAAGAATTCTAAGTGCAGTTGATTTACCAGAACCAGAGGGTCCAACAAGAACAAGAAGCTCTCCACTTTCAATTTTTAGATTTAGGTTACTTACAGCAGGAATTTCTGAGCCTGGGAATGTTCTGCTAACACTTCTATATTCAACTTCTGCCATGTTTTGCCTCCAATATAATTCTATTACTTGATATCATTTGATAGCTCCCATAGAGAGCCCTCGTATCATTTTTTTCTGAGCAAACCAACCAGCTATGATCACAGGCATTGTGGCTAACGTTGATGCAGCTGATAGCTCTGCGATAAAGTTACCTCTTTCATCTACTGCACCTTTAACCCAGATTGGAACTGTTTGATAATCGTTAACATTAAGTTGCAAGGCGAAAAAGAACTCATTCCAAGCAAATATAAAGCATAATAATGCCGTCGCAGCCAACCCTGGAGCAACGATAGGCAATATGACAGATGTAATTTGAGATCTAATGCTTGCCCCATCTATTCTTGCAGCTTCGATAAGTTCTTTAGGTACTTCTCGGAAAAATGAGTTCAACATCCAAACCGCTAAAGGTAAATTCATAGCTGTATAAAGAATGATCAGAACAGTACGGCTATTTAACAGACTTAGAGCATCAGCCAATATATATATTGGCAAAATACCCGCCACTATTGGTAAGAACTTTGTTGAGATAAAGAAAAATAACATATCACGCCATTTAGGAATTGGTTTAATAGATAAAGCATAAGCAGCAGGAACTGCGAGAAGCATAACAATTATCGTTGACACAATTACTATAAAAAATGAGCTAGCAAATGCTTCCCAAAATTTTGAATCAATTACTTCACGAAACTGTTCAAGTGTCGGAGAAAAAAATAGCTTTGGGTCAGTACTTGCGTCAAAGTCTGTTTTAAAGCTATTTAAAAACATCCAGAAGACGGGAAAGAAAAATAATATTGCTAGAACCCAAGTTGATAGAGATAGTAGAAATTTTTTCATTTTATGCTCCCTCATTATCAGCAATTAATCCTGATAGAACTCGTAGCCCAAATGTTGCAATAATAATTGAGGCGATTACAACGACGATTGAATATGCAGAGGCTTGACCAAATTCCCAACCGCCTCCGATTGATCTTTCGAATACATAGTAAGGCACATTTTTTGATTTTGATGAAACTCTAATAACTGATATATGGTCAAATACCTGAGAAAGGTATATTACGCCAAGCAACACCCCTAGTTCTAGATAAGGGCGGAGGTGGGGTAAAGTTATTTGGAAAAAAGTTGAACGTTTATTTGCACCATCAACTTTAGCTGCCTCAAGAACAGAATCTGACTGACTTTGTAAACCTGCGAGAATGATAAGCATCATAAATGGAGTCCATTGCCACACAAGAACAGCAACGATCGACCAAAAAGGCTGTTTTGATGCAAATTCAATTGTATCAAAACCAAATAATTCTAAAAGCCAGTTTAATATTCCAAAATTTGCACCTAGAAACTGGTTCTTCCAAACTAAAGCAGCTACGACTGGCATAACTAGAAATGGTGTAATAATTAAGGTTCTTACGATGCCCTGACCAAAAAACTTTCTGTCTAACAATAATGCAAATATTATCCCCAACAGTATTGATAACAGTACTGCGCTAACTGTCATTGTTATGCTTATCCAAGCAGCTGACTTAAAAAACCTATCATCGAATAAATCAATGTAATTCTGTATACCTATAAATTCTCTTGGGATTCTTACCTGATTAGCTTTCCAACTAGTCAGGCTGTAGTAAATACTAAACAGAAATGGGATTTGTGTAACAACAAGCAAAAATATGAATGCAGGGAGAATAGGACCACGCCTATACCAACCATCTGAACTAAGCCACTTTTCCTTGAATTTCAAACCCTTATTCCTTAAAAAAAAAATGGGTTCGGAGGACAATGTGTCACACCGAACCCATTCGAATTACATTTATTTACTGTTCAGCTGTAGCTTCAGAAGCTATCTCTTGACAGTTTGCTAGTGCATCATCAACAGAAGTTGTACCAGCTATTGCATCAGAGAATTCCTGGCTGCATCGAGTCCCAACATCTTGGAATTCAGGTACAGAAACGAACTGAACGCCACCTACACCTGGTCTAGGAGTTGTTCCTGGATTATCAGGATCTGCACTAGAAATAGATTCTAGAGTTTTAGCAGCAAATGTTTCTGCAGCTGCTAGGTACTCTTCGTTCTCATATAGAGATTTACGAGTTCCTGGAGGTGCCGCAGCCCATCCACCATCTAATTCTGTAGCAGCAAGTTCAATATATTCACTTGAAGTTACCCAGCTGATGTATTCCCAAGCAGTTTCTTTATTTTCATTTGCTTCAGGTATTGCTAAAGCCCATGACCATAACCAACCAGAAGAATCTGTTACTTTAATTGGAGCCTGAGCAAAACCATTTTTACCAGCTACTGGGCTGTCTGCAGCCTCTAAGAAACCAGCTGCAACTGTAGCGTCGTACCACATAGCAACTTCACCAGCTTCATACAATGATTTACATTCTGGGAAACTTGAAGTAGCAGCGTCATCTTGACCAGCATCATTCACTAAGTCAACATAGAATTCTAGTGCTTCTTTAAATTCTGGTTGATCTACTTGAGCTTCACCAATTGATCCATCTTCATTGGCTTCCCACCAAGTTCCACCAAATGTGTTTAACACGGTAGTGAAAGATGCACCTAAGTCACCCCAACCTGGTTTACCACGTAAACAAATTCCAGCTACATCGTCAGAGTCAACTGCTCTAGCGATTGCAGCAACTTCATCCCATGTTGGAGCATCTGGCATTTCTTGACCAGCTGCTTCTAATAAATCTTCGCGATACATAACAAATGAAGACTCTGCATAGAACGGAGCAGCGTATAGTTTGCCATCAGCAGAAAGTGCTTCTCTAACTGGATCTATTAAGTCATCAAGGTTATAGTCTTCATCGCCACCTGCGAATTCTTCAGCAGACAAGTCAGTTAAAAGACCATCTGTGCCGAACTGAGGAGCTTCGTAAGGCCCTATCATTACTACATCGAACTGATCACCTTCAGCTGAAACGTCACGTGTTACTACTTCACGTAAGTTCTGCTCTTCGAGAACTGTGTAATTAACTTTAATTCCAGTTTCTTCAGTGAAGAACTCAGGGGTTAAATCTTCGATGCTGTCCATCGCACCGTTACCAACAATGGCTACGTTGATTTCTTTATCGCTTGCGACAACGTTACCTTCATCGTCGGTAGTGCTAGTTTCATCCCCATCATCACTTGTGCACGATGCAGCTAACAATGAAAATATAGTTAGGACTGCAACGACCAAGAAAAAGGGATTTTTAACCTTTTGCTTTTTCATTTATTTCTCTCCTTATGAAGACATCGATATAAATGTCTATTCAAGCAATACTATGAATCATAATTCGATGTGTCAATTACTACACAGTAATGTAATTATTTATGTCTTTGATTAAAACAAAAATACTACTCAAACCAGCAAACCCAACACTACAAACTACAACTAAATACTTTAAAGCATCTCTAAAAGTTGCCGACCTTATCTGATTAAAAACTCTTACCAAAACAGCAGCCATCTCTATGTTTCATTTATGTGACGAAAAACTGTGTCGTTTTAGCAGTCTAAGCCTTTTCTGAACTCGTTGATTATCTAATCGAAAGACAATTTTTTCATTAATTGCCAGTAATGATCTACTTGGGAATCTACGGCAGTAGCCCCAAAAATACAGCAGTAATGTTCTTCCATTAGCAGCTATTTAGTCTAACCATCCTATTTGCTACCTGGGAATAGTCCTAATCTAATGACGGAACTCTATACCTTTTAGATACTGGTCAAGTCCACCTAAACTATCAACATTTGTAGCTGTACCTTGATCAACTATTAAAACTTGATCCATGAACCTCAAAAATAAAGGTTTATGAGTTACAAAAATTACGGTCACGTCATCTAACCTTTCGAATAGTGTTCTAATCACTTCTCTTTCTGAATCTGGATCTAGGGCTGAAGTTGGTTCGTCTAAAACAATGATTTTTGGCTTTGGTGCCAAGGTTCTTGCAATTGCTAAACGCTGCGCTTCTCCTCCACTAACGGAAACGCCTGATTGCCCAACAACGGTGTTTAGATTTTCTGGCATGCTTTGTATGAAATCACCAGAAGCTGAGTTGTGTATAGCGTCTGCAATTGAATCTTCATTATATTCATCTAGACCATATGAAATATTTTCAAATATCGTACTTGTAAATAACATCGGCCTTTGAGAAACTACACCAAATAGTTTACTCATACTATTAGCATCTATTTGAGACAGTTCAACACCATCTAACTTGATGCTTCCAGAGTAAGGCAACTGACCTGTTAAAGCAGCTAACAAAGTCGACTTACCAGACCCACTAGGCCCAAAAATACCAACCTTTTGGCCCGGTGTGATTGATAGGTCTATATTTGAAATCGCAGGTGCATTCGGATAATTCAGACTTACATCTCTAAGTTCTAAAGATCTCCCAAAATTGTTTACTTCAATATTGCCTCGGGGAGGGAATTGGGAATCTTCAGCTAGAACTTCGTGAACCCGGCCAATGACCACAGCAGATTGCCTCATACTCACAAATCCAGAGATGAGTCTGTCAACTGGTCCGAAGAAATTTTGTATATAAGTAATAAATACTAGCAATTCTCCAAAAGTAAGTTCACCACTAAAGACTTGGCGACCACCTAGAATTGTTATAGAGAGCATTGCAACTGCGACAATTCCTCCACTTGCAGCACCCATATATTCAGAAAGAATTCCCAGCCTTAGCCTGTGTTTGAACCGTTCCCTTATTATTTCTAAGAAACTACTCGATTGTTCTGACACACGATCAAATGATTGAATTAACTTTGTATTCTCTATAGATTCATTGGTAAATCCATAAACTGCTGATTCAAGTTCTTCAAGCTCTTCTTGAGATTTTTTTATTTTTTTAGAAAAATATCTAGAAGTAAAGCCTAGAGGTAGAACAATTATCAAAGTTAGCAAAGCCATCGAAGAACTCAACTTGAACAAAATAAATAGAGTACTAAATATTGTAAAAACACTTCCAGCGATAAATGAAGGTGCATTAAAAACGAAATTCGATACCTGCCCAGTTGCTACATTCAATCTGTAACTGTAATCTCCAGGCGCTAAACGCGATGTCTCCCACATTTTTGTTTGTAAGATTTTTTCGAATAAGTTTTTCTGAACGCTTTCTTCTATGCGATAAAGATACTTTTGGCTTAGATACGCCGAGAGTATTGCAACTAACTCGCTAACTATAAATATGCTAAGGCTTAAACCCGCAGTAAGATATAACAAGGTCAAAGTTTGAGATCTAGAAGACAGAAAGCCAGGAGCTACTTGCTCACCAAATACATAATCCGCCATTATTTGCATTGGCCATGGGCCAGCTAAACCTATAGCTGCTGCAAACAAAGTTAGAGCAACTAAAATAAGCAATCTCCACTTATTTAGTCTAACAATCGTAAATAACCACGAACGCATCGATTTAGGAGTTACTACCGATTGAGACACTTAACAAGCTGCTTTCTTATTACATATTCTTAAATTCCAAGTCGGCGGAAAACCTGCTAAATAAACATAAATTACATATCTATTTAAAAACTAAATGGACCTACGCTTTATCATCACTCACCGATATCTTCGTTCCAAAGTTCAGGACTCTGTTCTATAAATGATTTCATTAAATTTATGCAATTTTCATCTTGCAATATCTCTAATTTGATTCCCCTGCTAGCTGTATAGTCTTCAGGTCCTTTGAAAGTAACATTTTCACCAATTACGACCTGGGGAATACCATAAAGCAATGCTGTTCCACTACACATATCACAAGGTGACAAAGTTGAATATAGAATAGATTTCTGATATTGATTGGCACTCAATCTTCCAGCATTTTCAAGACAATCCATTTCAGCATGAAGAATTGAACTACCTTTTTGAACTCTTTGATTGTGACCTCGGCCAACGATAAGACCATCAATCACAAGAACTGAACCTATTGGAATACCTCCAGAAGCCAATCCTTTTTCGGCTTCCTCAATTGCAGCAGACATAAATTTAGAATGATCCATTCAGTAAGAATATCAAGATTAACTCAAATTTAATTACTAATTCATGACGATATCTAAACTGTAATTAAGAACTAAAAAACCCACCGGTAGAACAATGTCTACGGGTGGGTTTTATTATAGAAATCCGGCGACGTCCTACTCTCCCAGGCCGTCTCCGACCAAGTACCATCGGCGCTGAAAAGCTTAACTTCTGTGTTCGGGATGGGAACAGGTGTGACCTTTTCGCAATCGCCACCGAAACTATTTGACACCAACCGATCTTGCAAGACCAGGTTTGGTTATGTCGAACTTTCTACACTTTATCAGGAGATTCTCACTTTCGTGGGAATGACAATAAATATGTAGATCTCTTAAGAACTGAATTAGCGAGTATGAGCAAACTTTAAGTTCAAACAAAAGCTTGAACTAGATAATAAATCCAAAAAACAAGCCCTCGGTCTATTAGTACCGGTCAGCTGAACACCTTGCGGTGCTTACACATCCGGCCTATCAACGTGGTCGTCTACCACGGACCTTACTCCCCTAAGGGATGAGAAATCTTATCTTGAAACGGGCTTCCCACTTAGATGCTTTCAGCGGTTATCCTTTCCGCAGGTCGCTAACCAGCCATGCTCCTGGCGGAACAACTGGCACACGAGAGCTGCGTCCATCCCGGTCCTCTCGTACTAGGGACAGACTTCTTCAAATCACCTTCGGCTGCAGAGGATAGGGACCGAACTGTCTCACGACGTTCTAAACCCAGCTCGCGTACCGCTTTAATGGGCGAACAGCCCAAC
>ENA-ORXT01006568-ORXT01006568.1-marine-metagenome-genome-assembly--contig:-NODE-6568-length-10746-cov-3.259724_pt1 | contig 10746 bp, 8 predicted proteins | sample MGYA00237868_ERZ511482 | MGnify/ENA metagenome assembly ERZ511482
ATGCGGTCGCGACGCAACTATACTGTCAAGTGCAGGACTATAGACATCTAATGAGTCATAATAACGCGGTACTAGGTTGACACTACCTAAAGACATCTGGTCATAGGCAAAAGACTGATCTGAGTAAATCGTATCCATTCTCTCTCCGATTATAGTACTTGAAGATGGAAACTCATCTAACCGAAAGACATTGACATCATAGGTAGAGAGTGTGTCTCCATATCTTGCATCAACATCCAAAGGCAGTACCATAACGATCGAGTCAAAAGTAGTCTTATTAAAGTCAGGTAAATTACCTGTGCTAATCCCAGGTGTGAGATACAAATCTGAAGTCGCATTTCCGAATGTTGGATCTTGATAAACACCAAGAGGAAAGTGTATAAAATTACGGAGATTAAACCCATTAGATGCAAATACAACAACAGAGTCATCTTGGACAGTACTTACAATCGGATTGACTGTATCAGTAAACTCTATATTAATGCTTTCATCTTGTAATAACTCTACTCCTAAGAGTTCTGGGGAGTTACAACTGAATGCAAATATCAGAGAAACAACTGCAACTAGGGAAACGATATACTTCATAAGATAGGTAACGGGTACCAGTAAAATATTCTTGGGTTTTTAAGCTTCTTCTTCTTCGGTAACTAATGACTTATAAAACTCTACATTAGCTGTGATATTTTCTTCTTCAGGAAGAAAATCGAGTTTTGGTTTATCAGACTCATTGAATAAAGCTTCTTCGTCTTGTGCCAACTTTTCACTTCCTTTCGTCATCGCATCAGCATAGTGCATTCCTCCGAGTTGGAGTCTCACCTTACCGTCAACAAAGAAAGGATCTAAATCACTACCTTCTTCTACACCCATAATAGTCGCGATATCTCTAAACTTATCGTTGAAGCTTTCTTCTAACGTCGTCTCATATGGTGTGAATATACATGTAGCATTTTCAAAGATTGGCTCGTCTTTGTATACTGTTTTGAGATATGCTGGTATCAAACTTGTAAACCATCCATGACAATGAATCAAGTCTGGTGCCCATCCAAATTTCTTTACTGTTTCGAATACCCCTTTACAGAAAAAGACCATTCTCTCTTGATTATCTTCAAAAGGTGCTTCATCATCATCGTGAAAGTGATTCTTTCTGCTGAAAAATTCTTCGTTATCCAAGAAGTAGACTTGCATCCGCGTACTTGGCAAACTTGCAACTTTAATAATTAATGGGTAATCTTCATCCTCTACGATAATATTAAGACCTGAAAGCCTGACAACTTCATGGAGTTTATGTCTTCTTTCATTGATAGGACCAAACTTTGGCATCAATATTCTGACATCCATTGGACCATGTCCCTTTTGGGGTAAATTTTTAACCTTTTCTGAGATCTCTCCTAAGGCTGTGTAGGGATCCATTTCTTGCGTGACAAACAACACTCTTTTCTTACTCATACTGCAATCTTTAGTTTATGTAAATCGGTCAACCGAATTTTTTTCGGAGTGCAAAGATACAATAATTTCCTTACATAAGTAGCCTCTAGGTCATCTAAATACCTTGACTATCAACTATCTATGCAGAGAACTTCCTCAAAGATTTGGGTGCTTTTTTGAGGTTTTAAGAGAGTTTTGGGCTCCACATTACTAAATTGATCCTTAGCCACCTGAGACGATCTGCATGAGTGTTGCACAAATGATTGCTCCAAAGGTCCCAAGAGCATAACCAAGTACTGCCATCAACACACCGACCGGCGCCAGGGACTCATTAAATGCAGAGGCCACAATCGGTGCCGAAGCAGCACCACCAATATTAGCCTGACTCCCAACTGCTACAAAGAAGAATGGTGCCTTGATCAGTTTTGCAACAAGCAATAACAAACCAACATGGACGAGCATCCAGACTATCCCTACAGCAAATAATCCAAGGTTGTCAAAGACTTCCCCAAGATTCATTTTCATCCCAATGGTCGCAACCAAAATATAGATAAAGATTGATCCCCATCTCGATGCACCTACTCCCTCAAATCTCCTCGCCTTAGTGAAGGAAAGACTCAATCCAATCGTTGTAGAGATCACTATCAACCAGAAGAAGTGTGACATGAAACTATCTAAGTAAAACCGACTCAAAAACTCTGACTGACCCTTCATCAAAGGAGTCATAATGTCTGCTCCCAAGTGACTAATCGCTACACCTCCAAAGGCTATAGCGAGCAACATAAAGAGTTTTCTTGTAGTTGGAATCTCTTCGATTTTTGATCTATAATCCGATACCTTAGTGACTAGCTCTTTGATAGAACTATTATCTGCTTTGAGCTTCTTATCTATTTTGTCAGAGATACCAGCACCATAGAGTAGGAAACCCATCCAAATATTTGCGACTACCACATCTACCACGATCATCGTACCAAAGAGGTTGTCAGCAACTTCATAGATTTCTTTCATCGCTGTCTGATTAGCGCCTCCACCTATCCAACTTCCAGCTACTGTTGCTAGTCCTCTCCACACTTCTCCAGGATCAGCACTGATAACATCTGGAGCTACTGATGAGATAAACAACAGAGCAATCGGACCACCAATGATGATACCAACAGTCGCTGTCAAGAACATGATAAGTGACTTCGGACCAAGATTAATGAGTCCCTTGAGGTCAATGCTTAAACAAAATAAAATCAAACTGGCCGGCAATAAGTAGCGTGATGCCACAAAGTAGAGACTACTGTGCCCCTGTGTTGCTTTATATTCAGCTGCCGGTACTCCTGCATCATTGAGATAGGCAGTAATCTGATCATAGCTCAATCCATTTGGTAAGACCACATTGTACTGATCAAGCACAGCTTGCAATCCGTCTCCATACCAGTGCGGTGAGATGAGTCCCAATGGATAATTTAAGAGTGCTGGCACAAAATAACAGAGCAACAATGCTGGTACAAATCTGTAAAACTTCTTCCACTTGTTATCCTCTAGTCCTGATGTGTAGAAGATGAGAGCCAATACAACCATCAATATCCCAAAAGAAGCGAGTGCTTTAGAACACCTCTACCTGAATGCTAATAAGGAATTAGAACATCTTCATTTCGAGATTGCCTTACCGCATTTAAAACACCTTTACCTAGAAGAATGTGCTTTAAAAGAATTGTCTATACCAGAAAATTTTGATTCTTTAAAGCAGTTGTATGCACGTAAAAACAAATTGAAGCAAGTAATCTTTGAAGAAGATTGTCCTTCTTTAGAGTTGTTGGATTTGAGTGATAATGAATTACAAAATTTCACAATACCTACCATTTTTGATAAGCTAGAATATCTATATCTAAAAGGAGAGAAAAATGAAATACATAATATTCCAAAAGAGATATGGCAGAAAAACACCAACTGTTGGCAAGAAGTAAGTAGTTTCTTGCGTGCCTCTTTACAAAGTGGAGATATTTTAAACCAAGAAGCTAAATGTATCTTTTTTGGTAATGGTCGAGCAGGTAAAACGACCATCTCTCATCATTTAAGAGAAGGAGCGTTTGACCCTACGATTGAATATACGCACGGAATTTTAATCAAAGAATGGATTATCGACCGCAAGGAATACACAAACGAACTAAAACAAAAATTTCATAAAGAAATAGCACAATATAAAGAAATACGAGCAAAGACTTTAAAGATACCTAAAAGATTACAAATTAATGTATGGGACTTTGGAGGACAAGAATATTTTCATGCTACACATCGACTTTTTTTAAATAGCAATGTCTTGTATTTGATAGTATGGGAAGAGCAAACGAATGTACAAGATGAAAAAACGGGTAATTACCCTTACACCTATTGGCAAAAAAATATTCTGCACTATGCGCCGCAAAATACCATCCTTTTGATTCAAAACAAGGAACAGGGTAGTGCTGTAATCAATCACGCAGGACATCGTTACAAAGTAGCGGATTGTCATTGGAATGAAAATCAGTACAACATAGATATAGAACAATTGAAAAAAGCCATTCTACAAAAGTTGCCAAGCCTAGAATATTTGGGAGTGCCTATTCCTAAATTGTATAATAAAATTCGTCAAGCCTTACGCAAACAAAAAGCAACTACCCCTTATCTTTCTTTTCAAGCATACAAACAACTTTGCCAACGACAAGATACGACTGCTGAAAAAATCATGCAAAATGATAGAGATATTCAAGATTTGACTACTTTTTTGCACGATACAGGAAGTTTGATTTGTTACCGTTTTAATGAAGACACGAAGAGCAATGTGCTAGAGGATTATGTATTTATAGACCCTGAATGGGTGACAACAACCGTTTACCACATACTAGACGAAAAAACCTTAGCAGAACATGGAGAATTTGATAAAAAACATATTGCTCAAGTTCTAGAAAAAAATCAAAATAAAATCCTAGATACTAACCTTTGGATAGACCTAATGAAAAAATTTGAACTTATTTTCGAGAAAAATGGTATCGAAAATCAGTTTATTGCACCACAATACTTACCTGCGGTTTGCCAAGACCTGAGTAAAAAAGCATTGCACAATCTTTACCGAGAGTTACCTTTTAAATTGGTGCTTCATTACCCTGAGTTCTTACCTAAAAGTGTGATGAGTCGCTTTATATGTCGTTATGGTAATTTAGCCACTGACTACTATTGGAAATATGGAATTGTTATTCATCAAGCAGAGGAGAAAGTATTTGTTTGGTGCGATTATAAAAAACGAGAAATAACCATTCAAGCTCGACAAGCATTTTCTGAATTAATGCTAACAATTTTCCATACTTTTAGGAATATAGATGATGCAGAAGATTTAGCGGTCGCTGTATCTAAGGCTCAAAATCAGGACGAATTGATAGGTCCTGTTAATTTTAAAAAACTGCTACGACAAATAGAAAAAGGCAGGGATTATGTGGAATGGGAAGGAGAGGAATTTAATTTAGAAGACTTTAAGGGTTTGGTTCGTTTTCATAATATAAAAGACAACACAATGAATATACAAGACCTACAAAATCAAGTAAGAACACTAATTGGCAAGGCTAGAACTAAAGAAGCTATTGCATTAATTGAAACATGGGCATCTGAAGAAGGAGATAAAAACGCCAAAGATACAATTGCTTTAAATAAATTAGCATGGGAGACCTTGAAAAGAGAAGAAAGAATGGGATTTGCTAAAAATGTTGGTCAACGTACTGCTGAAATAAATTATAACCTTTTGAGTTTTGAATGGACATTGGAAAAAGTTGATGATCCAACAAGAAGAAAAGAAACAACAGAAGGAAAAAGAGGTGCCGTACCCAGAACAATAAAAAGTTTCCCAAAGCAGATTTTAGAAGTAAAAAGTGTACCGAACGCAACCACATTTGTTCCTTTAAAAGAAATAAGCGAACCAGTACAGATATTATTTTTATCCGCTTCGCCCATGACTCAAGGGCAACTCAATACAGGAAAAGAAAGCCGTTTCAAAGATTTATTTCGATATTTTGATGAAAAACGTTCAGTGAGTTTTAAGGAAGAACATGGCGTAAGCGCAGAACAGTTTCAGAATTTTTTAATTTTTGAAAATCCACATATCGTACATTATGGCGGACATGGTGAAAAGGAAGGGATTATCTTAGAGAATCAAGTATTAGAAGCAGACATTCTATCAGGCTATCTACAACTATCAGATAAAGTACAATGCGTGATTTTGAATGCTTGCAATTCCTTACCGATTGCTGAAAAAATAGCACAATATATTCCCTATGTAATTGGTACGCAATCTACTATTGATGATAGTACTGCCATTGCATTTGCAAGGGGATTTTACATGGGTATTGTAGCAAACAAAACCATAGAACAATCTTTCCAGCTAGGAATTTTGGCTATTAAAAGAGAAAAATTACCAGATGCAGATGTACTTGTCTTAGTAAAAGGAATATAAAATACGTGACTAGCGGAAAATATAAATAAATGCTAACACCCTTCTCCATTTTCCAAGAAGACCACCTAAAAGAACTATCCACTATGATACCCATAGAAGGAGGCACTTTCCTAATGGGAACAGATGATGAAAAAGCCTACGATAGAGAAAAACCAGCCCACCAAGTAAAATTATCCGATTTTGCCATTGGAAAATATCCCGTCACCCAAGCACTTTGGCAGCAAGTAATAGCAGAAAACCCTTCTTATTTTAAAGGACAAAAACGACCAGTAGAACAAGTTCGTTGGTACGATGCAGTCGTATTTTGCAATGCGCTAAATGAAGCATGTGGCTATACGCCCTGCTATTTCAGTGATGCAAAACATCAAACACTTTTTGGTAAAATATCAAAAGGATATGAGTTACTGAATGAGGGAGGGGTGTTTTTCCAGAAAGTCAGCAAATGTTATCGTTTGCCCACAGAAGCAGAGTGGGAATATGCAGCAAAAGGGGGTAATAAAAAAAATGACTATATATATGCAGGAGGAAATAAGCTAAACGAAGTAGCTTGGTATGGAGAAAATAGCCACAGTGAAACCAAATCCGTTGGACTAAAATTACCTAATGAATTAGGTTTATACGATATGTCGGGCAATGTTTGGGAATGGTGTTACGATTGGTTTGATGGTAAATATTATAAACAATGTGCGGAACAAGAAAACGGACTTATTGAAAATCCTTTAGGACCCAAAACCGGCTCGCTCCGTGTTTTGCGCGGCGGTAGCTGGGGCGGCACTTCGGTGATTTGCCGCTCTTCGCTCCGCTCCGGCAGCAGCCCAGTCAATCGTACCCTCATTAACGGGTTTCGCTTAGTCTTGTCGTCCCTCCCAGTTTAAAGCAGCATCTGACCTTCCCGTGAGCAAAAAAATAAACGAATGAAAAGAGGAGTCGCTGCAAGGAAGGCGAGGGACGAGCCGACGGCTGCGGGGACGAGTGGAATGAGAGGGTGAATGAATAATTAAGAATGAAGAATTGGGGCGGTGCGAAATTTATTTATTAGATGTGATTCAACACGGATTGGACGGATAACACAGATTTTTGATAGGTCGTGTTCTTAAATTTGAACGATAGGTACGAGTTGTTGAAACTATAAATTACCCTTTTTCAAATAAGATTGTTTAGGAACAATTCAATCATTATATTTGTATGTACAGTTAAGGAAGAAATGTATTAATAAAAATGAGTTTATGCCAAAGATAACTATCAAATCAGAAATAGATGCAAAGACCCTGTTGGCTGGAGTCGCTAATTTAAAGCTAAAAGAGTTGGAGGAGTTTATGCAAGAATTAAGCGGCATTGTTACAAGAAAAAAAGCAAAAAATAAAAAATACCAAGAAGCCACCTTATTAAACAAACATAATCAGACTATTTTAACTAAGGAAAAAAGAAGTCGTTATGCTGTTTTATATGAAAAATTAGAAGCCGACACCATTACAGAAGCTGAACGAAAAGAGTTTTTAGTATTAACTAAAGAAGATGAAAAATTAAGAAATGAGCGAGTAAAAATTTTGATTCAGCTATCTCATCTTAAAGGCGTTCCTTTTAATCAATTATTAAAAAGTCTAGGACTTAAACCAATTGGGAATGTCTGATTATATTCCTGAAAAGGTAAAGAAACAAGTCCGAAAAAGGGCTAAGGGTTATTGTGAATATTGTTATTCTTCTATTTCTTTCTCACCTATCGGTTTTGATATAGACCATATTATGCCAGTCTCCCTTGGCGGAAAATCCACTTTAAAAAATCTTGCACTAGCTTGTGGAGAATGTAATGGACATAAGCATATTAAAACGCATTATTTTGACCCAATCACTTTACTAAAAACGAAATTGTTTCATCCAAGAAAAGATTATTGGCTAGACCATTTCCAATGGAATGAAGATGAATCTTTAATTGTTGGCATTACTGCTATTGGTAGAACTACCGTAGATTTATTAGAAGTTAATAGAGAAGGTAATGTTAATCTTCGAGTGTTATTGCAACTAGTTGGTCTGCATCCTCCCAAAGAATATATAAAATCTTAGGGCTTATTTATTGAATTGATCCCTCTTTATACTCTTCAAAGTAGCAGCTTCCTATATTTCCATATCTTTATATAATTCTCTAAATTTGACTTTAACCATTAGTCTTTGGTAGGCTGCCACTAAAGACCAATGGCTAGAGACCAGCTAAATAGAATACTGATTTTGTAAACAGTAGACTTTTCACTAGGTTTGAGCTCACAAACAAACAACAAAGCATGAAAAAAAATACACCCAACCCCTTCTTTCCAAAACTATTCACCCCATTAGACCTAGGTTTTACCACGCTTAAAAACCGCATTCTAATGGGCTCCATGCACACAGGTTTAGAAGAAGAAGGAGCGGAAGGTTACAAAAAGTTAGCAGTCTATTTTGCAGAAAGAGCCGCCGCGGGCGTAGGTATGATTATAACAGGCGGTATACCGCCAAGTGATAGAAGTATCGTTTCGCCTAAAGAGGTGGGTTTTACTTCTGAATCGCAGGTACCCGAACATCGGCTAGTGACAGATGCAGTACATTTGGCTGCAAGTGATTGCAAAATTTGTATGCAAATTTTACATGCAGGACCACTAGCTAAAACGCCAAATGCAGTTGCGCCCTCCGCCATTCGCTCGCCTATTAATCGCATTGTTCCCAAAGCATTAACAGACGCAGAAATAGAAGAGACGATAGAAGAATTTGCGCAATGTGCCAAATTAGCGCAAATGGCAGGCTATGATGGGGTAGAAATTATTGGTTCTGCTGGCTATTTGCTCAGTACTTTTTTAGTAGAAAAAACGAATAAAAGGACCGATAAATGGGGCGGTACTTATGAAAATAGAATGCGTTTTCCAATTGAAATTGTCAAGCGAGTTAGAGCAGCAGTCGGAAAGGAGTTTATACTTATTTATCGGATTGCGGCAATGGAATTAATGGAAGATGGTAGTACTTGGGAAGAAGTTCGGACTTTGGGTAAGGCAATTGAAGCAGCAGGGGTTACTATTATTAGCACCCATTTTGTTTGGCATCAATCAAAAGTTCCCTCTATTTCGACCAGAGTACCTAGAGCGGCTTTTACGCAAGTGACGGGCCGTTTGCGTAAAGAATTATCTGTGCCAATGATTACGAGTAATCGTATCAATATGCCGAGTGTGGCCGAAAGTGTATTGGAAAAAGGTCATGCGGATATAGTCTCTATGGGTCGCCCGATGTTGGCAGATTCGGAATTGGCTTTGAAAGCAAAAGAGGGTAGAGTAGATGAAATTAATACTTGTATCGCTTGCAATCAAGCTTGCTTAGACCATGCCTTTCATGGCAAACGAGTCTCTTGTCTAGTTAATCCAAGAGCCTGTTATGAGACGGAACTAAATTATCTGCCTACCAAAAATCCTAAGAAAATTGCGGTAGTTGGGGCAGGTCCAGCAGGATTGTCTTTTGCCGTAACGGCTGCGCAAAGAGGTCATGCGGTAACCTTGTTTGAAGCTAGTAATGAAATAGGCGGTCATTTTAATATGGCGAAACGCATCCCAGGTAAGGAAGAATTCCAAGAAACGATTCGTTATTATAATAAAATGATAAGCTTGCATGGGATCGATTTAAAATTGAATCATCGAGCCAGCACCAAAGAATTAACAGCTACTGATTGGGACGAAGTTATCATTGCCACAGGTATTGTGGGTCGAACGCCTGCTATACAAGGCATTGATCATCCAATGGTTTTGTCTTATGGCGAAGCGATTTATGGTAAAAAACCGATTGGCAAAAAAGTGGCTATCATTGGTGCAGGAGGTATTGGTTTTGATGTCTCTGAACTAATCATGCACAAAGGCGTTTCAGCAGCATTGGATATTGAAGTATTTGCCAAAGAATGGGGCATTGATTTTAAAAATCATCCGAGAGGTGGGGTAGCAGGAGTGGTGCCTCAAATTGAAACAGCAGATAGGGAGGTGTTTTTATTACAAAGAAAATTAACGCCTCATGGACGGAGTCTTGGAAAAACTACTGGTTGGATCCACCGAGCAAGCCTCAAACATAAGAAAGTCAACATGCTGTCAAGTTGTGAATACCACAGTTATAATGGAAAGACTTTTACGATCAAATCAAATGACAAAGAGATGAATCTGGAAGTTGATACGATCGTGATTTGTGCTGGACAAGAAGCTAATAATATTGCTCAATCTTGGTCAATCGATATCCCAATCCATGTCATAGGAGGTGCTAACAACTCTAAAGAACTAGATGCGAAGAGGGCAATCAAGGAGGCTGCTTATCTTGCTGCAAGCTTGTAAGTATCGGTGTTAGCTATTTATTTTTTTCTATTAGAGACTCTCATTGTTATTGTGGCAGTGACTACCTCTACCCCATCAATTGTCTTTACACTCACATAGCATGGTACTTCTGTGCAATTTTCCCAATCAGTCCCACTTAAGTCACAGGTTGCTACTAAATGGTTATCAGCTTTTTTGACATAGGCTACTTCCATTCCTATTGGTATCCATCGGCGATGTGTCGGTATACTAGCCTCAATACACAATCCAGCTGCAAATTCACAAAGGTTACAACATGCAATTGCATGAACTGTATTGATATGGTTATGCACAGCATGTCTTTTTCGCATAGAGACTTTTATCTTATTATGCTCTAGGTAGTCAATACGCGGATTTATTGTAGTGAAGTATGGTGCCATTCTTGCTACAGCTTTCGAAAAGATGGTTCTCCCAAAAGGCAACTTAGTGAGCTTTGATTGCAATGCGAGTAATCTATTCATAAGATTCTAATTTTAGTCTTCAATAACTTTTAGTAAAAGCTTTCCTCTCTTA
>ENA-ORXT01006569-ORXT01006569.1-marine-metagenome-genome-assembly--contig:-NODE-6569-length-10746-cov-2.592183_pt1 | contig 10746 bp, 6 predicted proteins | sample MGYA00237868_ERZ511482 | MGnify/ENA metagenome assembly ERZ511482
CCAATTGGGAGAAGAAGTAACAGTAGAGGCGTTTGCTAAGAGTTTTTCTGGTAGTGTTATAGATGGAGCACAAGTAACATACAGAGTATATCGTCAAGCACATTTCCCTTACTATTATTGGCGCAGGCCTATCAGGTCCCAGAATGAAATGGAAATTACAAATGGTCAGTCAATTACAGATGAGAAGGGGAGAGTAAAAGTTGATTTTACGGCAATTCCAGATCTCGCAGTATCTACAGATAGTAAACCAGTGTATCATTACCGTGTTGTTGTAGATATTACGGATCTAAATGGAGAGACGCAATCTAAATCCAAGACGATTATCATTGGTACGCTAAGTCGGCAAATTGGCATGGACGCTACATCTGAAGTTGATATAAAAGATGAAAAGAAAATTCACATAGAAGTCAAAGACCATAACGGAGCTACCCAAGCATCAGAAGGTGTGCTTTCTATCTATAAATTAAAACAAGATCCGAAGTTTTATAAAAATAGATATTGGAATATACCAGATACTATTCTCGTTCCCAAAAATGAATTTGAAACTAGATTTCCAGATTATAGATATAATAAGAAAAGTAGAGATTACGATTGGGATTCGTTACAAGAAGTTGGTAAGCGAAACTTTAAAACTCCAGAAGAGAAGGAGTTTTTATTGGAAGAAATAATAGAGGCTGGGAGCTATGTGGCTAGAGCCATTATAAAAGAGAAAAATGGTGAAGAAATTGAGCAAATTGTCTCATTTGTGGTCTATGATAAGGAAAGAGGTAGGTATCCTACGGATAGAATACTCTATGCTAAAGAGTCATTCAAAGAAGTACAACCAGGGGATGTATACTCAGTAGATTTAGGAACTTCAGAAGAATTATTACATCTCTACTATCAGGTAGAAAAGCGATATGATATTGTAAATGCAGCGTGGATGACGCTCGATAAATCTGGAACTATCCGCGTGCCCGTAAATGAGGAAGACAGAGGTGGGTTTACGATTTCTTACACATATATCAAAAACAATAGGGCATATAGCGGCACGCACAATGTTAAAGTCCCATGGAAAAATAAAGAACTGGATATAAGTTTTACGAGTATCCGGAATACAGTGTTACCAGGTGCGCAGGAAGAAATTCAAATCAAGATTACAGGTGAAAAGAAGGACAAAGTTGCTGCCGAACTTCTAGCTGGCATGTATGATGCTTCCCTTGATGAATTTGTTACCCATAGTTGGGAAAGAATGTTGTTTCCGCAGAATTATAGGTCAATGAATGAGACTGCTATGTTTTTTACAGTAGCGCATAGTCAGCAACTTTATCTTGGAAATAGAGATTATTCCAAATTTCGCTTTAAAGGAGATCACCTTTCTTTGCCACATTTAAACTTTTTTGACCTACTTCGTTATACAGGTTGGAGGCAGCGGGATAGAATGTTCAGTATGGAATCTGGTGCAGAACCGAGAATGTATAAAAATAAAGAAGCTTCTTCGAGAATAGAAAGTATGCCCACAAAAAGTATCGATGCACTCGCAGCAACATCTGCTGGAATTTCTGCGGATGCAGAAGGAGATATCGCCATAAGAGGTGCACGCGCGGGTGCCACCGATTATTATATAGATGGCGTTCAAGTGACTAATAATGCAGAAGAAAACGAGTCTATAAAAGCAGTAGGAGAGCTAAGTGATATCTCAGTCAGGACCAACTTAAATGAAACAGTCTTTTTTCATCCTAATCTACAGACAGATGAAGAGGGGAATGTGATCTTAAGTTATACCATGAACGAGGCATTGACAAAATGGAATTTGTTTGCCTTTGCGCACGATAAGGATTTACGGTATGGATTTGCCAAGCAAGAAATTATGACGCAGAAAGATGTGATGGTATTTCCTAACCCACCAAGATTCTTTAGAGACAATGATAAGATTACATTTAGCGCAAAAGTTTCTAACCTAAGTGATACAGACTTGGATGTAGATGTCCAGTTGGATCTCTATGATGCCATGTCCATGGAAAAAGTAGACGGTAAGTTAGAATTAACAGATAAAACGCAATCGATCAAGATTCCTGCCGGAGGATCCAATGTAGTTAAGTGGAATCTTCAGATTCCGAATAGAGATTTAGATGCACTAAATTATAAAGTACTTGCGAAGGCTGGAAAACACACGGACGGAGAAGAAAGTATCATTCCTGTATTGACAGATAGAATATTGGTGACCGAAACGATGCCATTTACGGTTAACCCTAATTCAAAAAAGAAGGTGCGTTTTGAAAAGATGGCAGATATTAAATCAAACACACTTGTACATGAGAATTTTGCCTTAGAATACACGTCTAATCCTGCATGGTACGCTGTACAAGCACTGCCTTACTTAATGGAGTATCCGTACAAGTGCACAGAGCAGGTAATGAATAGATACTACGCCAATACCTTAGCGAGCTACATTTCTAACAGTCATCCTAAAGTAAAAGCAGTATTTGATCAATGGAAGAGTGAGGATAGTGATGCCTTAGTGAGTAATCTGGAAAAGAACCAGGAATTGAAATCAGCCTTGCTAAAAGAAACACCTTGGGTGCTTGCAGCAAAATCAGAAACAGAGCAGAAGAAAAATATTGCCTTGTTATTTGATCTGAACAAGATGTCGCAGGAAAAGAAGCAAGCCATGCAAACAATCAGAGACAGACAGATTCATAACGGTGGTTTTCCATGGTTTAATGGAGGAAGAGCAAATAGATACATTACGCAGAATGTATTAGAGAACATTGGCCACCTGATACAACTAAATGTGGTTTCTTTAGAGGAAGATCAGAACCTTAGAGAAATTGTAGAAAACGGAATCCGTTATATGGACAATGAAATCCAGAAAGAAGACCAACGGATTTCAAATAGAAAAGAGGATAACTTAAGTTACCTCGCTGCGCATTATCTGTATGTACGTAGTTTTTTCAAAGACATTGAGCATCAAGGAACTACAAAGAAATCATTTGATTTTTTCCTTGGAAAGGCAGAATCCCATGCGATAAAGCTTGGTATTTATCATACGGCTATGCTAACACTAGTACTGCATAGGTATGGTAGAACGGAAAAAGCACAAGCATTGAAGAAGTCGCTCTTAGAGCGCTCATTTGATCATGAGGAGCTCGGTATTTATTGGAACGAAGGGAATGGCTACAACTGGTACGAGTTGCCTATAGAACGACATGCGCTACTGCTAGAAACAATGGTAGAATTAGGCGAGTCTACAGACACAATAGATAAGCTCAAGTTATGGTTGTTGAGAAACAAGCACACGAATAACTGGAAGACCACAAAGGCGACATCTGCCGCTATTTATGCATTGTTAATCGAGAATGAGAGTACAGGAATGAGCGCATGGATTACAGAAGAGGATGATACAGAGTTTGCACTTGCGGGAGTTCCCTTAAAATTTGATAAACAGGAGATTGGAACCGCCTACGTTAAAAAATCTTGGTCGAAGCCGGAGATTGGTCCTGCATTAGCAGAATTAGAGGTAACGAATAATAATGATCATGTGGGATGGGGGAGTATGTATTGGCAGTATTTTGAAGAGATGGACAAAATAGAAGACTTTGAAGAGACGCCTCTAAAATTAAAAAAGCAACTGTATAAAGTGGTGCTAGGTGATAAAGGTGAAGAGTTGATACCAGTAGATGGTAACCTGCAAATAGGAGATAAGATCAAAGTCCGCATAGAACTTTCGGTAGATAGAACGATGGAGTACGTACATATGAAAGACATGCGTGCAAGTGGTTTTGAGCCCATTAATGTACTAAGTGGATACAAATGGAATCACGGATTGGGTTATTATGAAAGCACAGGTGATATTTCTACAGACTTCTTTTTTAGCATATTGCGAAAAGGGACCTATGTGTTTGAATATCCATTACGTATACAACATGCAGGGGAATTTTCGAACGGAATAACTACTATCCAATGTATGTATGCTCCGGAATATACAAGTCATAGTGCAGGCGTTGAGGTGACAGTGACGGAATAGAATTTCTTTGTTAGCTTTGGCAGATACATAATAAGACAATATGGCTTCTGCTTTTGCCCATGCTCTAAGTGCCTATGCGATAGGGAAGGTATTTCCCAAAGTGCTCATGCGAAAATCTGTACTGGCGCTTGGTATTCTTTCAGCCGTCATGCCGGATGCAGATGTCATAGGTTTTAATTATGGAATACCATACGAACATGTCCTGGGGCATAGAGGTATAACGCATTCTATCTTTTTTGCTGTAGTGTGGGCCTCACTTCTTCTTCTGATTTTTCATAGAAGAGATCTTAAGAAAGATAAGAACGTATTGTTCGCATATTATTTCATTGCAACAGTTTCACATGGTTTACTTGATGGCTTAACGAATGGTGGTGAGGGCGTTGCCTATTTTGCTCCATTTATGAATGAACGTATGTTTCTGCCTTGGGAATTAATCAAAGTTTCACCCTTGAGTATTAAGCGTTTCTTTTCAGAATGGGGATTAAAGGTGATTATGAGTGAAATGATCTGGATAGGTATCCCGAGTATGATTTTAATAGCAGTTGGCTATTACACAAATAAATTCAAAGCAGATGCTTAAAATCTATATCCCACTTTAAATCTAGAATCAAATATCATTACCTTAGCAGAGTATTCTTCTTGTGTACTCCAATCATTCATTCCTAGAGAACCACGTAAATCCACACCGAGATAGGTGCGATCAGTAAGTTCATAATTGACGCCCGTGCTAAGAAGAAAATTAATACTAGACTGTATAGAATAAAATCCATTTGTATAATCTTCAATTTTGTAGCTACTGAGTTCTCCATCGTCTCCAGTGATTGCTTTACCTGAGCTTATTGCTCCTAGGTTGTATTGCAAGCCCACTCCCGTGACAAATTTGAATCTTTTGTGCATATTCCAATTTCTATTGAGCAAAACTGGTATGGAGAGCATTTTATTTGAATTATAGTGGACTACCTTTTGCCAATGAGTTGTAACTACATTCTCGTTTGCAGTATGATGAGTGCTGTCGCCACTGATAGCATTTACTTCTATGCGCGTCACAACATCTTTGTTCTCTCTTACTTCCTTTTCGTTGTAGTAGTCCAGTTTGTTTTCCAATGATTGGTAATTTAATCCAGCAGCTATTTGCCATTTCGGATTGATTGCATAGGTGAACAATACTTCAGCCCCTAATCCTGGAATTATTTTATTGTAAGATGATTTTGCATCGCCAAGGTTGGAGTCACCAAAATTTGGAGTAAATAGATTTGCGCCTGCAGCTATTTCTATCGAAAATGGTTTTGGAGAGATGCTAATAACCTGTAACGAATTATCTAATTCGGCAAATGAGGCAGAAAGTACGGATCTCTCGTAAGTGTAAGTATTTATCAGTTTCAGTTTAATATCTTCAATTTCCGTCAATTGAGAAATTGGAGTTTGATTTAGCTGCGATTTAGTATCATCGGTCTTGACAGAGAAGATTTTCTTATGAGTGTTTTCATTTTGAACGATTCCTTGCTTGGAAATACTACTCGGTTGACTTTGGATCTGATTAGGAATAAGTCTTTCTGCTTGCTGTGATTGCGCATCATCTTTATTGATAGTACCAGCTGTTGTGGCTCTAAAACGAGTGTTTATAGATGCTTTATGATTGTTAGAGCTGTTAGTAAACGTATTGTTCTCCAAGTATGCATTGCCTGCTGCTCCAGTATTGTTATTTTGAGTTTGTTGTGTATTTCTAGTTATTTCTGAGGTGTGATTAGTCGCCTGTTTAATCTCTGCGTTAGTAAGATTTTTTGGGTCAATATTATTTATAATATCCGTATCTGAGTGTACTTCAGTTTTAAGTGTGTTTGTTTGTGCTGTACTTTGAGTAGATAAGACAATATTCTTATTTGCAACTGTATGCGCTTGTGTATTTTTGTTGAGAATAAATAGTATAGAAACCGCGACTATCAGTGCAAGAGCAAGTGTAGCATAGATCCATTTGTAAAAACTTACTTTCTTATCTGCAGCCGTATGACTATCAAGCTTGTTAAGTATGCCATTTTGCATACTGTCCCAAGACATAGAATCGGATAGTTTATCCTCCGTTCTTAATTTGCGCTTTAAATGTTCGTTTTTAGCCATAAGTAATAGTTTTAAGATTGACTAGTTGTTTAGTTTTTATCCATCGTATTGCTCTGGATAATTGAGATCTAGAAGTTTCTGCTGTAATATTTAGTAATTCAGCGATTTCTTTGTGCTTGTAATCATCAATCACAAAGAGTAAAAAAATTGTTCTGTAGCCATCCGGCATTTTCTCTAGGATCTTTTCAATGTCTTTCTTGGTTAAGCGATCAAGATTGATATCTGCTTGCCCTATTGCTTGATGGTTTTCTTCTAATGGGACAAAGAGGTTGATTGTCTTTCTTTTTCTCAGAATTGCAATACATTGGTTGATAGCAATCTTCGAAATATAAGATTTAAAAGCGCCCTTCTTGGAGTCGTATTTATTTATATAAAGAAAGATTTGCGCAAACACTTCTTGCATAGCATCTTTCCTAAATTCAGGCTCATAGATGTAGGACTTAATAATAGTGTAAACATAAGGAGCACACTTTTCATAGCATTCCTTGAATGCGCGCTGCTCCTTACATTTACATCTTTCTATTATTTCTTGTGTAATCATTTATTGAACCAAAGTGGTTTGATTAACAGCCAGATAGTAATTCATATAAATCTGAAACTTCTACAAGCTCCACTTCTTCTCCGCTACCTGCTAATGTTACTGTAATTGGTCCCAATGTAAAGTCAAAATCAGTAGAGTTTGTTCCAAAGTCTTCTACATCCGTTGTTGATTCAAGAACGATATCGTCTTGATTTTCATACTCTAGTGTAAAAGGATAGCTTATTGTGTAACATCCTAAATTCTGTTCTCCGTTAATCAAGGCAAGTAGGAATATCATAACATCATATTCAGTTCCAAAAGCCCAGCAATCCTCTAGCGCTTCAACTAACTCTTCTTGACTATTTACTACTACTTCTTCACCGTCAGAATCTATCAAAGTAAGTGGGTACGCATAGTTGGCTAGCTCTCCTGCTAACATAAGATCGCATAATTCTTCATGCGTTTCCACCGTTACAGTGGTTCCGTCAGTAAGCACAACGTCTAGTGGAAATTCTATCATGTAGCAAGCGATATACTCAAAACCAGTTTCCCAGTCCCAAAGGGTGGAGTCTCCTGGATCAAATTCATTACATGCAAACAACGCTTCAAAAATCTCATCGTTATCGTTTACTTCAACTGTATTGCCTTCTTCATCTAATAAAGTGATAGGGAATACAAAGTAGTATAGATCTTCAGCAATAGCCCCAGTAAATTCTGTCTCATCTTCTACTGTAATTGTTTCGCCAGTTTCATCTACTAGATCCAAAGGATATTGCAGTGTGTAGCATGATGTTTCAAAGTTTATGAGATAAGCGGGAAAATTACCTTGTTCCCATCCACCATCAGGTAAACATTCAGCAAATAGTTCTGCTAGTTCTTCTATGTTAGCAACAGTAATCATTTCGCCATCTTCCAATGTTACATTTAGAGGATATACGAAATCAACGAAAATGATACCATCTCCTTCAAAGTTGTCTAAATCTTCAATTGTATTTACTGTATAAACAGTACCGGTAGTATCAACAAGTCCTAGTGGTAGATCTATTGAGAAACAACCCAAGTCTATTCCATCTCCATTTGGCAGTGTTCTGGAAACGAGTGGATTTACATCTACAACTTCAGGTGTGTCAGGAGGCGTGATAATACCACCGTCATTTATATTTTCTTTCTGGCAGGCTGTCATAAACAAAAACAGACATGCGAAAAGCGGTAAGGAAATTCTACTTAATAGTTTCATAATATCTTGTGTTTAAATAATTTTCTAATATAAAATGTAAATAGGAACGTTCTCATTACACCTTATAATTAGAGGATTACTTGAAAAAGGTTGCACTGGGTATAAACTATTTTTATAAATAAGGTAGTATGCCCTTCACCTTGTGTCGTAAGTCTCTGAATATTAATCACTTAAAGGATATCAATTATCCACCCGCTTTCTTGATATTTTTTGCGCCCATCTCTTCTAAAAGGCCTAATACCTTGTCTCTATGGTTCCCTTGGAGCAATATTTCCTTATTCTTTGCATTTCCACCAACACCACATTTCTTTTTAAGGTCGGTAGCAAGTTTTGTAAGATTGTCTGGGCTAAGTACTAGGCCACGTATAACAGTAACTGTTTTATTTCCTTTTATACGATCCAGGTGAATGCGAATGGTTTGTTTCGATAAATTCATTTCGTCTTTTTCTTCCTCTTCGTTAGGTAGATCTGGGGCATTTTCGGGATTCCCCATCTTTTGAAATTCTTCCCAACTGAGCTTGTTTTTATTTTGGTTCATCTGCTCCTTTTCTTTTCCAATTATTATTTATCATTCGCAGAACTTGCATACCTAGATCCTCTGTTCCTACAGCAGAATTGGCGAGAATAATAACCGCGGTTTTCGTTTCTCTTATCATTGCCATAAACGCATTGTGTCCATCGGTTGTTCCTGACATAGCGTAAATATCATAAGGTGTTTGACCTTTTATCACTTGCCACCCAAGTCCACTATGAAACTTATCATTATATATTGTGGGAATACTAAGGGATGCCATTGCGTCCATGGATTCTCTAAGAGCAAACTCTTCATTGTTAAAATAATTGTTCAACAAGATCCCGAGATCCTGTGCATTAGAGTATACGCCTAAAGAAGCAGCAAACGAGGCAAACGTCCAGTATGTAGATGATTTTCTTGTTTTTCTATATCCTGGAGTCAAAGTTGTATCTGAAAAACTGATACCCGAATTTTCCATCTGACAAGGCAAGAAAATATATTGCTGCAGCAAGTCTTCATAGCTTGTTTGCGTCGCTTGTTCAGCGATAACTTCCAGCAAGGCGTAGTTAATGTGGCTGTAACTAGCTTTAATTTTTTTGTCTTTTTTCTGATCTTTCTTATACGATGCATAAAAAGCAAAGAGGTCGTCCTTTGTGTAATACGCGTATGGGTTTGAAATGTCTTTTTCTTTTTTGCCAAAGTTGTTTGGTGTCTTTGGGAAATTCGTTGCATGCAGTAGTAAATCCTGAATGGTCAAGCCGAGCATTTTTTCATTCTCTATTGACGGATCTAGATACGTATGGATCTCGTCTTCTAAGCTTACTATTTTCTCTTTTGCAAGTTCATGGATGAGTAGAGAAGTAAATACTTTAGAAAGGCTACCTATTTGAAAATTATCCTGAGCAGTGAGGGTATCTTTACTGTTAATGGTTTTTGTACCAAAGTCCTCTGTGTAAATATTTTCACCATCTATAATGTGTACGATAAAGCCAGGCGTTTTCTTAAACTCGATACTGGAATCATAATCGATCATTTTCTCAATCTCTTTCTTAAGCTGTGATTGAGAAGCTAGGTTACGCGTTGCTCCAAGCATCGTTACCAATAGAAAAATACAGATAAATTTCATGTACATAGAGTAAAAACTCAAATTAACTAGATTTATTTTACTCGCTCAGATATATCATCTGAGAGTAAGATTGATCTGCGGTTAATATCTGAAGGATATAACATCCATGTATAAGTCCTTCAATTGCATTGTGCTCTGAAACATTTTCTTCTCTCTTCAGCATTCTGCCATTTAGATCATAGAGCGCAAAGCCAGCTATATCACTTGGCTTTGTGAACACAATAGTATTACTGTAAAACCAGGTATTTAGTTCCAACCAGTTCAGATCATTTGTTGCGACATCTGTGCAATTTGCTGCTAATATCTCAATAGCAGCCTCACATGCTTCATCTGCAGCGACAATCTCTAACTCATATACGAACTCCCCGTCTCCTGCCAATGGTCCTATAAGAACAGGTAGATCAGGACACGATATAGTATTAAATGTGATCCCATTTACAGAAATATCATACGTTAGGTCATCTGCGCATTCCCAGTTTAAGTCAATGTAGAATTCTCCTTCTTCACATTCTATATATTCAAAGCTTATGTCATCAACAGCACAGGGTTTTCCGAAGGCGCTGAAAGGAATATCAAGCTCAGCACAACACCCAATGGAGTCTGTATCACAGACTTTCAATGTAAACACCTCGTCTTCTACATTGTAGTCGCTTTGGACTAGAGATAGCGGAAGTGTCGCGTACGCTTGTGTAGATTTAAATGCATCGTTAATAAATAAGTCAAACTGACCTCCCGCATTGAGTGGTTCAAAGTTAATGTCAAATACAAGATTATCAGCCACACAAATAAATTCTGATGCTTCTAAATCTTGTAGTTTACAAGTGCCGTCATCGCAGCAAACCACATCAGGAAGGACCGTAAAATCACTGCAATCATCATTGACTATATCTTTAACTATAAATTCATAAATCGTTGTACAATCTCCGACAAGTGGACCTATGACATACGGAGGATTGCCATAAGTAAACGTATCGTAAATTGTTCCATTTCCTTGGACTACAAAACCATCCATTCCAGGGCTAAATACATCAAAGAAGATGCTTGCAAAAAATTGCCCATTGGGATTACATCCTAGATTTTGTACTTGAACATTAGATATGTCGCAAATTGCATCTACGCCACAGTTCACAGCGGGTAGGTTTATAGAATTACAGCAGTTAGGTAGACCACCAAGACAGATATCCAAAGCGTAGGTTTGATTTCCTTGCCATTCAAATTGTATTTCTTG
>ENA-ORXT01006570-ORXT01006570.1-marine-metagenome-genome-assembly--contig:-NODE-6570-length-10745-cov-4.868485_pt1 | contig 10745 bp, 10 predicted proteins | sample MGYA00237868_ERZ511482 | MGnify/ENA metagenome assembly ERZ511482
GCGGATGTTTGCCGTTCCCATGTTTCCGGCAAACACAAAATGTCCCTGACGCTGGCTAACCTGTCTATCGGCCCCAGCGAAGTTAGCGCCAATCTGGCGGAAGTGGCAAATCAGGACGATCCTCGAAACCTGATTTGGATCTTGAAGTAGGCATAAGCCCAGCCTCGCATTCAAAATCGCCGGTTAGTTAGACGGGTGGTCTTTTAGGCGACCGTCTGTCTGGCGCCTTTCGGTCTTTTAGCTTTGATTGCTGTCCAATCTAAAAGCGGGCATGAGATGGGAGTCTCCACCAAATAGTTTAGCCACTAAATCAGGAATCATCACAATGAACGCAGCTTTAAAAGAAGACCTTACAAAGACTATTCATAGATCAGCAATTAAAAGTTTCAAAGACTATTACGAAATCACGAATGGTGAAGGCTGGATCTGGAATACCCCGGAGTATTGGTATTCGGCGCGTATAGCCGGAGCAATCGGGAAGGACTTTTCCCCCAAACTTACGCCTTTCCTAGAAGGTTCGGTTTCAGATTTCAGAAGTTATGCTGTTACTGGTAAAAGAGGTCGTCCCCAAAAAAAGTACCGATCCAACGGACGGGCTGATATTGCACTGTGGACATATTGGAAAACAAACCAGGATTGGACGGCAAGAGCTTTGATCGAGGTGAAAAAGGGTTGGTCGTTTAATAAAAAGACCCATGGCGCTGACCTGGACCGTCTGGGAGCATCTTTGAAAGGCACTAGTCGAAAGTCAGGACAAGGCACTGTCGAAGCCGGGTTCTTTGTCTTCATGACTGATGATTGGGGAAATACAGAAAAGGAAGTGCGCGGAAAACTTGATGCCAGAGCACAGGACATGAATAATAAAATCCAGACGTATATGGATGAGAACTTTGGTAAAATTCGGTCGTCATATTCCAGAAAATTCTCACGCTTCTATAGTGAAGACAGATCTTTAGCTGGCTCATTGGCAGCGTGTTATGTTTTCGAACTAAATGTAGACGAAAGGCGATCTAGAAAATAGGAAAGCCAAAGTTGGCAGGCGAGGCCATGCCGCCTCACCGAGACCCGAACACATGGACAGATTTGTAGCCCATATCGATAGTAAAGACCTCACCATTAAGCTCCATATCCTGCCCCATAGAAGCCCAATCTACATAATTCCGTAAGGCCTTCGGAATCTCCACTCCGCTCTCAAGCGTTAACGCCTCGGCATAATCCGCAAGGCTCTCGTGCTCGCCCGCATAGCTCTCGAAAGCGCGCCGCGAGTCTTCCAGATCACCGCCAAAATGCGCAACGAGCTTTGCACCCAGTTCTCCGCGTTCGGCAACATAGGAGGCCTTAGCGGCGACCGTTTCAAAACTCTCGTATTCTTCAATCCGTAATCCGTCGAAACCGGCATAGTCATGAATCGCCCACTCCTCCGCGTCCGGTTCAGGACTAGCCGCCAGCATAGCGCGCACTGCTGCGCCAATCTCGTCAGCATCATCCGCCCAGACCCAGCGTCCGTGCAAGGTCCCCGCGTTGTAACTCGCAAGGCAGGCCACATAGACAGCCGGACGATCCCCGCTTGGGTGTGCCACCTCCTGCTGGTGAAAAGTGTCTTCGCCGGTGGTGGCGTTAGTTTCAGAATGTAAAATTGTCATGGCGCTCTCTTGGCTACGCGGCCCTTCGCAATGTTTCCCCGGCAGGAGGGGTGGGCGGCTAGGAAGGACGGGCAGGCACGGGGCATGAGGGCGATGCGCAAGGGTCAAGGTATGACGACATAGACTTTCCAGACAAACCTAAGGACCCGCCGCCCTTGCGCAGCGACCGCCCCGTGCCACTCCGGCCTGCCGCCCACCCCTCTTGTCCGTGGAAACAGTCATACAGAGATCTGGACACCGCAGACATTCTTCCCAAAGCAAAGAAACCCGGAGCGTCATATTAGGGTTTATTGAGTTCGGGGGTCTCAATCCCGCGCGACCCTCCGAAGGGCGCATCGCGCCCGAGAGCGCCGCGCGGGGCAAGGTGTGTGGACCGCTAGGCGGGGATCGGTCGGCCACGACCGACGCAATCCCCGACATGTGGTTCACGCCCTGTCCGCTTGGCTTTCAAGCCAAGTTGGACCCCCGATGAGCTGAAAAGCCCCTGCCTTTAGCTTTAGTTTTCAAGCTCGCTTGAAAAGCAGTGACGTTCAGCTCCACAAACTGCACAGGACAAAGTCCTGTTCCTTACCAGACAATTATCCAAAGGCCTCGGGCGCATCAGAAGAGTTTTTGTTCTGTTTATCAAGAATGATCATCCCGGTGTATAAGTGAACAAGTCCCAGTCCTTTCGCTGCGCTGAGCGGTGTATATCCGTCTTGGTGAACTGCGTGAATATCCGAGCCGGACTTCACAAGCAGGCGAATTATTTCAAGAGCCACCTTGCTAAGCTGACGCCGTTGAAACTCGTAAATTTTCCCGATTAAATCCTGATGCTCAAACAAGGCTTCTCCGTCTGCGACAAGCTTATCGTATAAAAATGGCGAGGTGGTATTCATAAAACCGGGATACTGTCTCTCGGCATATCTTCGCAAATCGTCTCTTGAGTAGATAACCGGACCTGTTGGTAGTCGCTGGAGTTGACATATAACAGAATACAAACTCGTCCTATCTAGAGCGCCACGGAGATCAGGATCAAAACCGGCGCGAAGCAATTTGCGAAGTGTTTCGACATCGCGGTTGTCAATCGCGGCAGATAAAGCATGTTGCCGTGTTTTCGTTGTAACCTGATGCATAAACTCGATAGACGTTTTCGGGAGGATCATGTCGATACATTTGTCACATCCACCCTGAATTGCATATATTAGCGGGGTTGCACCATTAATGTCTTTGACATCCACATCCGCACCTTTTGAGAGCAAGCGTTCGACTTTTTCGGGATGCCCCAACCCTGCAAAAATTGCGATTTGAGGCCTTGCTATATTTCCGAAGCCTTTTACCTTTCGGTTTGGATGCTGGAGATCGGGCTTACGCCTCTTCCAATCTTCTAGATACATGATGCCGAAATCTGTCAGGTCAGTCTGTAAATTCTCTTCCACCTCAGGGTATTTGTTTTGAAAAAGACGCTTCAATATTACTCGGGAATGATCAGCTTTCAGGTCAACTTTCCAGCCAAAAAACGAACCCCATTTTTCCCACTTGGTAATGAGTACTTTCTTGTTAGGGAGAGTTTTGGCGATTGGCAGCAAAACGCCGAGTAAATATTTTAGATAAGCGGTATCGCGTGATTTCACATATTCACAGTAATTATCGAGCGCGGTGCACGCGCCTTCCATATCCCGCTTTTGTATTAAAAAAAGCCAGCGAATACTCAGGTCCGAAAATAGCAGAGGGAGATGTCTGGACAACCGACGAAGCTCCTCTAGTGCGGCCTCTGCTTCGAGCATATCGCCAGCTATCTTGGGTCTGGTCGGGTCTGTAAGTAAGTATACCTTTTGCTTACTTGACCGATATTCTGTTGACACATCAAGGCTATCGATCAAAATTTCGTTCTGCCTGTTTACTTCGCTCTGCAAAGCTTCGAACCATTTTTCGTGACCTAAGGCAGTTCGTAGGAGTCTGCGATGACTAGCTTCTAGAAATTCTTCTGATTTATTTAGCTCGCAATAGCGTCGGTAGGCGTTCGCAACCAGTAAAGACCATCCGAGAGGCTGATTGACTTTCAGGACTTCGAGGAAGGAACTTACTCTCGCACTGTCCCCTTTGCCCCTTCTCCTTAAAGAACTCTTCCAGGCGTCTTCAGAAACGTGGTCGAATTTTTCATGAAGTGACCTCGTAAAAGCATAAATACTTTTGTCCTGTCGAATTTGTGTGAGGATAATGTTTACAGCCTCTTTCGGCTTCCCCAGAATATCGTTTGGCAACATGCCAATCGGAGCCAAAGAAGAAATAAGCAATTCAGACGTCAGAAGATTAAAAAGATGCTTATCAAGAATCCGCGCCACATCGGAACTAGGGAGAACACCGCAATCTAATTTTTTTACCACTTGAAGATAGCTTTGCCATGCTATCTTAAATTGATGGATCAGCTTTCTGCGATATACAGGTTCGATAAACTTAAGCGTGGGCATCATTTGCCGGAAAAGAAAATTACGAAGTTCCGAAGAGTTTGCGGCGCCAATTGAAGCAATCCTGTCTAGCTTTTTTTTAATTCCGGGTTTGTCCTGACTATCTACATGCGAAAAACTCTGGCAGATAAACTTTATGACCTGCCCGGGATGTGGAATAGGCGCGTCGATCTCCAGCGTATCCATTTTATGCTCCTCGGGTTTTCCGGCGTAGAAAAGCTCTGAAATTCAATCCCGCGCGCTTGTCGCTCGGCGTCTTCGGAACAATGATACAATACCCTTCTACTGAATATAACTTACCATGTTTGCGTCCCGTTAAAAAACGTCCGCCCTTGCCGATCTCCTTTTTCACTATTTTATCGATCATACTGTTTCTACTAAAAGCCACCGTCGACCTCCTTCAAATTTGAAAAGGCGGAACTGTGTTCCGCCTTCGATTAATATTTTATTTTTTTGAATTGCCTGCTGCCGAACGCTGGGCACGCGAAGCAAAACTGTTTGTCCGCACGCCACCCCCGTTGCTCTTTGCGGAGGACGATTGAATGCGCGACGCTGCCGTTCTCGACATCGGTGAACTTTTAGATTTTGCCATGTTTAACTCCATGTATTGCAATATTGGACCTACCATTAGATCCGTTCGCATTATCTAGAGGGCACTCTTTAGAGCCGGTAGAGATTTGTTAGGGACAGAAAATTCGGGTTTTATATTTCATCGGGAAATTTTCCGCCGGCTAAGATGAAAAGAGACCTTTTTGAGTTCGGGGGTCTCAATCCCGCGCGACCCTCCGAAGGGCGCATTGCGCCCGAGAGCGCCGCGCGGGGCAAGGTGTGTGGACCGCTAGGCGGGGGTCGGTCGGCGACGACCGACGCAATTCCCGACTTGTGGTTCACCCCCTGTCCGCTTGGCTATCAAGCCAAGTTGGGCCCCGACGAGCTGAAAGCCCCTGCCTTTAGCTCCAGTTTTCAAGCTCGCTTGAAAAGCAGCGGGTTTCAGCTCCGCAATCTGCACAGGACCTAGTCCTGTCCCTTCTAACTCTCAGTCGCGCAGAAGATTTTACATCTTCAATACTTCTAGGACCCGAAAACACTAAATCCATTGGATCACGCCAGGGCTTTTATTGCTCACAGTCTTCAATTTACCGGCAAGCATCGAATTCTCGTCTTTAATGTGAACGATCAAGTGATCGATACTACGTGTGAGCGGAATCATAAGCCAGTTAACAGCATACTCCAGGCGCCTTTTTTCGATTTCTTCGTCAGCAGCTTTTTGTGAAAACAATAATCCATCCCGAGACCTAATTTCATCCTCGATTTTTTTACGATAGCCCTTCGGTATACTCCTCTGAAAATCAAAGAACGTGTCCAAGCCTAGGCAGATAGTCGTCCAGCCCTCCATCCCTCGGCATGAATTGTACCGAACTGCTTTAAGCTGTTCATGTTTCCTCAAATATTGACGCCTGTCTTCTTCATCGAACCCGCGCCAGCTATCCTTTCCCTGATCGTTGATAGAGCGGTCAAACAGCGCCTCATAATTCATACCTCCCGTCATTGCAGTGCTTGGCAGGCAAACCAGGTTATCTGAAGGGCGCACATATTGTGTTCGTTCGAGATCATTATCCAGTAATTGCAAGATACGGTTTACTGCAGTCTTGGCATTGGGTTCCAATACGACAGTGAATCTACCGCCATGTACTTTAGGATCAGGTTCAAGGTCCCAATCCTGAATGCCAAATTCTTTCGCAACCTCGCCAACAACCTGACATGTGGCACCTTTGGTACGGCGCGAAAATTTTAGGCCATGCCGTCTGTTTATTGGGATTTCTTTGATATCCCATTTGCAACGATCATTTCCGACAAATTGATCAACTCCATCTGCAACTACAGTCTGCTCAGGGCCGAATATTTTAAACAACAGATCTCTGTGTTCCGGCTTCCAGTCTTGTCCCTCATCCACCAGAACAAAGTCGCTAAGAGTATCTGTGGCGGGTTCTTTCAAAAGTCTTTTCAGACGAGCATCTTCTAGATGATCCAGGCCTACAGCCCTGCGTATCTCTATTTCCTCTTCAGTCCCAAACGCCTTTATATACAAATCCTGAATAAACGCATATCTGGTTTTAATTACAGGCATATCAGAATGCGAAAACGCCGGGTCGTACTCGCCAATCAGATAAAGCATCCTAGATATGTCGCTAATCAAGCTATGATTATAGGTGATGATAACGCTTTTTTTCTTTTGTCTCGCAAGATGTAATCCGATCTGGATTAAAGACATTGTTTTCCCAGTACCACCTCGACCACGAAGTAGTAATAAGCCCGTTCCCAAATTCGTAATATATTGCGTTTTTTCCTCATCAAAACGCATTTTTGTGAGTGCATTAACTCTTCTCAGGTCTTGTTTAGTCGGCGTGACTTTGTGAGTTAATCGCGATCTCAGCGTCTCTAAACTATGATATTTAACGTTCCCATAGAACGCCTGGATCCGCTTCTCTTTTTTGTTTTTTCTTTCTTGCCTTCTCACTAGTTCAGACCAAGTGAGTTCAGCATAGAGAACGGGAACGCTACTCTCTTCCGGCGTTTCAGGGCATGAGGCCTCTGGTACTCGCGCGAGCCATATCGCCCTTTGCACAAAGACTGGATATAGGCGTTTATTACCTCTTACAGATGAAGCCTGAAATTTTTTAAAAGCGAATGTCTGTTGATCACATTGTTCTGTCGCATTGTGGAACCGACCATCATACCTGACGCACAAATTGGGTCCTTGAAATCCAATATCATCAGGAGAGTGGTTTTTAACCTCGATGATCTGCACGAAAGAGTGAATTAGAGTGCCGTCGTCGGTTTTAAGCAAGGAGTCATCACCACGGCAGTCATGGTAAAGCACGACAATATCAATTTGTCTTCCTGGTAAAGGTAGGTCAGATATTATTTCGACTTTCACATCCGGATGAGCCAATTCGGGCTCACTCGTCAAAAGCGCCTGCCTTAGATTTTTGGCACTTTGTGTTTCACCAGACTTTTCTGAAGCCGACCAAACTGTGACTGTCATCCGATCTCCAGTTCCAACTGCTAATGCAAACCTTTATTTTCCACCTATTATGGGAAGGTTTCGAACCACTCTGGGATGAACCTACAAGTAAAACAATATATATCCTGCTAATTTCGAAACGCCCGTCGGTGTAGAGTTTTTAATAACAAATACCAACTCTCAAACCAGAAAGCACGCGTCAGGGATCAAAGCCGTATGGCGGAAACCGCAAAGCGGGTTCCGTTCACGCGAGCCTGATCGCGCGAAAGCGCGAGACGCCCGCTCAACTCCAGTTTCAGACAAAAATCATACTAGTCACAAATTACAATACATGCAGTCGGGCATTCGCTTTTAGCCACCCTTTTACGTGTTTGAAATCAGCCCCCATGAGCATCCCTCGACGCATCTCGCGAGTTTCTCCCAGCCACTTAAGCAATACATCCCCGTTTTTCGATATTTCCAACCCTGCCATCCGTTCATGATGTTTGGGCTTCAGCATTTCTTTGCCTAAAAATGTGCGTAGCGAAAATATCCATTGATCACCTTGATATTGACTCCTGACTTTCGGGGTGGCTTTCAAGGTTCGGGCAACCAGCGCACCATCCTGGTAGGGGATTAGGAAATCATAGGATACCGACTGATCCAAGGTAGACTCTTTAAATATAGTAGTATCTTTAAATATCTGCGACAGATCCCGTGCAATTTGCAGGAGAACCGAAATGTCTCGACCAAAAGACATCTCGTAAAATTTACCACGTTGAAGCAATCTGGTGATTGTATGATGGCTCACGTTCGCTTCGGTAAGCAGAGTCGCGTCACAGGTGTCTTCAGACTTAAAATATATCAGGTTACTTAGAAAAATAGATTTCTCATTATATATTTTTTGTTCTTCCTCATTAACTTCTATCATGTCGGTTTCGGGCGACACAGTTATGATATGGACGGCGACAGTTTTGTGTTTTTCGGTCCAGGGAATGGATAGAAACGGTTTGCTAAAATCAGGAGGGAAAAACGGAGCCATGTGCTTGACCACATGTTCGTCTGTTTTCATTTGTGTCGTCAGAACAAATTTGTTGAAGGCCTGCTGTCTTAGCGGGCTTTCAAGCCAATCCCCGATTATTTTGTGATCTGCCTGTTTCCGCATGTATGCGGCTGCACATCCCTTTGCCCGACCTTCGTCCATCATATTTTTTCGCCCTTCAAATGTATCTTCAGATAACCTTCAAACATCATCAAGTTGAAAATTCCTGATCATTCCCGAATAACTTAGTGAAACAAAATGAACGAAAACCTCGCTTGCGCCATTTTTTCAAGTTAAACACTTCCGATGAAGTGGTATAATTCTATTTTAGCAATGTCTATTCTAACGGTGTCGCCGATCTCAGCCTGCGCAAATGATCAACGACTAGACCCATCCACAACCACACAAACCTACACATCAATCTATTGGTCCGACGGTGACAGTGGCCGGCTCGGAGACCTAAAGTTTCGCCTAGCGAATATAGACGCCCCTGAAACCCGCTCACTCAAACAACGCGGCGGCGCAAAGTGCGAAGCCGAGCGCGAAACCGGATATGACGCCAAAGCCTTCCTTGTGACCTTCACGAAAGGAAAGACCTTGAAAATCGTAAGAGACTACGGCGAAGACCGTTACGGTCGCCTCGTCATTGACCTGACCGCCGATGAAGAAGACGTGGCTACCGCAGGCATCGACGCAGGCCATCTACGCGCATGGCCACATAAAAAGGGCCGCGCACAATCGCCAAAACCGGACTGGTGCGCCCCGTGAGGGATATCTGGCCGGATGTTGAAACGAAACTCTCGCCCGAAGCCGTGGCGGATCTGAGACGCCTTTCCTCCGACAAGGGAATCAACTCCGAACTGATACACTCTCTGACTGCCTCGAAAGAAGAGGCCCGCGCGCATCTGAAGGCTTTCCGACAGATGATGATTGTCAGCAACGGGTTAGTTATGTTTGCAGGCGCTGTTTTAGCGGGATTTGGCATTCTCCGTTTATCGAACGGCTTCTCTATCCTCGGTCTGATCTGCTTTTTGGCAGGAGGTTTGCTATTTCTGAAATTCACAACTGTCTTCACGAGCATGAATATCGCCCTACGCGATACAGAGGCAGTCGCGCGAAAGCATGATTTAATCTAGAGGCCGCAAACGAAATAAAGTTCTTCCGTCAAAACTCGGTATAACTTCTAGTCACCCCGCCCAGTAAACTGATCCAGCCCCGAGTTTGGTCCGGGACGCATGACTTGAAATCCCCAGATACCTAATCCGCAAATGAGTATTGCCGCTCCAAACCCGCGGAATATCCAGATAGGTACAAAAGCAATTACAAATGCGAGCTGGGCAATAGACGCCAGATTTTCGGCAGCCAGGTGCGCTTGTAACTTTGGCAGACTCATTTTCTTCACTCCTCGGTAAAAGTTTCTACAAAATATCTCAAGTAATTCACAATTTACCACTCGCAGAATTATACTAAAAATTTGTATGCATTCTTTAGTCCGGTATTTTCAGGTTTAAAATATAGTCCTCGCAGATTCCTCTATGACATAGTAATTATCCGCTTTAGAAAGCACCATGAAATTATGGATTCTATCAGACTTGCACATTGAAGGCTGCGTGTGGGACGTCCCGGTCCCCGCGCCGGATTATGATGTCCTGATAGCTGCGGGCGATATTCATGATCCCGCAAGCGCAGGCGTTGAATGGCTCGCCGACCGGTCAAATGGAAAGCCTGTTATTTACGTACCGGGCAATCATGAATGGTACGCCCACAACCAGCCCTTCACGGTGAAATCGGAGACGGTAGAAGCCAGGCGGATCGCGAAAGAGCGGGGTGTCCATTTCCTGATGGATGAAACCGTTATCATCGACGGTGTAAGATTTCTGGGCGCAACACTTTGGACAGACTGGAATCTACGCGGCAATGCCGCTGCAGCGATGGGTTATGCGTCCATGGCGATGAACGACCATATTGTCATCTACCCTGAAGAGATGGGAAAAGCCCTAAGCCCGCGCCAATCGCAAAGCTGGCATTTGGCCTCAAGGCACTGGCTGGAAGAGGAACTCCCGAAAACTGGTGACTGGGAAAAGACCGTGGTGGTCACCCATCACCTGCCACATCCTAGGTCCGTTTCGGAACGGTTCAAAAGCAGTCCCCTGAATCCGGCATTCGCCTCGGACCTTTCCGAGCTTGTAGAAAACTGCGGCGTCCCCCTTTGGATACACGGGCATACACATGATAGTTTTGACTATATTGCCGGTGACACCCGCATCCTTTGCAACCCAAAAGGTTACGGCCCCAAGGGCGAAGGCGCGCAGATTGAAAACAGGGCCTTCGACCCTCGACTAGTTGTAGAAGTCTAGGGTCCGGGGAAGTCTATTTACCTGAACCGCGCAAGCCTTGCATCCCGACTCTCGCGGTCGTCAATTTCCCGCTCCAGCCATTCAAAGACGGGCCAGTATTCATGACCATATAGATCGACCAATCTAACAGCGACCTTCATGCCTTCGCGCAGCTGGTCCAAATTCACAGATCCACATGCGGTTTTAAACTCAGATTTTCTCATAGCACCGGCGTTAATCCTTAAGCGGTTTGCACGGTCATAAAACTTACAT
>ENA-ORXT01006571-ORXT01006571.1-marine-metagenome-genome-assembly--contig:-NODE-6571-length-10745-cov-3.666292_pt1 | contig 10745 bp, 7 predicted proteins | sample MGYA00237868_ERZ511482 | MGnify/ENA metagenome assembly ERZ511482
CGACAAAGCGCTCTTGGCCTTCCTTCATCAGATCGAAGCCATCGCCCGCCCAGAATCCCCAAGGGTATCCGGTCGCCATTTCCCAACCAAACGCGACGCCCCAAAACATTGGCAGGATTTTAATGTTCAGCTCGGCCATCAAATCCATCAAACGGATGATGTAGTCTTCGTAAAACGATTCCAGCTGATCGGCAGATTTACCTATCTGAGAACCGTGAATGAAGGGATTGCCGCTTTTGGTTCCCGTCCAGACGCTGGTGTGCAGCCAGAAGGGACAATGGCCCGAAATCCCGTCCATCCGCAAACCGTTTTTTTCAAAAGCCGATTTGATTTCGGCAGCCGTTTTAAACTTGGTCCCGTCGTCGGAAGCTTCCAGCATATAGTTCGACGGTTGAGCTCCGCCGGCCCCCGATTCTTTGGCGAACGCGAGAAACTTATCAAGTCCCTTGGGACCGTGTTGAGCGCCTTCGATGCTGGAGTGAAAAATCGACTTGGACATTGCTTGCTTCCGCAGCCCCTGAGAATGACCTCGAGGCTAATTGGGTGGGAAATGACAGGGAAATATTAATTGAAGTAAATCATCTTGATCGTTCACCTATCCCAACGCAACCGTTTTGCTAACGGAACTTCACAAATCCACTAAATTCATTGATCAAGTATTCCATTTGGAGAACTAATTCTATTGGATAATAAATACGCGTGGCGGGAAACAGAATACGGGGATCAGCAAAGACGCCAATCCGATCGTCCATCGGAACCATCCCAGCGGCACACTGTCATCGCGCGTTGGCGGGTGATTGGTTCCCACCAGCAACAACAGCACCACCATCAGGATCATCATCATCGTTTGGTAATAGACCATGAACGCGATCGCCAGAACCATGGTGACTTTGGCGATCGTATGGGCTGATTTTCCAAACAGCGTATAGGTGACGTGGCCGCCATCCAGCTGTCCCACCGGCAACATGTTGAGCCCGGTGATCAACATCCCTACCCAGCCTGCGACGAACATCGGATTGAGCTGGCTGATCCAGACAACGGAATCTTTTTCATAACCGGGCACCTCCCAAAGTTCGGCAAACCATTGAAGCAGCCACGGCATTCGAAAACCAATCCCGCCCAGTGCCTGCGTTGTCAGGTCCAATTGCCCAACGCCGTAGTAGGCGATCGGAACCGCTGCGACCAGTCCGGCGATCGGGCCGGCCAATCCAATGTCGAAAATCTGCTTGCGATTGGCGGTATACCCGTGCATGGCGATAACAGCCCCCATCGTTCCGATCGGGTTGATTGGCAGCGGCAGAAAAAAGGGATATGACGCGGGCACCTTATAGATTAGCGTCGCCACGAAATGTCCCATCTCATGTAACAAAATGATCAGAATGACACAGAACATATATGCCAACCCGATGTCCCAGTTCGTCAGGATCAGTTTTCGCACTTCCAACAGAGCGTGCTGATCGAACGTATTGAGATAGGGCAGCAAAGGGTTCAGCGGTGACCATTTTGAAACTCCCACCCAAAACGTCGACGCGCAAGTCGCAAAAAACAGCAGCAATGGCAAGACCGTCTTCCGCTGACCTCGATTGGCATGCTTCGATTCCGGTGGATCCCAATCGGCAGGAGGTTCAGGGCGTGGGTAGTTGGGCTGGTCCAAGTTCGATTCGCTGCGGGGCAAGGTCTTGAGTTTGACGAATTTCGCGATTTGTTTGATACTGATCGTTAGTCAAAGGATAACCAACTTTGAGTATCTTTGATAACCCTGTTGCTTTGGTTGCAAAAGGTGACGGCGAACTTTTATCGCAGAGACCGATACCCGCAATTCTTTGAGAAAGCTTGACGATCGCATCAGTCGAAAGGGACAAAGCAGAAATGTTCAAGCAATTTAATGCCCTTTCCAACGGATATCGTTAAAGTGGGCGCACACTAATAGTAACGGATCGCGCAGTCTCACGGAGGGATATTTTCGCACAACTCGATGAGGAACATGCTTATGCCGATAGAATTTTTTCAGTCAATTATTGCGTTAGGCTTCGTCACCGTCTGGTTGATGGTCGGACAATTCTCTACCGCAAAACATTCAACATCAATACGGCATTAAGCCGTCCACCTTACCATCTTAAACCTATAACCAACGCGGGGGGCCTTGCTCCTCGCGTTTTTGTTTTACAGCGACGATGCCTTGCTGGTGAAAATCTCCCGCCACTGATGCCACTGATACAACTGATGCCAAATTGCAGACCTAGGAAGATGTACGCTACGGCAATTTGGGAGCGCTATAGGTTACATTTTTTGGAACCGTGATTCCGCCGGAAACGATACCTTGTAACGTCTCCTGGATATCCCAATTCAGAGGGACAACATCCTTTTCACGTACCATCAGCATGTAACCGGAGGTCGGAACAGGAGTCGTCGGTACGTAGACGCAAAGTATCTTTTCGCCCGTTCCCAAGTCATAGCATTCACTGGTGACGAACGCTGGAGCCTTGATACCCGGATGCGGGAACTCGACCAACACGACGCGTTTGAAATCTTTGGTGCCTTGGGAGCCTGAGACCGCGTTGAAGACGTTGCTGACCGCAGAGTAGATCGTCTTCACGCCCGGCACATTGAGTATGATCCAGTTGAAAGCTCTGTGTAAGCGCGATTGGGCGAACATCCCTGCGACGAACAGGATCGCGAACAAACTGGCGATCGAGAGGATGGAGAGCAGCACATCGCCGAACAGACCTGTCTCAACGTTGACCGCTCCGCTGACTGTTTTAGTGGCTTTTTGAATCTCAGAAGATTGAAACCAAGTCCCTCTCAGGAAATCAGCAATCGGCCCCAGCGCATAATGATACAACGTATCGTACAACCACCGTATAACCGCATAGGTAATAAAGATCGGTAGCACAACAAACACGCCCGCGATGACTCGGTTGCGAATATGGCGAATGTTGTCGCCCCAAGTATAGCTTCGAGTTGCGTCGTCTTCTGTCATCCGATGCCGTGCGTGAATCTAAGAAAGGCTGGCAATGTTCACAGGTGTGTCATCACTTAAAGTGGCATCATAGCGTTTGCCGTGTCACTACGCGACCCATCCCACCGTATCCTCACTGGTGAGAATTTTAACAATGACTTCAACAGTAAGATCTGATTAAAGTAACGGGATCAAGGGAGTCACCTCAACTGCCGGCAACGTAGCTTGTACTGGCCAAGGAAGTTCGAGCCGAAAATGCGACATTCGGCGGGTCTTCGAAACTCGAGTCGCTGCTGCCTCAATGTGCAGCAGCAAATCTAAATCGAAGATCCCAAGCGGTGCCGGACGATCAGCCAACCAGTTCAATGCGGCCCAGATCTCTGCTTCTTTTGCTCCCGAGATAGCGGCGGTGGCCACATCGGCGCTGTCTTGGGAAGAACGCGATTGGCGGAGGCGGCGGCATTTTTTGACAATGGATTGCCAGTCACGTGGTGTCAGATGTTCAGGACGATTACCTCCTGCGGGCTTCAGCAACGGGCCCAACCGACCGCCACGAACGAAATCAATTTGTCTTCGACAACGCAGTCGATCCGCTCGGTTGCCAGCAATTTCAAGCAACCCTTGCAGGCAGCTGCGCATGACCGCGCGGTCACCGCAGGCCATCGCGGATCGGTAGTCTTCTCTGGCCCGCGCGATCAGCGATTGGTCTCCCGATAGGACCGACGTCTCGGCGCGGTCACGGAGACGGCGAGCCTCACGAGTGCCGAGTCTTTTTCGCTGAGATGCTGGATTAACGCCTTTGCGCTTGAGCCACTGTAAATGCAAGGACGCCAGCGTGAGGGCCGTCCGTCGAGATTGGGCCAATTGTTCACCCAACGTTCTGGCCAAAGTGAGATCGCGGAAATGCATTTCTCCAACAGCCAATGACTCGTTATCAGGTTTGGCAAACAGTAATGCCTCGATCAAGATTTGCTGCAGTTCTAGTTGTTGCTGCATCGACGATGGTCCAGAATCGCGCGCGTTGATCAGGCCTGTGAAATAGTCTTGATGGGCGCGATTGTTCATTTCCTCAAAAATGAATTGGCGAAGGAGGCTGACCCATTGCTTTAAAACCTTCGTTTTCCCTGTCAACGGTTTCAACGTTGCCAATTGTACTTGGTTAATTTCAATCAAACGTTCTCGAACTCTCATTCGAGCCATCGTGAAAAATGACGCAGGATAATCATCGTTGCGCTTCAATCTTCCATTGGAAATCGCATCGGCAACACGGCGCTTCCACTCCGTCGTCGAAGTTTCATCGCCTTGCTTCGCGTACGCATCTGAGATCGCCAATAAGAAGTTTGGCCAACGCCTCAAATTTCTGACCGCGCGGAGCACAGCATTTCTTATAGAAGCATCCTGCTGTTGCAAACAAAATCCTGCGATAAATTCTGCTTCTGCGGGGGTAATGTCGTCTGAAGGTTGTGCCGCTTCACTCAGGTCATCAAGTGCGCGGATGAGAATGCGTTGGTCAGCGTTTATTGATTGCAGCGATGCGATAGCCGAGCGCGCCTTTTGCTGATCCGCTGAAGAACGATCGGTTTCTTCGGACGGCGATGGCTCGAAATCCAAATCTGCCAGTTCGATGAACTTTTTCTGCCATCTCTCAAACTTCAAAACTGCAGCCTTGTCCGCCGACGAAAGATAATCGTTGACTTCGAATTTAATTGGTTCTGGGAGTTGCGGTGCTGAATCTGGCTTTGATTGACTTGAACTATCAGGCGTCGCAGCGACAGGGTTTGTTGCCGTGCTTACAATTTCAAGTTTTTCAGCACTGGCAATTGAATCGGCAACGGGCTGCTTTGATCTTTCTGGAGTCTCCCGGCCTAACAAGAGCACGCTGCACGCGACGCTCGCGCAAAGGGCAAGGATCGTTAAGGCGATAACCGCGATCCATCGGCCTTGGCGGCTTTTTCTGCGCTGATTTTGTGCTTCGAAAACAGCATCAAACATCACGTTGACTTCGTCAGCGTCGATTCCGAAACAAGCGGCATACGTAGCCAATTCGCTTACGATAAATGCACGTTGAGATCTAGACGATTCAATCTTTTCGGAGATAAGCAACCGTATTCGCCTCCGCGCGTCGGCGACAGAGATTTGTTCCAGCCCGCGCTGTTTTGCTGCGTGTTCCAACAGCTGACGAGCTCTCAAACTACCGATTTGGAACTCATCGGTCGCTATTTGAATCGCCTCCTGAGCATTCGTTGGTGAAAGGACCGCTCCGGGCAGCTCCGAAAGATCGGTGGCCAGACGCTCTAAGAAAATCTGTTCGTATCGCCCTACCCTGCCCAACGATGAACCTCCGTCACCAATTTTATTCAGACATTGGGTTACTTGGTCGTTAGAAAGATGCTGTTCATTGGCAAGATGATGAATCTTGCTCAATGCCAACGGCGTCAAGCCGCGTTGGGTAGCGATAATGTTGCTTGCGGCGGTAGTAAAATTTTCCAAACGAGAATCACGCGGCTGTAAATTGGTTGGGTTTTCCATTTAGCGGACTCCCCATTTATCAGCCAGTTGCTTAAATTTTGTTACGTAGCCCCGGGGCATGTTGGGATTGAGCGCGAGCGTTCTTTTAAATAACTCGGTCGCGGCGCGTTCATCGAACTGATGCAAGACCGAAACGCGTTGTAGGCGAGCATCCAGCCAGCCAGTGGTGCCAGTGGGATTCTGTTTTTCGACTTGCCGCCATAGCTTTGCACTCTCGCGCGAATCATTTTTCCGAGCTGCCAGCTCGGCTTGGACCGAAAGCCAAAGCGGATCTTCTTCCCTGTTGGCCAACAATCCTTCGGCCTCTATCAATCGACCATCGTCAAGATACAGCTGAGCCAGTCGAAACGAAGCGGTGTCTTCATTCGCCGACGTCGTTGACGTTAACAGTAATTCATAGACTTCGATCATCCTGTTACGCGAGGTTTGGTGGTCGATATTTTCAAAATCTTCAGCCCCTTCAAACGCCTTGGCGATTTCGATCGTCGCAGCGCTGGTCCAAGTGGATGAAACCTTCAGCGATTTTAGCTTTTGGAAATACTCGTAAACCCGCGAAAGATTTTTTGGTTGAGATTTCCTTAGAGCCAAGATTTGGAAATAGAGCAGCTTCGTAGTTTCAGACCTCTTTCGACCAATCGGTGAACCCTCGATCAGCGTTTTGATTTTCGCCAACGTCTTGCTTATCTCCTTTTCAAAAACGAGCGGATTTGATCGATCAATTAGCGTTGAGACGTAGTAGTAATACGTCTGAAGTTGGGCTTGGTCAGTGATGCGATCATCGCGGTCAATCGATTGCACAAAATCACCAAAGGTCTCTATCGGAAAGTTTGCGATGCTGTCGTAGCGTTTGGCCAGTTCGACCGAGGCTGCGGAGCGAACGAGCTTAGAAAGGGCGTTCGCGCGGATCATTTTCAGGTAATCAACAATTTCCTGATCGGTTGAACTGCTGATTTGATCAATTTCTAATTCAAACTTTGCCAACTTTGCGAAGCCAGATGCGGGAAAGTGTTCGTTGATCGACTCAGCGATGGTCCGTCGGTTGTCATTTTGGTCGCCGGGGGTTAATCGCACTGATTTAAAAGCGCGGTAAGCGGCTTCGGCGGCCAATTCTTGAAACGCCGGTGAGGTACGCAGCAATTCAGAGGCGCGTAGAAATTCCTCGGTCGCAACTTGGTAGCGTTGGCTGAGATACAAACAGCTGCCTAAGAGGAACCGACAATGCCCGCAAATCTGGGCCGGAGTGTTCGTATTAAACCTCTTTATGGCTTCATTCAATTTCTCAATCGCAAGGTTTAACGAGGCTGATTCCTCAGTCTTTTGAAATTCGTTTAGCGCAAGATATCCGCCAATCCAAAGTCCTACACCATCGTCCTTGGAGATCGCATTGGGGAAATCAACCAGCGATTTCACAAGCAAGTCACCCTCAAAATGAAGTGCCAGCTGTGTAAGTGCTATGGCGATCAGTTCGTCACCGATTTCTGGATGACTTAGAATAGCGTCAATCAAACTGTGTCCACGGAGAAGTTCTGAGTTTTGGCCAAGCATTGTCATTGCTTGATCACCGTTGCCGCCGAATAAGAAACTGGTGAATTTCCATTGAGCGATTGATTTAGGATTTTCGTGCAAACCGTGACTCGCATTTTGCATCGCAACTTCGAAGCAATGGTCGGCTTGTTGATTCGATCCAATAACGCGCATCACGATGGCCAATCCTACGGTCGCCATTATCTGGAATCGGCTTTGAGCTCCAAACCGATCGGCTGAGAACTTGGTCAAGTTCGTGTAGGGCTCGATGCCCAAATACGAGCGAAAATATGCTTCAGCATCACGTAAGATCGGTCTATTATTGTGACCGCTTGCTGTCGATTTCAAAAAGTGACCCCAGCCAAGCAAATATTCGCCGTGGCCGAACTGTTGGCGCAGCTGATTCAGTCGGCCTTGGTCTCCAATTACAGTTTCCTTCAATTCCGTTAGCCGTTGCAAATTTTCGACTTGTTGGTTAACGCCGCGCTGAATCAAATTGATTTCTTCGATGGTACGATCAACGTCTTCTGCGACGACTTCTGCGCCTCTGAGGTAATCGCGTTGAAGCACTTCGATCTCACGATGAGAAACGGCCAACCGTAAGCGCTCGGATTTACGATTAGGATGCGTGGCCAGCGCGAATTTAGCTTTCGTTAGGATACTTTCAGACCAAGGGTCGTCATCTAGCGGCCGAAACAGTTCGGCCGCGTAGAATCGTTGCAGTTGCTCCAGTGCTTTGTCGCCGTTTTCAGTTTGACCACTACTTCGGACCTCTCGATGAGTCAGCAGTAAACGATTCAGTCGGTTCTCAATCAGAAAAGATTCAAGCGGATCCAATTGGGCGTCCAATTCATTGACTTGGCCATGCACCGAAGTGGATACCGACAGCAGATGGATGATGCACCAAAGCGTGCACCTAAGCGTGCACCTAATCCATAATTTACCGAGCAAGGGCTTAGCACTGCTCGTGAAATCAACGTCACCTTTCGCTGCGCGAAAGCACGCTACTTTCGTGGAGCGAAAGGCGACTATCAGAAAGTTACTGAGCGCATGGTACTTAGCGATCATGATTAGGAAACCAAGCTACAGATTCATGGCCGCATGATCGGCACATCGAAATAAGAGTCATCGCTGATTGAAATTGGATGTCGTCGCCAACCCTAACGAAAATCGGAGCCGTTTTGGTTTCCATTTTTGTCAGCACACGACGAATCTTTTCGGAGTCGTTGGTTTTTACTCCTCCCAATTCGTAACCTGCCCCGCCTTTTACCGCAAACATCGTCAGGATCACGGGCGTAATTTCTTCAGTTGGAAATTGGTTGGGGGAAACCGATCGCGCGACGATAGGCGTTACCAAAAATTGCGTTGGGAGACGAAACGAAGTGGTCAGTAGAAAAAATATTAACAGCAAAAACACAACGTCGATCATGCTGGCCGTCGACAAGTTCATCGCTGATGTGGCGGAACGCTTCGAAATAGGTTTTGATAGTCGCATCGTTGAGCCGTACGCTGTAGTTTTCCAGATGTTATTGCTTCCGTACGGCAACAATCACCGTTTCAAAGCCCGATTCTGATAGCCGGTCAAAGACGAAATTCACTTCTGTAGTGGAACAATTGGCTGCACATCGCAATTTCACACGCGGTGTTAAGTTACGCATCTTCAGACGTTCCATCGCCTGTTGCAGAAAAGAATCCAATTCGTTTCGAGGGATCACTTTGTCGTTGACCAAAAACTGCCCTTGAGAATCTATATTCAGAACCAAACTTGCCGGAGCGCCCCCATCATCGCCGGCCTCAGATACCGGCAACTGTGTCGAGGATAAAACGTTTTGATTCAACTGAGATACGGTCATAAAAAAGATGATCAGCAAGAACACGATGTCGATCATTGGCGTCATATTAATACCAACTTGCTCTGCGATTCTCCGTTGGCTTAATTTCATAATTGTTTAACTCCTAATTCGCGTCGATCGCAAATACTTCTTTGATTCTCATTTATACCATGAGCCTAATTGGACAGCGCTACATTTGAATCAAAACACCGGTTATTAACGTGGTAACGAAACTGTGAGCGCCCAATGGCACTTACTTTAGATTTTACTAACGGTTCAGAAACCAAAATTTTTAGCACCCCCTCTCCCTAAAAATTCGGACGTTGGACCCAACCATTGGTAACAAGCGTCATCCGAATTTTTAGGGAGAGGGGGAGCTAATTTTTTTATGTTTGGGTCTAAAGTAAGTGCCATTGGGTGATGGGGACGGCGCTCGGGTCTCCGATCTGTGCATAATCACCGGCACTGTTAGATGCTTGGCTTTTCTTTAGCGCTTCCTAACACGGCATCTCCACCAACGGGCCGGGGCGGCGGCAACGGACAAGCTCAAATCACTCGTCTGGATCTGAACTATCGGAATGTTCAAGCACCATCGCTCCGATGACCATCGCGATAAGTGTGAACAGAGTCCCAAAAACAACCACCGTAATTGCATTCCGCTTAAAGCGACTCGCCGGAGGACGCAAGCTGAGTTTGGGCGACTCGTGATACAGTTTGGAAAATTCGGTGTCGAGGTTAGCTCCAGCAGCCAACCAGGCTTTTTCCTTAGCAGAAATTTCACCGAAGAAATTATTTCCCTGTTCAATTTCAAACTTCAGATCCTTCTCAAGATCAGGTAACTCCTTCCCGACTTGACGCTCCAGTGCCTTACTCGCTTTTTCTCGATAGGCCGTGACTGCTGTAGGGTCATTGATTCCGTACGACGCTTTCAAGTACGCACGTGCTGCAAGCCTCTTTGAATCATCGCCTCTCCCATACATGAGCAGATCGCCAAGCGTCTCTAAGAGTATCGGTGAATCATAGTGGCCAAAACGCATCATTCCGAGAACGCCTTTTACCGCGTTGTTGATCTCTACAGGAACCTCTCTCTCATTTAGTTCGCGGTCAGCCAACAAGAATGTGGCAAATCCGCCGTTTCCAAAGGATCCCTCGCGTCGCAGCGGAAGCTTCACCTCTTCGCCACCAATCGAAACAAGATACTCAACCAAGCGTTTCTGATAAACCTCCCGACCAAAATGCGCTTCGGGATTTATCGCGATTGCCTTTTTAATATGTTTCAATCCCTCCTTAAAACGTCCGGCATGGATGTGAAACGTTCCAAGATTCGCCTCCGATTCGTATCGCTGTTCCTTTGGCCACCGCTGCATTTTTGAGAGGATCGTTTCGATGGCCTTGTCGTGCTGCCCAAGCTTATCATAAGCGACAGCGATATCATCGAAGTCCATCGGCCGACGTTGATCAGCAGGCACGGCCTTCCTATCGAAAATCCGCCACTGATAATAGGTGTCACTGTGCCGCAGAAAATGACCGGCGATAAGTTCATGAGCCTCGGGAAAACGTCGGCGTTCCATCGCGAGCGTATCGGAGTCCCAAAGGCATGCGCAGCAAGGCTCGGACAAGGCAAGCGAAAACGCAAGCGACAAGGCAATGGCAAAGATTAGCAAACGCCGTCTCGCAAATTGAGAGCGTCTGAGCCTCGGCTGCGAAACAGTTATCCGGTGTCCGCTTTGGTAAGACCTTTGGCAGCGTCTCATACTTTTTTTCATGATCGCGGCTAATAACGATTACTGGATTGCTTCGCTAGGTAAAGAAAAGAAGGCAGCACCTAGTTGGACAGCGCCACTTTCGTGAGCGGCAAATCGCTAGCCGCCGGTCAATAGTGGGCAGAGCCGGCAACTAGC
>ENA-ORXT01006573-ORXT01006573.1-marine-metagenome-genome-assembly--contig:-NODE-6573-length-10742-cov-26.372433_pt1 | contig 10742 bp, 7 predicted proteins | sample MGYA00237868_ERZ511482 | MGnify/ENA metagenome assembly ERZ511482
CACGATGGTCATTGAGGCCGCCAGACTGCCTTCACGGCCGTAGACTCGGCAAACGTGACGGCAGCGAGGAAACCAAGCTGGCGGGCCTGTTGGTGGCGCTTGCCGGCTCGGAGCTGCTCGTTGCCTGTTGCTGGGTTCGCGTTGCTGGGTTTGTGTTGCTGGGTTCACCTCTCTTGGCCTGCTGATCGCTGCGGGGCGGTGCTTGTCGGTTTCCGCCGTTCCCAGACTCTGTTGGGCGAGCAAGGCGGTGCTTGGCGGTTCCAGGACGTGCTGGGAGCGCTGAGCGCGCTGTGCTACGTGGGTTGCGCTGGCTGAGCGGGCTGCGCGCCGTGGGTGGAGTGGGCGGTCCTGCGCGTCCTGGAAGGGTCGGGTCAGCGGGCCGGGCCGCGAGGTCATGGAGGGTGGGAGGCGCTGGGCGCCCAACGGCTTTTTAAGCAAAGCGCGGAGACGGCGAGGCCATCGTCGCCTTTCTTCGGTGTGTCGCGAGGTTTGGGCGCTGCCCCGACACCCTCTGTACAACTGGGCACGCCCCTGGCCTTGGGCGGCACCTTCTCCCACCAGGCGGTGGCCGCCTCCTCGCCGCCGCGAGCCGGGGGGGCGTGGTTTTTGCAAGCGCCCCCGGCGCTACCTGCTCCCCCGTTCCCACACCACCCATTCCCTCGCTTCCCCCCTCCCCCACGGCTTACACCCGCAGCGAGGAGCCTCGCCACTGCCAAGACCTGCCAACACGGCTCCCGTCACCGTCGTGGCCGCCAAGGCGGGCTTCCTCAAGGACAGACCGATGACGGGCCACAAGCGGAGCTACACCGAGTCGATGCTCGCGGCGGCGTGCGCCGCCATCGCCGACACCGACAATGGCACCATCGCCGACGCCGACAATGACGCCATTGCCGGCGGCCGGCAGTCACGCCAACGCCGGTCGGCGCGTCAAAACTCCGCTGCTCCGGTAGCCAAATCAGGTGCCGGTACCGGCTCCGAAGCTGGCGACGATGGTGTTGTCGTTTCCCTCGCAGTTAACGACGCCGTTGGTGCCGCTGCCGGCCCCGACGCCTTTGGCGGGCGCCGCGGCGGCAACCGTGACCACGAGCGTCTTGCATCCGCACGTGGGCGCCGTTCCTCCCGCCTCCGTGCCGCGCTCCTCGGCGCCACCGTCCCTAGCAACGGCGGAGGCAACGGCGGAGGCGACGGCGGCGGCGATAACGTCGGGGACGGCGGCTGCGACAGCGTCGGCGGACGTGTCGATGACAACAGCACCGCCGGGGGCGGCGAGCGTGATGAAGAGGATATGGTCTCTCGCGCGGTGCGGCGCGTCTCCTTCGCCAGTGTCATTGGGGGGGGGTGGGACCCTGGTGACCTTGGCGGGGCGGATGCGCACAACGACCAAAGCGGCATTCCCGGTAGGGGTGGTGAGGCAGGGGGGGCTGAAGCTGCTCCGGCTGATCCCGCGACGCGCACGCCACACGCAGAGGCCGCAGGGCGCCGCGTCCATGGCGGCGGCCTTAGCAGCAGCCGGAATGTCGGCGCGTGTGAGCCCACTCGCGCTGCTGGACAATAGGGCTCTCGCCCCCCGGCACCTCATCGGTGCGGCTCCTCGCCGGCCGGGACCGCCGACTCAAGCTCCCAGTACGCGTCTTTGGGAAGTGTCAGGATGGCGGCGTCGGCGGGCGGCAAGATGTCCACGGGCGGTGAGGAGATCCCGTCGTCGGATGACGAGCCTCTCCCCCGGCGCCCGGCCGCTGCCGCCCGCCTCGCCCGCCTTGAACGCATGTTGGAGGATCAGGAGCTGCAGCGCCGGGAGCGCTTGAAACGCATTGAGCACGCCGAGCAGATGGATATTGACGCCGCGATAGCCACGTCGACTGCGGTTGCCGCATCCGACGCGGCCGAGCGGATGGTGCAGGAGGTGGAGGAGCGTGAGGAGGTGGAGGAGACAGAGCCGATGGTGGGCGACACGTCGGAGGCGGCTGGTGCGGTGCAGTCGCTCGACATCATGCCGATAGACGGAGAGGCTGCTCCCTCCCTGCCGCTCGCGCAGAGGGGCCGTGGCCCCGCCCCGCGTGATAAGAACGCACGCTGGCGCGGCCCAGTGCACCAAGCCGCCATTGAGGCGTTGCTGGCGCGCAGGCAGCCGCAGAGCGACCTCCCGGCGCGGGACGACGGCGGCGGAGCGGACAGTGAGACCGAGCCGTCACCTGTCACTGGCGGCACGGACTCGGCGGCGTACCAGGTGCGGGTCGCGGGCGCGCTCGCCGATCCGAGTCGTGCGGCCTCTGTGCGCCGCTACAGGCAGCACCGCGGCGCCGCTGAGACGGAGGATGCCGTTGATCGCTACAGCCTTGACGGGGGGGAGCTTGCGGCCTCCTCCGATGTGGGCAGCGCGGCGGAGGTCGCGGACATGCTCACCCCAAGGGCGGCGGCAATTCGTGCCAGCTTTTCTGCCAGGCGCGCTGGTCACTGTCGCTCGCGCGGGAGCGGTGGTAGGGGCGGCAGCACGCATCCTCCTGTGTGCGGCGACGTTCCGGTACATGGCGAGGGTGATGCAGGTCGGGGGCGCGGGCGGGCCTGGTCACACGACGAGAAGGTCGCGGTGAGCAGGGCCTGGCTCTCGGTGACGCGTGATCCCATCGTAGGGACGGACCAGACCAGCACAGCCTTCCACGCAGCGGTCATCGTGGCATATCGACGCCTCTTTCGCCTGCCAGCCGGGTGGTCGCCGCGGTCTGGTGCCGCCGTTGTGCGCTTTATGCGCTACACGCTGTTTAAGAACGTGCAGCTCGTTGCCTCCGCGTACGCGCGGGTGTGCCGCCGAAACTTGACCGGGAGCATGGCAGAGAAGGACCTGATCCGCGCGGCCACTGCGGAGATGGACGCCGGCGACGCATACGAGGCGCTGCAGGCAGACCCCGACCACGACCCTGACGAACCGGAGCGGCAGGCGCGGGCGAAGGCGCGGGGGTTTCGCGCCTCGGACTGGATCCCAAGCTGGCGCATCCTTCGCACGTCGGACAAATTTAGCGGCGCCGCCGCGGCGGTCGCCTCGGAGGCACCGCCCGGCGGCCGTGGAGCATCGGCGTTGCCGGCGCGCAGGCGCGAGCGGAGCGACTCGGGCGGCGCCGCGGCCGCAGCGGTGAAGGGGTACGACGAGGAAGAGGAGGGGGATGGAGGAGAGCACGCGCCGGGGCCTTGGCGCGCCCCGGAGTGGGAAGCCATCCCAATCGGCACGAAGCGGGCCAAGGCGACCCGCTCCGTCGAGATCTCTTTGCAGCGGGATTGTGCCTCCATGGCACGGACGCTGAGCGCTTTGGCGGAGGCTACCAACGACCGCGTGGACCAGGCTTTCTTTTTCTCTCGCTGGATGCGGGGGTCTGTGGAGGCCCGGCAGTGGGCGACCGCCGAGACGCGGCGGCGCATGCTCCGCTGCCGCCAACGCCTGCTGTCCGCCGAGGCCGCCGACGCGAGCCGCGACTCGCAGCCAGCCAACCCTGCGACTGTCTCGGAGGCGGCCTCGGCGGCTGTACGAAGGGTTTTCGCTGTAAACGAGTCGTCTCGGGAGCACACACCGGCTGCCTCTCGTGCACCAGCGGCCGGCGAGAATGCCGTGCCGTCCACTGCAGCGACTGTTGGGTCCGGATCGCGGCCGCCATCGCCGCCTCCGTTGCCGTCTCTACCTAGTCCTCGTTGGCCGCCGGACGTGGCGCCACCCGCACCGCTCCCGACGCCCCCGCGACCGCCGCTCCAACCGCCACCACCGGCGGTACCACCGCATCAACCGCCGCTGCCGCCGCTCCCGACGCCTCCGCGACCGCCGCTCCCTACAGCCCCGTTGGCGGCACGCGTGTTACCGCGTCCCGTAGTGCGGCTGCGGTTGTCGTCACCCATTCGCGGGGCGGCGCCGATGAACCGCCTACTGCCCCTGCCGCCGCCGCCGACGCAACCGGCGACTGTGGCGTCGCCGGTGCCGCGGCATGAGTCCGTCGTCTTGCAGCCGCTGCAGGGGGCGGCAGCTGTCCCGGAGATCACCATGAGCAGCGGCGGCAACTCGTCGGCTGCTAAGGTGCCCCCCGCCAAGACCCCAGTGATCATCATCAGCAGCGGAGGCGAGTCGTCGGCCGCTAAGGCGCGCCCAACCAAGACCCCTGTTATCACAATCAGCAGTGACGGCTCCTCGCTGCTCGGCCGCCTGCAGTCCAAGATTACAGCGTCGGAGACGGGCGGCAGCGGTGCGGCGCTGAAGCCGAGTCGCCTCCGCGTAGCCGGCAAGCGGCAAGCTGACGCCCGGCGCGGCGCGAGTGCGCAAGCCACCAAGGCCCGCAAGTTTGCCGCGTCGGGTGCAGCGACGGGTGGGCCGGCCAGCGGTGCCAGCCAGTGCAGCCAGGCGGTGCCGCACCGCGGGGCTCGCGTTATCCTCGATCACGGGGTTGCGGTCCCCCAAGTTGATGACGAGGTGCTGGACATGTCGCTTGCAGACGGGGGGCGGGCGGAGGAAGAGGTTGGCCTGTACGGGCCCGCGCTTCGGCGCTCTACATGTGTCGTTTTCTCTTTCGTTTTCTGTGTGCGCTCTGGGTATCCGTTGGCACTACGGTGCCACACTTTGTACGTGTGTGCGTGTGCTTTTCATGTGTTTCGACTGGCGTGTTTGTGCTCGGATGGCTCCCCCGGTCGCCGTCGGTGTCTGGCCTGGGCGTCAGGCACTTTGTGTGTGCGTGTGTACGTAGCAAAAGAAAAAGAAAAAGCAGATTTTGTCTCCGCCTTCCGGCGGAGGCTTTCCTATAAGTGTGCGCACGAACGTGCCCGCAACTGCCCTCCGTCACCCTGTGCGCTGAGGCAGCGGCGCGTCGCGGTGGCTATTGCCATGGAAATCCGACCGCCCGCGTGGACTAGCTGCTATAGACACGGGTGGCGCCGCCGATTGGAACCGCCGTCGCCGCCACTGCCGCCGACGCCGCGCCCCACACCGCGGCGCGACCCCACGCCGCCACCGGAGCCCCTTGGAAAGCCCTGCGGGAGGCACCACAGAAGTACATTCGCGAAAACGGACTTGTATTGGCACGTTTCTTCAAGTACAGTACCACTTATTCAGTGAATACAACCGACGCGACGTCCTATGGAAGCACAGTCGGCAGTGAAACCCGATCCGATGGGGTCGTCGTGCCAGAGCGTCGACGGCTCAACCATGACATTCTTTGTCTACCAGCAGGCAGCTGCGTTTGCGACGGGGTGTACTGTCGAAACCATTGATAAACGACTTTTTACACCACCCCCGTCACATATCCCGCGGTCCGTGCTCGTTATGGACGCTTTTTTGAGCGCGCTGTGCGCATGCCAGAGCATAGCTTTTTGGGCCTGGTGGACGTCAAGGCAGTAGGAAACTCCAACTCAGGCGACGGGTCAGGGGGTGGCGGGGGAACGGGGGGACGGCACCAAAACCACAAAGGGTGCGGCGAGGACAATGGGAGAGGAGAAAGAAAGTGTTTACAAAAAGAGGGCGTGCCAAAGGCGCGAGAGTCTTGTGGGGGCGGGCGAGGTGATGGGTGCCGGCATGACGGTGGGAGCGGGCGAGGTGGGCGGTGCCGTCGTGACGGTGGAAGCCGGCGAGGTGGTCGGTGCCGGCGCGGCGGTCGGAGCCGGCGAGGTGGTGGGTGCCGGCGTGGCGGTGAGCCGGCGAAGTGGTGGGTGCCGGCGTGCCGGTCGGAGCGGGCGATGTCGTGGAGGTGCGCGCGGTGCGCAACACAGCGCAGCGGCGTTCACTCCCGCTCTGTCTATCGCCGAGTCTAGGACTCCTCCCTTGAAAACTGAGTGTTAAGTCGCCCAGGGCTGACTAAGTCCCCTAATCGACCATACATCGGCGAACATTGTGGCGCAACCTCCGAGTCCTCGCTTCGGAAGTCGGCGCCACATGTGGCGCCGGCCACATCGTTCCACCAATGGGAGCAACTCCACATCCGAAGTGGCGCGCACCAAAGCAAACTTGAAACGCGCCTCAGGCCCGTTTCGGGACACAGGCAGGCATTTATGACGACGTATGTGACCAACATTGTCGAACGCTGAATGGCTGAATTATGCCACCCGTTTCATTTGGCCAGGCCGAACCCAGGAATCTTCTCGTTCGAGGACACACGCCATCGGATGGGGATTTCTGATCATTTCCCGATGAGGCCTCACGGTGCCATCCGATCGTCTGCAAAGCGTGTGACAACACGCTCAGCCCACCCCACCCAGTTGGGGGGAGGGCGAGCCAAACCGTGTCGCCGGGTAGTCCTGTCGGGGAATACCCGCCCCGGAAGGAAACCCCGAAGAGCACACACGCACGGCGTCGACCGGGGGAAGGCGCCCCGAGCGACAAACACGAGTTGTGTGACCGGAAGTTTACTTGCCCGCGTCGAAGGCCTCGAGGCGACACTCACGCCTCACCCTCTTATCCCATCCGTTCCCCTCGGACCCTCAGAAAGCCCTCCTCAGACACCCTCAAAGGACCCTCGGAAAACCCTCCCCTCAGGGCCCACGGGGCCCATAACCCGGAGGACGGCCGAAGCTTCGAATACTGCCTTGAGTAGAGGCGGGGGAAGGGTGCTACGTGACACCCTCGCGGCGCCCCGGGGTCAGGGGCGCGAAGTAACATAAGTCGATAATCCAAGTTGGGTTTACACAAAATTAGGCCGTTAAGTAGGGGCCCGCTCGGGAGGGTTACGAATCCCAGGGAAGCATTGGGATTGCGGTTGTGGTCGGTGAGCCACGAGGTGATCACAAGTGGGTCGCCAACGGAACAATTTGAAATATGTGGTAGTGGGACATATTTCCGGGGAATCTGGTTCCCCGAGTGTGCGGGCCATGTGCCGGTCCGTCACAATTGCCCCTTCTAAAGGGGTCGCCGTCCCGGCGGCCCAGAGCCAGAGGGGAGGGCCCGCACGAGTGTGGCGGGCGGGCCAGGACGGCTAGCCGGGGGGCTTCCCAGTGTGGGGCCCGGGTGCTGCTCCGGTCATCGCCAGCGGGGGCCGTTCGGAATCGTGGGGGCGCGCCGGCCGTGGGCAAGAGGGTACGCGCCGTCGCCGTGCGGTGGACACGGCAGCGGGGTGCCAGGGGCGCGGCCGCGTGTCCGGAGCGGGCCCGCTAACCGTGCCCAGTGGGCCAACAGGGGGGCGCCGATTATGGCGCCCCCGCCCCGCGCCCCCCTGTGGTGCTGTCTCGCGGGCCCCCCCCTATGGAGAGTCGTCCAGGGGGAGTGGCCCGCGGGGCGGGGCTGCGGGAGGCCCGTGGGGGCCCCTGCCCGCCCACAGAGGCTCATGAAAAGGGGGGTAGGCGGGGAACGGACGCGGCGGCCGTCCACTACCGGCCGCCACCGTTCCCCCCGTCGCTACTTGATTGGAGAGCCCCCCTCCGTCTTCCCTCCGTGCTCATTGAGCCCTCGTCCCCATCCTCCTCGCTGCCCCCCTACTAGGGCGCGGAGACTATGGCTTCCTCGCGGTCGACGGCAGTGGCGCCGACGCAGGAGATGGCTTTCCCAAGTGCGGGGCGCGCCGCGCCGGCGTCGAGAGGAACGCCGGCGTCGGCTACCTCCAAGTTGGGCAGCCCTGCGGCAGGGACCCCGCGGGTGGGCGGGGCGCCAGGCAGGTCGGGCGCCCCCAAGGCCAAGGGCTCGACGGCGGTCACCCCGCGGGCTCGCGGGGCGGCGGCGTCTGCGCCTGCTACGCCGGCCGGTGCCACCAAGTCAAGTGGCGCGGCCTCCGCGGCGGCGCGGGGGGAGGCAACCTGTCGGTCGCGCCTGGCCAACGGCGAGCCCCCGAGCCTGGAGTCCTCGGCGGCAGGGAGTCAAGCGACGCAACCGCCGCCGCCCCCCCGCCGGTCCAAGTCAACGACAGGGTCTGCGTCCGCCTCCCGCGCGTCGAGGGCGGCGACGCGGTCGGCCGACGAGGACGCGGCGGTGCCCCGCATGGCGGCAAAGCGCGTGCCGCTGCCGCCCAGCCGGCCGGGAACTCCCCCGGCGGCGGCGGTGGCGGCCGCGGCGGCGCCGGGCGATGGTGGGGATGATCTGATGGAGCAGGAGTCTCCCCCGCTGGTGCCGCGCCGGGGGCGCCTTCCGAAAGTGGAGGCGGCGGGGCCCGCGGGGCCGGGGGCGCTGGTCCAGTGGACGCCCCCCCATGCCCCCAGTCGGGAATGTGGTATGCCTCCGCCCGTACTGAGGGATATCTCTGGCATCTGCCAGCCGCCGTGGTGGGCTGCTTCGTGGGGCTCCGCCTCGCCGACGTGGCGGAGGGGGCGGGCCCGGAAGCGCATGCGTACCTCAGCGAGTTGCTGGACCTACACCAGTCGTTAGACTGGGAGGCTGCCGGGCCCTACCTCGCCCGCCGAGTTGGCGGGGAGGAGGGCGAGGCACCTCGGTCGTTTGTCCACTGCGACAAACGCCTGGTGGCAGTGCGCATAGGCCTCCGTGAGGGCCTGGGTGACCCCGCCAACCCCTGTGCTGCGGGGGTATCGGCGATGTCGCCCCCGCCCGAGTCGGGTTGGGGTGCCCCGGGGGTAAGTTCCCCCCACCAGCGTAAGCGCACCCGGGGTACTGCCGAGCGCCCCCCTGCTCGTGGTGGCGCTGTCCGGCGGACCACCCGGGCGGGGGCGTCACCCGTAGGGTAGTCGGGCCGCCCGACGTTCGCCCCGCCGGGGGTCCCGTACTACCCGGCTCTGGGGCGGGGCAGAGCCTCAGATGGGGGTACGTCACCCCCCGGTGCGCTCATGCCCTGGCGTCCACCTACCCAAGTGCGGCGGGGGCGCTTGGGGCGGCCCATGGGGAGGCGATAGTGGCCTCCCTGGTGGACACCCTAGCGTGCGTGACCCGGGGGACGGGGGCCGTACCAAATGGCCTCCCGCTTGGAGGGGCACGGCCAGCGGGTGGCGCCTGGGCCCGCAGTGCCTTCGGGGGGCGGGGGCTCCATTCGAGCCCCGTACGCCGGGGAGCCGGCTGGCTCGGCCGCGCCCTACCATGGGGGCGGCTACCCCACGTCCGCTGGGGGGTATGCCGCTGCGGGGGCGGCGCCGAGTAGGGCGCCGCGCTCGTCGTGGGGGCCGGGCCCTTCGGACCGGGGGTCGGCCCAGGAGTACCTGGTGGATCCCCTGGGCTACGACCAATACGGGGGGTACGCCCGCGACGACCGCCCGCACTTGCCGGGTAGGCAGTAGTCACCCTTCTCCGGGTAGGGTACCGGGGAGTTGAGTTATGGGTAGCCCCGCCCCCTACCATGCTTGTCCCTAGTTGGGTTGAATCCAATGTCAGGGGTGTGTGTGAGGGGTACCCTGTACTGGCGTTCTTTAGTTGTATTATACCCTTCTTCTCATCGTGAGCCGGTGCCGCGCACAGTGCTGGCGGACCTTCTCAGCCGGGAGGTCCTCCACATAGTGCCAGGAGTCCTCCCGGGGTCCATACCCGAACCACCTGACCTTGAGCATGAGTCGCTCCTGGTCGTCGTACCCCTGTCCGACAAAGCGGTCGAAGACAGCCTCAATCGGTTTACTTGCCGATGAGAAGAGGGACGGGACCCGGCATGCGGCCAGTGCCCGCGCTCACGCCGGGAACCCTCGGGTGGTTCAGGGGCCCGGGTGGCGTGGTTCCCATTGATGGTACGGATCCCATCGTCACTTTCGATGGTAAGCCGACGCCCGTCGGTCTTCAAGATCTGGTAGGGTCCTAGTGTCTTGAAGATGAGTTTACCCCCCTGGTTATCGTGGGACTTCACGAATACCCAGTCTCCAACTTGGAGGGCTTCGCGGCGAGTCTGTACGCGCTCGTCGAAGGCTCGTTTGTACCGGGCTTGTGCCGTTTCCATGGTATCCCGCACTAGGGGGATCAGGGAGTCGAGGCGCTGGAGGAAATTCTCCTTGGCTTGCCCAGGGTTTATTATCTCCCCGGGGTCGGGGACCGCTGTAAGTCGCTCGAGCACCACCGGAGTAAGCCGTCGAGGGCTTACGAACGCAAAAGGAATCTGCCCGGTGCTTCTATGCACTTGCGAATTGTATGCCGTTACTACCAGGCTTAAGGATCGGGACCACGTAACAACGTTGGCACTAACGTATTGTCGTAGTTGCTTAACTAAGGTCTTATTTAACCGTTCGACCAGCCCATTAGTTTGCGGGTGACGAGGGGTGGCATAGTTAGTGTCAATACCCAAGGTCTTGAGCACCCCTTGCCAGAGTACGGCAGCGAATTGGAGTTCGTTATCCGATAGAATTGAATCGGGGATTCCATAGCTAGCAACCTACGTGTCAAGGAATGCGCTGAGAACATCCAGAGCCGTGATGTCTCGAAGCGGGACCGCCCGCGTGACCTTAGTAACTCGGTCACAAATAACGAGGATATACTCATATCCTTCGGGGGTCCTGGGCAGGGGGCCAAGCAAGTCAATGGCCAGCGCTACGAAGGGTTCCGTCGCGGGGAACAACCTCATGAAAGTTTTACTCTGCGTACCCATGAGCCGGTTCTTGGCACAGGTTGGGCAAGCTGCCACCCACCCGAACACATCCATCGCCAGCGAGGGCCAGTAGTATCGGTCCCGCAGGGTCTGGTACATGCGCGTCCCACCTGGATGCGCAGCCAAGGGGGAGGAGTGCTCCGCCCGTAACACGTCCTTGACTAGGGACTGGGGGACCAGTACCTGCTGGGTCCCCTCGCGGTGTCCGCGGCGGCACAACAACCCGTCTGCGTTCTCGTAGAAGCGCGTGGGGGTGGGGGTGTCAAGTAACTTCTTGACCCCCTGACA
>ENA-ORXT01006574-ORXT01006574.1-marine-metagenome-genome-assembly--contig:-NODE-6574-length-10742-cov-18.503329_pt1 | contig 10742 bp, 15 predicted proteins | sample MGYA00237868_ERZ511482 | MGnify/ENA metagenome assembly ERZ511482
GGGTACCATAAGGGTCACCGACCATCGTCCAACCGCGAACCGCCAGTGGAGTCGGCGACGAGCATCACAGTCCAACAACCTCCTCTTCGAAGCGCGACGCCGATGCTCGTTGGCCTCCAACCATGCTTGCGGAAGATGTAAAAGTTGCACGAGTCGATGACGTCTGGCAGCGGACGTCGTTGCCTTCTCTGTGGCGTGGGCGTCGCGCCCGAGTCCACCACTCGGCAATCGCACAGGTGCCCAGTGGGCGCTTTGAGTGCCGTCTCGACCCCCGCGTGCGAGCGTTCATGCGTTCCGTGCCTCGTGCTGTGGGCGGTTGGCGAGTCGACCAGGTGGAGCGGCTGCAGATGGGAGCTGAAATCTTCGGTGTGCAGGATACCTGCCGCCTTTCTCGGTTTGTGGCTGCCAAGACGTGTCGCCGCGTGGCTGAGTTTTCGAAGGTTCCGGGGCTCTCTCTGCTCTGCGCTTCACCGGTGGAGCGGTTGCTGCAGGACCCTGGCCTCAAAGCTGTCGAAAGTTATGAGGTGACGGCGGGGAGTGGCGCCGGCGGGTTGGACGAGAACATCGGGGGGTCGGCAACGGCGTCGCAGTGCCCCCCTGCCCCGAATTGATCTCTTGGCAGCTCTCGCGCCTCCCGTTAATCGGGCACGACCAACAGCAAGGACGACCCCTGCGCGCCGGACAAGGTGCACGAATTTGCGCCCTGCTTCACAGCAGGGAGAGTACAGAGGAGCGGTTTCGGTGCGCACGCACCGGGTTGGCGTGCGAGAAGACGTGTGGTTGCGCTCAGTATCGCTGGATGGCGGGCTCGCCGTCTTCAGCAGGCATAGGCTGTGCACACTCAATCGGCGAGAGTGTCCCAGCGCCTGGGTCTCGGTTCTGCGGTCGTCGCATCTGATGTGCATGTGAGCCGCCTTAGAGGTGCGACACGGATGATTGCCCGTGTTTCGCGATGGACAGAGAGTGCGACCCCGATGCCTGCGACACTTGCAGTACGCTTTGGCATCCAAAAACTGGGGTCGACGGTGTGCCTTACTCACCGGATGACGGCGTGCACCGTGCCTGTGATACCACAATGAGGGGGGTCACCTCCGGAGGAGCGAAGTAACAGCCGTCTCGGCCGCTCGCGCGACACCCGCTATGGGGCTCGAGCACCGGGAAGTCAGGCCAATCGAAACGCCAAGACATGAAGACACGGTGTACCAGTCGGCGACGACGGTGCCTCCCACCGTTGTCGCCCTTCGTCCTAAATGGGCGGAAACCGTCGCCCGGGCCCAATTTCCCCAAATGGGAATTGACCCGGGCCGTCACCAACCAATGCAGATAATTCCCTCCGTGCATCGCAAGTCCCCCGAGGCGATCATTCCAGACGAGGGGGAGTAACCGTCCCACGCGCAACGCGCTGCACCCGCCGCGTGGCGCCCGGTCGGCCGTCGCCTGCCGCGCCCTCTCAGGCGCGCCAGCGCCCTCTCCGGCGCGCCAACACGGCCCCCAGCGAGGCCCGCGTGCCGGGTGCGGCATGTCGGGTACGCTCCTCCGGTGGCTCGAGCTGGGCAGCGGGGCGGCCGCATCGTCCCGGCCCCCTTCGTCGCCGTTCCGTCGGCCACCACCGCCGCTGGCGTCGCCACCCCGTGTCGGGTGCCGCGTCCCCCGGCGCCGCCGACGTCCCCGCGGCGGCCCCCTGGCGCATAGGGGGCCTCATAGTACTACATCCTCATCGGCTGAGATGCAGCCGTCCCGGGCGACGCCTTCCGCCGGCCCCGTCGGGGATCCGTCCCACGCGCCCGCGTCGTGCCCGTCCAGGGCGGCCGCCGCTTCGGGACCGGCGTCGACGTCCGCCGCGCCGACCACGCCGGGACCGCCCGGGCGTTGTTCAACCGTCGCCGTTTGTTCGTCGGTGCCGCCGGGCATGTGGCTCCCGTACGACCCGAACGGCCGGGAGTGGCGAAAGCCGCCCCGCCCGGCGGCTGCCGTTGCGGTGGCCGGCACCGGGGCCGAGTCAGCGACGTCGCCGACGCCTGTGATAGCGGCGGGCCCTGTCCCTGGCCCTGGCAGGGGATCCGCGAGCGTGCCGGAGCAGCGTCCGCTGCTTCTGGGGCAGGCTGCCCCCGCGATCCCGCAACGGCCGGCGCCACCCGCCGTCCGGGCGTGGCTCGCTCCGTTGGGGCCGCCAGTCGCCTCGGCCGACTGGCAGCTCGTCAGTGACGTCTTCCAGCCCGCCCATCCTCGAGACACGGGTGGGTCGCACGCCGTGTGGCGGTCCTTTCAGGAGTTTGCCAAGACGGCGGGGTACGACGACCGGCCGGCGGCCGACCGCGACTTCGCTTCCTTCGTCCGTTCCGTCGGCGGCAGCGCGGGATGGCTGCGCTGCATGTTTAGGTGCAATGTGGGTCGGGGGCTCTTGGTTCCGCACCCCGTGGCGGATCAACGGTTCGTCGCCGGCGACGAGGAGGACGCCTACCTCGACGACTGGCACACCCGCCTACGCCATTGCCCCGCGGTTCCGGTTGGCAATTCCTTGGCGCCTGTCAACTTCTGGGGCGTAGGGCCCCTACTCTCCCTGGCCCCGGTGGTCGCGGCGACCGCCCCGGCCGATTTGGCGTTGGAGGCCGCGCGCCGCTCCCGCGGTGAGCTCGTGACCGCCCGACGGGCGGTGCATGGGGCTTTCTTCCTCCCTATGCGCTCCGGAATCTGCTTGGCGCCGGCGCGGGCGCCCTTGTCGCCGGCGATGGCCGGGCGGTACGCGACGCCGCGTTTGCTGACGCACGAGTATCCGCCCGTCTTACATCAGCAGCAATCGCTGCTGCAGGCGTCACCGTGTCACCCTACCCAGGGTTACGCCTACGTCATGATGACGGCCGCCATCGTGTCGGGGCTGCTATGGGCGGACCGCGACACGCACCGCGTCTTCCGGTCGTCGCCGTGCTACTACGCCTTGACGGAGAAGTTCTCGGTCGGTGACCTAGCGCCGGGTGACGGCTCCGTCGCCGACGCTTTGGCGGAGTACGACGCCATCATGAGGGCGGTGCCCTGGCAGGCGGTCCAAGACCGGTTACCGTACCATCAAGACCAAAGCCGGCATGCGCCCAGCACACTGCTGCCCCACCAAGTGGAAAACGTTGGTGATCGGCGATGCAACTACGTTCGCGTCGTGAGCGTCCCGCGGTCGCCGCAAGCCCCGTTGGGGGTCATGCTGGTGGAGCCCCGGCTCGCGGACGTCACGCCGCCGGCGCTGCCCGTGACGGTGGGGTCCTGGACGGTGCCGGCCGGCTTTCCCTCGACCGACCTGGATACCGTTCCGCCATCTGCGGGGGAGGCGGCCGCGTCGGCTGCTTACCGCGAGCGGAAGCGGCGTCACGCCGACATGGCGCGTGGCGGCCCGGCCCAGTCGGGGTTCCTGGCCTCCGGGTCCCAGGCCGTCGCATCTCCGGGTGCGGCTGCGGGGCCAGCCGCTCTCCCCGCGTGGGGGCCCTTCGGGGGCGAGCACGGTCCTCGGGACCTTGAGGAGGACGAGTGGGAGGAAAATGCCAGGGGTCTCGACGGGTCTGCCGCCGGCCCCCGCCGCTTGGCCGCGTTGACCCTTGCGGGTGGCGCCGATTGGGGCTCACGTGCGGAGGCCCGGGAGGTGGCGCCGGCGCGGCGCGTGACGGTCGCTGGGACGCTTAGGGGCGTGACGACCACTCCGGCGCAGCCGACTACAGCCCTGTCGGCGGGTGGGCGCCCGAGTCGGGCGGCGGTGCCGCTGCCCCCCGTCGCGACCGCAAGGATCGCTGGGAGGGCGGGCATGGCCGCCACACCGATGTAAGGCACGACCGTGGTGGCGGCTGGGCGCCCGCGTCGGGTAATGGTCGCGGCCATGCGGCCACCGGCCGCGACGGGCCCGCGTGGCCCGCTGACGGCGGTCGCGGCCACGGGGACGACGCCGGCGGGAACCGCTGTTGGGGCACTGCGCACCGCCGTGGCGGCGGGTGCTACCCGACCGCCGGTATCAGTTCGGCCGCCGGTCCGCGCTCCGCGTGTTGGGATGAGGGGTACAACAACGACGGTCCCGCGCCGGCGCCGCTTGAGCTGGGCGTCACGGGTCCCGTCGTGACCCCCATCCAGGGGCAGCCGGACATCGCCCACGATTGGTGGTTATCCGCGTTATGGACGCCCCCTATCCCGGTGATGGCCACGGAGTGGCGGGACTCGCTGACGTCCGGACAGGTTGTCGCCTTGTTCGGGTACGACCCGTCCGTCAACTGGGCCGCAGTGGGGCCCCGCGAGGGCACCGCTGCCATAGTCGAGTACCCCCGCATCATGCTCGCCGGCGTCGTCCCTCCCTGCCTGGAGTCCCCGCGTACGCGGGCGAAGCAGTTTCACGCCGCTCTGCGGCGCGTCCTGCGACAGGCGGGCCGCCCCGTCCACGTGTGGGAGTATCGCAGCCACGACTGGGGGCGTCGCCCTTGCCCCTTCGGCGCCGTTCTTGCTTCGACGGCGTTAGGCAGTCGTCCACCGCGTCATAAAGTCGCGACTGTCGCCTTGTGCTTACTTTCGCCTATGCGACCAGCAGTGGATTCCCGCGTGGTGCGTCCGCTCCCCGTCTGCCGCCCCGCACGTCTCTACAGACCCATAGACCCCAGCAAACCCCGAGAAACCACAACCTTCCCCCCTGCCGCGCCCAGCCGCTGTGCCGACCCAAAAAGTTAGGCGCGGACGGCCGGGGGTGGCGCTGCGGCGCTGCTTGTGGCGGTGCCGATGGCGGGCGCCGCGTCTAACGGGGCCGCCGGCGGCGGGTCGGCGGACGTGTGGGGCAACCCCAAACGCGTGGCGCGGCGTAGGTAAACGCGCAGCGTCTCGTGCGGGGCGTTCGCCGCGTCCATCGAGGTGGGATGCGGGTACCCGGTCCAGTAAATGTGGGCTCGGAGGGACCCGTCGGGCAATGTCGCGCGGTCCGCGATGCGGTTCACGGCGTATTGCTGGCCGTCTGCCTCCGCCCCGTGAAACGATCGAGCCTCCCGCAGCGCGGGGTGCTGGGCGAGGTACTCGGCGGCCGCGCCCCAGGCGCGGACGACGTGCGCGACGTTCTCGCGGCGGTGTTCCCCATCCACGTCCAGGAGGACCGTGAGTCCGTCCCTGGAAACCATGCGGTACGGCCCGCGGGCGACGTGCTTCAGTTTGCCACCGGCACCCTCCTCCTTGGCGTGGTCGCGCAGCCACGCGCAGCTGCCCACGGTGAGCTTCTTCGCGCGCTGCGCAAAGCGCTTGTCGTGGTCGTGCTTGTAGCGCCTTTGAGTCGCCTTGAGCGTTTCCCGCATCTGAGGGATGAGCCGCACGAGTCTGTTCAGGAGGGCGGCTTGGGCCCGCTTCTCGGCAGCGGTGCCGCGCTGCGCCCTGAGAGGGTACGCCCCGGTTTTTGGGAAGTCCTTGAACGCCCAGCTCGACACCCCCACGCGGATGACCAACTTGTACGGCGCGACCTCGGTGCTCCGGTGCGGGCGACTATTATCCGCCAGCGTACGGGCCCCGAGGAGTTGGTCCCACGACCGCGGATGTTCCGCCACGTAGTGGTTGAGGATCGTGTGCATCGTGCGGTTGAACCTCTCCGTCTGCCCGTTCGTCTGTGGGTGCGACGGGATGTCACCTTAGGCTCAATGGAGAGCAGGTTGCAAACCTTGCCCCAGAAGTGGCTGGTGAACTGGGGTCCCCCGTCAGAGAGCAGCCGGTCCGGCGGACCATAGGCAGCCACCCAGTAGTCCAGGAGGACCGATGCGCAGTCCACCGCTGACGTACCGTCCATCGGGATGGCACGCACCAGTTTGGTGAACCTATCGGTGATCACCAGGATGAACCGGTGGCCGGCGGTTGTCTTGTCGAGGGGCACGTAGAGGTTCACCGCGATGTCCTGAAAGGGCATCGTGGCGGCGAACAGGGTAAGGGGCGAGCGCCGTGCCAGGGGCCGCACCCGCTGTCGCGCACAGCTGTCGCACTTCTTAACGTAGGAGACGACGTCGGCCGCCATTCCCTCCCAGTCGTAATACCGCCGCGTCGCCGCGTACATGCAGGACTCACCGGCATGCCCCGCGAGGGTCGAGGCGTGATCCAGGTGGAGGACCCGCTCCTGCAAGGAGGTCGGGACCACCACTTGGTGTGCGCCGTCGGGATCCGCGCGTCGGCGGAGGATCCCATCGGGGTCCTCGAAGAACGGGATGCGCCGGCCGGCGTTCAGGGCCTTGACAACCTCTTGGCAGTACCCATCCTGGGCTTGGGCCGAGAGCACCGCGTCGCGGTCGATGCCACGGACCGTGGGGCCGCCGACGTAGTTGGCGGCGTCGAGGCCCCGCACCGTATTGGCCCGCACGGCGAAGACGGGGACGGCGTCGTCAAACGACGTCTGGTCGCTTCCCCCGGACTTCAAGCGGGAGATGGTATCCGCCATGTAATGCGTCATCCCCGGCTTGTAGGCGACGTCGAACTCCAAGTCGCTCAGGCGTAAGCGCCAGCGTGCCAAGCGGGGGTTTCCCGAGCCCTCGATGTTGAGGATCCACCGGAGGCAGTCGTGGTCCGTGCGCACGAGGAAGTGGTCACCCTCAAGGTAGGGGCGGAGCTTGAGCGACTCCCAGACGACCGCCTGGCATTCTTTCTCCGTGACCCCGTAGGGGAGTGCATTTGTCGCCAGCCGCCGGCTGATGTATGCGACCGGCTGGAGCTTCCCGTCGTCTTGCTCCTGGAGCAGGGCGGCGCCCACTTGCGTCCCGCATGCATCCACGTCCAGCACTTACTTCCGCCCGCGCCGCGGGAGTGCGAGGATCGGTGGGGTCGTGAGCGCCTCCTTGAGCCGTTCGAAATCCTGCTGCTGCAGTGGCGTGGCGGGTGGCACTAGGACAGGGGCCGTGGACCCCATGAGGTCCGTCAATGGCGCCGACATCGGGGCGAAGTTCGGCACGAACCGGCGGAAGACTTTTAACATCCCCACGAAGCTCCGGACTTGCGTGCGGGTCGCGGGGAAGTGCGCCGCGCGCAGTGCACGCGTGTGCGCGTCCATCACGCTGAGCCGGCCCGGCTTGATTTCGTGCCCGAGATACTCCACGGTCCTACAAAAAAACCGGCACTTGGGCAGCCGGCGTGTCACTTTCGCGTCGCACAGCAGGCGTAAGACGCGATGGACGTGGCCCACATGCTCCTCCTCCGTCTTGGAATGCCAATGACATCGTCGAGGTAGATGAGGCAGCTTTGCCGCTTAACACCGGAGAAGATGATGTCCAGCGCCCGCTGGAACGTCGCGGGCGCGTTCGTCAAGCCGAACAGCATCCGTTTATACTGGTAGGCGCCCTCGTGGCACACGAAAGCCGTCTTCTCACGGTCTTCGGGTGCGATGGCAACCTGCCAGTAGCCGGCATTGCAATCCAGCGTCGAGAAGATGGTCGCCTCGCCAAGGCTGTCGATGCACTCGTCCGTTCGGGGCAGGGGGTACGAGTCCTTCTTGGTCACGACATTCAGCAGTCGATAATCGACGCAGAAGCGGAGGGTGCCATCCTTTTCGGGGACGAGCACGACCGGGAAGCCCCATTCTGACGACGTCGGTTCGATGACGTCCGCCTCCAGCTACCGCTTGACCTTGGCCGCTTCGACCTCCTGTGCCGCGTGGCCCGCGCGACGCGGCGCGAAGCGGACAGGCCGGGCGCCGGCGGTAAGGTCAATGCGGTGTTGGGTGGCCTTGATGACGCCTCGTGCCTGGCCCGTCCACATTGCTTTGTGCTTGTCAAGCATGCGGCGGATCCGGGCGGGCAGCGCCGGGTCGGTATCCGGTAGTTCCACGTCCTCCACTTGGAATTGGGGTCCGGGTGCCCCTGCGGCCGGCAAAGCGTCGCCTTCACCCGGATCCCGGGGTCGCGCTGGCGTCGCGGGCCCCCCGTCCGCTGGCGCCGTCGTGTCTGGGCCCCGCCCCGGTGTAGGGTCGCACCAGGTGCCCAACACCGCGCCCACCACGCCTTCGGCGGCCGCTGCCGTCTTGACAGCTGGGGCGGGCAGCGTCTCGTGGGGTGCCCCGTGGGGCACCTGCACGTCGCCCGTCGTGAGAACCTTGACGTAGCAGACGTTGGCCCTCTGCCGGAGGATGACCTCACGCGCGCCGAAATTTGTCACGATGACCGGGAAGGATAGCCCCGGCACGATGTCGTGCACGCCGTTGGCGATGGTGACACCATGTTTTGTGAACAGGAGTGAGGCTCCAAACACCTGGCCTTGGCCCCCTTACATGGTTGGCACCAAGACGACCGTGGCCGCTGACGGCGGGAGCCGCGTCCTGTATGTCTGTGTCGAGCGAAGAACGCGGGAGACGCCCATTGAGCGGTCGCCATCGTCCAATGGTCCCCGCAGAATCGCCGTGACGGACACGTCCGTCCAACGGATGGACCGGTCCCGAGGCAGGATGGCGTGGGCGTTGTCGTCGATGAACGTACAGCCCAGGATAACTGGGAGCGACAGGTCGTCGACGAGGAGGAAGGGCACAGAGACGATCCGGGCGCCCGTCTGGAGCCACAGCGTGACGGTACAGCTAGGGCGCAACCGCGCGTTATTGGCGTCCCGGAGGCGTACCTGCTCTGTCTTCTAGGAGGTGACCACCTGGCGGAGCCAGTAAGGGCCGAGGGCGTTCCGGCGGACCAGGTTGGGGCCCGCCTTCGTGTCCACGACGACGCCAAACGCGACGAAGGACAGCTTGTCCAGGCCCAGTGAGGCCACGATGCGGTAGTTGCGAAGGCTGAAAAGCAGAACGTACCCGCCCCCGAACGGTGTGTGCGGCGCTCCCAAGGTGGCCGCGACGGCGGCGGCGTGGCGGCGAAAGCGGGTACGCTCGCGCCAGGCGCGCCGACCGAGGCGCCCTCGCAGCCCCCCCCCCGGTGCATGTCCCATTGGCGGGCGTGTCCACCTGGATGCCCTCCCGACCACCCCACAATCGGAGGTCGGAGTGGCCAAGGGCCAGTACCGATGCGGCTGTTGAAGAGCGGTGGGGATAGGGGTGGGGGGACCACGGTCAAGTGGTTCAGTGGCTCGAGCTTGTGTGTGTGTGTGCGAACGTGCTTTGTTGCTTGTCCTAAGGAATGCCCGCCTCTCCGAACCGAGAGCACCTCTCAAATAGTCCCCACCGGCCCAAGTGCTCCCCCCTCTCGCGCCCACACCGACGCCCACGCCCTCGCACCAAATCGAATCACTCACCAAATCAAAAGTCACTAGAGCAAAGCGAAGATCAAATCCAAAACATGCCAAAAGTAACGCCCCAAGATGACCCAACACGAACGTGTGCAACTTGACCACGTCTTGCAAATGTACCATGTGGGGTACCATAAGGGTCACCGACCATCGTCCAGCCGCTAACCGCAAGTGTAGTCGGCGACGAGCATCACAGTCCAACACTCAGGGCCGGACCTTCTTCAAGCTACGAAAGTTTCTCTCCAATACGGGAGCAGCCGCGCGCGAGGCCCGGGGAGTCAAGCTCCAAGCCAAGCCCGAAGGGGGCCTCCCCCGGTCGGCCGGCGGCGAAGAACGGGAGGCCCGTCGGGCCCGGCCGGCTGCGTCCGTCGCTCTCCCGGTGGGAGCCGCCTCGGCCGCGGCGGCCCTGGCCATAAAGGATTACGGGACCGAAGCGGAACGGGCCGAGTGGGCCGCGATACTGGCCGCAACGGCAGCGCTTGTCGCGAACGGCCCTCCGGGCGATGTCCAGGTACTACCGGTTGATGGCCTCCGGCACGCGTCGGGCTGGAAACAACAGCCCGTGTGGGGCGTGCGCCCGGAGCTGTACCCCGTTCGTACGGGAGCGGGGCGCGGGCGCGGCACCCTGGCGCCGGGCACCCCCGTGCCCCCGCGGGCGGGTACCGTCTTTTCGAACTCTGACCGCCCACTGCGTATCCCTTGTGGCAGGGCCCCTCCGCCGCGCTATGGCGCAAGGGGCGGCGCGCCCGAGATGGGGGCCCCGCCCCGGCGGCGGGGGGCCTGCTCGTTCTGTGGCACCCTGGGACACTGAGTGTGGGAGAGCCCCGCCCAGTCACCCGAGGTGCGTGCCCACGGACGTGCGCTGCGCAAGGCCGTCGCGGCGCACCGGAACGGGCGTGGACCTGCACCGCCTGCGCCCTTGCCTTTGGGCTTGGGACCGCCCGTCGCGCCCCTGCCGCCGGCCTTGACCACCAATGCGTCCGGCCCGCCGGGCACGGCCGCGTTCGTGCACGCCGTAGAAGCGGATGATCGGGCGTACCCGGGCGCTGCCGGCAACGAGGGGGAGAGCTTTTCCGAGGAGTGGGCCGCGGGCGCCGACGACGCAGAACGCGGAGACGGCCGCCCTTGCCACGCCCAGGGAAACGAGTAAGGGACAGCCCCATGAGTGGGCTGCCCACGGACGTCGTCCGTCTCAAGGCTTACCGGCACTGCTACATCACGGCGACCCGCCTGCGCCAGGTCCGAAAGAGGCGGGCAGCAGCGGGATTCCCGCCAGTGCCCGCCTTCTGCCCCTGCATCTTAGCAAGGCCCGGCAAGGGCAGCAGTGCCGCGGCGGAAATGCCGGACCACCACACCGTCTTGGCGGCGCCGGAGGCCACCAAGACTGTCCCTCCGCATCCGCCGGTCGCCGCTGTTGGACTTTGATGCTCGTCGCCGGCTCCACTGGCGGTTCGCGGATGGGTGATGGTCGGTGAACCTTATGGTACCCCACATGGTACATTTGCAAGACGTGGTCAAGTTGCACACATTTGTGTTGGGTCATCTTGGGGCGT
>ENA-ORXT01006575-ORXT01006575.1-marine-metagenome-genome-assembly--contig:-NODE-6575-length-10742-cov-4.288326_pt1 | contig 10742 bp, 4 predicted proteins | sample MGYA00237868_ERZ511482 | MGnify/ENA metagenome assembly ERZ511482
CACCAACCGGACCTGAATTACGACAGCGCCGACGTGCAGCGCGAGATCATCGAGATCCTCGACTTCTGGATGAACATGGGCATCGACGGTTTCCGGCTCGACGCCATCCCCTACCTCTTCGAGCGGGAGGGCACGAACGGCGAAAACCTGCCCGAAACCCACGCCTACCTGAAAAAGCTGCGCAAGCACGTCGACGAAAATTACGACAATGTCCTCTTTCTCGCCGAGGCCAATATGTGGCCCGAAGACAGCGCCAGCTACTTCGGCGATGACGACGAGTGCCACATGAACTACCACTTCCCCCTCATGCCCCGCCTCTACATGAGCGTGAAACTGGAAGACCGCCACCCGATCACCGATATCTTCGACCAGACGCCAGAGATCCCCGAAAACTGCCAGTGGGCCACCTTCCTGCGCAACCACGACGAGCTGACGCTGGAAATGGTGACCGAGGAGGAGCGCGACTTCATGAACAACGTCTACGCCGAAGACAAGACGGCCCGCATCAACGTCGGCATCCGCCGCCGCCTGGCGCCGCTGATGGATAACGACCACGACAAGATCAAACTGCTCAACGTGCTGCTGATGAGCCTGCCCGGCACCCCCGTGCTCTACTACGGCGACGAGATCGGGATGGGCGACAACATCTACCTGAAGGACCGCGACGGCGTACGTACGCCCATGCAGTGGAACGGCAACGAGAACGCCGGCTTCAGCGAAGCCAACCCGCACAGCCTCTATATGCCCGTAATTCGCGATACCGAATACAGCTACCGCTGGGTCAACGTGAAGCGCCAGCAGCAAAACCCCAACAGCCTGCTGAACTGGACGAAGCGCCTGCTGGCCAAGCGCAAAACTTACCAGGTTTTCGGCCGGGGAGACATCCGCTGGATCAAGCCGGAGAACGGCCGCATCCTGGCCTTCGTACGGGAGTACGGCGAGGAAAAGGTCGTCGTGGTGATCAACCTGAGCCGCCACCCGCAGTCGGCGCAGCTGGACCTGAGCGAATTCGAGGGCAGCAAGGTGCAGGAGGCCTTCGGCCGTACCTACTTCAACGAGGTGGGTCGCGAGCTGTACCAGGTCACCCTGGCCGGCCACGGCTACTACTGGCTGCAGATCGAATCCGCCATCCGTACCGGCGTCGATAAGCGCAACCTGCAAATGGCGCACCTGGTGACCGGCAAGCTCGAAGACCTGTTCAGCAAGGGCAACCTGCGTACGCTGGAGAAGAAAGTGCTGCCGGCGTACCTGCATTCCGCCGGCTGGGTCGGCGCGCGGGCCGAACAGCTGGAGCACGCAAAAATCATTGATTACCGGATGCAGACCAACGGCCACCGGCATTTCGGCTGGCTGCTGCTGGAGCTTTCCTACCTTGAAGGGCAGCCCGAACTGGTGCAACTCCCGCTGGCCTTCCACAACTTCCGAGAGGAGATGGACTACGGCAACCGCGACGAGGTGCTCGGGATGGTGGAAGTGGGCGATCAGACCATCGTCATGCTCGATGCCCTTTACGATAAGGAATACCGTCGGGGGCTGGCCTCCGGCCTCCGGGACTTCGGCGAGCTGAAGGGCGTCGAGTTCGTCGCCCATGACAGCATTGCCGCCATCGGCGCCCAGGAGGCCAACCTGCTGCACTCCGGTACCGAGTACATGCTGCTGCAGAGTAAGGACTACATCATAAAATTCTACCGCCGGGTAGACGCCGAGATCGTACCCGACCTGGAGGTGAAGCAACTGCTCACCAGCCGGGGGTACGGCAATGCGCCGGAAGTCGTCGGTACGCTGCACTTCGTGCCCCGCAAAGGCATGCGCGCCACCCTGGGCATCTTCGAGAAACGCTTCGAGAGCAACGGCAGCGCCTGGGACTACGTACAGAACAACATGCAGCGCTTCGCCGAAGACGTGATCACCCGCCTGCAGCAGCCGAACCAGACCGCCCCGGACGCCAAGCCCGACGAAGTGTCCGTGATCGACAACGTGATGTACCGAGACATGCCGGAAACGATCCAGGACATTCTCGGGTCGCTGTTCGTCACTAAACTGGCCGACCTGGGCCGCACCCTCGCTTCATACCACCTGATGGCGAAGGACGTAGCGGATAAAAATTTCAAGAAAGAGGCCCTAAGCCTCCATTACCAGCGCAGCGTCTACGCCGGCCTGAAGGGCGACGTGCGCGCTACCCTGGATTTGTTAAAAAAGCGACTGCCGGAACTGGACGAAGACGGCACCGGCATGGCGGAAGCCGTCCTGGCCCAGGAAGAACGCATCCATTCGCTGCTGAAGCGGGTATTCGCTCATAAGATCGAATCCGACAAGATTCGCATTCACGGCGACTTTACGCTGATGCAAATCGCCATGGCGGACGAGAACTTCGTGATTCAGAACTTCGACGGCGACCCCGACCGCAGCTACAGCCAGCGTCGCCTGCGCCGCAGCCCGGCCAAGGACATCGCCAACCTGATGCGCAGCATCGGCTACGCCTGCGGCCTGGTGTACGAAGACCTCGCCGGCGGCGTCCGGGAAGAAACCGCCGAACACCTCGAAGACTGGCTGCGTACCGCCAACCGCTACCTCTCCGCCGAATTCCTGACCGCCTACCGCAAGGCCACCAACGGCACCCGCCTCTTGCCCGAAGACGAGCACGACCTCGAGGTGCTGATCGATACTTTCCGCATCGAGAAGTCGCTGCAGGAATTACGCTATGACCTGAATTACCGGATCGGGCAGGTGAAGGTGCCGCTAAGGGGGGTGTTGGAGTTGTTGGAAGACTAACGCCATCAACAGACGGGCTGAAGCCGCGTAAAAGGGTATATCCCGAAGAATAAAAATGCCGCTGCCCCCCTTCAGGGCCAGCGGCGTTTTTATGGGCGCCGTTGGCGCGAAGCCGTCTCCGACGGCGAGCTTATACGTAACGAGTGCAATCCGCGCGCGAGCAACGAACCGGGACTACAACTTTACAAAATACAAGGTGTCTGTCGGGATTCCTCCGTTCCGCCACCCTACTCCGGTCGGGAGCCGTTACACAATCCACCCCTTCCCCCGCGCGTGTTCCGCCGCCTCCGCGTAGCTGCCCACCAGTTTCACCTCGATATCGCTGACGGATTCGATCAACGCTTCGATGCGTTGGGCGCGTCGCTCGTGTTGCACATCCCGGATGTAGATCGCCATAATGCGGTCGGGGTTGTTCTTCGCCGCTTCCAGGTAGATGTCGGTATCGTGCTCGCCGGAGTCACCGACGAGGATGAAGCGCATATTGGGGTAGGTGGACAAGACCTTGTCGACCATGTCCGCCTTATGCGTCTGGTAGTTGCTGATGGTATCTTCGGCCGGCAGGCCGAAGTCGCGCAGCAGTACCGGCCCGCGCGGCAGGTGGTTGAGGTGCAGGAAGTCGAGCAGCAGGTCGTAGAGGTTCCAGGGGGAATTGGAGACGTAAAAGAAGGGGTTGTAGCCTTCACCGTCCGCGCCGAGGGAGAGTTGTTGGTAGAAATCGGATACGCCGTCGAAAGCACGGCGTTTGCCGGCGTTCTTAAGCAGCGTGTGCAGCATCATCTTCACCTTGAAACGGCTGGTGACGTCGGTTTGCAGAATGGTATCGTCGATATCGCTGATGACGCCGAATTCGCCGATCTGGGGAACGACGACGTCAGCCCGGGTAACGACGTCGTCGATGTCTCCGTCGGGGAGAGACTTGACGGTGATCTCGGCTTCCTGCCAAAGATCGTGATCTCCGTGAACGTGCCCGTCGGGCGGGCAAGTGTGCTCGACGTGAAAGTAGCCTTCGCTGTCCGTCGTCCGCTCAAAGGTATAATCACCCCAGGTGATCTCCACCGTCGCGCCGGGGATTTCGCGGCTGTTGAAGCGCTTGAAGTTGTTGGCGATATTGTCCAGCAGCGTATCCCGCTCATGGCGGCGGACACCCTTATCGCGCAGCACCCGACCGGTGAGGTAGAGGTAATCTTCGCGGCCGAAGCCGATGTAGTTAGCGACGGTGACGGGTTTGTCGGTTCCCCAATCAAGGCGGTCAACGATTTCGTCCCACTCGCGGTGGACGATTTTACCGAGGGAAGCTAGTTTTTCTGATAAGGCCATGACGGTTGAACCGGACGCTGGACGGCAAGGTTCTCCCGCTTCGCCGTTATTACCCCGGTCTTCCCAAAACATCCGTTGCACCCGCGTTCCCGCCCCCTTTATCCCCTTTAGTAAACACACCCGCCCCTTACGCGTTGCGCGTTGGAAGCGCGTAGAAAGACTACAAAGCCGATCTATCCGTTATCTTTCCCATTGACCCGTTATTTCCAAAAGACTTACCATGCCAAGATTACTGCTACTCGCCCTGTCCTTCCTGCTCATCGGTACACTGACCGCTCAGGATCTGTTCACGATCAAAATCGGCACTTTTCGCGACGTGAAAGCGAGTGATTTCACCACGCTTCAGGGCAAAGGGTTTCTCTACGGCGCACCCGGCGCGGATCAGACCATCGACGTCTATCTCGGCCAGTTTACGGACCAGACAAAAGCCAACGCAATCGCCACCGACCTTCAGTCCAACGGCTTCCGCAACGCCCGTACCTATTCATTGCCGACCAGCACCGGTCAGACCGTGACCGTTATTCAGATCGCGCTGCAAGCCGGCAACCGCCCCATCGACTGGGCCACCATGGAACGCGCCGGACAGCTCTACGTCGAAGCCGTTGACGGCACCAATAAAATCGTCACCGGCATCTACCCGGACGCCCGAACCGCCGCCAATTTTCTGCCCGCTATCCGCGCCCTCGGCTATTCCGACGCCTTCGTCAAAACGGTGAACAATGTGCGCCTTATCCCCATCACCGGCTTTGAGACCGGCATTAAAAAACCGCTGATCCCCATCAACATGGAAGCGGGTAAAGCCGCCGCTCAGGCCAAGCAGCCCGCCGGTAACCCCGCGCCGACCCCTGCGCCTGGCACCTACGGCGCTTCCTCGCCTAAATCCGCTGAACCTTATTCCGGCCCGGCCACCAATACGTCGGTAGCCTACGATCCCGGTGCCGGCCCGACCACCACGACCCCAACCCTGCCTAACCCCGCCAACGCTAAAACCGTGCCCCTGCCCGCCATCGACGGCAAAACGAAGCGACACAGTTCCGCGGAGCTACAGCGCGTATTGAAAGAAAAGGGGTACTACGAAGGTTCCATCGACGGACTTTACGGCCCGGGCACCGCCGCCGCTTACCTCTCCGCCTGGGATGATATGCCCGAAATTCGAAAATACCGCAAGCTGAGCGAAATAGCCCTCGAACCCACCGGCAGCCGCGATCTCATCAGCAAATGGCCGGAAGTGAATACCCTGCTCGCCGTCGCTGAAGACCTCTCCGCCGGTTTGGGTAACGATACCCGGGCGCGTCAACTGGTACAGCAACGCGCCCAACTGGCCGGCGCCCGTCAGGCACTTTCGCCCGTCGCTAACGAACGTGTCAAAAACTGGGCCGGCACACTTTGGACCAATATGGACCAGTGGGCTACCGAAGACCCTTTGCACGCGCAAATTCATAGTGCTTTTCGCGTCACTTACCACCAGTCACAGGTCCGCCTTGAAGATCATTATATGGATCTCGGCCTCGGCGCGACCGAAGCGCGCGATCTGGCAACGGCGATGCTGCAGAATCTGGTGGGGGCGCAGTTGGATCGGTTTTTATAGTAATTCAGTAGTGTAGTTTTGTGGTCATGTAGTGCTACCGCATGTGATCGGCGTGATCGGCAATATGCAAAGCCTGTCTCACCCGTAACGACGCCACTACATTTCTACAAAACTACATTACTATTCTTCTTCCATCGCCACCTGCCGCCCGTCGTAATCTTCCCGGCTGGCAATGATCATCTTGTACAGCTTGTCCTTCAGTTCGGTGACGCCCTCGCCGGTAACGGCGGAGATATAGATGTGCTCGATGTCTTTGGGAATTTCGGATTGCCGCATTTCCTTTAGCTCCTCATCAACAAGGTCCGCGCGGGTCAGGGCCAGTAAGCGGGGCTTATCCAGCAGTTCGGGGTTATACTCCCGCAGTTCGTTCAGCAGGATATTATACTGCCCTTGCATATCGTCCGCGTCGGCGGAGATACAGAACAGCAACGTAGCGTTGCGCTCGATGTGGCGTAAAAAGCGATGGCCGAGGCCCTTGCCTTCGTGCGCCCCCTTGATGATGCCGGGAATGTCCGCCATGGCGAAACTTTGACCGTCGCGGTATTGCACCATGCCCAGGTTGGGAACGATGGTAGTAAATTCATAGTTGGCGATGTCCGGCTTGGCGGCGGATACTACGGATAGCAAAGTGGATTTGCCGACATTGGGCAGGCCGACGAGGCCGACATCCGCCAGCACTTTCAATTCCAGAATTTTCCAGGTTTCGATGCCCTCTTCTCCCGGCTGGGCGTAGCGCGGCGTTTGGTGCGTCGACGATTTGAAAAAGCTATTCCCTTTTCCACCGCGTCCGCCGGGCACGAGAATCTTCTCCTCGCCATGGTCCGTCATTTCAAACTCCACTTCGCCAGTCTCCGCGTCCCGGACGATGGTGCCCAATGGTACCTCCAGGATCACGTCTTCCCCGTCCGCGCCGTGACGATGGTTCTCGCTGCCGTTACCACCGTGTGGCGCCTTGGTGTGCTTGCGGTACTTGAAACCGAGCAACGTCCATAAGTTACGGTTTCCTCTGAGGATGATGTGACCGCCGCGACCGCCATCACCGCCGTCCGGGCCACCGTGGGTGATGCCCTTGGCGCGGTAGAAGTGCGCGGAGCCCGGGCCGCCGTTTCCGGAACGCAGGTAAATCTTTACGTAGTCGACAAAGTTTCCATTCATAGTATTGGTTCCAACGTGACTTACGGTACGGGAGTTCCGAAGCTCTTATCCTTCAATTCCGGGCGAGACGATATTATCAACGTCCAGCGCAACCCGAACAATTTTTTGCATACCGTCCACTTTTGTGGCCAGGCCGAGCTTATCGTAGTAACCGTAAACCGGCGTGGTGTACTTTACGAAATTTTGGTAGCGGGTACGAATGGTGTCCTGCTTCAAATCATCGGCGCGGCCACTTTTTGCCCCCCGCCCTATGATACGGCGAACGACTTCTTCTTCACCGATATCAAGCAAAACGAGGGCATTGATCTGGGTACCCAACTCTTCCATCAACTCATTCAGGGCAGCGGCCTGCGGGTCGGTACGCGGGAAGCCGTCAAAGATGATTCCCGTAACGTCCGGGTTCTCTTCGACGCGCTTTCGCAGCATTGCGATGGTCACCTCATCGGGCACCAGATCACCGCGATCCATATAAGCGCGCGCCTCTTCGCCAAGCGGTGTATTGTTTTTCAGTTCGAAGCGAAACATGTCGCCGGTGCTGATATGTAAAAAACCGTATTGCTTAACGAGTAGTTCCGCCTGGGTGCCTTTTCCGGATCCGGGAGGGCCGAAGAGTATTAAATTGTACATAATGAGGTAGCTAATGGTCCGCAAAGATAAGGTATCCGTCTCCGGTCTGGTTACGAGTGGCGGCGTTTTGGGTTCCCTTAGGGTAAAAATCAAACTAATACGGGCCGGGGCGGGGTCGCGGGTGCCGCGGAATTGGGAAAAGAACGTTGTTTTATATGCTCAGACCCCGCTAAAAACGGCAAACCCACCTTCGCGCGCGGGCGAAAGTGGGTTTGCATCGTCGTTTTCAACCTCCGGCTCGGGGCCGGGGCGGGTCTGTCGTCAGGTTACTCCATGATCACCATCCGCTTCGTCGCTACCCAGTCACCAGCGGTGACGGTGTAGGTATAGACGCCGGATGTACCTCCGAGTTCACGCTTGGTAACGGTTACGCTGTTGTAACCGATTACGCCTTCCCGTGTGATTTCCTTGACCAGGCGGCCGGCGGCGTCGGTGATCGTAACGATCACTTCTTCCTGAGCTTCGGGGAGCTCGTAGCCAATCACCGTTTCGAGGTGCATGGGGTTCGGGATGTTCTGCAGCAGGCGGTAACCGGCTACTTCGATCGCGTCTTCGTTAAATACGAAGGTCAGGTTACGCAAACCGTCACCGTTACGCTCGTAAGCTTCGGCTTCGGTAAAGCGGTTGCCCGCACCGATGGTCTCACTCAGCTTAGCGTCGGCCTGGGCGCGAACGATGAGGCTGAACAGCACTTCATCACCCGTCCAGTCAGCGGGTACATTCTGGCCGGTCCAGCTCCAACTGGTGGTGATCAGGCCCTGGCTTACGAAGCGCCATCCGAAGTTGGCTTCCGTTACCAGACCGGGCACGATGCCTTCGATTTCTACGGCCGTCTGGTCGAATTCCAGCGTGAACTGGTAACCGTCCACCTCGGTCAGCTGACCGGAGGTTACGGGAATCGTGTAGGTTTCACCCTGCTCCATCTGTACTTCGTCCAGTTCGAGTTCCAGGTCACCGCGGAAATCGCGGGGCACCGTAGGGGCAAACTGGTTAGGTACCGCGGAACCGTTCAGGTCACCGATCTTGATACCGACGAAGTCAGCATTGAGAACGGAACCGTCGAGGTTGTTGAAGTTGGACACCTCGGGGAAGTCTTCCGTCCACGGGCTTTCGACATTCTCGAAGTTGTAATCAACCGGAACGAAGGACCAGCTAGGTACACCGTTCGGGAACTCCGTCGTCAGGCCGAGAATCAGGGCGCGAATCGTGATGATGTCACCTACGTCGAGGTTATTATCACCGTTAGCGTCGCCGGCAATCAGCTTGTAGGGAGAGTCGAGCAATTGTACACCGAGAATGTGGCGCGTAGCGGCCACGATGTCAGAAGTGCGGACACCGTTGACGTAATCAGTGTAGTGCGTTGGCGTGATCGTGTAGTCACCACCTTGGGTCAGGTTGCCGAATCGGAGGGTACCGTCACCGTTCGTCGTCATGGTGCGCTCCATGTTGTCGGGACCTTCCAGGTCGACAACTACGTTCTCCACGGGTTCCATTCCCTCGGTAAGGATCACACCGCTCAGGTCTCCGTCGCTTCCGCCACAGAGGCCGGCATTATCCTGTACCTCAACCACAACTTCACAGAAGTTAGGCGTACTGCCCAAGTCGTCAAAGGCGTAGAGGCGTACCCGCACCGTACCGTTAGCGAAGTCATCACAATCGATGTCGTTCACTCCATTGGTAGTCGGTGGGTTGAACTGAGGGTTGGCAACCATTGGGTCATCAGCGCGGAAGAGACTGTACTTGCTAACGGTGTTGCCCTCACAATCCAGGATCGGGGAAGCAACGAAGTCAGAAGCCCAGATAGCGGCGATGCCACCGTCCATGCCGTCGTCGGCAAGGACTACGGTCAGCGTCTGAATACAGATCGGCGTCGGCGTACGGTCCGCGGTTACACAGAACTCGATGATCTGTACGTCTGTGTTGCCGCAACCATCGGAAGCGGTCACACGGATTGCGTGCTGACCCGCCGGTACGTCGGTGGCGATAACCCTGAAGTTACCGGCCTCGTCACTATCAACGTTAACGCTGATGCCTGGTACGGAACCGGCAATGAAGCCGGCGGCCGCATTGTAGTCCTGGTCAAGCGCAACGATTACGTTAGCATCGGAACAATTATCCGTAGCGGTAAACTCGAGTTCTACCGTCGTCTGACAATTAGAATTGTTTCCGATGAAGCAATCATCGTAATCCTCGAAGGTGATGGACGGTGCCACCTCATCGTAGATTTTGATGAACTGCGTGTAACGGAAGAAGCCGCGACTGTTGTAGACATTCGTACCATAGGTATCGTCGTCGTCATTGTGGTTGTCACCATTGTCACCCAGGGCCTGGTCCTTCTGCGCGACACCGGAGTTAAACGTCCGGTCAGCATTCAGACTGATGAAGGCAAAGTCATCGTTTTCCGCGTTAGCACCGGTCGTGGCACGTGGGATAACGTTGACGTAAAGCACGTCTTCTTCCAGGTCACGCTCTTCACCAGTGCGGTTTAAGGCACCGTCGGCATCACGTGAGATGATGTATGGTTCACCGAGTGAGTTGTACTCACACCAGTTGATCACATCGTACACTACGCGGAGCTTAAAGCACTCCTCACCGGCCTCGAGGGTACGGAGGGTATCAATGTCAGTCGTGGTCGTTATCAGGTCACAAGACAGTTCCTCGGCAACAACGCCGCTGTAGTCAGGGACTTCGGCACAGGTTCCGGAAACGTCGACGGGGAAGGTCAGGCGGTAGTCATGTACACCAACTACTTCAATGGTCTGTGTACAGCTAGGAGCGGTGAACTGACCGTCGGTTACGAAGAACGTACGCATCAGTTGACCTACGCCACAACTGTTGACCTCACCGGTTACCGATTGGGTAATGGAAGTATTGCAGTTGTCAGCACCGGCGGCGGAGCCAAACAGTGCATTGAGCGTCTCGTCACTCGCATCCATGATGTCGGCAGGCAGAGTCGTATTGTATTCGAGACAGTTGATGGTCATGTCATTCGGAGCGACACAAACCGGAGCAAGCTTGTCTTCCACCAGTACGTCGAGCCAACAGTAGTTCTCGTTGCCGAGGCCGTCGGTTGCCCGCAGACCTACACGTACCACACCGGCATTCGCGCAAGTGAGGGTGATTTCGTCATCATAATCCTCAAGGGCAAGGTCGTTACCATCAACCCGTGCGATGTGCAACGTTACACCGGAACAGTCATCATAAGAACCAGCGTCCAGCATGTCTGGCGTCAGCACAGCGATACCTTCTTCGTTAGCCCCGGTCAGGCTGATGTTCAATCCGT
>ENA-ORXT01006577-ORXT01006577.1-marine-metagenome-genome-assembly--contig:-NODE-6577-length-10739-cov-7.866629_pt1 | contig 10739 bp, 12 predicted proteins | sample MGYA00237868_ERZ511482 | MGnify/ENA metagenome assembly ERZ511482
GCCGCGAGGATGGCAGGCGGGCGGTGGCCGCCCGGCCGCTCGCCGGCGGCCCGGCGGGCCTTGCCGCGACGGCGGCGGTCGGCAAGGACAGCAAAGGGCATTGCCTGACGGCCTTTTCGCCGGCGGTTGTCTACTTTAAGCTATCGCTGTGCGGCCGCCTCAAGCTGACCAAGCCCGTGCCGCTCGTCGGCACGGCCGGCGAGCGCATCAGCTCGCTGTCCAACGGGGACCGCGACGACACGCTGCTCGGGGCCAACTGCACGGGGGCGCCGCTCGCCACCGACGTGGGCGGCATTGACGCCGAAGACGCGGCGCCCTTCCCCGGCACCAGCCTCCTCGTCGTCGTCGTCGAAGAGTACTCCCCGTCCATCGTGGTCGTCCACGGCCGCACGGGCGTTGTGCACGCGCGGTACGTGCCGGCGCGCTAGAATATGCGCATCGAGGTGACGTCGCGGGACGAGGCGGCGCTCGTGTACGACTCGCCGATTCCGCTCGAAGCGTCGTCGCTGGCGGCGTGGACGGCGGCCGCCAAGCAGCTGGTCAAGCCTCAGCCACCCCATTCTGACCGGCCGAGTGCACAGGGGCTAAGCCATATGTGCACATAGCGTGCACATCCGCGCCCGCCGCGTGTAGTGCCCGTATCGAACGTAATTGCCCGCCGCGCGCAGCCGAGTGCAACGGCCGCCACAGAGTACGGAGTCCGTCAGAGGCGCACGAAGCATCCCAGTGCGCGCCCGCAGCGAGGCGTTTCGCCATGACCAGCATGTGCCCCCCAATGGCAGCCCGATGTGGGGCCGTATCCCCCTTTTCCGATGCCATCCCGGCCGCCACGCCATCTCTAAGCATTGCTGCGACGGTCAACACATCTCCCTTGCGGGCAGAATCGTGCAGTGCGGGCAGCTGGCCGCCTCGCCAGGCATAGGCCTCTTCGGCGGGATCACCGACCGCGAACTCCCGCGGCACAACCGGCGCACTCGATGAGGAGGCCGTCATTGCAGCGGCGCCACCGACGGGGGTGGCGTCACTGATGGCGCCTCAGACGACAAAGGTGGAAAATCACACCGCCCGCTTGGCGCAGCGCGATGCGGCGGCGGCGGCGGCGGCTCCCACTGACGTGCGTCAGCCCGTTGGCATCGGCACAAAGACGTCCGACGCTGTCCACGCACACGGCTGGTTGCGGCACCGCCTTCAGCCGCGCGGCGGCCACGCCACACCGACCGACCGACGCCGACAGTCGGGCGGGGACAGCGCCGGCGTTCGATGCGGCCGCGCCGCGACCACCCGTGTGGCGCTGCCGACGGGCGGGGTGATCAGCGCACGCGGCGGCGGGGGCAGAGGGCACAACGACAGCGAAAGGGGCCCGGGGGGGCAGGGGAGTCGCGACGCCGCGCGCCAACACCACGTGCGGTGCTTTCCGTCTCATCATGAGACGGCAAGAGAGGCATCCGGCGCGCCATGATGGCTCACGGGGGCGGCGGCGGGCGGCCCTGTGGCTGGGGTCAGTCACTCCCCAGCAGCACGTCCACGGGGAGACACCCCCTCAGGCCGATGTTGCTCGGGGACACCTCCCATTCGAAGCATGCCCTCCGCCTCGCCATTGAGACGACGTCGCGACGTCGAGCCCCGACGTCGGGGCTCGTCCAGCCACACCCCCTGCAACACATTCGCAAGGCACAACACCTTGGGAGAGCCAGTGAGAGGGACCCGCTAGCTCCAGCCACCCCCCACCACCCATTGCGCGCCGCAAAGACCGGGTATCTAAAGTATCTTGTAGATACCCACGTGTGGGTCGGACTTTTCTACCAGAGGGGCGTCATGTATGCAATAAGTGACCGTATTACCACGAGATAGACACGAGTCACAGACGAGATATCCACAGAATCCCTCTAATGGCACAATGTGCAGTAAACTCCTAGATATTGGTAGTAATTGTGAGCACACTCTGTGAAGTCAGCAGCTTCTTATTGATGTATTTCTGTCATTTTTTTTTTCTCTGTGTTTTTCTGTCAATAAAACGCTAGGTGATAGGCGCCTTCCCGGTGCAGTACATACTGTCGGCTGGCGTGGACCCGTGGCACGGAGAAGAGCATCAGCCCCGCCGTGCCAATCGCACGGCGTCCAGCCCGGTACAATATTGTCCCATCACGCTCACGGAACGGTGGCCCGGCGTCTTCACTCCGTCATGCGGTGCAGCTGGGTAGGGCAGTCATTGCCGCGCCGGGTGGCAACGGCGCTCGCGGCGGTTGCTCCACCAACGAGCCGCCCGTGCCGTACCCATTCGTGTTGCACTCGGCGGGGGTATCCGCGGCTAGCGGCGGGACCGACACGGGGCTCGTGGAGCCGGCTCGTGGCGGCTCTTTGGCCGGCAGCGATGGCGGTGAATGCAGCTGATAAGAAACGCGCACATAGGCCTAAACAGAGCCAGCGCCGGCTCGAGCGGCGCGTCGCCAGCGTGAGCGGTTGGGTAACACGCCTCTGCACACGAAAGAGGGAAACGAGCCCGATCAGAAAACGTCGACCGCCTACTCGGTCCGTGGCACCGACACCGACCCCGGCTGCCCGTTCAAGCCCCACGTCGACGCACCGTCGACCCCCCCCGCCGACCCCTCCCACCCCGCCCCCACCACCCGCGCCGTGCGGAGCAGTTGGAACACGTCCGCCTCGGCGCTCTCACACAGCTGCCGCATCGGGAGCACGTGGAAGGGCTCCTCAATCGCCACCCCGATATCCTCAACCCCCAACAACAGGAAGGTGATGAGGCAGCTCGACGCCGCCGCCCACATCGGCCCGGCCTCCCCAAAAAGCACCAGCGGGATGGAGAAACACCACAGCAGCGTCACCCGCGACGTGTGGCGGGTGTAAGAGAGGGGGATGGGTGTCCGCAGCAGCTTCTCCGCGGTGCCGGCCACGTCGAGCAACGCTGTGACGCCATTGTCGACCTTGACGCGCACGTGGTGGTCCATGGGCGCGCCGACGCCAACGACCGACGTGATCATCTGGACGGCAACGAGGAAGGGGCTCGCCTCAGAGGAGGTGAGGAGCGCCACCTCGTGAGCGTCGAGCAGGTGGTCAACGCGGGCGGCGAGGGCGGACGGTGGCAACCCCTCCAGCTGCGCGACGAGCGTGTGAGGTGCGGCCGCCACGTAGCGCGCCAGCTGGGAGGTGCGGGTCTCCCCGCTGCGCGCGGAGAAGGCCGTTGCCGGCGCGTCGGGCGGGAGGTACTCAATACCGACGCGGGTAATGTCCGTGACCCGATTGACCATCGTGGCGAGCGCCCCGCGGGCCTCGTAAAACCGGCTGAGCGACGCGTTGGTGCGGAAGGAGAGCAGCAGGCCGACAACACCCGCCATGAGCGCCACGGGCGTGGCAGAGAGGTGGGGGGTAAAGCCGGCAGCGCACGCCGCCTGGATGGCAACGCACTCGGCGGCGACTACGGTGCAGGCGGGGGCGAGGCGGCGGCCGAGCTTGGAAAAGGGGAAGCCGAGGATGTGTCGCACGTAGCGCGTGGTGCCGCTGTGGGGGCGGGGGGGGGAAGGAAGAGGGGGGGGGCACGGCTCATAACAGGGGTGCACCCCGCGCCACGCAAGCAGAGGAGCCAACCAACATCGGTCGTAAAGGTCAGTTCCAAAACCTAGAACCATGCTGTAGTACTGCTACTGGCACCACAGCCGCATGCAGCCGCCCCCACACAAGCTCCCCAGGCACCACCGCACACGCCGATGGACAACCCCCAGCGACGCGCACCAGTCCACCCGCCTCCTTTTCCACCCCCCGGCAGCCGCCATCAACTCGCACCCCCCCCACCCCCCACGTACCGGTGTCGCACCCACTCGGCTTGCACCACGCCCCGGCGGGGCGACGCAAAGCGGCTCGTCCCGCTCGTATCCGTCAAGTCTTTGAGCACCTCGGCAAAGGAGCGCGCCGACGGGCGCGCAGCGCGGGGGACTTCGGCCGGCGGGGAGGGAGGGGGGGGGGTGCGGCCGGCCCCCCCCCGGTCACAGCTACTATGACCGGGCCCGTGGGGGGGCGACGGCGGTGACGGGCGGCCAGCGACGGCCGGCAGCGCCCGACGACGGCGGGTCTGGTGGGCCACCGGGGGCGCGTCAGCGGCGTCGGCGCCGCAAACGCCGTGGACGTGGGCGGCGGGGCCATGGCGCCGCGCGCGACGGCGTGGGGGGGCCGCCACCGCCGGTGGGGAGGCACCAGCGACAGGCGTCGGTGGGTGGCCAAAGCAATCGTAGGGGGGGCAAATGGTCGGTCGCCCAGGCTGCGTGCGCACAGGCAGACACGGATACCGCAGGGGCGGTCGGGGCCAAGGGCAGTGGCGACGGGGGCGGCCAAGCGTACCACGGTGCCTCGTCGGCGACGCCCCGGCCACCACGCGGAGCGGTCGGGGACGGGCCGCCGCACGACACGCGTGATGCCGCCACCGCCGCCAGGCGTCACGGTGGGCCCGCAGCCAGTGTGCGTCGGACGGTGGCCGTCATCGACGAGAAGGGGTGGTGGCCTCAACCGCCACTGCAGTGGGACCAGCTCTGGTGGTGGGGAACGTAAAGGCAGCAGCTCGGGCGGGGACTTGGTCTCGGCCGGCTGGGGTAGGGTTGCTCAGAACGCCCGGGGCGTCGTTAAGGGCGTCGTTAAGGGCGTCACTAGGGCGTCATTTGGGCGTCGTGCGCCCTTAACGCCCCGACTCAAAAGGGCATGGAGTAAACGAGGGTGCGAATGTCCGAGTCGGGCATTCGCCGTTGTCCAATGGGGCAGCGTCGTTGCAGCGTGGCACCACGCTTGAATTCATTGTCCCAATACCCCTTATCTGAGGGGTCTACATGTCATGTAACTGGCAAGAGCGATAATCTGACGATTTTTGCGCGTGCGCTCGGCGGCGGCAGGTGGCGCGCCAGATCAGACCCGCCGCCCCGCACAGCGCCTCCGAGGGGTGCCGTGAAGCGCTTCTTTTGCGCTTCGCGCGCCCGTTCAGGCGCGCGTTTTTGGCGCCCCCACCGCCGCTGTCCCTGGGCAGCCATCGATGCAGCAGCCACTGCTGGCTGTGGGGGGGGGGTTGGTGGTTTCGCGCCGGCGGCCGCCGCCACCGGGGGCGGCGCTGGGCGCGCTGGGACGCCCCTGGTGGGGCCGCCACGGGGGGCTGTGAGGGGGGTGGGTAATTTCGCGCCGGCGGCCGCCGCCACCGGGGGCGGCGCTGGGCGCGCTGGGGCGCCCCTGGTAGGGCTGCCATGGGGTCTGTGGGGGGGGTGGGCGGTTTCGCGGCGGCGGCCGCCGCCACCGGGGGCGGCGCTGGGCGCGCTGGGGCGCTCCTGGTAGGTCTTCCACGGCGTGTCGTGGGGGGGGTGGGCGGATTCGCGCCAGCGGGCGCCGCCACCGGGGGCGGCTGGGGCGCCCCTGGTAGGGCTGCCACGGGGGCCTGTGGGCGGCTTCGCCCCGGCGACCAGCACCTCCGGGGCCCGCGCTGGGTGCGTTTGGGTGGCCCTGGTCGGGCAGCCATGGCGGGTTGCGGGAGGGGTCCGCCGTTTTCGCGTCGGCGGTCGCCTTCACCATGGTCGGCGCTGGGCGCGGCTTGGCCGTCATGATGCCGCCGCCATCACGGCTGACAAAGCATGTGCCGGTTTCTTGTGCCGCCTTTTTGACGGCTGCTGTGGCGCCAAGCACTGTCGTCTTTCGGTTGCCTGGGCGGGGGTTTGCACGCCGTATGATTCTTTTCCCGCTCTTACGCCATCCCCCCCCCGCTCCATGCCCTCCCCCCTTTCCTTCGCCGCTTCTCGCTGGCCGTGGACGCGGCACTCCCGTATATCTTCACGTGCATCGTCGCCGGTGGTGCCTGACCGTGGCTGCCTGGTCCGTCATCCGTAGCCGTCCACTGCCACACGCACCCTCGTCCGCTTTACGGTTTCTCTTTCCCTTACCCAACCGCGGGCTCCCCACCCCCTCCTTCCCGCTGAGCGTCTCGACAGCTACCACCCCCTCCCCCCCCCCTCCAATCTCGTCATGGCGGCTCGCGCCTTTGTTGCCGCCGTCTCGCCCCCATCCCCCATCACGACCTCTCTTGCCGGTTCTTCAAGGACGGCCACGACGCGTAGCCGCCCCGACGGGGGTGCGCGTCCCGTCTCGGTGCGGGTCGCCGATGCCGAGGTGATCCGCCTCGGTGGCTTCATGGCGGCGGTGGCAGGCGTGCCGCGGGTGCCTCCCCGTGTAGCACAAGCGGCGGGGACAGTTATCGGTGCCTCACGCATCATCGAACAAGGCTGCCGCAACGTACGCATGAGCATTTTCGCGTCGGGCGTCAATCATGTCGGCGCTACCAAGTGGATGATCCTACACGGCTCGGGCATGGCGGGCAACCCTGAGATTCTGCGCCTGGAGGGGCAGCTTCAGCATGCTCGTCGCGCGCAAGAGGGCCTCGTGATGGCGGGGGCGTCCATGGAATGCCCCCCCGCTGCTTCCATTGGTGACGGTGTGCCGGTCGCCGACTCGCTGTCGGCCGCTCCCCCCGTCATCACGGTCCCCGACGCCGCGGTCCAGCTCACTCCCCTCGCTGGTTCGGTCGCGCCGAAAGCGCCAACGGTCGCCGGTCGTTCTTCTTCTTCCGGGCCGGAAACTACAAGCGCGGAAGCTGGTGCGAGCCCTTCTCGTGGGACTCCCAGCGCCGCATCGCATGTCTTCACCGATGAGGAGTTGGATGAGATCCTCGGGGAGCCCCGGATTGACGCCCTCATGCGCACGCAGCGCAACATCTTCGACGGCCGGCCGCGCGGCTCCCCTGAGGCATCTGGACCTGTCGGTGCTGCCCCCACCGCGGGCGGCGGGAATGCTGACGTCGAGAACGAGGAGGACGATTACTATGTCCGGGACGCGGAGTGCGGGCGCGCCATTGACGCCGCTGACGGACCCGTCGACCAGCAGCCGGGCGTCGGCGCCCCACCACCTCCAGCCATCATCGAGTCGACCGTGGCGCCGGCGTTGGTGCAGCCTTCGGACAAGGTCGTTGGCCACGTGACCAAGCTGTTGTCGCTCAAGGGCCGCAGAGCGCAGCGCGTCCGAGAGGCCTTCCGTGGCATGGTCGGTGGCGTTGCGTCGGAGCACAAGTGCGCGCTAAAGAGCGTGCAAGCGTGCCTCATCCCCTGGTGGCCGTACAAGGTGTCGGAGGACCCCAGCGTCGTCGTGGAGCCAGAAGCTATCTGGCCCCTGCAGGTCGCGGTGCCGGAGCGGCTGACGCTCACGACAAAGCGCAGCCGTGACGGGGACGCCGAAGGCGTCAAGATCATCACGCTCGTGGCACTGCCACCCGTGTCGGGGGCGATTGACCAGCTGGTCGCCGCCATCATGCTACTGCATGACAAGGAGCCCGCCACGCAGCAGACGCTGGCAAACTTTGTCTTCCTCGCCAAGAAGGCCGAGATTCTTTCTGCTGCCGAGGCCGCGACGGAGGTTGCCGCCCGTTTGGCGGCGTCCAAGGCGGATGCAGCAGCTTCCCGTGCCGCCTCCGCCACGCCTCCAGGGACGTCAGGAGGCGGCCTGGTCCCTATTGCCCCCGCCCCTGTGAGTGCAAGAGCAGCGGCAGTCAACCCTTTTCCTCCGGCCGTTCCTCGCCGACCCCAAGACCCCTTCCGCCTGTTGGGCAACCTCGCGAGTGGTGTCAAACCACCAGGGCTGCCCACCCCCACCAGGCTGCCGGCCGGCGGCCGGGTGCCAGTCGCCGAGGCGCGTCGCGCAGCTCGCGTGGCGGCTGCGGAGGCTGCTGCTCTTGCGGCGCAGGGTGGCGTCAATGCGCAATCCCAAGTCGCAGGGGAATGCACGGGGCTGGTCGGCAACAAGCGCCGCCGAGTCGTCACTGGACCTGTCGGTCGAGGTGCGGCGGCCGGTTCGAGCGAGGCAGAGGCCGACTCTGCCACGACGGGCTCGCATGGCGGTAGCCGGCTGTGCACTACCTCCGGCAGGTGCATTTTAGTGAGTCCTGCCGGGCTTCCCGTGGCGGAGGCAGACGCATTCTTTGAGCGCAAGTTGCTTCACGGCCACGTCGTGCCGGTGGGCATGGTGGCCGTTCTGATTGACGTCGTTATCTCCCCCGGGTACTCTTACAAGCATGAGCGTCACTTCCCGAAGGAGCGGCCGGCGACGCAGGACACCCGACCGATGGGGGAGTTGCACGACTGTTTTATTGTGTGGGAGAAGTCGGCAGTGATGGAGAAGGAGAAGCAGAATGAGAGTGAATAGAGTGAGGAGCCTCTTAGGTATTGTTGTTCATAATGGACATGTAGCGTTTCTTGTGAGGAGAAGTAATCTTCTGTTTTATCCATCATCTCTGTTTGCCAGCGCCGCGACCGAAACACATGTATGGCCTTTGAGGTTTCTGGGCGGTGGGGATACACGGCTGATAAGGCACCACTATCCTCATCGCCACAGCAGATGACCTGTGCACTGCAGTAGACTGGCGGCGAAGAACCAGGCAGGCTGGCTGGGGCGGCGATGCAGTCAGCTGCAGAGGCCGAAAGGGAGGCAGTGACCTCCTCAATCGAGGCTGCTGTTTTTATGGCGGTAGGAAACGAGTCGGTTTGTAGCTCACGATGCGTGTAGACCGACACTACATGGGCGGGGAGCAGATGGAGCTACCGCAGAGAGACAAGGGACATGATGCCGTCAACCTGTTAGCAAATAAGAAGTGCCCGACGAGTCTCTGTTTACCACGCACACAGCTGTTCGGGTGGGAGCACAGCATGGACGCCGCGAGACTCCACTCCCAGAGTGCCAAGCGGCAGTAGCGGCCGGATGCAGGCTGGCATTGATGGCACAGAAGCCCGCCCTCCCGGGACTAAGAAGCGTCTCCACATGACCCCCTCGCTGAGCACGAACTCGAGTCCGCTCCCATGGCCATGGCAAGGCCGTTCAGTGCCTTCCACACGAGGCGCCTTACTATTGGCTGACCAATAGAATCCTCCACCAGATCTCAGCTGCAGAATCAATGGAGCTTGATGTATTTATCTGTGAGAAGACTATAACTCCGGACAGCATGGGCCTGGCACGGCCATGCCCACAGGCTGCCGACAGGTGAGCTGCCCCACCCAAGTGGCGGTGCGGGCCCTGTCCACGAGCCTTTATGCCTACGAACGCATATCACCCAGTATTGCAGTGTTGAGGGGCTGTACGAGCTCACATTGAACGGCCATGCAATAGCACGTATGGAGGTAGTGGGAGTACTTTGCCGCTTCGGCGGATGGATGGCCACAGAGGACCTCCAGACTGTGTCAGCTACTAGGCGTGCCCGCACATGAAGGTGCAGGATCCGAAGTAGCCACGGAAGACTGCCACTGCATAAGCGTCGACGTTGTCTGGCAGGCTCTTGTCGCGTCCTGATGACGGCGGTTGCAGCTGCGGGGAGACGGCGGGTCCATGTAGGACACCCGTGAGAGGGGAGCAGGGGAGGCACAGGCAATCGCTGCGGCTGCGAGTACCTCCTCTGTAAACTGGGATGCCTGACGGGCGCGTGCAACGAGCACCATAGACGGCTGCAAGTCTGCTGGGAACAAGCGGTTAGTAGACTACGGAGGGGTACGCAGCTGAAGGTGGAGACGGACGAGTTCGTGGAAAGAGGGCGGTGAATAGAAGTATGCGACGTGAATGATACAGTTACTGTCTCAACGGCAGAAACAAGCCAACCACCCCAGGTGCTCAGAGCTCCCGCTCCGATGACATGCGGTATGCACATACAGACGCGGACATTGCAGCTATACCGCGTGGCGAGTCGAGCTCTACTCGCTTCGATCGTCCTTCTCCCAACCCTTTTCTTACGGCGTATCTTTCACGGAAGTGCCGCCTGACACCCGCCGTGCATCCTTTACCTAGGTCACGTGTGAGCCCTCTCGGAGTGCTCGTGGGGCATGTATTCAGCGATGGTGGGCCACCTGCCGCAGCCGCCACTTCCAGAGCACGGACGCCATCAGAGCAACTGCAGCTCTGGCCTCATTGTATTGCAGGAAGCTTCTCTTTGTGCTTGTCGCCTTCCCATACCAGACCAGTGCTCAGGGATCGTCCTCCACTGTCGGCCTACTTCTTGTCCGCAACGACCACAAGGGTAGGCTGGTGCCTATCGTTCCAGGCTTCTCACCGAGTGGTACAGCCTTCTGGCAGGCCCTCACTCCACTCTCAGAGTAAGTAGGGGCCGCTAGAGTTGTCCATTGTCCCAGCTCAGTCCACCGCGCTCCCAGAGTGTAAGTCGCGCACAGCACTGTACAGCTAGGCGCGTGTCCATGACAGTAGATTTTTTCCGCTCTCTGGCCTGCATGAAGTCTTGCGACCCGCAGGCGTCACCACCACCCTCTTCGAAGAATCTCCAGTGCGTCGTTGCGCTGCGTCGCGTTGCGACACTCTGTTTCTTGTCCCTCCTCTCCACCGCCGCCCCGCTTGCTGAGGACTACCACCCCGGGTTCTCTCCTGGACTATTGGCTTTCACCCCGCCCGCCGCCTCCATGTCAGCCGACGAACGACTTGACGGCGAAGACGTGGACCTGGTGGCGAGGCACTGTGGCGCTGGCCACCCTGTCCAGCTTCCAGCCGCCCTCCATGACTCTGTCGGGTCCCGTTTTGAGGACGCTCTCCGGCAGCCTGCTCCCGTAGGGGACACACCCGAGCGGCCTCCTCGCCGCAAGCGCCCACGTCCCACGCCCTCCCGCCCGCGTCCTTCCCGTGCTCGCCGCCCACCGGTCGTCCGGGACTCGTCGTCAGAGCATTCG
>ENA-ORXT01006578-ORXT01006578.1-marine-metagenome-genome-assembly--contig:-NODE-6578-length-10739-cov-3.757644_pt1 | contig 10739 bp, 6 predicted proteins | sample MGYA00237868_ERZ511482 | MGnify/ENA metagenome assembly ERZ511482
CTTCTTGGGAAGTTTGTTTAAGCACATCAAAGCCGAACTTAGGCAAAATAGTTAGCTTGTACGAAGCTCTTACATCGTCACCAACCCCGTCACCAGAATCTCTGATACCGTCGTCATCAGAGTCAATAGTAAACTTGTCGGCTGCGATTCCACGAGCTCTAAATGTAGCTGTGTTTGTAAAGTTGCCGGAAGTCAAAGATGGATCAACCAACACCTTGTATCTGATCAACGGCATCTGATCGCCATTGTCAATCGATGCAAAAGACCAAGTTATCGGATCCTGAGCGCCGGGGGTCGAAGGAGTGGTGATAGTAACGTCTGGGCCAGAAGCAACATAGGCAGCGTGGCTCAACCAGGTGGCTCCACCATCGACGCTGAACTCTTCGGAACCAGCAATGTAGTCAGTGCCTGGAGGCAAATTGTCTATAACATCGCCTGTTTCAGAACCAGTCCACAAACCAAATACAGAGGGCTCAATTTCGAACTGGACAACATCGCCACCACGAACAACCTTCACTCCCTCAGGAACTGTCTTCTTTGAAACTGCAATACCAGAAGGAACCAAAATGTTTCTGTCCGTAGAGTATAGGTTGTAACCGAAATCGACAGAGGCTGGATCCTGTATTGAGTCTCCAGCATTGTCTTGCCAGTCTAGCCAAGCGTCATTATCGCCAGTTACTGATCGTCTTGCATCCGCATAGTTCGGCATATAATTTTTTGCGCCATAACCAGTTGCATCTGCACGAACCTTGAGGTCATACATTTGACCAACATATGTGAACCTGAAGTCTGGGTAGTTGGTATCTGCTTGAATTCCAACATCATCATGAACGTACTCGAAACGAATCTTGGTTACGCCGCTTGTTCCATCAGCTGCCGCTGGAACCATCGTTGGGTCCTCGTACCAGTCAACTGGGTTACCAGGAGAAGATTCAACACCAGCAGCGTCAACGATATTAACGAAACCATCAGCGTCGACATCGTCTGGGCAAAGTGCTTCATCTTGATCTTGTAGTGATCCAGTTCCGTTAGGTACCCCAGAGTAAAGACTTGTGCTGTATGGCTCGGCATCAAAGTATCGTAATGAACCGTCGCCACCACCCCAGACTCGACCGGATGGGTTGTTTACTGCGCCACCAGTTGGATAGCTTGTTGCATTAGCTCCACGATCCCACCATAGAGCAATTACTAAACCATCACCGGCGGAGTAGTTTGGCCATTTGTTAAATGCTGGCACGCCAACAAATTCGTACTGGGTAGTGTCGATTTTGTCGCAAATTTGAGACTTTCCACCTTGGATTTTGCGGTAGTCGTAAATGATCATCGCCACCGGAAGAACTTCGTTCTTGGCTCTGAGCTGATCAGCAATTTTAGGAAAGTAACTAGTGCTATCAGATGTTCGTTGAAAAGTTTTTCGATAACTCCAAGACCCTGGGCTACTTACCTGGAGAAGACCACTTGTTATATTGTCACTATTAGAAGTTGATTGGTCAGTGTCTCCAATTCCACCAGGCTCTTGCCCGGCTCCATAGTTACCTAGGTTATTCCCTGAGGCATCTTCAGTTGAAACTGGAGCGAACTGGCCAGGTGTGTTGGTCGCTGTATCCAGAGCTTGTGCTTCGTTGATATGGAAATAGGCACAATTACCAGCGCCACAACTTTGATGTGTGTCGACATCTGTTTTGGGAATCCAGATACCAATTCTCACCTTGAATAGTGTTGAGTCACCATCTGGATCGCGGGTATCAATGTTGTCTAGGTCGATATGGACGTTGGGGTCATTGGTTCCATCGGGAGTGAATGTTGGTCCGGTCCAGTCAACCGGATAGTTATTTTGTGTACAAGTTGCTGTAGCACCGGCACCATTATTCCCAATAAAATCACATTGGGCATAAGTAGGATCCCAGGTGAAAAGCCTTGCACCAGCTGACAAAGCACCGTCATTGCCAGTGCTGTCATCGGTAAAGATGTCCAAGATGTCATAATCTGCATCGAACAGAAATCCATCACCATCAGTGTCGATTAGTTCATCGGGAGAGTCTGCAATCATCGAACCAGATTGGTATGTAGCGGCAATATCATATTCGGATAAATAGCCATCCTCGCCAGCTGGTCCTGGTGTTGGGTCGAGCTTTGGCCATATTGGATTACCATCAGCATCGTATGCAAACCCAACCATTTCCTTTGATAAGTTCACTCTAAAATCTGCAGTTACCAAAGCCTCTGCGGGACCATCGGTTGCAGCAGCTGAAGTTCCATTATTTCCGGTTGCAGCTGAATTTGAAATACCTACAGCTTCAACACTTGCTCCAACAATAGAATCGTTTAGAGTAGCCTTTGTTCCATCAGTAGCAGCACCGATCACTTTGGCGACAGGAAAGAAAACTTTGTTTGTGCCTTCACGCGCAAATCCCATGTTGCAGAAAAGTGTCTCGTTGTAACCATCTCCGTCAAGGTCCATCAGAGCAGAGATTGGAGTAACAAGTAAAGGATCGATTTCGCAACCAGAAGGTAGTTCAATCCAATCTTGGTGAATGGTTCCTGCAGGATCGGGAAGTTGTGTTGTTTGGTTATACTTTTCTAACGAAACAATAGCTGTCAAATAATCAACATCTGAATCGTTGTTTGAAACCTCAACTTTATATGTGATTGCATCGCCAAGACGAACAATGTCATTGTCAGAACACGTATCTTTACCATCATGTCCTGCACCGTCATTGCCATCGTTAATAACAGAACCATCAGAAAACGTTCTAGCTGTATCAAAGGTTGACCCATCAACACAATCGTCATCACCGTCAGAGGTATTAAATGGTTCAGAACCAGTCTTATTCAACTCAATGGTGACATCTGTTACGGGTACCGCAGCCGAGGCTGACCCGATAGGCGTTATTGTGATAATTGCCAACATTAACGAGAACGCTACTAAAATTCGTGCATATCGTTTATAAATCATCTTTTTCCTAAACAGTCAGAAATTCCCTCAAACCACTAATCGGCAAATAAAGATAAAGATAAAGATTTTACAAAAATAGACAGGACTCTCACTCCGACGCTGTAATTGCTCATGAGCGGGAATCGGTTGTAAGCAGCGTTTGAGCAGAAAACTACCCATCTTCGCTACGTATCGTTGGGGATCGCAGTAGCAATTGCGCACGCCCTATAAATTATTTTGATCTTGTGAAGGGATTTGAAAACTATAATAATTCTAATTCTAAAGAACTTGTTTAGAACTTTCCCACTCTGCAATTTTTTCAGCCATTGGCGTTGATGGTTCTGCCCCAACAAAAGGCCAAATTTCTTTCGAAATTCGTTGCCAGTTGGCTGTTGCATTCAATTGTGAGAATATTCCCATAAGGCCTAAAGTTATTCTTTGAATAATTACAAGTGAAGGGGGCACATTCATTGTTTTCATCAAATCACCGTAAGGTCCTTTCATATTAAACAAACGTGAGACACCATCTGAAGTGTAAGTTTCATCTATTCTTAGGTCACGGTCTTCGATCACATATTCATAGAAATAGCGAAAATATTCGTGAATGTGATCATCAGAAAACTCGGTTAAGCCTGATGGAAGTATCCCAGCATCTTCGACTTGTTTCCGGAACAGGGCTTTATCCGGGTTCAGGACCATACTCTTAATCAAAACTTCGAATAATTTTGTTTCATCGTCTGTAAATTTTTTCACTAAACCAAAATCGAGGAACGCAACCTTACCTCCCTTATTGAAAATATAGTTTCCTGGATGAGGATCACCATTAAATGAATTAAGCTGATAAATCGCACCAAATGAGAACCTAAAAAGTGTCTCTGCTATTTGATTTTTTTCTTTTTGATCCCAAGTAAGCACATCAGATAAAGTTGAACCGGTTATAAGCTCTGAAGTTAATACCTTACTTGTTGAATAATCATCAAAAACTGCGGGAACTTGCATATAAGGATGACCATCAAAATGCTTATGAAAGTATCGCTGATTAAAAGCTTCTTTTTCATAATCAAGTTCTTCAATTAGCCTTAACCGGATCTCTTCAATCACAGGTTCAGGGTCAACGCCTGGGAACATCACCGTCATTGCTTTAAACACCCAGTCAGCTTTTTTAATATCACTTCCTATAGCTTCAGCGATATTTGGATATTGAACTTTGACAGCTACCGCAGCCCCTTCCCTTGTTATAGCTTTATGCACCTGACCGATTGAGGCAGCTGCGATAGGTTTTGGATCCCATTCCAGAAATACGCTTTGAGGCGGTCCACCTAATTCACGTTCTATTTCTGCTGCTACCAGTTCAGTCGACATAGGAGGGGCGTCTTGTTGCAAAGAAGCCAGTGTTTGTTTAACATTATCACCCAAACCGGTATCAAGATAACTCGCCATCTGACCAATTTTCATCAACGCTCCCTTCATATTGCCTAGATGTTCGGTAACATCTTGGGCTGTACGCATTTGAAAATCTGTTTCAAGTTGTTGACTGTGCTCGGCTGAAGCAAAGGTTTTTCTTGCTTTATATAAGCTGTATCGACTTCCACTTTTAATACCTAGTTTCGCAATCTGCATATTCCGTTTAAATTCATTTTTATTCCGAAATATAAAGGCAAGAATAAAAGATACTGAGAATATTTTAAGTAAATTTTTGAATCTAAAAATCTTCACAATCAAATACTAGATCTATTTTTCCACATCAAGCATCAAATGACAAATATAATGTAGCCATAATTCAGTGGGCTTTAAAGTACAATCAAATTATGTTCACAGGTAGAAGACTAACAACAGAAGAAATCAATTCTTATGCGCTATTGCCTACAGAAATAGCAATGAAAGTCAGGATCTTTAAAATACCAGAAATCACAAAACTTTTTAGAGGGATAACTATCGGTCGGTGGATATTTCTAACAAAAGAACTTCCATGTGATGGCAAAAGCAATTTAATCGCCCATGAACTCGTACATGTTCGCCAATGGGTAGAACTTGGCATCTTGGGTTTCTTATCAAGATATCTTTCAGAGTTTTTTAAAAAACTAATTAAGACTCGAAATTGGATGAAATCCTATTATCAAATTAGTTTGGAATGCCAAGCTAGAGAAGAGGCAGCCCGATGGACAAAGGGAGTACTGTTAGAACAATGACTATTTGCCGATCTTAAACTTATATTTAACTATTCACTATATACTTTAGATAACTACTGTTTTTTACGAAATACCTAATGTATAGTCGTGTATAGAGGTGAGTGTGGTGGACACTGAAGTTTACATAGAACGTGATTCCACACGTCGAAAAATTTCTAAGCTTGTGAGACGTTCCTGCCTTGGCTCAAATCAACAAGTAGTTAATGAACTTTCAAAAAGTAGCTATAAAAATGCTGTGACATCGCTTTTAAATTCTGAGCCTGATTTATCTGATCCACCTGAAACCGAAGAGATGTCTGAAATAATTGATTGGTGGATTATTAAGATGGAGAAACCTTCTGGTGGACTTCATGAGAAGATGGCTTGGTTCTGGCATAGTCTTTTAACAACCCACCGCAATGACGCTAATGGCCCTTACTTTGTTGGTAAACAATTAGGTTTATTGCGCACTCAAGCTCTTGGCAACTATAGAGACTTATTACAAGAGTTTGTTGTTGACGGAGCTCTACTCGCATATTTAGACGGCGACGGATCTCAAGCAAGCAATCCAAACGAAAACCTCAGCAGGGAACTCATGGAGCTTTTTACTCTTGGTGTTGGCCAATACTCTGAAGACGATGTGAGAGCTGCAGCTAGAGCAATGGCTGGATGGCAAGTTGATAGGGAGACCAACAAAGTCAACTTTAACAAACGAAGAGCATTCATTGCACCTCTACTTTTCAGAGGAGTCCAAGATTCATGGGATACCAAAAAAATTGTTGATCATCTTTGCGATGACAAACGAACAGCGGCATATGTTGGACGCCAAGTCTGGTTTTATCTCGGTGGTGGATGGCTGAATGATTCTGATTCTGAAAAACTTGGTGATTGGTGGCACGGGGAGAATCTAGAAATCAAACCACTTGTTGAAAAGGCATTGAGAGATACCGAAGGAAGTCCAGATTATCAAAGGCCAAAAACTGGTTTAGAATATTTTTATTCACATTCAGCCATTGTTAACTATAAGATCTCTGATAATTTGTATCGGTTGAGAGACCTCAATCAAATGCCTTATGAGCCTCCTAATGTTGCTGGCTGGCCAAAGGATGACCGATGGCTCGACACAGGCTCTATGTTAGTGAGAGGGCAGATGGCATTCAATGTTGATTTTGAACAAATTGATGATTGGCAATCAATTGATGCAAATGAAGCTTTTAACCGCTGCGGCCTTTATGCTATTTCAAACAAAACACAAAAAGCGATGAATCTAGTAGAAACAGCTGATATGGACTCAGACGATAAAGCTAAAGCAAGTTTGCATGTGGCTTTGTCTTCACCGGAGTTTCAGATGCTATGAGTTACCATGATCTTTACGAAAATCCAGAAAATTCTGGCAAAAAACCCACCCTTCCTCACAAACCTGTTTCTGATTCAAAGCCGTCTTCTGATGCACCTAAAAGTAAATCTAGACGGCATCTGATCCAAGGTGCAATGGCAAGTGGAGCTTTGATTGCTGGAGGCGGTTTGGTTTATGGAACAAAATTTACTAACAAGAACTCTAAAGAAGATACTTTTGAAAACCCTAATCTTGAATATGGAAGCGATCCAATAGGCAGCATAAGATCTGACGCCACAGATGGAAGGGTTCTAGTTGTGGTTGAGTTAGCTGGCGGCAACGATGGCTTATCTATGGTAGTTCCTTATGGTTCGGGAACTTATTATGACCAAAGGCCAAACGTTGCTATCCCTCAAGAAGAAGTTCTTACACTTAACGACACAATAGGATTACATCCTAACCTTGCCAGGCTACACCAAAGAGGTATAACAATTTTGCAAGGTGTTGGGTCTAAACAGAACAGTCTTTCACATTTTGATTGTGAAGGTTTTTGGCAGCGTGGCGATGTAGACGGCGAAACCGCTTACCGTTCAGGTTTTTTAGCCAGGTGTATTGATCCGCTGGATAAAGGTGCACCTATAACTGGTTTAGCAGTTGGCGGCCATACACCATATTTTAATTCTTCAAGGTCAACTACAATAGCTATGAGCAATCCGGGTTATTTAAACTATCTTTCTGCTGATGAGAATTGGGAACGCAAAAAAGTTTTCCATGAAGCGCTACGCACTTATGGTTCTGAAGTTTCTGATTCTCATATAGACGTTGTTCATAAGTCTTACCTTAATCTGTTAGATATGGGTGAATTGGCTGGAGAAAGACCTGCACCCGATGACACTAATCCTATGATTAGCGATGGCGGTGGTTTAGGAAGGCAATTGAATGTTGCTGCAGAATTAATTGATTCTGACACTGGAGTAAGGGTTGTTCATGCAAGACTCGGTGGTTTTGACACTCATACTAATCAAAGAGGTAGACACGATCAGCTGATGACTCAACTTGATGCATCAGTTGCAGGATTTTTGCAAGCAGCGGAAGAAAAAGGTTTCGCTGACAGAGTTTTAGTAGCAGTATTTAGTGAGTTTGGAAGACGAGTATCTGAGAATGAAAGAGGAACCGACCACGGTCAAGCTTCAAACATTATTCTTGCTGGAGCTATTGATAATGTTGTAATGGGTGAAGTAAATGTTGCTGATTCAGACGATAGAGGGAATATAAAAACTAGTATTCCCTTTGATAGTGTCCAAAGAACTTGCGCCGAATGGCTTGGCATCGAGGGCGACTCTATCTTCCCCGATTCTGATACCGAAATACTCTTTACTTAGATTTATACTATTTTATTGATATATTTAGGGCTTAAAGAAACAGAGACATTGCCCTCAGCTGCGGGCTCCCGCTTGCGGGCTCTTTCCCGTGTTCCTGCCGGAGATGATACTCAAGCGGTATATTTCCTAATTACACTATTGAAATTTACTTAGATTTGTGAGAGATTAGTGGTATAGAATTCTAATTGTAAGACAAATTGTCAGACCCATAAGGCATGATTTAACTGTGATCGAAACACCAGAATACCTTTCCCCTTCTTCATCAAGCACCTTTGACGGTTGTGCTTTAAAATGGAAATTTAAATATGTAGATAGGCTGCCAGACCCATCAGGCCAGGCCGCTCTTGTTGGAAACTTCGTACATTTAGTATTAGAAAATCTATGTCAGCTTCCTAATAATTTACGCACCAAAGAACAAACAAAAAAAATAGCAAAAGATCTTTGGCCTAACTTTGAACTTGAAGATGACTATGTTGCACTTGAACTTGCTGAATCCGAGTCACGAGCATTCAGATGGCAAAGTTGGATAGCTACTGAAGGTTTGTGGAGTTTAGAAGACCCAGCAGATATTGAAGTTGTTTCAACGGAGCAAAAAGTTAAAACAAATTTAGGTGGTGTTCCCTTTAAAGGAATAGTTGACCGGGTAGATCGTATAGACGGAGAACTTGTTATAAGCGATTACAAATCAGGCAAACTGCCTGGGTCTCGTTGGCGTAACGACAAGATACAGCAAGTTATGCTTTATGCTGCCGCTATCGCAGAGACAGGCGATGAGACTCCGACAAGGGCAAGGCTTTTGTATCTGGGCCAGCGAACTCTAGAAGTGTCAGTCACTGAGAGAAGATTAGAAAAATCAAAAGAAGAACTCGGCCAAATTTGGAGTAACGTTCAGGCTGCCTGCAGCAGCGAAACTTTTGAAGCCAAACCCAGTGTTCTTTGTGGATGGTGCTCTTTTGTAGAATCTTGCCCTACAGGCCAAATAGAAATAGAAAAAAGATTTAAAGCCGGCAAAATGCCAGCCCATGCACCTGCTTTAAACACTCTTGGACTTTCAGAGACTCTAAAAATAAAAACAGCAGCCTAACTTTATTACTAAATAGTTATTCCCAAAGAGAATCAATAGTGTCCAACCAAAGCTCTGTTATTAAATAAACCTACCCTGTCATCCTGCGATAAGCTTTGCTTATACGCAGGATCTCATTCCTATTACATTACGACAAGATCCTGCCGTGCTTTGCACGCACTACGCTTCGCTCCGTGCAGAATGACACAAATATAAATACGCAAAAGTCCAGTATACTTTCTTTGTGCGTATGGATATATATTTCTTATTCGATTTTTACCTAGCTTTCCCAAGTCTTCCTTGCTATTGTTCACCTGCCCCGACCGGACTTAAATACACATTGGAAGATAATTCCGTTTGGCTACAACTTTTTGGTTTAGCCTCTATTGCAATAGGTATAGCTTCGTTTATTATTCTAAAAAAGATGAAAAAAAATCCAAAGAAACCTATGTGGATTGCAACAATATTTATATGTTCTCTAATTGGTATATCTGCATTCGTAATTGAAAAAATAAATGAACCAGAAGAATTTGAACCAAAAGAAATTATTTTCGACGATAGTGACAATTTAATTATTCCCAAAGGTTCTCAATAGTATCTAACCAAAGTTGTGTTGTTAGACGCAGACTTTCAATATCGATACGTTCATTATGACCATGGAAACGGCTGAAGAACTCGCCAGAGCTTATGCTTGGGCTCATTAATCCAGTACCAAATGCTGTACTACCTTTTCTTCTATAGAACCTTGCATCTGTTGCACCAGTAACAATACCTGACCTTATTCTTGAACCTGGACACGAACTTTGAATTGCCGACGAAAGAGCATCCCATAACATTCCAGAAGAGTCTGAAGCCGACGAGCCAATAACTCCGTGTTGCCCTTTCACTAATGACTCAATAGTTACCTCGTTGTACAATTCTCCTAATGCGTTTTGCAAATGAACATCTACATCTCTGTTTGTCTCACCTGGAAGAGATCTGATGTCAACACCAATTTCTACATGGTCTGGAATAATATTTGTCTTTTGTCCTCCAAATATTGTGTTAGGACTAAATGTTGTATGAACACATGAATGAACATTGCGTGCTTCGCTCTCTGGAAGTTCTGCTATAGCGTCTTCTATAGCAGAAGAGTCTAGAAGCCTCTTCCTTAAACTCTCATCGATGTTCATAGATTCGACACGATCTCTCCAAAGTCTATCTAACTTGGGTTGTGGTTTATATTCGTGAATACGTTTCACAACTTCTGAAGCTTTGATTAAAGCATTATCAGTTTTATAAGGCATAGAGCCGTGACCTGGGGTACCTTTTACTGTTATCTTTCGCCAGTCTGCGCCTTTCTCAGCAACAGTAACAAATACAGAATTCTCTGAATCGTTTTTGTTTTGCAGTCCTCCATATTCGGTTAGAACCATTTCTGCCCCGACAGAATCCCAATGATTTCTTGTTAAAATCTCGGCACCATATGTGCCTCCAGCTTCTTCATCTGCAACCCCGAAGAAGATAATATCTCCCTGATAACGTTTTGTACCTGAAGCAATCTGTCGAAAAGCCACAGCCATAGAAGAAGTTAAGTTAAGCATGTCAACTGCACCTCTCCCCCAAATTTCATCATCGATGATTTCTGCACCAAATGGATCGTGCAGCCAACCATCTTCATTTACTGGAACAACATCGGTATGCCCCATCAAACACAGCTTCGGCGCATCTGGATTAAGGCCAGCTAGTTTTGCAACTATCGAGACCCTCTTAGGTTCGGGTTCAAAGGTTTCGATTTCAATGCCTGTCATTTCCAGATAAGACTTTAAAGTATTTGCGTTGCGAATTTCATTACCAGAGTTTTTAGTACCATCAT
>ENA-ORXT01006583-ORXT01006583.1-marine-metagenome-genome-assembly--contig:-NODE-6583-length-10736-cov-3.160803_pt1 | contig 10736 bp, 12 predicted proteins | sample MGYA00237868_ERZ511482 | MGnify/ENA metagenome assembly ERZ511482
CCGCTTGCGTTTAATACGTGGTCGGCGTTGCTGAATAACTTTGTCATTGAGGTCGCGGATTTTGATGGTGCGGATATCGGGCTGCTGCATACGGTACGCGAAATTCCGGGGTTTTTTGCGATTGGTGTGATCGCGATTATCATATTTATGCGCGAGCAAGTGTTGGGTGTTGTAGCCCTTGCGCTGTTAGGGGTGGCGACTGCGGTGACGGCGTATTTCCCAAGCCTTTACGGTATCCTGACGCTGACGATGTTGTCGTCGATCGGGTTTCATTACTTTGAAACCGTGAACCAGTCGCTGCAATTGCAATGGATTGCCAAGGACAAGGCACCGCAGCTGTTAGGCTGGCTTGTTGCTGCCGGATCGGCGGCCACGCTGGTGGCTTATGTGCTGATCGTCATGACATGGGAGGCGTTCGATCTGTCTTATGCCTTTGTCTATATGATGGCGGGTGGGGCGACGACGTTGATCGCACTTTATTGCTGGATGGTCTTTCCGCAATTCGAGGCACCGCATCCCCAGCTTAAGACGTTCGTTCTGCGCAAACGCTATTGGCTATATTATGCACTGCAATTTATGGCGGGTGCGCGGCGTCAGATCTTTGTCGTCTTTGCGGGCTTTATGATGGTCGAACGGTTCGGGTTCGACGTGCACGAGATTACCGCGCTGTATCTGATAAACCTGATCGCCAATATGATCTTTGCGCCGATTATGGGCGGTTTGGTCGCGCGGTTTGGCGAGCGGCGCGCGTTGTTGTTTGAATACCTTGGGCTGGTCATTGTATTTTTGTGCTATGGCGGTGTGTACTTTTTTGGCTGGGGCGTTGTGTTGGCCGCGTTCCTTTATGTTGTCGATCATATCTTCTTTGCGCTGGCGTTGGCGCTTAAGACGTATTTCCAGAAAATCGCTGATCCGCAGGATATTGCACCAACCGCGGCTGTCTCGTTTACGATCAACCATATTGCGGCGGTGTTCTTGCCAGTGCTGTTGGGCGTGCTTTGGTTGGTGTCGCCTGCGCTGGTGTTTTTCTTTGCGGCGACCATGGCGTCGGTGTCGTTCTTTCTGGCGCTTTTGATCCCACATAATCCGGTCAAAGGACGCGAGACGATCTTTGCTGCACGCCGCTACATTGACCCTGCTGGGGCAAAGCCCTAAGCCGCGAGCAACCGAAGGGGGCTGCTGCCATGATGACCTATACCGCACTGACGACGATGACCGGACAAGACAAAGCCGAAGCGCTGGGCGAGGCGCTAGAAGCGCTAAACCCCGAACCCACGGGTGTCGGTGTGTTCGAAGTCGAGGACGGATCGGGCATCTGGGAAGTCGGCGCGTATTTCATTGAAGCACCGGATCATGCGGGGCTTGGCGTGTTGGCGGCTGTGTTTGACGTCAAACCGTTCGTGATTTCGGAAATTCCCGAACAGGATTGGGTCGCCAAGGTCCGGCGCGAACTGGCACCCGTCGAGGCGGGGCGGTTCTTTGTTTACGGCAGTCACGATGCGGACAAGGTGCCCGATGATAAGATTGCGCTGTTGATCGAGGCGGCGATGGCGTTTGGCACGGGTCACCACGGCACGACGCTGGGCTGTTTGCGCGCGCTGGATGCGCTGGTGTCCGAAGGTGTGGTGGCCAAAAGCGTGGTCGATATCGGGTGTGGCACGGCGGTACTGGCGATGGCTGCCGCGCATGTCTACCCCAATGTGGTCTTGGCAAGTGACATTGATCCGGTTGCGGTTGATGTCGCAGAAGCCAATGTCACGGCGAATAATCTAGGGGGGCGGGTCAGTTGCGTGGTGGCCGCAGGGTTTGATGCGGACGTGCTAAAAGACGCTGCCCCATTTGATCTTATTTTCGCAAATATCCTTAAAGGCCCCTTAATTGGCATGTCGGGGGACATGGCGCAGGCGACTCAAAAAGGCGGGCATGTGATTCTTTCAGGCATTTTGAATGAACAAGCGGACGAAGTTGTGTCGGTCTATTCAGCGCTTGGATACAATCTTAAGTCCCGCGATATGATTGTTGACTGGACGACGCTAACGTTTGTGAAATTAACCTGATTTGGCCTCGTTTCGTCGCGATTGCCCAATTGTTGCCACATTTGGCTGCGAAAACTGTTCTTGTTGAAGTGGGGGCTTCAAGTTCGGAGTTACGTTATGAGTGTTGCAAGCCCACGGTTTAACAAACGTCTTAGCAAGATTGTTCGCAATCACCAGCGCATGTCACATGGTGTTGCGCACGTTATGACCAAAGACGGTTTAGTGTCGCAGCGTGCACGGACATACAACCCAAAATTCCCGCTACGGGGTCTTGTGCTGCTTATCGGTACAGCGTTCCTTTTCAAAGCATATATCCACGCCACGATTGGTGCCGGAGATTATCAAAGCCGCCTCGCCACGTTGGCTGATGGCACATTTATCGAAAAAGCCGGCGCTTGGGTGATGCAAGCTGATACGGTAACGGTGACGATTTCGAATATCTTAAGAAGCTTTGGTATCTAAACAAGAATTGACGACCCTCCTCATGATAAAGACCCACTTCCTCGGCCAAGGAAGTGGGTCTTTTTCGTTTGAGGTGGTCGTACCGGCATAAAAAAACCGCCACGCATTGCTGCGCAGCGGCTTGATGGATCGTGGGATGAGTTTAGCGCTGTGTGCGTGCTGCAACCATGTCGATGTCGCCGCGTGACAGACCGATGTCTTCCAGTTCGCGTGCGGACAGGCGGGACAGGGAAGCGCGTGTGACGCGTGCATCGTTCCAAGTGGCGCATGCGCCAACCAGTTGAGAGAGTTTACCAGCGATGCTGCCTGATGACAGGACGGTGGTTGTGCGTGTGGTGTCGAAAGCTGCCATTGTTCAGGCTCCATATTTGTGCTGCATTGCAGCGTGATCTTGATGTGCCGCATTTAGTAGCGGTTTAAGAACGGGGGTAGCCCTTTTTCTGCATGTCCCGTATGCGCCTGCGGCATAGGTCAAATGACGTTAACCAAGTGACGTAAGGTCTTGTCGAAATTGCGTTTTTAGGTGTCGCATTTGGATGGCGATTTTGTCGATTTGGACACAATCACGTATTGCAGCTTGGTTTTTGTTCGCGTTTTGTGCTAATCCAATATTAACTATAATAATAAAAAGAGGCGCATAATGCGTGTGATTGGGATTGATCCGGGATTGCGGAACATGGGGTGGGGCGTCATCGACGTGCAAGGTAGCAGGATTAGCCATGTCGCAAACGGTGTTTGTCACGGTGTGGGCGACGATCTGGCAACGCGTTTGTTGGCGCTTTACCGCGGGCTTTGCGAAATTGTGACGTTGCATGGACCAGATGCCGCGGCGGTAGAGCAGACATTTGTGAACAAGGACGGGGTTGGTACGCTTAAGCTAGGTCAAGCACGCGGGATTGCGATGCTGTCAGTGGCACAGGCGGGGTTACGTGTGGGGGAATACGCGCCGAACGCGGTCAAGAAGGCGGTTGTCGGTGTCGGCCACGCGGACAAAAAGCAGATTGATCATATGGTGCGGTTGCAACTGCCCGGTGTCCAGATTGCGGGGGCTGATGCGGCGGATGCGCTTGCGATTGCAATCTGTCACGCGCATCATTTGCAATCGTCCAACAGGTTGCAGGACGCGTTGGCAAAGGCATCAGCATGATTGGTAAAATCTCTGGTCGGTTAGAATACCGCAGCTTGGATCACATTTTGATCGATGTGCGCGGTGTGGGATATATTGTCTATGTGTCTAACCGTGTGCTGGCAGGTCTGCCTGCAAATGGCGAGGCGGTAGCGCTGTATACGGATTTGCTGGTGCGCGAAGATAACTTGCAGTTGTTCGGGTTTAACACGCTTGTGGAAAAGGAATGGCACCGCTTGTTGATGTCCGTGCAAGGGATCGGGGCGAAGGCGTCGATGGCGATCCTTGGGGCTTTGGGTGCTGATGGTGTTAGCCGCGCGATTGCATTGGGTGACTGGAATGCGTTGGCAAAGGCCAAAGGTGTTGGCCCCAAGACGGCGCAACGTGTCGCGATCGAGCTGAAAGACAAAGCGCCCAGCGTCATGGCGATGGGTGGCACTGTGGCCGAGGCGTTTGGCGACGAGGTGATCGAGACGGAAGCGCCTGCACGGCGACCTGCGCCAAAAGCAAACCCTGCGCAGGCAGAGGCGTTGTCGGCGCTGGGCAACTTGGGCTATGCGCCCGGCGATGCGGCAGGGGCTGTGGCCGAAGCTGCTGGCTTGGGGCCTGATCTGGATACATCTGGGTTGATCCGTGCTGCCTTGAAGCTGTTGGCCCCAAAGGGGTAGAGAAGGCGCATGAGCGAACCTGATCCCACACTGCGCCCCGAGCGGCGGCCCGAAGATGTTGACCGCGCGTTGCGACCGCAAACGCTGGATGATTTTATCGGGCAACGCGATGCGCGCGCGAACCTGAAGGTGTTTATCGAAAGCGCCAAGATGCGCGGTGTCGCGATGGATCATGCGTTGTTTCATGGCCCGCCCGGATTGGGTAAAACCACGCTGGCGCAGATTATGGCGCGCGAGTTGGGCGTGAACTTTCGCATGACGTCGGGGCCCGTGCTGGCCAAGGCGGGGGATTTGGCAGCGATCCTGACGAACTTGGAAGCGCGCGATGTGCTGTTTATCGACGAGATCCACAGACTTAATCCGGCAGTCGAAGAAGTGCTGTATCCTGCGTTAGAGGATTTCGAACTTGATCTGGTGATCGGTGAAGGGCCAGCCGCGCGGACGGTACGGATTGAATTGCAGCCGTTTACGCTGGTCGGGGCTACGACGCGGATGGGGCTTTTGACGACGCCATTGCGTGACCGGTTCGGGATACCGACACGGTTGGAGTTTTATTCCGAAGACGAGTTGCACCAGATTGTCACGCGTGGTGCCAGCTTGATGGGCGCGCCTGCGCATGATGACGGCGCGCGCGAGATTGCAAAGCGTGCGCGCGGCACACCGCGGATCGCGGGGCGATTATTGCGACGGGTTGTGGACTTTGCCGTGGTCGAGGGTGATGGGAACGTTAGCCAAGCGATTGCGGACCGCGCCCTGACGCGGCTTGGCGTCGATAATCTTGGGCTTGATGGTGCGGACCGTCGGTATCTGCGGCTGATCGCGGAAAGTTATGGCGGTGGGCCTGTCGGGGTCGAGACATTATGTGCGGCCTTGTCGGAAAGCCGTGACAGCTTGGAAGATGTGATCGAGCCGTATTTGTTGCAAAAGGGTTTGATCCAGCGCACCCCGCGTGGGCGAATGTTGGCGCAGGCGGCGTGGCGGCATTTGGGGCTTGATGCGCCCAAAGGTCAGACCGATATGTTTGGATCATAGGTCGGAGCCTCCGGCGGGGATATTGAGGGCAAGATGATGGACGCAAGCGAGATTGAGCGGCTGTTTACGCGCAGTGATGGCAGCTATTTGTTTGCGCGTTGGGGGCGGCCGATTGTGCCTGTGGTGATTGGTGTCGAGGATGCCAGTCTGTCCGTATTCAAAGGTGCGTTCGAGGCTGTGGCGCAGTTGGCCAACCATGAGGTAGCAGAGACCGACCCAGAGTTAGGCGTGAACCTGATGGTGTTTGTGTTTCGCGCGTGGACCGAGTTGACCGAGGTGCCAAAGCTGGACGATCTTGTGCCGGGTTTGATGCCTTTGGTGGACAAGCTGCGTGCTGCGGATGCCAATCAGTACCGGTTCTTCAGATTTGATGCGGATGGGGCGATTAAAGCTGCGTTTGTGTTTTTGCGGATGGATCAGCATTTGGAAGCCGTGTCAGCAGATACATTGGCGTTGTCGCAAGCGGTACAGACGATTGTTTTGTGGTCGGATGATGCGTTCAAAGAGAGCGCGCCGATTGCAAGATTGAAGGGCCACACGGTTTTGCGGCCTGAGATCGCGCAGGTCATTCAGGCAAGCTATGATATGGTGATGCCTGTTGTGGCGCGTGATCCCGCGCATGCGTTGCGGGTAGCGGCACGGATTGGACCTGTGCAATGACACATGCGTTGCCAGTGCGGGTGTATTACGAGGACACCGACATGGGCGGGGTTGTGTATTACGCCAACTATCTGAAATTTATCGAGCGTGGGCGGTCGGAACTGGTTGAGGAACTGGGGTTGGATCAAAACAAAATGCGTGACGATGACGGGATCGTTTTTGTTGTGACGCGTGTTGTTGCTGATTATCTGGGGGCTGCGCGGTTGGGTGACGGCTTGGTTGTGAAGACCAGCCATCACGCGGCGTCGCCTGTGCGGTGGGTGTTCGATCAAGAGGTGTGGCGCGGTGATGCGGTGCTGTTCCGGGCGCAGGTCACGGCGGCTTGCATGACGGTTGGCGGGAAACCGACACGTCTGCCAGCGGTTTTGCGCGCGAAACTTGGTTAAAACTGTGCGGTTTGCGAAAAAGTGACCGTAACGCTGATGGATTTCCCGATGATCATGCGTTAGTATCAGGCTAACAGAACGCAAAACGCGTCAGCTAGGCAGAGCAGAGTTTATGGACGAGAAAACAGAAATCACCCTTTGGGGGATGTTTGCTGATGCAACCATCCTTGTGCAGCTTGTGATGATCATGCTGATCGTGGCCTCTATATGGTCGTGGAAGGTGATTATCGACAAGATTATCCAGTACCGCAAAGCGCGCCGTGATGCGGATGTGTTTGATCGCGCGTTCTGGTCCGGAGAGCCTCTTGATCAATTATTCGAGCAGATCGGCACAACGCCGCGCGGCGCATCCGAGACGATTTTTTATGCAGGCATGTCCGAATGGCGCAGGTCGCACAGGCAGGACGGTGGCTTGATTGCTGGCGCGCAGGCGCGGATTGACCGGTCTATGGATGTGGCGATAGCCAAAGAAGCGGGCGTTTTGCAAAAGGGCCTGCCGATTTTGGCGACGACGGGATCAACAGCGCCGTTTATTGGCCTGTTTGGTACGGTGTTCGGCATCATGAACGCGTTTGTCGAGATTGCAGAACAGCAGAATACGTCGCTTGCGGTTGTCGCCCCTGGCATCGCAGAGGCCTTGTTGGCCACGGGTCTTGGTCTGTTGGCCGCGATCCCTGCGGTGATTTTCTACAATAAATTGTCTGCGGACAGTGACCGGATTATTTCGGGATACGAGGCGTTTGCTGACGAGTTTTCGACCATTCTTAGCCGCCAGTTGGATAGCTGATATGGGTGCGGGCGTTGTTAAATCTGAAAGCAATGGTGGGCAGCGGCGGCGCAGGCGGTCGCGGCGCACAGCGCCAATGGCAGAAATCAATATCACGCCGTTTGTTGACGTGATGCTGGTGTTGCTGATTATCTTTATGGTTGCGGCCCCTTTGTTGACAGTGGGTGTCGATGTCGCGATGCCTGAAACGGCGGCAAGTGCGTTGCCAAGTGACCAGGAAGAGCCTCTGACGGTGACGATCAAGGCGGACGGGACGCTGGCCATTCAAACCACGGATACGTCGCAAGCCGAGCTGATTGGCAAGTTGCAGGCAATCGCATCCGAGCGTGACAGCGACCGCATCTTCTTGCGCGCCGACGGGGCAAATGACTGGACCCGTGTCGCACAGGTGATGGGTGCGTTGAATGCTGCGGGGTTTTCAAACATCGGGTTGGTGACTGATATTGGTGGCCCGACCTTTGCTGGAACGGACGGGTAAACCCGTGGCTTCGGCTGGTACTTATATTTCAGGCGCAGGGCATACGGTGCTTGTTGTGTGGCTGGTCGCAGGATGGGGTTTTCAGGCTGATCCGTTGCCCGTCGAGGTATCCGAAATCTCTGTCGTGACGGGTGAGGAGTTTGCAGCTCTGGTTGCGGCTGCGACGCCTGATCCGGGTGAGGCGGCCCCCGACGCGCCTGTGGCCCCGATCACCGAAGCGATGCCTGATGCGCCCAGCCAAGAGGATACAGTTGCCAGTGCTGTGGTCCCCGAACCTGTGCCTGCGCCTTTGCCAGAAGCGCCACCGCCAGAGCAACCAGCACCACCAGAGCCTGTGGCAGATGTTGTTGATACCGCGCCGGCACCTTTGCCGTCGCAAGATGCGGTTGAAGCGAACCCAGAGCCGATTGTGAACGACACGCCCGCGCCGCGCCCGACGCCGCGTGTGGCACCTGACCCTGTGCAAGCCCCCGAACCGGATGTCGCGATTGCCGATGTGGCAGAGGCTGCCGTGGTCCCTGACGAAGCCGCAGTTGACCCTGCGCCACAAGAGCCTGTGCAAGAAACAGCGCCTGAAGAAGCGGCCAGCGAGATTACGACCGAGGCTGATGTCCCGTCGGGCGCTGTTGCGGTGTCGCAACGGCCAGCGGTGCGACCCAACAGGCCAGCGCCTGTAGTAGAACCAGACCCTCCGCAGACATCGGATGTTGTGGATCAAGCGCTGGTCGATGACGCCGTTGCAGCCGCGATTGCGTCTGTCGGTGGTGTGGCCGATAGCCCTGCGGTGCAGCAAGGTCCGCCGCTGACGGGGGCTGAAAAGGATAGCTTTCGGATTGCCGTGAATGCGTGTTGGATCATTGACGAAGGATCGCAAGCCGCGCGCGTGACCGTTGTGGTTGGCTTTAGCATGACAGAGGCAGGGCGCGTTGACGGCGATATTCGTCTGCTGTCGGCGTCCGGCGGGCCTGATGGCGCGCAAAGTGTGGCGTTCCAAGCGGCGCGTCGCGCGGTGTTGCGGTGCCAAAGAAGCGGATATGTTCTGCCAGCGGATAAATACGACCAATGGCGCGATGTCGAGATTACGTTTGATCCAAACGGGGTCAGCCTGCAATGATCCAATTGGCAAAGTTACGCGCAGGCGATGCAATATCTGCACAGGTGCCTTATATTGTGGCATACGGGATGAAAAGAAGCGCGGCAAAGCGTTTAGGGAAACGAGCATGATGAAACGGTTTATTGGTATTTTTCTGGCCTGCGTTCTGGCGGGGCCTGTCTTGGCACAAGGTGGTCCGCTGAAGCTGACGATCACTGATGGTGTGACCGAGCCTTTGCCGTTCGCGGTGCCGGTGTTCGAGGCTGAAACGGCGGGCGCTGACCAGTTGGCCAATGATATCGCAAGGCTTGTTGCGCAAGACCTGAGCAATACCGGATTGTTCCGCGAAATTCCAAGTAGCGCGTATATCAGCACGCCTGCAAGTTTTGGCGCACCTTTGGTGTATGCGGACTGGCGCGCGATTAATGCGCAGGCTGTGATCGGCGGCGCTGTGGCTGTGAACGGTGATCAATTAGCGGTCAAGTTCCGGCTGTATGATGTGTTCACGGGCGAAGAATTGGGTGGTGGTTTGCAGTTTGCAGGCACCGTGCAAGGCTGGCGCCGGATGGCGCATAAAGTGGCTGATGCGGCCTATACGCGGATCACGGGCGAGGGTGGCTATTTTGACAGCCGCGTTGTGTACGTGGCTGAAACAGGGCCCAAGGACAACCGCCAGAAACGTTTGGCGATCATGGATTATGATGGCGCGGGGGTGCAGTTTTTAACTGATAGTGCGGCGCTGGTGCTGGCCCCGCGGTTTTCGCCCAATGGTGATCGGGTATTATATACCAGTTATGAAAGCGGGTTTCCGCGGATCAATGTGCTTGATGTGGCAACGGTCGGGCGACGTCAGTTAACCACGGCAGAGGGCGAGATGTCATTTAGCCCGCGGTTTTCGCGTGATGCGCAGCGGGTGATTTATAGTCTGTCCAATGGTGGTAATACCGATCTTTATATGACCGACCTGAACTCTGGCGCGCATACGCGTCTAACCACCGCACCGTCGATTGAAACCGCACCCAGCTTTTCACCGGACGGGTCGCAGTTGGTGTTCGAAAGTGATCGGTCGGGCCAGCAACAGCTATATATCATGAGCACTTCGGGTGGCGAAGCACGGCGGATTTCGTTTGGAGACGGGCGATACGGCGCGCCTGTGTGGTCGCCACGCGGTGATCTGATTGCGTTTACCAAGCAAAACGCCGGACGGTTTCATATTGGTGTGATGCGTACCGACGGGTCAGAAGAACGTCTGCTTACCGCGTCACCCTTGGACGAAGGCCCAAGCTGGTCGCCAAATGGTCGCGTGTTGATGTTCACACGCGAGACGTTGGGCGCCACAGGCACGTCTGCGTTATGGTCGGTGGATATTGCAGGTCGGAACTTGCGCCCCGTGCCAGTGCAGGGTGGTGCGTCTGATCCGACGTGGGGCCCGTTACAGCCTTGAAACAATAGGTGTGGGGTGCGTTTCAAAGATGTCCCCCGCATGATATAACAAATAAAAATAAGCGGTATGACAGGACACAACATGAAGATTTCAACAAAAGCGTTATTGGTTTTACTGACACTTTCCACGGCGGCGTGTACGCGACCTGACCGTTTTGGCGCGGGTGCGGGTGGTGTCGACGTTGGTGCAAATGCAGGTGCCACAACCGTTGATCCAAATGCGCTGACAGGCGCGAATGATCCGACAAGTCCTGTGTATTTCGCCCAGACCATCGGTGACCGCGTGTTGTTCCAAGTGGATCAAAGTACGTTGACCGCCACAGGGCAGGCGACGTTGAACGGCCAAGCGCAGTGGTTGCTGGCCAATACCGATTATCTTGCGATCATCGAAGGCCATGCGGACGAGCAAGGCACGCGCGAGTACAACTTGGCGTTGGGAAGCCGTCGCGCCAACGCGGTGCGCGAGTTTCTTGTGTCCAAAGGTGTGCCGACCAGCCGGATGCGGACAGTGTCTTATGGCAAGGAACGCCCGACAGAGATTTGTTCGACCGAAGCATGTTACGAG
>ENA-ORXT01006585-ORXT01006585.1-marine-metagenome-genome-assembly--contig:-NODE-6585-length-10733-cov-10.544482_pt1 | contig 10733 bp, 11 predicted proteins | sample MGYA00237868_ERZ511482 | MGnify/ENA metagenome assembly ERZ511482
GTGGAGAAATGTAGTCTTAAGATCAGCCTTCTTATTGTAGCGACAGTTTCTCTTTTTTTATATGGAGAAATGTAGTCATCAGGGTCAGCGTTGATATTGTAGCGACAGTTCCTCTTTTTTTATATGGAGAAATGTAGTCATCAGGGTCAGCGTTGATATTGTAGCGACAGTTTTGAACTGTGATGGGTATGATACATTTGATGATGCATGATGACTTTTACTATATGGAAAAATGGATCAGATACATCATAGAAATCAGATGCATCACAGTTCATGGCTTTTCATGTGGAGAAATGTAGTCTTAAGATCAGCCTTCTTATTGTAGCGACAGTTTCTCTTTTTTTATATGGAGAAATGTAGTCCTCAGGGTCAGCGTTGATATTGTAGCGACAGTTCCTCTTTTTTTATATGGAGAAATGTAGTCATCAGGGTCAGCCTTGTTATTGTAGCGACAGTTTTTGAACTGTGATGGGTATGATACAATTGATGATGCATGATGACTTTTACTATATGGAAAAATAGATCAGATACATCATAGACATCAGGTGTATCACAGTTCATGGCTTTTCATGTGGAGAAATGTAGTCATCAGGGTCAGCGTTGATATTGTAGCGACAGTTTTTGAACTGTGATAGGTATGATACTTCTGATGATGCATGATAAATTTCACCTAAAGGAAAAAAGTATCATGAACATCACGCCCATCAGACGCATCACAGTTCCAAACTTTTTTCAATTGGCAATATGTGTCAAATAAATAAAAGCCATCAGACGCATCACAGTTCCAAACTTTTTTCAACTGGCAATATGTGTCAAATAAAAAAAAGCCATCAGACCCATCACAGTTCCAAACTTTTTTCAACTGGCAATATGTGTCAAATTAATAAAAAGTATCATGAACATCACACCCATCAGACGCATCACAGTTCCAAACTTATTTTAACTGGCAATATGTGTCAAATAAGTAAAAGCCATCAGACGCATCACAGTTCCAAGCTTTTTTCAACTGGCAATATGTGTCAAATTAATAAAATAGATCAGATACATCACACCCATCAGACCCATCACAGTTCCAAATTTTTTCAACTGGCAATATGTGTCAAATAAAAAAAAGCCGTCAGACGCATCACAGTAAAACTTTTCATGTGGAGAAATGTAAAATAAAAGCATCAAATTAATCATCAAGTGATCAGCCGTCGTTTACTTATCAGATTGAAAGCTCATTAACATTAAATATCCAAACAAGAAATAAAAATCAAAATCTATGATTAATCACCAATACAAATATTCAGAGATAACCGCAAAAATTATTTCAGCATCGATGGAAGTCCATAATCACATTGGGGCAGGTTTTCAGGAGGTAATATATCAGCGGGCACTATCATATGAGTTGTCCAATAGAGGAATTTCACATGCTAGAGAAGTAATCATGTCTGTTTTTTATAAAGGAGCAGAGGTGGGAACTAGGAGGGCAGACTTTCTAATTGAGGGTAAAATAATGGTGGAGATAAAAGCCACGAGCTCGCTTGAAGCTGTTCATTTGGCACAGGCAATAAATTATCTGGAGGCCTATAATTTAGAAATAGGGTTGTTGGTAAATTTTGGAGAGAGGAGACTAAATTATAAAAGAGTGAAAAACAAGAAGTACAGGAAAGACCTAGAACGTGAAAAATTATCTGATCCGCTTAAGATAAGCACCAAAATATTGAATATTAAAAATATTAAACCTTAGAAATATAATTGAAAATACTTCGGACGGTCTTCTTGCGTATTTCTTTCATTTTCTTCTGATCAATTTGTTTGAGTTGATATTGAAATTTTAGATCCATGGAATCTTTTTCCATCTTGACAATTTTTAAATTGAAGGAGTCTAGTTCTAAGAAATCATAGTACTCTTCTAAGGATCTAAATAATTCCTCTTCAAGGGCTTCAAGTCCTTTCACTTTCTCGATCATTATCTGGAAATCAACGCTTAGTACTCTGTAGTCTCTTTTGGTGTAGTTAATTAATTCTGTATTGTATAGTTTAATGTTGGGAATAGATATGAGGTCATCATCATCATTCAAGAGCTTTGTTTTAAATAAGCTGAGTTCGATGACTTTTCCTTTCATATTATTAGTGCTAATGTAATCACCAATCTCGAAGTCCTTTGAGAAACCAAAATAGATGCCCACTAAAAAGTCGGATATGTATTCTTTAAAGATTAAAACTAATGCAGCTGCAACTATACTCATAGATGTAACCATGCTTTTAAAGTCAATCCCAAATAAGGAAAAAATGAATACAAAAAGCATCAGAAATAATAATGCTTTGAAGAGATTGCGAATGCCGAAAATGAAATTGTCATTTTGCTTTTGAGGTATCTTCTTCGACCTTCGATACCACCAAATAAGTAATTGTTGGACTAAAATCACGAAGCCCACAACTAAGGCAAAACGAATGAACGAAAAGCCAATTTCAATTAATTTATCAGTAAGTAAATTTGTATCCATATATAATATCTTCTCTATCTACCATGGAACATAATCCAACGAATCGTTATTAAACGGAAAGGTAAGAGTATATGTTTCTAAAATGCATCGTAAGATATAGTCTTTATCAATGAGTGATTCATCCACGCCATTGCCTACATCCCGTGATTCCCCGATCATAGATGCTAATTTAAAAAATCAATGCTACATCTTATAAGCTAGTGAAATACGGTAAATCTAAAGTGGAACCATTGAACTAGGTTTTAGATAAAAGAAATTCTATCAACCTTTGAATCGTGATCTACTAAATGTTCCCGATTTTCCTTACACCTAAAAGTAAATTCCTCATAATCCAAACAATCCCAAAATCCAACAATCCAACAATCCAACCAAATCCAACAACCCAAAAAATCCAACAATCCAAACAAATCAAAACAAATCCATCGATCCCAAAAAATCCAACAATCCAAACAATCCAAAAAATCCAACAATTAAACAAATCCAATGATCCCAAAAAATCCTCCCAAAATCCCCTCAATTCGCCGAATCCTAGTCCCTTTACATAAAAAAAACAGGATCTCTCTTTCAAGAAATCCTGCTTTTGGGTGGAAGACGGGATTCGAACCCGCGACCCTCGGTACCACAAACCGATGCTCTAACCAGCTGAGCTACAACCACCATATCGGACAAAAGCCTAAGCCAAAAAGGCACTAGTTTTTATCGGAGCACAAATATAAAAATACCTTCTGAACAATCAAGCCTTGTACTCCAATGTTTCACACTTTGCAAGAATTAGGTTTCAAGGCCAAATTATGCGATTTTGATTGAAATTGGGATATATAAATCTAGCTCTCGCGATATATCGGCAGGATCAAATAGTATATTCCCGATTAAAATCGAGTTTCTACCATAGATTTAATATCATATATCCACTCATGGCAATCATCAACGCATCCTCAATGATAGTCACCGTACTCATGGGCAGGTTAAACACCGCACCCAAACAAGCACATTGTATTTCTTGTTTCCGCAGGACACTCCGTAGGACACCGATGATGCTGATGGTCATCACTGAGAAAGCGACGATATTGGTAGCCAATGGGCTGAAATTCATTACATAAGCGATCCCCAGTCCAAGCTCAATGAAGGCATAGAGATAGGCCCAGCCCCGCCATTGCCTAGCGATGAGGTCGTAGCCCATGTAGCTATCCGCAAAACCCTTCAAATCCATTATCTTGAAAAATGAAAAGATCAAGAAAAATCCGGCCATGAAATGACGCATCCATACCTTTAAATCCATCGCCCCGCTGTTCCATTGTATCAAGAGCGTAATCCCAAAAATGTACCCGAAAACCAATAGGATGGGGCGGTAGGTTTCTAGCCATGACTTAACCTCAGTATCTTCTATGATCACGGGCTCTTTTATCAATCCTTTGGAGTCCTTTAAGCTATGGTCCTGTGAGATAGAATACTTGGGATCTAGCTGCTTCAAGGCTGCGGCTAACTCATCAATTTCTACGGAATGATTGGTAACAAGAACCGCAGAATCTGTGGCCTTATCTACTGCAACATCCACAACTTCTGGGAGTGCTTGAAGCGCAGTGGTCACTTTGGCTACACAGCTCATGCAGCTCATGCCGCCGATCTTATAAGATGTGCGATGGCCCTGCGCTATAGTGCTTTTATTGTCTAAAACATTTAATTCTTCCATGATCTAAATTTTGGTATAAAAAAATCCCATCAGTCTGAAACTGACGGGATTCATTTGCGCTAAGCGTAAAAATTCTAGTCTATATGGACTTTATCTCTTAATGCTTATGTGTTCCTTTTCCAGCTCCAAAATAGCTGTGCTCAAAATTGTGCAAGGTCTCCCGTAATTTTTCAACGTGTATCAGGTCCGTTGTCTGCTTGGCTTTCATGCTGTATACCAATAACTGATGTAATTGACCCAACTTTTTACCATACATGCTCTGGGCTTTCCCGTCCGCAGTGGCTGATGGTAATTTAATTCTTTGGTGCAGAAAGTACTGACTTACAATGTGCTGAATTTCTTCCGCATGCGTTTCCTTATTAACAACCCATCGTACCAATTGGTTATAGTTGGGCTTAGCAGATGCGGAAATCTCGTTGATCTGAGTCATGGCCTTTTCAACCGTGGAGATGTGCTCATACATCAGCGCAACCCTCAAGGAGTCCCCGTAAATTCCACAAGGAACCTCACAGTGGTCCTCTTCCAAACCAGCAATCTCAGATTGAAGTGCTGAAATTCTATCTAAATCAGACGATTCATTAAATGAAACCCCCTGAGCTTGTAAGCCCAAAGCGCATATTCCTAATAAAAGGGTATAAATGATTCTCATGTTTATTAATTTATTTGTCATAAAACTACTTATTACTTACAAATTTGCCGACCGCATGGTTCATTAAATTTGTATTCATTGACTATTATTCTGCGCTTTTACCCGACTTTATCGCTTGAAGGCTGTTAATTCGGATTTGATCCGCGGTTTCAGTGCTCATTTGATTGACCCAGGCAGCATCTTTATTGAAATAACTTCCCAGCTGCTCCGCTACTTTAGACTGATTGATTCTGGCCCGATCAATGTCAAAATACAACCATCCAGTCCTTCGCTCGAGGTGATCGAGTGGATGGTAGACGCATTCATAGGTCGACGTGTACTCCAAAATGCTCGCATTAATATTCACTCCATGATCCATGGCATGCCTTATAATCGCTTCTGAATCCTTTCCATAACTACTCACCAAAAACGGCAGATCGTAGTGCTTTTCAGCATTGTATTTTTCCTCCAATGCTTGGATAAAGTCGAGATATTCTTTGTAGTTGGCAAAGGGGGCGTGGTGAATTTTATATTCCTTCGTATCCTGTCCTTCAAATTTTTGACCGGACTTTTTAATCATCAAGTCTACCACCTTTTCCGCCATGACTCTGAAGCCCGTCAGTTTTCCACCAGCGATCGTAATCAAGCCAGATTCTGCTTCGAATATTTCATCCTTTCGCGATATTTCTGTGGGACCTTTTCCTTTTTGTTTGATCAGTGGTCTTACGCCAGCCCAGGTAGATTTTATGTCATTAATGCTCAGATCTTTTACTTCAAACATTCCTTTCACTGCGTCAATTAAATACCGCGCATCTTCTTCATTGCAATTAATATCTTCCAAGGATCCCTTATAGGTCGTATCCGTTGTTCCGACGTAAACCATTTCTCCTCTCGGAATGGCGAAAATCATCCGACCATCAAAAGCATCAAAGTATGTGGAGTGTTTTAAGTTGAGATCTTTTTTGGCAAGGACGATGTGTGAGCCTTTCGACAAATGTAGATTGGGGTCTGAAGAAAGTTCGTCTCTTTTACTGACTTCATCTACCCATGGTCCACCCGAGGAAACGATCTGCTTACTATGAAAAATAATTTCCTTTTCTTGGATATGATCCCAGCAGACGACTCCAGAAACATGGTCCTCATCATAGGTGAATTTTTTCACCTCCATGTAATTGAAAGCTTCAGCACTATTTCTTCTGGCAGACTTAATCAACTCAATGGTAAGTCGTGCATCATCCGTGCGGTATTCTGAATAGAGCACTCCGGATTTTATGAGGTCATCTCTTAGGAGTGGTTCAAGATCGTTGGACTCCTTTTTGGATAGCGTTTTCCTTCTTTGGCCGTGGGGTACTTTTGCTAGGAAGTCATAAACACTTACGGCAAGACTGGCAGACAATTTACTGAAGGAACCATTTTTTACGATGGGCAATAACATTTTTTCTGGGTGCACGAGATGGCAGGCATTGGCATGTGCCACGGATCGTTCGAGCCCCGTCTCCCTCACCAGCCCAAATTCCAGTTGCTTCAAGTATCGCAGACCCCCGTGTATGAGTTTGGTAGATTTACTGCTCGTCCCAGAAGCAAAGTCTCCTTTTTCCAGAAGTAGAACTTTCATTCCTCTTAGGGAAGCGTCAAGTATAATGCCTGCGCCGGTAACTCCTCCACCGATGACGATCAAGTCAAATGTGGCCGACATTTTATCGAGCTGTTCCTGTCTATTTTTATTACTGAAAACTTTTAATCCTTCGACCTTCATATCAACAATTCTTCTTTTGTACTATTTTAGGGTATGTAAAATTCACCTCTACCTTCTCTCAAGAAATCTGAAACAGCATTATTCACTGATTGAATTCTTTACTTCCGCTTTCGCAAATTTACGAATTAGCAAATTATTAATAGTTGAGAAAATATGATAGTTTAGGAGTAGTAATGGAAATCATATTAACGTTTATCGTTATATAATAGTATAAACAACTTCAATAGAATAAATGTTCACCGGTATATTTAGAGGAATTTCGGGCTTACTCCGCGCCTTCGGCGCCATCCCAAAATATGGTTTGTGGCGCTATCTATTTGCTTCTGTGGGTCTCGCCATGGCCGTTTTTTATTTCTGCTTCCGGTTGATTTGGAGGCGATCCGGGTACATTGGCGATTTAATTACGAGTAAATATCCATGGGAAAGGGGCAGGGCCGTCATCGATTTTGCCTCCGACTGGATTGTCTGGATAGTCGGTGTTATACTTTTTGCGCTGGCCTTTAAACATATTATGTTGGTTCTCAGCGCACCCCTGATGAGCATGGTATCTGAAAAAATTGAAAAAATAAAAACGGGTGCAACCGCCCCGTCATTTTCCTTCAAGGATATGGTTGCCTCTCTGGCTCGGGGTCTACGGATCTCCGTTAGAAACCTTTGGCGAGAATTATTATTCACTGGATTGATCTTAGGACTCGGCTTAATCATCGGTGCCATCTTTCCGCCACTGGCAGTGGTGACTGGTGTGCTTATATTTTTAGTGCAGGCTTATTACGCTGGATTCGGAAACCTGGACTTTTATATGGAGAGGCATTTCAATGTGAGGGAGACTAAGAAGTTTGTCCGTAAAAACCGAGGTCTCGCCATTGCGAATGGGTCGGCTTTTTTGGGGTTGTTGATGATCCCGGTTTTGGGGTGGTTTTTGGGGCCTTTTATTACGGCGATTGGGGCGACGTTGGGGGCTATTGAAGTGGGGATTGAGGTGAAGTGGGATTGATATGAAGGTATGGTGAGGTTATGAATGATTGCTTTGGTTATATATTACAATGGTTTTCTAGTCTTTTGTAACAGTAAGAAAGGCTATAGTGGAAAAACAGGAACTCTGATAAACCGGAGTTCTTGGTATATGATAAATAGACATAACTAACAAAGTCAAAATGAATAAGAAAAGACTAACTACTGATTTAATTAATTCAATTTCAAAATCATCAAAATTAGCTGAAGAGGAAATTGGGAAAATAGATTGGAGTATACTTATTTGGGCTTCCCTATTGTTCTTTAGTTTTTTAGGGTTAATTATCTATTCAAACTATATGGTTTACAACAACTCAGACACATTGATTGAAAGCTCAAACTATCCATTCTTAATTCGTTTATTCTTCTCATGTGCTTTAACAACCTTCGTATATATATCGGGGTACTTATTGTACCACCATTGGAAATTTAAAACAGAAAATATAGAAGAGAATAAAAAAAGATTCAGAATATTCATCTTCGGAACTTCATTAGCCATTCTTTTTCTGATACCATATCAATTGTATGAAATTTATAGAGAGCCGAATTTCATAGCAACTGATGGATTAATTTTAATATTTCTATTCCTGAATTTCTCAATTCCTTTGATCTTGATTTTTCAAAGACCAAAAATAATTACAAGTAACCTTGCAAGATATTACGGCTCCTTATCCTTCAATTTTTTAATATTTATTTTATTCTTAAATCTATATTCCCATTCTATAAGTCAAGTCTCTTTTTTATAATTTCAGCTTTAGCATTAACAATTTATGAAATCTATAGATCTTCAACCCAAATAGGAGTCTTAATCATATTTGCGGCAAAATATGGTAATTCCAAGAAACTGATGATCGCTCTAAATTCCTATGTAACTGATAACAAAATTAAACTGAAAGTACGTAAGCATCCGTCCAAATACATCTTGTGTACCTTTAGAAGACAAATGATCTTTGCACCCAAAGTAAAGATATGGATTATCAAGAATTTAAAAAATCCTTTGAGAAATCGGGACTAACTCAACGTGCCTATGGAGAGCAACATTTAATGAGTACTTCTATGGTTAGTTATTATTTAAAGAAAGCAAAGGTCTTAGAACTTGAACCAGTTAAGTCAGGTGGTTTTAAAAAATTAGAGCTAGAGACAAACATTAATCAAAGTATAAAGATTACGTTATTGTCAGGAGTGAAAATTGAAGTTCCACTTTGATTGGACTGACGAGCCATCATACTTATTACTTATATGACGAAGTATGTGACATGCGTAAAGGATTTGATGGGCTGAGTGGAATCATTAAGCAACGAATGCATAGGAATCCTGTAGATGGTAATGTTTATTTATTTATTAATCGACGGCGAGATCGGATGAAGATGTTGGTATGGGAAAGTGGAGGATTTATGCTTTACTATAAACGACTAGAAAGTGGAACATTCGAATTGCCTAAGAGTGATACAACTAATCGAACTACATTGTCTTGGGAGACACTGGTATTGATGATAACAGGTATTTCGCTCTTACAAAAAAGACGTAAAAAAAGATTTAAACTAACGGATAAATTCAGTTAGAAATTGACGTATTATTCTTACTTTTAATATGTGAGTAAGGATGAACAAATAGCAATACTTCAAGACTCTAACGCTACCTTAGAAGACTCCAACTCTACATTACAAGATTCCAATGTTGCTCTTAAGCAGGAAGTCGCAATGCTTAAGAAATTGATATTTGGAGCACGTAGTGAAAAGCATAAATCTGTTAGCGTTGATGCAAATCAGCTGAATATGTTTGCTGAATTAGAGGTGCAAGAAAATGAGCAAGAGCCAATTATTTCTGAGGTAAAGGGGTATAAGAAAACTAGAAAGACTCACCCAGGAAGACAACCGCTACCAGACCACTTACCTGTTAAGGAAATAGTCATCGAGCCAGAAGTGAATACAGCAGGCATGAATAAAGTAGGTGAACTAATTACCGAAACACTCGATTATACGCCTGCCAGTTTAACCCGTATTAGATATATCCGTCCAAAGTATGCTAAACAAGATGGCACTGGCATAGTAATAGGTTCAATGCCTGATCGATCACTACCTAAGTGTATTGCAGAAGCTGGTTTGTTATCACACATCATCACGAGCAAATTCGTTGATCACCTTCCTTTTTACAGACAGATAGACAGATTTAAACGAGATTATAAATTACCAATTCCAAGTAGTACACTCAATGATTGGTTTGCAGCTACCTGTTCCTTGATGGAACCACTCTATAATGTACTCAAAGAAAAAGTACTTGACACCCATTACTTGCAAGCAGATGAATCTCCTATCAAGGTGATGGATAATAATAGAGTTGGAAAAACACATCAAGGATATCAATGGGTTTACCATAACCCATTGGCAAAACTTATTTTATTTGATTATAGAAAAGGTCGTGGTATGCACGGTCCTAAGGAACTATTGTCTGGTTATACAGGTATACTCCAGTGTGATGGCTACAAGGTTTATGATAAAATAGCTAGGAAAGAGAATATGAAACTAGCAGCCTGTTTAGCTCATGTGCGTCGTAAATATGTAGATGCAAAAGATAGTGATAAAACATTGGCCACATATGCATTAAATCTATTCTCAGAAATATATAAACATGAGGCAGAAGCAAAAGTGTCTGAGGATAGAAAAACATATCGCAATGATTATGTGCTGCCGTTGATTAAGCAACTTCGTAACTGGATAGATGAAGAGTCAATTAAAGTTTTACCTAAAAGCCCGATCGGGAAGGCGATGACATATACCATAAACCAATGGGATAAAATCATGACTATATTTACAAGTTCAGAAATAGAGTTGGACAATAATTTAATCGAAAACAAAATAAGACCTCTTGCACTTGGGCGTAAAAATTATTTGTTTGCAGGGTCACACAAGGGAGCACAGCGTATTGCTATGATGTATTCTTTCTTTGCTTCTTGCAAGGCTAACGATGTAAATCCTTATCAGTGGCTAAAGTCAACTCTTGAAAAAATACCAAATCACAGCATTCAAAATCTTGAAGAATTATTGCCTGGAGCTTAAGGTGTAGTTGCTCGGATGCTTACAAAAATAGAAGACAAAACCAAATTCAAAAAGTCAACAAAATTCGGAGAACTAAATTTCCAAGAAATCGTTAATGTAA
>ENA-ORXT01006587-ORXT01006587.1-marine-metagenome-genome-assembly--contig:-NODE-6587-length-10732-cov-67.099672_pt1 | contig 10732 bp, 10 predicted proteins | sample MGYA00237868_ERZ511482 | MGnify/ENA metagenome assembly ERZ511482
GCATGGCTTCAGTTCGACGAACCATCTCACTTCCGCCAAACCTTGCTGACCAACTCGACAAGGAAGCCGAACGCCGCGGCATAACCTTCTCAGCGCTGATCGCCGACATCGCAGGAGCGGAGACGACAGGGCTGCCCTACGCCGGGATCATCTCCGATGACGAAGACTTATCGCTACGCGTTGAAGAGGTGCTCTCACGCCTCGCCAGCTGATCGTCTGCGACACCGGCCCAATCGTTTCCGCTCTAAATCGCAACGAAGGTCAACGACATCTCTTCGCAGCCGAACTACTAGCCCGACTCGGACGTCGAGTACTCGTCCCGTGGCCCATCGTGACCGAAGTAGACCTTCTCCTTCGAAGCCGAGGCCACCCAACAGCCTCATTCGTCTTCGCTCGAGCACTACTGGACGGCGTCCACCAACTCGACGCACCAACAGAACCAGAACTCGAACTAGCACTCGACCTTGGCGAGCAATACGCCGACTCCGGCGTAGACCTCACCGACCTAACCGTCATGGCCATGGCTCACACCCGCGACGCAATCATCCTCACCTGGGACTTCCGGCACTTCCGCAGCGTCATCCTCAACCGAGGCCAGCACTGGCCACTACTCGTCGACGAACACGAACTCCCATCACCATGAACAACGACTCTCGATCCACAACGAGTGGTTCCGTCTCATCTCCGCGGGACTCATGAGCCTGACCCGCACGAGAATGTCAACGCGTCTATGCCGAGAGCCCCTGCAGGTGTGCCCCGTCAGGTCACGTCATCGGTGGGTCGGCGATGTGCAGGCCCTGCCGTTCGGCTGCCTCGCACAGCGTTCGGTCGGCGCTTGAGAAGACCGCTGCGCTCACGAAGAGGGCCGCTGCGAGATCGATTGCGTCGTCGCCCCTCAGCGACTCGCTCTCCGCGAGCTGCCCTGCGCTCTCGACAAGTTCGCTTGTCACGTCAACAAGATGGAGATTGTCCACGAACGCGGCCAACTCCGCCTTGGCGAGGTGCAGCTGATCGACTGAGAGCCGGTTGCCTCGTGCCGCTGCAGCGAGAGGAACAGCGTGTGAGATGTTCTAGGTTGTCTTCGTGGCTGTGCAATCGATCGAGCGGGCGTTTTCTATCCTGCGCGCCCTGGCGGTGCGGCCGAGCGGTGTCACTGATCTGGCCGAGCGGGTCGATCTTCCGAAGTCGACCGTGGCAAGGCTGCTCAGCGCGCTCGAGACCGAAGGCGCTATCGAGCAGTCGCATGTCGGCGGCGACTACCGCCTGGGACCTGCGATCGAGGAAATCGCCGGCGGCTCGTCGCAAGGCCGCAGTCTGATTGCGGCGGCGCAACCCTTCCTGGTCGATCTCAGTGAGCGAACCAAGGAAGCGAGCGGGCTCGACATTCTCGAAGGTCGAGAAGTGCAGTTCATCGACATGGTCGAGTCAGGCCAAGATGTGCAGATCCGTGACTGGACGGGCGAGGGCGGACCAGCCCATTCGCTGTCGGCCGGTATTGCCATCCTGGCCCACATGAACGACCGAGAGGTGAAGGCCTACATCAAGGGTGGTCTCGAACCCATAACACCTCACACGTTGCAAACTGCAGACGAGCTGCATGAACGTCTGACTCAGACTCGCTCGGCGGGCTATGCGTGGGTCTATGAAGAGTTCGCCGAAGGAATCAACTCGGTGTCAGCGCCGGTGTTCGGTCCCGATGGCGTGGTGGCTGCGTTGCGCATTCACGGGCCGACCTATCGCTTTCCCGACCCGGATCGCAGCCACGACATCGGGCTGTTGATAGCGGCAGCCGCTCAGCAACTCAGCGAGCAACTCCAAGAGTTCGACCAATAGATCGGAATCACGATGACCCCTGACGAGTTGCAGGACGCAGTTGCCGGCGACGAGATCGACACTGTCGTGGTCGGATTCACCGACCACTACGGGCGGCTGCTCGGCAAGCGCTTCGACGCTGGCTTCTTCCTGGAAACGGGACTGACCGACGGCACCCATGCCTGCGACTACCTGTTGACGGTCGACATGGACATGGATCCCGTCGAGGGCTTCGAGTTCGCCAACTGGAACGGCGGCTACGGCGACTTCCATCTGGTGCCCGACATTTCGACGTTGCGACGCGCCGCGTGGACCAAGCGCACCGCCTTGGTGTTGTGCGACGTCGAGTCGAACGCCACACACGAACTCGTGCCGGTTGCGCCACGATCGATCCTGCAGGCCCAGGTCGCCAAACTCGAGTCGGCTGGGTTTGCCTCGGCGGCGGCGTCGGAGCTCGAGTTCTTCCTCTACCGCGACTCGTACCGCCAGGCCCACGACAAGAACTACCACCAACTCGAAGCGAGTGGTTGGTACGTCGAGGACTACCACCTGGTGCAGGGTGCCCGGGTAGAGGACTATGTCGGCGCAGCCCGTCGTGCGTTGTCGGCTTCGGAGATCCCGGTCGAGAATTCGAAGGGTGAAGCGGCCATCGGGCAGCACGAGCTCAACGTGCGCTACGCCCCCGCCTTGGCGATGGCTGATCGACATGTCGTGATGAAGCAAGGCATGAAGGAGCTCGCAGACCAGCTCGGAGTGAGTGTTTCGTTCATGGCCAAGCCCCATGCCGATCAGCCCGGCAGCAGCTGCCACCTGCACGTGTCGCTGTGGCAGCACGACACGAACGTATTCGCCGAAGATGCATCGAACCCAGACCTGTTCCGATGGTTCCTGGGCGGCTGGATGAAGCACACCCCCGAGTTGATGCCGTTCTATGCGCCGACCGTGAACTCCTACAAGCGCTACCAGTCGAAGTCATGGGCGCCGACTCGAATCGCCTGGTCCCACGACAACCGCACGACCTCGTTTCGTATTGTCGGCTCGGGCCAGAGTCGCCGGATCGAGTGCCGACTACCGGGTGCCGACGCAAATCCGTACCTGGCGTTTGCGGCGGCAATTGCCAGCGGACTCGACGGCATCGACCAACAGATCGAACCGCCAGCCGAACTCGTCGGCGACGCCTATGCCAGCGATGCCGCCGAGATCGAAACCACACTGCAGGCCGCAAACGATCGCTTCCGCCACAGCTCAGAAGCACGCCGGTTACTCGGCGACGATGTCGTTGACCACTACGGGCACCACTTCGGCGTCGAATGCGCAGCGTTCGACCGCGCCGTGACCGATTGGGAACGCCAGCGTTACTTCGAACAGATCTGATCGACCACTGCTGATCCCCAGAGCTGACCGAGTTGGCGCGTCCCCACGGTCCCGAGTGCAATGTAGGTGCCATGGCTCGAGGTTGAGGCACCGCTACTCTCGCTGGCGATGAAGTTCCTCCGGCCACTTGGCTGCCTGATGCTGGCCATCGTCCTGACCGCTGCATGCGGCAGCAGCGACGAAGCTGCAGGTACGTCGCCGTTCGACGCTGTCTTGATCGATCTGTTCGGGACCGATGACACCGATGCGTACCTGGCCGATACCGATCAGCGAGCTTCAGAACTGGTCATGGCCTGCATGAACGAGGCCGGTTTCGAATTCGTGATCGATCCCGCCACCGAGCCGCCCGAGCAGCGTGAGGCAATGGATCTCGAAGCGGCCACGGCCGACGGCTTCGGGATCATTTCCGACTTTCGATCCCAGTTCGATGGCTTTGACCCGAGAGTTCCTCTGGCCCCGGATCCGAACGCTGTCTACCTGTCTGGTCTCTCCAGGACAGAAGCCGACCGGTTCATCTTCACGCTCGAAGGGCCCGAGGCCGAGCCTGGTCAGCGACAAGAGGGCGGCTGCTACGGGCAGGCCAGCGACGAGGCCTACGCAAACTGGCTTCGCTTCTCCTCCGCGCTGCCGAACTTCACCGTGCTGGGTGAGGAGCGCGACACCCACCCAGACTGGCTTGCGGCTCGCGCCGAATGGCAAACATGCATGCTTGATCGCGGGCTCGACTACTCCGAACCCGATGCCATCCGCACCGATGTGATCTCACTCATGCGTGAAACCGTGAACGAAAAGTACCCCGGAAGCCAACTCCCGCTGATCGAGGTCGATGGCGTGTTCCAGTTGGACCCCGAGGTCGACGTGCTGCTCGACGAACTGGCGGCGTTCGAACGCGACGCCGCAGTGGCCAATGTCGAGTGCACCGAGCCCTTGGCAGAGAAGTTCGATGACGTTGAACGACTCGTGCAACAGGAGTTCGTCGATCGCAACCAAGAGACGATCGATGCACTCCTCGCTGCATCTGTCGATGCAACTCGCTAGTGCCACCATGAGCTTGCCGATCAAGGTTATTCGCAGCCAGCGGCGCAAGAAATCCAGTGCGGCCCGCGTGGTCGATGGCGTGATCGAGGTGCGCATACCGTCGTGGATGAATGTGCAACAAGAGGCCGAGGCTGTGGCGTCGTTGACCGCTCGCATCGAGAAGAAGCGCAGCATCAGCGAGTCTGGTGTCGACTTGATGGTCCGGGCCCGCAGACTGGCACACATCTACAAGCTGCCCGTTCCCCTGCAGATCAAGTGGGCCACGAATCAGAACACTCTCTGGGGCTCATGTTCCTTCGACGACGGTATTGTGCGCATCTCATCGCGGCTCGTCGATGTGCCCGACTGGGTGTTGGACTATGTGATCCTGCACGAGATCACCCATCTCGTCGAGTCGAACCATGGCGCCGAGTTCCACGGCCTGATGGCCCGGTACCCGAAGGCCGAGCGCGCCGAAGGGTTCCTGGAAGCCATGGCGTGGGGCGCCCGCTGAAAAACACTTCCCAGGGAGATGACTCTGGTCGATGACGCTAGGCCAGAACCGACTCGCGCCAGTCGTTGGTCGCCTCGACCTGGTTGAAGGTGAAGACGTGCAAGCCGGTCACACCCAGATCCAAGAGATCACTGCTGAGTGGCAGCAGCAGATCATTGGGGTCGTAATTCACGGTCGTCATCATCTTGATGACTGCACCGACGTTCTTGCGCAAGTACTTGAGCGAGTCGCCGATACCGAGACGGGCGCCCATGGTGAGCAACTTTGCTTTGTCGACCACACCGGAGATGCCGAGATGTACCGGCAGGGTGAGCCCCATCTCGCGCTCGACTCGTAGCCATTTGGCAATGGCATCGGGGTCGAAGCACATCTGAGTACTGCAATAGCTCTGCACCCCTGCCTCGGCGAGTAGTCGTTGCTTTTCGTGCAGGGCCCATCGGAGTTGATCGTTGGACAGGAAGGCGTGGCCGTCGGGGTACGCAGTTACGCCGATTGTGCTCAGGCCGTGGTCGGTTGCGAGGAAGTCGGCCAGGAACTCGACCGCACCCGGGTACTCGCCGGGCTCTTCGGCATCACCGCCGACGACAAAGATCTTGGACAAGCCGAGTTCGCGACACCATGTTGCCAGTTCGACGGCATGCGTGTGGTCGCGAACCATCCGGGCCGACACGTGCGGAATGGGCGCGAAGCCCTTGGCTTGCAGTTCGGCCGTGAGTCGCTGGGTCTCTTCGATTCCCTTGGTGGGTGAACAGGTGACCGAGACCTCGGCCCCAGCCGGCAGTGCCGCAACGGCCGCGTCCAGGCTCTTGAGCGGGACCAGTTCGAATGTCATTGCGTTCGTCAGCGCAACCCGATGTGCTTGCGCTTCGGGCGATTCGTCGAACTTCTTATTTGCGAACAAAGCCATGATCAACTCAGGTTGATGATGTTGCCGTTTTCGTCAAGGTCGATCGCAGCTGCTGCGGGGACCTTGCCGAGACCGGGCATGGTGCGCATGTCGCCGCACAGCGGATAGATGAAACCAGCACCGACGCTGGCTCGAACCTCGTTGACCGGCAGCGTGAATCCCTTGGGTGCACCCTTGAGTTTGGGGTCGTGGCTCGTGGACAGGTGTGTCTTGGCAATGCACACGGGCAGGTTGCCGAAGCCCGATGCTTCGTACAACTCGATGGCCTTGGTCGCTGCGGCAGAGTATTCGACATCGCCGGCACCGTAGACCTTGGTGGCCACGGTATGGATCTTGTCCTTGAGACTCATGTCGTCGGGGTAGAGCACTTCGAAATTGGACTCTTCTTCGGCCGCTTCGGCCACGGCATTTGCCAATTCGGCGGCACCTGCTCCGCCGTCGGCGAAGTGGGTGGTCACCGCTGCACGGGCGCCGTATTCCTCGGCGATCTCCTTGATGGCGGCAATGTCTGAATCGTGATCGCCGGGGAACACATTGATGGCTACCACCGGGGTCACGCCGTGGATCTGCATGTTCTCGAGTTGCTTGCGCAGATTGTCGCCACCCTGGTGTACCTCTTCTGGATTCTCGGCCAGGATCGCTTCGGGCAATGGCTTGCCAGCGACGATCTTGTGGTTGCCCGAGTGAGCCTTCAGACCACGAACCGTCGCTACCAGCACCGCAGCGTCGGGTGAAATGCCCGAGTAGCGGCACTTGATGTTGAAGAATCGCTCGGCACCCATGTCGGCACCGAAGCCCGCCTCGGTCAACAGGAAATCGCCGGTGTGGATACCGATCTGGTCGGCAACGATCGAGCTGTTGCCGGTGGCGATATTGCCAAAGGGTCCGGTGTGTACCAGCGCCGGTTGACCTTCGAGGGTCTGCATCAGGTTCGGCTTGATGGCCTCTTTCAAGATGACGGCCATCGAGCCGGCGACCTTGAGTTCTTCGGCCGTGACCGGCGTGCCGGCCTTGGTGTAACCAACAACGATGCGACCCAGACGTGCTCGCAGATCCATGAGGCTCGTACACAGCGCCAACGCCGCCATGACTTCGGAAGCAGCGGTGATGTCGAAGCCGGTTTCGCGGGGCACACCGTCGAGGCGGCCACCCAGGCCAATGGTGATGTTGCGCAACGCCCGATCGTTGACATCGAGCACTCGGCGCCAGGTGATGTTGTACAGATCCAAAGCAAGCTCGTTGCCGTGAAACAGATGAGCGTCGAGCATGGCCGAACACATGTTGTGCGCCGCAGTAACGGCATGCATGTCGCCGGTCAGGTGCAGGTTGAATTCCTCCATTGGAATGACCTGGCTATAGCCGCCACCTGCGGCGCCGCCCTTGATCCCAAAGGTCGGGCCCATCGATGGTTGGCGGATTGCAATGGTCGCCTTCTTGCCGATATGCCCGAAGCCCTGCCCCAGGCCCACGGTCGTGGTGGTCTTGCCCTCGCCCAGCGGAGTCGGGGTGATTGCCGACACGACGACGTACTTTGCCTTGGGGCGATCAGCCATGGCCTCGATGGCATCGAGTGACACCTTGGCGGCGACCTTGCCGTAGGGCTCGAGGAACTCGTGGGAGATTCCGGCGGTGTCGGCAATCTCGGTCAGCGGCTTCAGCGGTGCCGCCTGCGCGATCTCGAGATCGGATGGAAAACTCATTGGCAGCCCCCTTAGGCGACGAAGTTAGAGGCTATCACAGTGTTCCGCAATGTGGTCTCGTTCCACAATACGGAACATGGCTGCCTGCTCAGTAACCCCGAGCCCGGTCGAGCATGGGGCCAGGTTGTTCACCAGCACGCAGCAGTGCAACGTTGGCGGCAATGAGGGTGGCGGCGCTGCGCACCTGGGTCATGCCCGAGATGTGCGGCGTGAGCGTGACCGCCGGATGGGTCCACAGCGGCGACTCGTCGGCAGGAGGTTCGGGTTCGCTCACGTCGAGCACCGCAGCAGCAACCGGACCGTTGTCGAGCGCCTCGATCAGATCTGCTTCGTGGGCCAGCACCGTGCCCCGGCCCACGTTCACGAAGATCGAACCCGGTGCGAATTGCGCCAGTCGCTCTGCGGTCAGCAGCCCGATCGTGGCATCGGTGCTCGGCAACACGTTGACAACGGCCTCACTGGCGCCCAGGAAATCACCAAGCTGATCGATGCCGGCGTAGTGGGTGACGCCCGCTTCGTCTCGCCCTGATCTGGTCCACGCATTCACGGCATAGCCGAGCTCGGCGAAGGCGCGACTTATACGGGAGCCGATCTCGCCGTAGCCCAACACGCCAACCCGATACCGGTAGGGCTGAATGATGTCAGGCACTCGCCACTCGCCTTGGCGCTGCGCTTCTTCGAGTTCGGCGAAACGACGCTGATGTCGCAGAATCCAGGCCACTGCATACCCAGCCATCTCGTTGGCCATCTCCGGGTCGGCCAGTCGCACGACCGGCAGATCCATGCCGGGTTGTTGCCACTGTTCGGTGCCGGCTCCCTGACACAGAATGAGTTTCAGGTTCGGCATCGAAGCAAGTTCGTCGGCGGTTGCCCGCCAAGCGATCAGGTACTCCGCTTCGGTCGGATCTCCGATATCCGGCCAGATGCGCAGATCCTCGTGCGGCATCTGCGCCCGCAACTCCGCCGTCCACTCTTCCACCCGCCCCGCAGGCTTTGCCACAATTGCCACGCACGCAACCTACCGCGGCGTCTGGTTGACTATTGGCCATGAGCAACGACACCAATACTGCCGAAGACCAGCTGCACTCGACATGAAAACGATCGGTCTGCTCGGCGGCATGAGTTGGGAAAGCTCGATCGAATACGAACGGCTCATCAACCAGGGTGTGCGAGCTGCACGTGGCGGCACGGCGTCGGCCGACCTGATCATCAGAAGCTATGACTTCGCAGCCATCGAAGCGCTGCAAGAAGCTGGTAACTGGGATGGCGCAGGCGCCTTGCTCGCCACAGACGCGCAGCACCTCGTCAACGCCGGTGCCGACATGATCTTGCTGTGCACGAACACCATGCACGTCGTTGCCGCCGCCATCGAAGAAGCGATCAACGTGCCATTCGTGCACCTGGCGGACACCACCGCCACTGCGGTGCACAACGCCCGGCTCGACACCGTGGCATTGCTGGGAACCCGCTACACGATGGAGCAGGACTTCTACCGAGGACGGCTGGAGCGCCATGGACTGACCGTGCTGGTGCCCGACGAGCCTGATCGAACGAGGGTGCACGACGTGATCTACAACGAACTCGTGCAGGGTGTGGTCACCGACGAGTCACGTGACCACTATCTGGCGATCATCGACCGACTCGTCGCTCAGGGCGCCACCGGCGTGATCGCAGGCTGTACCGAGATCGAACTGCTCGTACGCCAAAGCGACATTGCGGTGCCGCTCTTCCCGACCGCCGCACTGCACGCCGAGGCAGCCGTCCGTATGGCGCTCGCCGGCTAGCACCCTGCGAGATGTACTCAACCATCAGGTTGCTGCGAGTCGCCTCGTGTCCTCGTCGATCCGTCTATGCATGGGTGTCGGGAGCATCGATCGGATACCGATCGAGATCGATGAGCGATCGCAATTCATGTCCGATCATGTCGGGAGACCACGACAGGGCGACGACGCTGACAATTGTGGATGGGGTGTGGTCAACTACGTTGGCGACATGACCGATCAGCTCTTCGACTTCACCGACAAGGTGGTCTTGATCACCGGCGGCAGCCGCGGCATGGGCCGCTCGATGGCCCTCGCCTTCGCCGAACGCGGCGCCGACATCATCATCGCCAGCCGCAAGATGGAAGCCTGCGAAGCCGTGGCTCGCGAGGTGGAAGCGCTGGGTCGCCAGGCACTCCCCGTTGCCTGTCACGTCGCCAAGTGGGACGACATCGGCCGCTTGGTCGACGCCAGCTACGAACGGTTCGGCCAGGTCGACGTGCTCATCAACAACGCCGGCATGTCGCCGTTGTACAAGAAGGTCAGCGATGTGACCGAGGAGCTGTTCGACAAGGTTGTCGGCGTGAACCTGAAAGGCCCGTATCGGCTCATGGCTCTGATCGGCGAGCGCATGGTCGAAGCGGGCGGCGGCAGCATCATCAACATGAGCAGCACCGCTTCGGAACACCCAACGCCGCACGCCGAGCCCTACGCCGCAGCCAAGTCCGGGCTGAACAGTCTGTCGCGATCGTTCGCTCATGCCTTCGGGCCCACGGTGCGGGTGAACACGATCATCCCCGGCCCGTTTCTGACCGACATCTCCAAGGCCTGGGATCTCGAAGCCTTCGAGAAGGAGGCCAAGGCACGCTACGCATCGGGCCGTGGCGGCCAACCCGACGAAATCGTCGGCGCCGCGCTCTATCTGGCGGGCCCCGCCAGCACCTTCACCACCGCCGCCGAAATTCGCGTCGACGGCGGCACCCAGTAACCCAGCCCGTCATAACGAACCGGGCTGTCCCTTGCCGACGTCGCGGAATGGCATGCCTCGATCGACGGCTGGCTCCTTGGGCAGGCCGAGCATGTTCTCACCCAGGATGTTGTGCTGGATCTCGTCGGTACCGCCGGCGATCGACTGGGCCGGTGTCGACACCAGCACCTCGGCAATGACCGAGTCGATGGGGTCGTTGCTTTCCTTGAGCATGCCGTTTGCACCCGAGATCATGCTGTGCACATGATTACACCGACGCGCAATCTCCGATACGGCGAGCTTGCCGATCGACCCTTCTGAACCAGGCGGGCGACCCAGCTCGCGAGCGGCTTTGGCCCGACCCGCCGTCCATTCCGACGCTCGCTGGAAGCTGTGGAGCTTCATCATCTCTTGGCGCAGCACCGGGTCGTCGATCTTGCCCATGGCCTTGGCCCGTTCGATGACCAGATCCGGTCGACCCATGCGCTGGGGGTACCACTCGTAGGTCTTCAGGTACTCGGCCGCTTCGAGCTTGGCTTCGTCGATGACCCGTCCGCTGACCTGCGGTTTGAAGTAGACACTGCGGTCACTCGAGAACCGTCGCTCGTGGGCCAGGGTGCCTCGGGCGACCTTCCATCCGTCGCCCAATGCACCGACCATGTTCTCGTGCGGCACCCGGGC
>ENA-ORXT01006589-ORXT01006589.1-marine-metagenome-genome-assembly--contig:-NODE-6589-length-10731-cov-3.133002_pt1 | contig 10731 bp, 9 predicted proteins | sample MGYA00237868_ERZ511482 | MGnify/ENA metagenome assembly ERZ511482
GCCAGTTTAGAGCTGAAAACCTGCCAGGGCCTCTATCTGGCAGGCCAGATCAACGGAACAACAGGTTATGAAGAGGCTGCGGCGCAAGGTCTTGTCGCTGGGCTTAACGCAGCGCGCGCGTCAAAAGGCCAAGAGCCGCATCATTTCAGTCGGCGCGACTCTTATATTGGCGTCATGGTTGACGATCTTGTCACGCGCGGTGTCAGCGAGCCTTACAGGATGTTTACGTCTCGTGCGGAATTCAGGCTGTCGCTGCGCGCTGATAATGCTGATCAGCGCTTAACCCCCACTGGGTGTGAACTGGGGTTGGTCCACCCAAAGCGACGGGATGTGTTCGCTCAGAAAAGTGAACGTTTGGGCAAGGGTCGGGAAATTCTTGATCGTATTACTCTGACCGCGCGCACGCTTTCGGGTGCAGGGGTGAATATACGTGCCTCGGGCAGCGCAAGATCAGGGTACGAGGCGTTAAGCTTGAGTGATGTGACAATAGATCTACTCGAAGTGATCGCTCCTTCGGTTTCGGAAATCGGGAAACCAGAACTTGAGCAGCTAAAATGTGACGCGCTTTATGCTCATTATGTCGAAAGACAAGCAAAGGACGTTGCTGATATGGCGCATGACGAGGCAATATTGATCCCAAGATCGCTTGATTATAATGATATCGGCGGCCTTTCATACGAATTGCAGCGAAAGCTTGAAAAGGTTCAGCCTGATAACCTTGCGGTGGCTGGCAAGATTGAGGGCATGACTCCCGCCGCGTTGATCGTCATTGCGGCCCATTTGAAGCACGGACGCAAAGTGAAAGCCGCAAACAAATGACCAATGTTGGTGGAATCGATGTTTCACGTGAAACAATTCAGCGATTAGAGGACTATCAAGCGCTTCTGGTAAAGTGGAATGGTGCAATCAATTTGGTCGCAAAATCGACTATTGGCCAGTTCTGGGATCGTCACGTTGTTGATTCAGCACAATTATATGCCAAAATCCCAACGAATTGTACTGCTTGGCTGGATGCAGGCAGTGGTGGTGGGATGCCGGGTATTGTGATTGCTGCAATTGCCAAAGAATACGCACCTGAAATGCGGATAACGCTGGTTGAAAGCGATCAGCGCAAGGCGACGTTCCTGCGGCGGGCCGCTGACAGCTTGTCACTAAATGCCGAAGTGCTTACCGACAGGATCGAAGCGTTAACACCACAGAACGCAAGTGTTTTTAGTGCGCGCGCGTTGGCGCCGCTGAATACGCTGTTGGAATACGCAGAATTGCACCTTCTACCAGACGGCACAGCGATTTTTCCAAAAGGAGAACGCTATCAGGAAGAGATTGCTGAATCTCGGAAAAATTGGCATTTTGACGTTGTGACGCAGCCGAGTTTGACGGATACAAAGGCAAGGATACTTGTCGTGAAAGGGATCAAACGTGTCGACGAAAAGATCAAATCGCGGACCTAAAATCCTAGCAATCGTCAACCAAAAGGGCGGTGTCGGTAAAACCACCACGACGATTAATCTTGCAGCAGCGCTTTCTGAATCTGGGCGCAGAGTTCTTGTTTTGGATCTTGATCCTCAGGGTAATGCTTCAACAGGCTTAGGTGTAGAGCAAGACCAGCGTGACATCACAACCTATGACTTTCTGATTGGCGATGCGTCGCCAGAGGAAGCGGTCCAGCAGACCGAGTTTGAAAACCTTCATATTATTCCGGCGACAACTGATCTGAGTTCAGCTGACATAGAACTGATCTCGAACGAAAAGCGCAGCTTTTTGTTGCGCGATGCGTTGCGGCAATTGCAGATGGATGTGTTCAGGTTTGACTACATATTGATCGATTGCCCTCCATCCCTCAACATCTTGACAGTGAACGCACTGATAGCGGCTGACTCGGTTATGGTCCCACTTCAAAGTGAATTCTTTGCGCTAGAGGGTCTCTCGCAGTTGATGTTGACCATTAGAGAGGTGCGTCAGACCGCAAATCCAGACCTCAGGATCGAAGGTGTCGTCCTTACGATGTACGACAAGCGCAATAACCTGTCACGACAGGTCGAACTTGATGCGCGTGAAAACCTTGGTGATCTTGTGTTCAAAACGCTTATTCCGCGGAATGTCCGACTTAGCGAAGCGCCATCATTCGCGATGCCGGTATTGTCTTATGACAGTCATTCAAAAGGAAGCGTGGCCTACCGTGCGCTTGCAGCCGAAGTTATGCGTCGCGAAAACCAACCATCTGAAAGGGCTCCACATGGCTGACCAAAAACCAAAATCGCGCGGCCTTGGTCGCGGCTTGTCTGCGTTGATGGCAGACGTCACGCCGGATGCTGCTACATCTCATGTTGGCACCAAGCGCGCTGATCAAAATGTCGCTGTTGACCGTATCGTCCCAAATCCGGACCAGCCGCGCCGCGTGTTCGAACCTGACGCGTTAGCAGAGCTTGCAGAATCCTTGCGCGTCAAAGGTGTGATTCAGCCGCTGATCGTGCGCGTCGCACCGCAAGACCCGCATAAATTTGAGATCGTCGCAGGCGAGCGTCGCTGGCGCGCGGCGCAGATGGCACAACTTCACGAAGTGCCCGTGGTCGTGCGTGACTTCAACGACACCGAAGTGCTTGAAATCGCGATTATCGAGAATATCCAGCGTGCAGACCTCAACCCCGTCGATGAGGCCGCGGGTTACCGTCAATTGATGGAACGCTTTGGTCATACGCAAGAACAGCTCGCGACAGCCTTGGGCAAAAGCCGCAGTCATATTGCAAATCAAATGCGTCTGTTAAATTTACCTGACGACGTTTTGCAATGGTTGTCAGACGGTAAGCTTAGCGCAGGTCATGCGCGGACATTGGTTGGCCACGACAATGCCAAGGCATTAGCGCAACAGATCATCAGCAAAGACCTTTCCGTCCGCGATGCTGAACGCCTTGTAAAGCAGTCCAAGTCATCAGCAACGACGACCAGCCCAAAACAGCCCGCCGCAAAAGACGCGGATACGCTACAGATCGAAGCCGAGCTGTCAGCGCATCTTGGGATGAAGGTTAGCATTGATCATGGTAAATCGGGTGAAAGCGGTAAAATTGTGTTAAGTTACAAAGACTTAACACAGCTAGACGACCTGATGCGCAAGCTAACCGACGATTAATCTGCTAAAATCTGACGTAAAACCTCGTTCAGCAGCGGACGCCCCTTTTGGGTCGTCTGCAATTGGCCCGAACGTGTTTCTAACCAGCCATCATTGATCAGCCTGTCAATATTCTGATCATAACGCCCGTCTGACAGCAGACCAAGTCGCGCAAGACTGACACCATCATTCACGCGCAGGCCCATGACCAAGAACTCGGTCAAACAATCTTCTTTGCTTAGAACGCTACGGTCCAGTTCTCCGCGCCCCGTCTGCTCTACTGCCTTCAGCCAATGCGCGGGGGCCAGTGGGGTTTGCGTAGCAAACTTTTGACCATCCAGCGTTAGGCGGCCATGTGCGCCTGGCCCGATCCCGATATAATCGCCGTAGGACCAGTAGATCAGATTATGCAGGCTCTCTTGCCCCGCTTTGGCATGATTAGACACTTCGTAAGATGGGAATGCGTGTCTATTACAGGTCTCTTGCGTGATATCATAAAGGTCCGCTGCTAAGTCTTCGTCAGGCAAGCCACCAAGCTTACCGATCTTGTACCGATCACCAAAGGCCGTGCCTTGTTCGATCGTCAGTTGATAAAGCGACAGGTGATCAATCGCCATCCCAAGCGCTTGGGTCAATTCGGATTGCCATGCGTCACGCTGTTGGTTTTGCCGCGCGTAAATAAGGTCAAAGCTGACCCGATCAAACACATTGCGCGCCACGTCGAATGCGGCCAGCGCCTCGTTCGCTGTGTGCAGACGTCCTAGCAATTTAAGATCGGGATCGTTCAGCGCCTGAATTCCCATCGATACACGGTTCACACCCGCGTCGGCGTACCCGTGAAAACGTCCGGCATCGACCGACGTCGGATTTGCCTCAAGCGTGATTTCAACGTCATTTGCATGCGTCCACGTTTCACGCACTTTGGTCAGGATTGCGTCGACCGTTTCGGGGTCCATCAAACTTGGGGTGCCGCCACCAAAGAAAACCGACCGCAATGTCCGGCCTTTGGTTTCTATGCCGGCACGCCCGATTTCCGCAAGATACGCATCGCGCCAGCGGGCTTGGTCAATGTTGCTGACGACATGGCTGTTGAAATCGCAGTATGGGCATTTGGCTTGGCAAAATGGCCAATGGATATACAACCCGAACCCGCCGTGTTGCCAGTCTTCAATCAAAGCAGGCGACAAGTTTGGCAAACGCATCTGCGCGGTGGCTGATTTTGTTCTTTTCCCAACGGTCCATTTCGCCAAACGTGATGTCGTAGCCGTCGGGTTGAAATATCGGGTCATAACCGTGACCCTGATCGCCGCGCATTGGCCAAACGATCTGTCCTGCCATTACGCCGGCGAAAACCTCGTCGTGACCATCGGGCCATGCCAACACAAGCGTACAGCAAAACCGCGCTGTTCTGGGATTGGGCGCGTTGACAGCTTCAAGTTCGTTCCAACTGCGCGTCATCGCCATCACAAAATCGCGGCCATTCGGCGTCTCGGACCAGTCAGCAGTATAAACACCCGGTGCGCCGCCCAGCCCGTCAATCTCGATCCCGCTGTCGTCGGCCAAGGCGGGCAAGCCTGTTGCCTGCGATGCTGCGTGCGCCTTGATGCGTGCGTTGCCGACAAAGGTGGTTTCGGTCTCTTCCGGCTCTGGCAGATTGTGATCGTCGTTTGAGGTCACCGCGATCCCGTAGGGCAAAAGCAGCGCTGAAATCTCTTCCAGCTTGCCTTTGTTGTGGGTCGCGACAACCAGCGCCTTTTCGGTAAACTTGCGCATTATTGAACGGCAGCCATCTGGATCACGTTCAACTCGCCAATGCCCTTTTCAGCCAGATCAACAAGACCGTCCATTTGCGCACGTGTAAACGTTGACCCTTCGGCAGACATCTGGATTTCGACCATGCGGCCACCTGTCATCACAAAATTACCGTCAACGCCTGCTTCGCTGTCCTCAGGATAATCCAGATCAAGCACGGTCTGGCCCGCGTAAATCCCGCAACTAATCGCGGCAACCGGATCAACCAATGGGTCGCTGATCACATCGCCCGCTTTCATCAGTTTGTTCACCGCCAGTTTCAACGCAACCCAGCCGCCAGTGATGGCTGCACAACGCGTACCGCCGTCGGCCTGAATAACATCACAGTCGATCTGGATTTGACGCTCGCCCAAAGCCACACGGTCAACACCTGCGCGCAAACTCCGCCCGATCAGGCGCTGAATTTCTTGTGTCCGACCAGACTGGCCGTTCTTCGCCTCGCGTCGCATCCGTGTGTGCGTCGCGCGTGGCAGCATCCCGTATTCAGCAGTGACCCAACCAAGCCCGGACCCCTTCAGGAACGATGGCACACGTTCGTCGATACTGGCAGTGCACAGCACATGCGTTTCGCCGCATTTGATCAAACAAGACCCTTCGGCGTGTTTGGTAAAGCCGACTTCGATCGACACATCGCGCATTTCGTTGATTTCACGGCCAGATGGGCGCATAAGAAGTCTCCTCTTGGGTTGCAGGGTGTCGATACGCGTCTGCGGATAAAAAACCAACCCCGATTGACGTTTGCCGCCTGCCCGCTTTAATAGCGTCTTCCCGAATTGCGAAAGCGCCATGACCGATAAACCAGTTCAGATGGACGATATGAACGAACGCTCTCGCGAGGTGTTTCGGCGTGTTGTGCAGGGCTATCTGGATACGGGCGCGCCTGTCGGGTCGCGGTCATTGACGCGCGAACTGTCTGAACAAGTCAGCGCTGCAACCGTGCGCAATGTCATGCAAGACCTTGAACATCTGGGCCTGCTGGACAGTCCGCACGTCAGTGCAGGCCGTATCCCGACGCAACTTGGCTTGCGGATGTTCGTGGATGGCCTGCTAGAGGTTGGCGACCCAAGCGGCGAAGACCGCAGTAAGATCGAACAAACCTTTGGTGATGGCGAACAAGACGTGGCGTCGATGTTGGACCGTGTTGGATCAGCGTTATCCGGTGTCACCCAAGGCGCCAGTTTGGTGCTGACGCCCAAGCACGAAGCCCCGATCAAACATATCGAGTTTGTCTCGCTTGCGCCTGATCGCGCTTTGGTCGTTCTGGTGTTTGCTGATGGCCATGTTGAAAACCGCCTGTTCACACCGCCCGTTGGTCAAACCCCGTCGTCGATGCGCGAAGCTGCGAATTTTCTGAATGCAATCGCCGAAGGTCAAACACTGTCGTCCTTGGGTGCCGTGATCAAACGCGAGATTGGCGCGCGCCGTCAGGAAATTGACACCCTTGCCGCAGAGCTTGTGCAAAGCGGGCTCGCGCTTTGGGAAAACGAAGGTCAGGCGGACGAGCGTTTGATCGTACGCGGGCGCGGCAACCTTATTTCAGAATCCGAAGGCGATCTTGATCGCATCCGTCGTCTGTTTGATGACTTAGAGCGGAAGCGCGACATCGCCAATTTCCTTGATCTGGCCGAAGACGGCGAAGGCGTGCGCATTTTTATTGGCTCAGAGAACAAATTGTTCTCACTTTCGGGTTCATCTTTGGTCGTTTCCCCTTATATGAACGCCGAACGGAAGATTATTGGCGCTGTTGGCGTCATTGGTCCGACCCGCTTGAATTACGGGCGAATCGTCCCAATTGTGAATTACACCGCGCAGCGCGTCGGGCAGATGCTGGCTGACCGCTCTTGAAGGAAGAATAAATGGCTGACGAAAACGCAGAACCACTTAGCTTGGATGAACTGGCCGCTGAAGGCGACGCTATCGAGGCGGGCGATGGCGAAGGCACGCTAGAAGCGATTGCAAACCTCGAGGCAGAGCGTGACGGGTTCAAGGACAAGTTTATGCGTGCGTTGGCCGATGCCGAAAACATGCGCAAACGGTCAGAGCGTGATCGCCGTGAAGCAGAGAATTATGGTGGGTCAAAATTGGCCCGCGATATGCTGCCAGTTTATGACAATATGCGCCGCGCGTTGCAGTCTGCCGAAGACGCAGAGCAAGAGGCGAACAAAGCCCTGCTTGAAGGTGTAGAGCTGACAATGCGTGAACTGATTTCTGTTTTCAAAAAGCATGGAATCGACCCTATTGTGCCTGAAGTCGGTGATAAATTTGATCCGCAGAACCATCAGGCGATGTTCGAAGCCCCTGTGCCAGGCACCAAAGCGGGTGAGATTATTCAGATCATGACCGAAGGCTTTATGCTGCACGACCGTCTGTTGCGTCCCGCCCAAGTCGGCGTCTCATCCACGCCTGCGTCTTAATCCAGCAAGTCGCGTAATTCATATATCACCGCAAGCGCGTCTCGCGGTGATAACTCATCTGGCAGGATGGCCTTCAGACGATCCTCAACCTTGGACGGTGCCTGTTTGACAGCGACAGGTACCGGGCTGGCCGCAAACAACGGTAGGTCGTCAATTATCGCCTTCCGGTTTGACCCCCCTTCCCGTTCGCCTTTTTCCAACGCCTCTAGCACGACTTTTGCGCGGTCCACGACTGCTGCTGGCAAGCCCGCCAAACGCGCGACCTGTACGCCGTAGCTGCGATCTGCCGTGCCTTTGCGCACCTCGTGCAGGAAAATGACATCGCCTTCCCATTCTTTGACGCTGACCGTCGCGTTATCGACATTGTCGAGTTTCGCCGAAAGCGCCGACATCTCGTGGTAATGCGTGGCGAACAGCGCGCGGCAACGGTTCACATCATGCAAGTGCTCCAACGTCGCCCACGCAATCGACAGGCCATCATACGTCGCGGTGCCGCGTCCAATCTCGTCCAAAATGACCAAGGCTCGGTCATCTGCTTGGTTCAAAATTGCAGCCGTCTCAACCATTTCCACCATGAAGGTTGACCGCCCACGGGCCAAATCATCCGACGCCCCGACGCGGCTAAAGATCTGGCTTACAATCCCGATGTGCGCGTCTTTTGCTGGCACATAAGACCCCATCTGCGCCAAGATCGCGACCAATGCGTTCTGTCGCAGAAACGTCGATTTACCCGCCATATTGGGGCCGGTCAGCAACCAGATAGACGCGGTACTTAAATCGCAATCATTGGCAATAAACGGCGCGCCGGATTTCTGCAAAGCAGCCTCGACCACAGGATGACGCCCGCCTGTGATTTCAAATGCGCGCGTGTCGTCGATCTTTGGTTTTGACCAGTTCTCAGACTCTGCAAGGTGCGCAAGGCTAGAGGCAAAGTCGATTTCTGACAGCGCCCGTGCCAGCGCGCCCAAAGGACCAGATTGCGCCAATATCGCACCAGTTAGGCTGGAATAGAGCCGCTTTTCAATTTCAAGCGCGCGCCCGCCAGCGTTTAAAATCCGTGTCTCAATCTCGCTAAGTTCAACTGTTGTAAACCGTACTTGGCTGGCTGTTGTCTGGCGGTGAATGAACGTCTCGTTCAGCGGTGGTGCCAACATTTTTTCAGCGTGCGCCGCAGTCGTTTCGATGAAATACCCCAAGACATTGTTATGCTTGATCTTGAGGTTCGTGATACCCGCCTGCGCCGCAAAATCTGCCTGCATCGCTGCAATGACCGATCGCCCTTTATCACGTAATTTGCGGGCCTCGTCCAATTCGCTATCGTAGTCGGGCGCAATGAACCCACCGTCGCGCGCCAGCAATGGCGGTTCGGCTACTAGCGCTTGTTCCAACAGTTCAAGCAGATCGTCGTGTCCCGCCAAGCCAGCCACAGCTTCCGCCAAGACCGCCGGTAAATCGTCCCGCGTCATCATGGTTTGCAACGCAAGCGCCTGCACAAGCGTGTTGCGGATTGCCGTCATATCACGCGGCCCGCCTCGGTCGAGTGCAAGCCGCGATAGCGCACGATCAAGGTCAGCAACAGACCGCAACGCATCGCGCAAATCATTGGACCAACGCCGATCGTCAACGAACGCGGCGATAGCATCTTGCCGTGCATGAATGACCCGCAAATCTCGTGACGGGCTAGATAGCCTGCGTTCCAACATGCGCGCCCCGCCTGCGGTCAAGGTGCGATCAATCGCATATAGCAACGATCCCGCGCGCCCACCGACAGTGGCCTTTGTCAGTTCCAATGAATTTCGCGTCGCGGCATCAATCTGCATATTTGCCGATTGACCCTCTTGGACCGGAGGGCGCAGCAAAGGCAAGTTGCCCTTTTGCGTGATTTCCAGATATTCAGCCAAGGCCGATAATGCCGAAACCTCTGCCCGCGAAAACGTACCAAACGCGTCGAGTGATGCGATATCGTACAGCGACAAAAGCCGCTTTTCACCCATCGTGCTGTCAAATGCCGCGCGCCCAAGGGTGCTGATGACAGCGCCTGAATCAGACACTATATCGGCATAAACGCCCTCTTCCCCGTCAACGACGATCACTTCGCTTGGCTGCAATCGTGCCAGTTCGGGACCAAGTTGAACGGCGGGACACACCATAACGTGCACAGCACCGGTAGAGATGTCCGCCCACGCCAATGCCGACTGGTCGCGTACCACGGAAAACGCCGCCAGAAAATTATGTCTGCGGGCATCAAGCAATGAATCTTCGGTCAATGTGCCGGGTGTCACCAAGCGGACGACATCGCGTTTCACTACGGATTTGCCGCCACGCTTTTTCGCCTCGGCAGGGCTTTCCATTTGTTCGCAAACCGCGACGCGAAATCCTTTGCGGATCAAGGTTAGCAAATACCCTTCGGCTGCGTGCACGGGTACACCGCACATGGGTATGTCATTGCCGTCGTGCTTGCCACGTTTGGTCAGCGCAATGTCCAGCGCGGCGGATGCAGCAACTGCATCGTCAAAAAACATCTCGTAAAAGTCACCCATGCGGTAAAACAACAGCGCATCAGGATACCCCGCCTTCAGATCAAGGAACTGGACCATCATTGGCGTTGGTGCGGTGTCTTTGGCGGTCATGGTTTCCCCGAAACTGTCAGCAGACCCTACCTTTAGCGTTAAATCAGTTAAAGCACAGACTTGACCCGTTGCGACTTGGTTTTTGCTGCCGCATGGTTAACCCAACAGGGAGAATCCGACATGTCCGACAACAAAATGACCCGCGAAGACGCGCTTGCGTTCCACATCCAGCCGACCCCCGGCAAATGGGAAGTATCAGCGACGGTGCCGATGATGACGCAGCGCGACCTGTCTTTGGCGTATTCCCCCGGCGTGGCAGTCCCGTGCGAGGAAATCCACGAAGACCCCTCGACGGCCTATGACTATACGAACAAAGGCAATCTTGTTGCGGTGATTTCGAACGGTACGGCGGTCTTGGGGTTGGGCAATTTGGGCGCGCTTGCGTCAAAACCGGTGATGGAAGGCAAGTCGGTCCTTTTCAAACGCTTTGCTGACGTCAACTCGATTGATATCGAACTGGACACCGAAGACCCCGACGCATTCTGCAACGCCGTTCGCCTGATGGGTCCGACCTTTGGCGGCATCAACTTGGAAGACATCAAAGCGCCCGAATGTTTTATCATTGAACAACGCCTGAAAGAGGAAATGGACATCCCCGTCTTTCATGATGACCAGCATGGCACAGCGGTGATCTGTGCCGCTGGCTTGCTGAATGCGCTTCATATCTCTGGCAAGAAAATCGAAGACGTAAAGATCGTTCTGAACGGTGCGGGTGCGGCTGGGATCGCGTGCCTTGAATTGCTCAAGGCGATGGGTGCTGCGCATGACA
>ENA-ORXT01006591-ORXT01006591.1-marine-metagenome-genome-assembly--contig:-NODE-6591-length-10727-cov-3.940282_pt1 | contig 10727 bp, 3 predicted proteins | sample MGYA00237868_ERZ511482 | MGnify/ENA metagenome assembly ERZ511482
AAATACAAGCTTGTATCGCTCAAAGAACGACTATTGGACGGCTGGATTTCTATTTCGACATCAACAAAAGGGACCTCCTCTTCAACCCCTTCTGTACGCACTATTTCCAAGATACTTCCTGTCGGACAATCCAATATGTACTTGCCCCATTGCGTTTCAATGGTTCGAGATTGTTTTTTTGGAGTATAAAACAAATCGTCTTTTATTGGAATATTGGGAGCGATTTTCACATTGCTTATTGGTCTTAATCGACTCTTTAAAAAATTGGAAGCTTTGTCGGAATTATGAAGCAACAACAACAATTCTTGGTCCAATGCAACACTAAATGACTCTTCATTGTGATTCAAATCAGTCAAGCGATTGCCAAAGCTTTCGGTCAGTTTTCTCCTAAGAGTTTCATCTTCATAAAGCAATTCCATCAGTTCCATAGACAGCATTTCTTGAAGCGGTTCTTCAATGGCGACATCCAAACTTCTGGCGCCCCAAGCTTGAAAAAGTTGCTTCAACAAATTATTACTGGTTGCCGCTTCCGCTTCAGGAGTGATGTTCTTTATTTCTGTAAACCAAATATGCTTATTGGTGGTTTGATTGCCTTCGCCTTTGGTCGGTTCCATCAGTGCATCATAGGCACTCACTATGCCATTTCCAAAATACTTTCCATACAAATCAAAGTCCTTTGCACTGTCATACAATGCCTTTTTCACTGCCTCCACTTTGAGGTATTTTTTATCGGGATGGTCCTTTATCAGTTGCGCTAAATCGTCTTGGTAATACTGAATAAACAAGGATGCCGCAGCAGCAATTTGAGGCGTTGAACTAGAAGTACCTCCACCATTGAGACTGTATTGACCATCGGCACCGAACCAAACAATATTGGGAGAATAGCCCGCTATGGTGGTCTTCATATCTTCTTCTGGTCCAAAATTCATTTGCATATACTTCGCCTCCATTCCCCTATTCTGTGGTTGTTCGTCATAGATATAAGGGCGGTGGTCAAAGGTTGCAGCAGCAGCGGCAATGACCCGATGATAGCGAGCTGGATACAACAAACTCTTAGGCAATTTAGACGCCCAAAAGCCGCTCTTTTTATGCCAAGAATTTCCAGCAGCCGTTACCACAACGACGCCATTATTGTAGGCATAATTGATGGCTTCCGCCATAATAGGCGAAGGCTTTCCAGCCATTGACATCGTTACCACATCACAGCCTATATCGACTGCGTATCGGAGGGCTTGGGCAAATCGTTTTCCAGAGAAAAGAGCGACCGTCTCACTAATTTTAAGGCTGATGATTTCGGCAAAAGGATTGCCCCCAAAATAACCTTTCGCCAAACGATTGTTGTCAATAAACGTAAAATCATTTCCTGCTAAAATACCTATGGTCCCATCTCCATGTCCTTGAGTTTCTATTGGTATTTTGGTTTCCTTGTCTTCAAAAGAAGGCATTCCCCAAACAAAGGAGCGAGACAGATTTTCATTAAAATTAACAGGCAATACGGGATTGCTTAAGCTGACGCCTGTATCAATATGTGCAATGCGTACCAAGCGTCTTTGGGGTGTATTCTGGGGAACATCACCTTTGTTTATTTCGGGATAAACCAACGAACAAGCCTTTGCCAATTGACTGTGGTCTTGGTCCAAATGCCACCTAAACTTATGGGCGTAATCTGCTGGTGGAGCTGGATAAGTCGATAAATAACCGCTGTTGTCCTTCTCTGCCAAACGACTGTCTGCCGCTGTCTGTTCTAGTAATTTGGTCTCATATCCACTGTGGCTAAAATCGGGAACGACATAGGCAATCTCTGAACGATTGTCGGCATGGAGTAAGTATTTATAGGCGGCGTCCCACACTTCTTTTTCGGACTTAACTGGTTTGATTTTCACCCGCTTCGGTTGATTGTTAAGTAATCCTACATCGGCATCTTCGGGTAATTTGGGGTAAACCAATAAATAGTTTGTCCAATTATCAAAGGAAGTCTGAGCAGTTGTTGGTGTAGGTAAAACTGGGATGTTTGGAAAATTATTAATTGGAACATCTTCAACAATGGGTTCATTTAAGCTTGCTTGTTGACCAATAAAAAGTGGCGATTCTATCTCAAAGAACGTATCCAATACAGCTCCTACCTTATTTATTTGTGGAATTTGATTGGGGTCGTTGATGAGCGCAACAGCAGTTTGGGTAAATGCTTGATAATTGTTGGTAAAATCCTGGCCTTTCAACAGTTCTTTAATGGAGTTGGTAAACACCCCATTTCCATTTAATTCTCTAGCCAACTGATCATCTTTACACGCTCCTATAGAGATGATGCTCGCCAAAATGGTTTCTCGATCAATCGCTCTTCTATTTTTACCCGCAACATAAAATCCCCTTTCATCACTGTCATACAATGCTTTGGCAATAGAAGGATCGAACCAACGAAACTGTGCTGCATTTTTACCACCACTAATAGAACGACTTTGAACCACGTTTACCATCTCTCTATAAACCGTTCCACTGTGACAAGAATCTGAACACAACAGCACCCGAACACCTTTATCAAATTGACCCAAAGCCCGATAAATTTCATCGTCCAACAACAGCCCATCATAAGCAACCCAAGTTTCATCAAAGCCATCGGCTTCTGTATCGGATGCTTGCTCATTAGCGACTTGCGTACCGTGTCCTGCATAGGTAATCCAAACCAAATCGCCCGACTCTGCTACCTTTGCTAAGTCTGCTATTCCATCCAAAATACCTTGTCTGCTTGCTGCTGCATTGTGCAATTGAATGGGCTGCTCGAATCTATAAGTTTGCGCCAATGACTTCATATCTTTGGCATCGTTTATACAAAATCGAAGCGGTGTAATTTGACCATAATAACTTTGGTCCACTTCGTTGATGCCTATGTGGAGCGAATAGCCTTTTGGAGAATGGTTCATAATCGGGGGATTTGAGGTGTTGGAAAAATTCAATGCGTATTGTATTGCTAAGTCGGCCTGAACAAGTCCGTAGCCGTATTGGTCGCTGTAGGTATTTGATTGTTGGTTGTAATCTGCTGCGCTACCTATCTTTTTGCAAGTTTGTTGTAAAATTTGTTTCACCTCCATTCTGGTCAAACTGGGATTGACTGAAAGCATTAGGGCAACCACACCCGCAACGCCTGGGCAGGAAGCAGAAGTGCCATCAAAAAATGGATAATAGTCGTTGGGTGAGTAGCCTTCGATTCCTATACGGTCGGCAACCGCAATGCCATAAAGTTGTTCTAGTTTTAATAAAACAACTTGATAATCACCACTGGGAAACATACAAAAAATGGGTGGACCGTAATCGCTGTAAATCGTCGGCTGATCCAGTTTATTACTGGCACCAATGGCGAGCACTTTGTCGTAAGCCGCATAGCCATCGTTGGCGACCGCTTCGCTGCCATTGCCTGCTGCAAACAGCACCACGCAGCCTTTGCCGTTTCTACCTTTTGTGGTGGCGTAGTCGATTGCCAAACGGGTATGGTCGGGAATATAGTGAACCAAATGATCGTCCGAAGCATCTAAGATGTCACCGTCTGATGGTCCCCAACTACAAGAGATGACATCTGCGCCATTGGCAGCAGCCCAATAAAAAGCCTCTGCCTCCAAAACAGACCCCAATCCTTTTTGTCGAATGGGCATAATTAAGGCTTCGGGCGCAACACCCATCACGCTCTCATCGGCAGAAGCAGCAATACTGGTACAAGCCGTCCCGTGCATCTCTTCCCAAAACTTATGATCGGGCATCAGCGACTCCATTGCATGCATATCTTTGCCACAAAGCAGACGCCCTTGAAAAGCCCGATGACCCAATTCGATTCCATCGTCGATGATACAAATCTTAGCACCTCGTCCCTTGGTGGTCTTCCAAGCTTCTGCTACATTTACTTTATCCAACGACCATCGAGTGTCTATATTGAAATCGTCCTCAAGTGCAGGAGCCTCTTTTTTTTCTTTTTTATTAAAAAAAACATTCCGTCTTTTGACAATCAATTCTGGGTGACAAAGCGCAACAGCTGGCTCCTTTAAAATCGTTTCGGCAATATCAAAAACAGCTTGTCCAGTATCTTCTTTTACCGAAACAAAATAGCCATTTTCACAAAAACTCAACTTTCTTTTGACCGTTATTTCGTATTGGGTAAAGAGCTGCTGTATGTTCTCAGTTGAAACCTCATCTTGAAATTTAACAAAGAGGTTTTCGGTATAAATTTGATAAACATCCTTATCGACTATCTTAAGTACACGCCCTGCATATCGAATGTGCTTTTGGTCTTCTTTCTTTAACAACGTCCGAACATTCACCTTCACTTCTTCGGCTGTACAATCGTCTTCTCCAACCGTTTTACAGCGATACAAAAAAACAGAAACTTCAGGAAAATGCGCTTCCAATTCCAAGCAATCTTGATATTTCAAAAGTGCCTCCTTACATTTTAAATCTAGGGTAAAAACAGATTGGTTGTCATACGTCCGAACCAGCAAACGCTCCTTACTTTCCTCCAACTCAATGGAGCGACCTCGAATGCCGTTAAGGTGAAATTCTTTTGTCATTTTTAGGAGGAGTTTAGGGGTTTAAGGGTTTAGGAGTTAGGGGTTTAGGGTAAGGTTTGGACCAACGCTAAAAACCATTTTATATACCTATAAAACTGTACCAAAAGTGAAGATTTTACTAGAAGTATCAAACGAAGTAGGAAATTAGGGGGATTTTATATGTAAAACTGCACTTTGGTCAATTTGGCTACCATTCTAAGGGCGTTTTATTAAAATAAAAAAGCGGAGGTTGTTGGTAAAAATAGACAAGAAAAACACCGGGTAAATCAGGTAATTAATTGTTAGATTTTGATTAAATTTGTACAGCTATAAAGCAATTCGCCAACCTTTAACGGGTAGCCCACTATAAACACAAATACCATTAATCAACAACAAAAATGATGAAAAAAGTAATTCTTATATTGGTTTGTATTTTCTTAGTATCGGTAAATACTTATGCCACACACAATAAAAGTGGCGAAATTACATTTGTCCAAATTGGTGAATATACAATAGAATGTACAGTAACCACTTATACAAATATAGTCGGATCTAATGTTGCTGATAGGGATAGTTTGGAAGTATCTTGGGGAGATGGAATGAGTGAAACAATTGCTAGAATCAATGGTATTGACTTTGATAACAATGGTGTTCCAAATGGAGAACAAATTGCAAATGGGATTAAGGAGAACAAATATGTCAAAACCCATGTTTATGCAAATTTCGGGGAGTTTATTATCTCCATGACGGACCCGAATAGAAATGCTGGTATAGCAAATATTAACAATGGAATGTCAGTGGATATTTCGTTTCATTTAGAAACAGCCTTTACACTAAGTTCTGAGACCAACAATTCCCCTATAGCTTTGATAAAACCTATTGATATTGGTAGTATAGGTGAATCATATATCCATATTCCAAACGCTTATGATGTTGATGGAGATAGTTTGAGCTATAGATTAATCACTCCTTTAGCTGATATAAATGAACCCGTTCCAGGCTATGAATCGTTACAGGACATTTCTAATAATGCAGGAACTTCTTTTGAGTTTAATGAGGAGACAGGACTGTTGATTTGGGATACTCCAACCATTCCAGGAGAGTACACAGTAGCAATAGAAATTTTGTCTTATAGAAATGGAATTCAAAATGGGCGACTGATAAGGGACATGCAAATAGTGGTGAGTTTTATGGAAATGATGAAGCCAGTATTAGAAATAGCCAATGTCGAAGAAAATATAATCAACGATGTTGAAATTGGCGATATGATTGAGTTCCAAATTTCTTTAGAAAATGAAAATGGTTTGGATATTGAGTTATTCGTTTCAAGCGAACTGATTGGTAATTCAACCAATAATGTCAACGTTGATTTCATAAACGAAAACAGTGCTGTTTTTAGTTGGACAGTTGAAGAGCAAAATGTTCGTCCACAACCGTTTAACATTGTAGTTGGTGCTAGAACTGTTTCTGGAATCGCAAATTATAAGCTGTTGAGGTACAGTACAAAAAGCAGTTGGAACAATATAAATACCGTTGATTTAAAGGAGCACATAAATGTTTTCCCCAACCCATGTGTAGATTTTTGTAATATTGAAATCGTCAGTGAATTACCCCAAACTAGAAAATATTATATGATGAATTCTATTGGGAAAGAGGTTGAAAGTGGAGAAATAATTTTTAATAAAAGAATAAATACTTCAAGTTTAAAAACTGGTTTGTATGTAATTTATATAGAAAACACAGCTCCATTTTTAATAATAAAAAAATGACAGCTGGCTAATATTGCAATTCGGCTACTCGTCTAAATACTAACCCAAGCCTTTAGCCATTTCTTTGCGTAAAAACCAGAAAGTAACAAGTGCAGCGCCTACATCGGCTATGGGGAAGGAGTACCAAATGCCGTAAGTACCAAAGGCAAGCGGAAGCAAAAACAGCAGTGGAATTAAGAAAAAACCTTGCTTGGTTAGGGTCAGTAATAAAGCAGGTCTGGCTTTCCCAATAGCTTGAAAATAGGCACTGCCAATGAGGTTGATGGCAATTAAGGGAGTTGCTAAAAACACCCAACGGAGAGCCGGAACGGTTGCTTCAATGAGTGCTTGATCGGTGGTAAAAATATTGACCAATTGCTTGGTAAAAATCATGATTCCTGCAAAAACAATCAAGGCGATAAAGGTTGCTGATTTCATAGAAAGCCCAACCAAATCTTTGACACGCTGAAAGAGTTTTGCGCCATAATTAAAGCCCAAAATGGGTACAAATCCTTGGGTAATGCCCAGTGCTGGAAAGTTGGCAAACATCATGACCCGATTGATGATTCCATAAACAGAAACCGCCAAAGCACCTCCATAAACGAGCATCGTATTGTTGAGCACAATGGACAACACACTAATGGTTCCTTGTCTCGCCAAAGTGACCGAACCAATGGCAAAAACTTCCTTAATGATGGCTGGTTTTATGGTTAAATATTTGGAAGAAAGTTTCAGCTGCTTATTGCCTGTAAAAAAGAAAATAGTGGTATAAACAGCCGCCGCAAAATAAGCAATAGATGTTGCCCAAGCAGCTCCCTTGATGCCCATATCAAAAACGACAATAAAAATGGGGTCCAAAACAATGTTGATGATGGAGGGAATGAGTAGGGTAATCATTGCCATTTTGGGGTGTCCAATGGCTCTAATGACGTTGTTGCTCATCATAGCCCAAGCCAAAAAAGGCACACCCAATAACACAATATTGAAGTAATCCACAGAAGGTTGGAACAAATCTTCTCGACCACCAAACAGCCCCAATACTTGCTTCTTAAACAAAAACCCAATGACCACAAATAAGATTGCCAAACCCAATGTGAGGGTGATTAAATTACCAAAGGTAACATTCGCTTTTTCATCGTCTTCCTCGCCAAACGCACGAGAGATAATCGAAGCTCCACCAACACCCAATGCCATACCAATACTTGAAATCATAAAGGTAATGGGCATCACCACGGTAATCGCCCCAATCCCCAAAGAACCAACCCATCGACCGACAAAAATGGTATCGACTATGCCATAAATCGACATCACCAAAATGCCCACCGATGCAGGAATCGCTTGACTCCGCAGTAATTTGCTTAATGGCTCAGTGCCGAATAATTGATTCATAGTTTTATTGGGTATTTTCTTTGGTCTGTACTCGTCTACCTTTCACTCTGCCAACTCCCATTGATACAAGAAAAAACGTTAAAAGCGAAAAACGATACAATAAATGATAAGGCTACAAAGTATAAATTAGGCGACATTTCTTATTTTTACCAAAGACCTTCAACTAAACCCACAAACACTATGAAAAGTTTTAAAAATCCCCTATGGCTTTTCGCTGCTGTGACGATTCCACAAATATTACTGTTTCTGTTGGGTTGGAGTACCTTTTCTGTCATTGAGTCTTTGTTGGACGACGAGCAGATAGCGCTTTGGAAAATGAATGCAACTGGTTTGGGCATTGCTTGTGGGCTGTTTACGACTTTGGGCGTTGTTCAACTCATTTACAAGCGTTCTGTTCAGTGGTGGGTGGGCATCATTGTGTTGTTTGTTTATGCATCTTATGCTGGTTACGCCCTTTTTAAAATGAACGACCTGATCCCTTGGGACATTCCACAATGGATGTTCATTGGTGGCGATTTTCCGATTTATCTTTTTACATTTATGATGCCTGCTGCTCTATATGGGCTGGTATTGAGTATTGTTCATTTTACACCCAATGAAGGTAAGACCAGCATTTGGCCCAGCTTGGGATTGTCCATAGGGATTCCGCTGAGTTGCTACCTATTTGTTCTTTTTGGAATCAATATTCCTAGAAGTACAAATTTCGACTTTTTTGAATATGCGATGCCCGTTTTAATAACCTTGGTTATAGTTGGTTTCTTCTTTTTCTTTTTACGAACAATGATGATTTTCATGTCCCGAAAAAAAATATTTGGCGTGGGCAGTCGTGCTTGGACTTGGGGAAGTTTGTGGTGGAAAGTTTTATTGGGAATCATACTTCCAGTGCTTGGATTATTTATAAATTCGGGCTTCTTTGAAAATATGCCTAAAAATGTTTTTGGAGATTTCTCAAATAATTGGTTCTTTATTATTGCTGTTGTCAATGGACTGCTACTTTCGGTCAAACCGCCAGCCAACAAATATGGACAACTGTTGTTATTCTTTGGTAGAAGCATTACACTCTCTTTTATTTTCTATTTTTTCTTGGTATTTCTTCCACTGCTTCCGCTGTCATTTGTCTTAATCTTTTTCTTTTTTACTGGGCTGCTCACAATGGTCCCCATGCTGTTGTTTTTTATCCAAAGCAATATGCTCAAACTACAATTTCAAGAGCTGAGTACACACTTTTCAAAATGGGTATTGGGTGGTCTGATGGTTACTGGTTTGGCGGTTTTACCAACGATGGTTTTACTCGATTATAACCAAGAGAGAAAAACACTACACCAAGCATTGGACTATATTTATTCGCCTAATTTTAGTAAAACAGAAAATATAAATACGGAGCGAATTTCCAATCTTGTAGACAACCTAGTCAGCTTTAAAAAACGAAGAAATGGAGATGCTCTTTTTGATGGTGGACAGCCTTATTTGACCAATTTTTACAAATGGATCGTCTTTGACAATTTAACCCTTTCCAATACCAAAGTCAATCAGATTGAGCAGGTGTTTTTGGGTAAAGAAACACAAAACACAACCATTAGCAGTTGGCGAGATTGGCAAGATCCTGAATCAAAGAATGTAAAACTAGACAGTACCATTGTTCATTCTGTTTACAACAAAGAGGCAGACGTCTGGACGTCGACCATTGATTTGGAATTACGCAATACCAGTGGTCAAAGAAATCAAGAGTACGAAACCAGTTTCAAATTACCTTTGGGCGCTTTTATTTCCGATTATTATCTGTGGGTGGGCGACCGAAAAGAGAAGGGCTTGTTGGTGGAAAAACGAGCGGCACTTTGGACATATATGCAAATCACACAAACGAAGCGTGATCCGGGTTTGCTCTATTATCTAGAAAACGATTTGATGGGTTTTAGGGTCTTTCCGTTTAATGGCGATCAACTTAGAAAAACGGGTTTTGAAATTACGCACAAAGAACCTTTTGATTTGGTCATTGATGGACAATCTTTTCTGTTGGGGAATAATGAAGTAAAAAACAACAATGTATCCACAATTGAAGAACCAGATTATTCCATCACCTACATTCCTACTGCTTTAAAAGAGGAATTGCCTTTGGTAAAACGCAAGCCTTATCTACATTTTTTAATGCCTGCCAAAGATTTAGCCCTAGCTGATTTTTACCAACAAAGCATCGATGAATTGATCCGAGAAAACCCTAATACGCTTGCTCCTAAATTTTCATTGGTTGGCTATCAAACCGAAACCTATGATGATTTCTCAAAATTGGCTTTTAGCAAGACAAACAACAAAGGCGGTTTTTTCTTAGAACGAGCCATAAAAGAAATCATTTACAACAATCAAAATAGTGAAACCTATCCTGTTTTTGTGATTTTGACTGATCCTACTATTGCTCCGATTTTCACCGATGACCTAAGCGACTGGCAAGACTTATATCCAGACCAGAACGACTTTTATATAATTTACCCAGACAGCGTTTTACGCAAATATGCTTTGCTGAATCGAGCAGACAAGACAGAAATATCGAAAGCCAATTTCATTCAAACAAAAGCTGTTCGTCAATATAAAAGCAAGGATACTTTCCATTATTTAAAAGACGACAAAAGCCCCAGCATTGTTTTCGATGGTCTAATAAGAAGTAAGCATATAAAAACCCCTTCTTGGAAAAATGGCTTACTATTGCAAGCACAAAACCTACAGTTTACCAAAGAGCCTCATTTGGCTGATAAATATTGGCTAGAGAACCTCAAAGGGAGTTTTACAACAGGTTTTATGACACCCCTTTCGTCTTATATGGTGGTAGAAAATGAAGCCCAAAAACAAGCTTTATTGCGGAAGCAAAAACAACTCATTAATGGCGATTTCAACCTAGATGCTGGCGAAGAAGTCCGTATGTCGGAGCCCAGTTTTTGGTGGGGACTTTTATTGATGTTAGTGGCTACCCGTCTAAAGTTGCTGATTATTTTTTCTAAACCACCCCTCGACTCCGCTCGGGGTTCGGACTAATCGTACCCCGAGCGTACGGTTCGTCGCTACGACCGAG